>ERZ1645187.2960-NODE-2960-length-14586-cov-159.778749_pt1 | contig 14586 bp, 6 predicted proteins | sample MGYA00575352_ERZ1645187 | MGnify/ENA primary metagenome ERZ1645187 (study PRJEB40837, sample SAMN11349314) | freshwater sediment metagenome | isolation source: river sediment | host: Sediment | place: India: Wazaribad , New Delhi | collected 2017-02-21 ...
AAATTGGACGCCGATCACCCCTCGTAGGGGGTCAAAGTTCCACGCCGAAACACACGATGCGTTCAAAGCGATCTCGAACCATTGCGCGAGAAGGGGCATTCGCCTTCGGATTCAAGTAGGTCGGGTTCTGCTTGAATTTTGCTGAACTCCGGCCCCTGAAGCTGCCACCCACCAGCGAACGCTCGAACAATTCATGTGGATTTGTTCCCACCAATGGCGCTTTCGGAAGTCATATCCGGTAGCCGCAAAGCCCTTCGAAACGGAATTATTGTTGTCAACGATCGCGCGGTGGACTGAAAAATGCCGACTGCGAAGCGGGCCGATCGAGATACGGCAATGACAGAATAAGTGTCCGAATATCCCCAGACTCACACGACTTGAGAATCTGGGGATAGAACGAAGCACAGACAAAGAACAAAATCCGAACACGACTTCCGCAAATCTGTGAAGCCGATCGAACTAAGCTATTGGAAACTAGAAGGAAGGTGGCGCGCCCGAAAGGATTCGAACCTCTGACCCCCAGATTCGTAGTCTGGTGCTCTATCCAGCTGAGCTACGGGCGCCTGCCGTGACGTGCCCGGGAGGTGTCCCCGGCGTCGGAGCGGTTCTCTAACCGGTTCCTCCTCGACTGGCAAGTCCGGAAAGCAGGGCGGACGCATTTTCTCGCCTCGGCGACAAGACGCGCGGAGGTGTGCCGCCCCCGGCGCTGACCCGCGCCGACGAAGGACCCCGGGGGAGGGCGCCGCTCGTCACGCGGCGGTCGGCGACGGCGCGGTGGATGTCGATGCCGAGACAGGCGTCCCGCGGTGGCGAAGCGGGCTCGCCGCCTCCGATCGGATCGCGCCTCCGTCCGGCCCCGTCGCCGGTCCACGCCCGCGATGGTGGACGGCGAGCCGGCACCCGTGGAGCCGGTCCCGACCGCCCGACCGCCCGACCGCCCGACCGGCCCCGACCGCCCGACCATCCGCCGGACCGTCGCAGGGCGGACCTGCGCCGCGAGTCTCGACCGAGGTCGGGGAAGGCTCTATGGTCACGTCGTCACGGACCGGCGGCCTAACCGTCGGTCCGCTTCGTTTCCTGACGACGGTCGCTCCCCCTTGTCCCTCCTCGGTCCCCTGTTCAAGGTGCTGTCGACGCTCGCCTTCGCCGTCATGCTGGTGGCGGTGAAGCTGTTGGCGGCCCGCGTCCCCTCCGGTGAGGTGGTGTTCTTCCGCTCCGCCTTCGCCGTCTTCCCGGTCGTCGCCATGGTGTGGTGGCAGGGAGAGTTGCGCGACGGCCTGACCACGGCGCGCCCCGGCGGCCACGTCATGCGCTCGGTCTATGGTGTCAGTGCCATGTCGCTGTGGTTCGCCGGGGTTCAGCGCCTGCCGCTGGCCGACGCGTTGGCGATCACCTATGCGGCGCCGTTGGTGGTCGTGGCGCTGGCGGCGGTGATGCTCGGCGAGGTGGTTCGGGTTCATCGCTGGAGCGCCGTCGCCGTCGGCTTTCTCGGCGTGCTGATCGTGTTGTCGCCACATCTCGGCGATGTCGAGCACATCGGCAACGACGTCGGTGCCACCGGCGCGGCGATGTGCTTCTTCTCGGCCTTCTTCATGGCCCTCGCCCAGATCGAGGTGCGCAAGCTCGCCACCACCGAGAAGACCGGTGCCATCGTCGTCTATTTCTCGATCGGCAGTGCCCTGTTCGCGCTCCTCACATTGCCTTTCGGATGGGTGGTCCCGACCGGGTCCGATCTCGTCCTGCTGATCACCTGCGGCCTCTTCGGCGGCATCGGCCAGATCCTTCTGACGCTGGCTTATCGTCACTCCGACGCCTCGGTGGTGGCGCCGCTCGAATACGCCTCGATGATCTGGGCGGTGGCGACCGGACTCTGGCTGTTCGACGAGGTGCCGACCGTGACGTTGGCGATCGGCACCGCGGTCATCGTCGCCTCGGGCATCGCCATCGTCTGGCGCGAACGCGCCCTCGGCCTGAAGCCGCCGGAAACCTAAGCCCGACGTCGGAGCCGCATCGTCCGGCGCGAGCGTCAGCTCTCGGGACGGCCGCCGCCGACCTTCTCCAGCATTTCGGACCCGGCATCGGCCGGCAGGCGGGCGAAGACGACCGCCGCGATCATCGACAGGCCGCCGACCATGGCGATGGCGAGGGAGAAGTCGTCTGCGCCGGGCGGACGGCCGGAGGCGGCGGAGAGAAGATGCAGGGTCGTCGCACCGAGCGCGACGCCGGCCGAGAGCGACAGCTGCTGCATCATCGCGGAGAACGAGGTGGCGCGGCTCATGCGCGCGTCCTCGACCTCCGAGAAGACGACGACGTTGATCGCGGTGAACTCGAGACTGCGGAAGAAGCCGCCGACGAGGAGGATCGCCATGATCACCGCGACCGGCGTCGCCGGTCCGATCGCCGACACCGCCGCCAGCATCGCCCCGGCGACGAGGGCGTTGACCGCCAGGGTGTCGCGGAAGCCGAAGCGGGTGATGATGCGGCCGGCGGTCAGCTTCATGGTGATGGCGCCGATCGCCGCGACGAAGGTGGTCAGCCCAGATTCGAGCGGCGTCCGACCGAAACCGATCTGCAGCTGCAGCGGCAGGAGGAAGGGCAGAGCCCCGACGCCGAGGCGGAAGATCGATCCGCCGACCACGCCGGCGCGGAAGGTCGGCAGGCGCAGGAGATCGAGGTCGATCAGCGGCCGTGCGGCGCGCCGGGCATGGCGCAGATAGAGGCCGAGCAGTACCAGGCCGAGGACGAGTGCCGCCCCCACGACGGCACCCGGAACGACGTCGCGGCCGGCGGTCTCCAGCGCGAAGACCAATGCCGCGAGCCCGAGAGCGGAGACGGTGAAGCCGAGCGTGTCGAACGGTGCGGTCTCCTCCTCGCGGATGTGCGGCAGGAGGAGGAGCGAGACGACGATACCGACGAGGCCGATCGGTACGTTGATCCAGAAGATCCAGCGCCAGGAGGCGTAGGTGGTGATGAAACCGCCGAGCGGCGGCCCGATCACCGGCCCGATCAGCGCCGGGATGGTGAGCCACGCCATCGCCGAGATCAGCTCCGACTTCGGCACCGAACGCAGCAGCACGAGCCGGCCGACCGGGGTCATCATGGCGCCGCCGAGACCCTGCAGAGCGCGACCGGCGACCAGCACCGGAAGCGACGGCGCCGCCCCGCACAGGATCGAACCGGCGAGGAACACCGCGATGGCGCCGGTGAACACCCGCCGCGCCCCGAGCCGGTCGGCGACCCAGCCCGAGGCCGGGATGAACACCGCCATGGTGACCAGATAGGTGGTGATCGCCAGGTTGAGGCGGATGGGGTCGAGTCCGAGCTCGGCCGCCATCGCCGGCAACGACGTGGCGATCACCGTCGAATCGAGATGCTCCATGAACAGGGCCGAGGCGATGATCAGCGGTACGGAGCGGGAGAGGCGAACGGTCATCGGCGGGCGGATCGCGAGCGGGAGGCGGGTCCGGTGTCGCCGAACGATCGGCCGAACCCCGTAGCAGCCTCCGGTATGGACCGCGGCCGCGGCAGGATCCAGGCGCCGGACGCAGGGCTCCCCCTCCGGCGACCACGTCTGCGCGACACGACGGCGGGGCCGGCGGGGCGATTCATTCCAGCCGCACCTGCACCGAAGCCGAGGCGCCGGTGGCGTCGATCACCGACAGGCGGGCGAAGCCGGGTCCGGTCGGTTGCCACAGGCTCTCGCGCCGCCCGTCGGCCTCCGCCACCGGGCGGCCGTCGACCAGCCAGACGAAGGGCGGCACGCCGCCGTGCGCCTGCAGTTTCACCGGACCGGGGTCGGCGATGCCGGCGGTGAGACCGAGGTCGAGGCGGGCGCCGTCGGGCGGGAAGGTGATCTCGAGCCGCGGCTTCAGGGTGGCGGCGATGGTCTTCGGGACATCGCGACGCAGATGGCGCAAGGGCGGCGGTAGGCTCGCCGAGGTCGCCCTGAGGATGCCGCGCGGCACCGGGATCGCCTCGGGCTCGAAGCCGATGCGCTGCCACGCGTCGAACAGGATCGGTGCGGCCACCGACCGGCCGACGAGGCCGGACACCGGCACGCCGTCGGGGCGTCCTACCCACACCGCGACGGTGAGCCGGCGATCGAAGCCGATCGCCCAGGCGTCGCGATAGCCGTAGGAGGTGCCGGTCTTGAAGGCGAGGCGGCCTGCGAGCGCGTTCTGCGGCGGTGGCGCGCCGCGCAGGATGTCGGCGATGTACCATGCCGCCACCGGGTCGGTGAGCCGTCGCCGCTCGCTCGCCGCCGCCGGCTCCCCGAGGCGGCGGACGATCGGCAACGTCTCGCCACCGCGGGCGAGGCCGGAATAGAGGCGGGCGAGATCCTCGAGCCGGATGCCGACGCCGCCGAGGCCGACGGCGAGACCGACGGGCGCCCGCTCGTCGATCTCCGGCCGACCGCCGGCATTCTTGAGCCGGCTCATCAACGCCTGCGGACCGACGCTCTCCAGCAGCTGCACCGCCGGCATGTTGAGCGACTGCTGCAGCGCGTGGCGGGCGGTGACGGTGCCGTGGAAGCCCTGGTCGAAGTTCTCCGGCGCCCAGGCGCCCCAGCGCGCCGGGCGGTCCTCCAGCACGGTCTCGGGATGGGCGAGGCCGTTCTCGAAGGCGAGGGCATAGACGAAGGGCTTCAGTGCCGAACCGGGCGAGCGCACCGCGTCGGTGAGGTCGACGGCACCGGCGCGACCGGCATCGAAATAGTCGGGACCACCGACCGAGGCGAGCAACTCGCCGCCGGCGTTGTCGAGGACGACGATCGCGGCCGACTGCTTCTGCGGCCAGGTCTCGGCGCGTTCGCGCAGGAGCTTCTCGAGCGTCGACTGCAGACGCAGGTCGACGGTGGTGCGATGCAGGCGGGCTTCCGGCCGCTCGCCGATCAGCGTCTCGGCGAGGTGCGGAGCGAAGGCGGGGAAGGCTCGGCGCTCCCGTGGCACCGGGTCGAGACGAGCGCGCGCCGCGTCGTCGGCACCGATCACGCCGGCGGCCTCGGCGCGGGCGATCACCCGATCGCGGGCACGCCGCGCCGCCTCGGGAAAGCGGTCCGGCCGCCGCGTCTCCGGTGACTGCGGCAGGGCGACGAGCAGCGCCGCTTCGGCCGTCGACAGCCGCTTCGGCTCCTTGCCGAACCAGGCGAAGGAGGCGGCGCGGATCCCTTCGAGATTGCCGCCGTAGGGGGCGAGCGACAGGTAGAAGCCGAGGATGTCGCGTTTCGACCAGCGCCGCTCCAGATCGAGGGCGCGGACGATCTGCCGCCGCTTGGCGGAGAGATCACGGGTCTCGCGCGGTTCGAGCAGGCGCGCGACCTGCATGGTCAGCGTCGAGGCGCCGGAGACGATGCGGCCATGGGTCAGTCCCTGGACCGCGGCGCGGGCGACGGCGCGGGCGTCGATTCCCGAATGGGTGAAGAAGCGCGTGTCCTCGTAGGCGAAGAGCAGGTCGAGGTAGCGCGGATCGACGTCGTCGACGCCGATCGGCAGGCGCCAACGGCCGTCCTCGGTGAGGAAGGGTCTGAGCAGCCGGCCGTCGCGGTCGAGCACCACGGTGGAGCGGACCTCGGCGAGCGCCGGATCGACCGCCGGCAGCCGGGCGATCTCGCCGCGCAGCCACGAGAGCCCGTAGGCGATGCCGATCAACCCCGCCACCGCGGCGACGTGGAGCCGGAAGGCGAGCCCGTGACGGCCTGCCTTCGGGGTCGTGGTCGGGGGGAGGGTGGCGGTCACGACGTCGTCCTCGCGGGTCGATGGCGGCTCGGCGTGGATACCGAGATCGCGAGAGTCGCGATCACCCGGGGACCCGTCCCCTCCTTGTCCCTCCCCAACCCGCGGGGAGGGGACGGTGGGGCGATGCCCGTCGCCTCGTCGCGTCCGCCTCGCGGCACCGGGGCCGATTCGGAAGAAGCCTCGCATCCGGTTCCCTCCCCCCTGGAGGGGGAGGGACAGGGAGAGGGGGCCGGCCGCTCGCTGCGTCCGACCCGCCCACTCACTTCGCCGGGGCGACGTCGATCGTCCCGAAGGCGGTGCGGCCATAGCGCTCGGGGCGATACATGTCCTCCACCACCGCCGGCGGATGCACGTAGCGGCCGGGGGTCACCACACGGACACCGTAGGCGACCTCGAACATCGCGTCCTGGCTCGACGAGCGGTCGAAGGCGGCGACGAAGCGGTCGTCACGGTACTCCGTCGATGCCGGCTCGACCGTATCCTTCATCCACTCGAAGGCCGGTACGTCCTTGCCCGCCAGAAGCTTCGGATCGGCGATCTCGAAGCCCGCCGGCAGCCGATCGACGAGTACGATGCGCGCCGATTCCGCCTTCGGCTCGCTGACCCGCAGCACCACCACCAGACGGTCGGTCTGGCGCAGCTTGGTCATGTCGGCCTTCGAGCCGTCCGGCTTGTAGAAGGTGCGCTCGACCGTGTAGCCGTTCGACGCCGCCGGCTCCGGGGCGATCGGATGGCCGGAGGTGGTGACGACCGTCACCGCGGCGAGTTTTGCGTCGACCGATAGGTCGATCTTCACCGTCACCGACCGGCCGTCGAGCTGATCGGCGCGGAAGGTACGGTAATAGGCCCCGGTCTTGTCCTCGCTCGTGCTGCCGTGGGTGACGGTGGTCTTCAGCCGCTCCGTCTCCTTGGCGAGCGAGGCGGCGGCCAACACCATCCAGGCTTGTTCCTGGGTCGAGGTGTAGGTCCGGGCATTGCGTGCCGTCTCGATCGATTGGCCGACCTTCAGGATCTCGTCGAGCGGGCGGCCGCTCTCGGCCATCAGCGCCACGGTGCCGGCGGCGTCGCGCAGAGGCGAGCCGTAGTCCTCGCGCCAGGTCCGCTCGTTCTCGATCGACTTGAGCCGGGTCATCGCCGCCTGGAACACCGGGGCGGAGCGGCCACGGTCACCGAGCAGCGACAGGCCCGCCGCCAGCTGGGCGCGGGCGAGCGGCGAGGAGAAGAGCTCCAGCTTCTGGTCCGAGAGGTAGCGCAGATCACCCATCACCGGCCGGCCGTTGCGGGCGAGCACATAGATGGCGTAGGCGAGATCGGCGGCATCCTTGGGGTTCGGATCGGAATTGTTGGAAACCTGGTTGCGCAGCCGATCGAGGGCGAGGTCGAAGGACTTCTGCGGCACGGTGAGGCCGCGTTCGCGCGCCCGCGTCAGGAAGTCGGTGACATAGGCGTCGAGCCAGAGGTGGTCGCCACCGGTCGGACCCCACAGACCGAAGGATCCGTTCGAATCCTGCCGGGTCAGCACCCGGTCGATCGCCGCGTTCAGACGGTCGTCGACACCCATGTCGAGCGCCAGCCGTTCCTCCGCCGCCAGCTTGTTGACGTAGATGAGCGGCATCGCCCGGCTCACCACCTGCTCGGTACAGCCGTGCGGGTAGCGGTCGAGCGCGCGCAACAGCCCCGGCACGTCGAGCGCCGACCATGGTGCGACCGAGAGCGACACCGATCCGGTGCCGGGCAGGAAGTCGGCGAGCAGGTCGGAAGAGACGGTCATCGACCCGCCGGGCTCGAGCGTCTTCACCGATCGGCGATAGACCTCGGTGGTCGGCGGCTGGACGTCGAGCACCAGATTCTGCGTCGCATCGATTCCCTGGCCGGTCAGTCGCACCGCGATCGAGGCGCGGCCAACGCCGGCGGCGGTCACCGGCACGGCAATTTCGCCCCGCCCCTTGGCCTTGAGCGGGATCTTCGCCGCCAGCGCATCGGCCGGCACGACGATCGGGCCGCGGATGTCGAGGTCGACGGTGTAGTCGCCGGCCGGTGCCTCGACGTTGTCGAGGGCGAAGTGCAGGCGCGAGCGATCGCCGACCGCCAGGAAACGCGGCACGGTCGCCTGAACCACCACGGCGTCGCGGACGATCACGTCCCTGGCGGCGTGGCCGACCTTGTCCTTGGTCCAGGCGACGGTCATCACCCGGACGGTGCCGTTGAAGGCCGGCACGTCGAAGATCACCTCCGCCGTGCCGTCCGCACCAACCTCGACGACGCCGGAATAGCGGGCGAAGGGCGCCTCGCGCGGTGGCGCGGCCGACATGTCGCCACCGCCGTCGCCGCCGGAGCGGATCTCGCCGCGCGACCCCTGCATACCGTCGATGAGGAAGCCGTAGAGATCGCGGATCTCGGTCGCCAACTGCTTCTGGCCGAAGAACCACCGGCTCGGGTCGGGCGTCTCGTAGCGGGTCAGGTTGAGGATGCCGACGTCGACGGCGGAGACGACGACGTGCGCCTTCTCGCCGGCCGCGAGCCCGGCGAGCTTCACCGGGATCTTCAGGTGCCCGCGCGGCCGGATCATCTCCGGCGTGGCGAGGGCGACATCGACGCGACGGGCGGCCGGATCGACCGCGAACCAGCCGACACCGACGGCGCGGCCGGGTTGACGGTGCGCCTTGGTGTCGAGCGGGCGGTGGGCGATGGCGACGACGTGGACGCCGGTGCCCCAGGCCGGATCGGCGGGGAAGGAGACGGTGGTGCCGGCGGGATCGACGTCGACGACCTGCATCGCCTCGACCCGGTCGGAGACCACCGCGACGGTTGCGGTACCGGCGAAGCGCGGCTTCAACCGGACCGCGACCGGCTCGCCGGCGGCGTAGTCGCGCTTGTCGAGCGCCACGTCGAGCACGTCGGGCGCGTCGGCCTTGTCCGAACTCTCCCAGCCGACGGCGAAGTTCACCGTGGTGACCGGCCGCCGGTCGTCACCGACCTTCACCTCGAGCCGGTAGTCGCCCCAATCGACCGGCACCGACAGGCGAGCCGGATCGGCGGTGCCGAGATCGAGGGTGCCGTCGGCGACCTTGCGCGAGGTGCGGATCACCTCGTGGTCCCACTTGCCCTCGGTGTTGAACCACTGCCAGCGCTTGGTGACGGAATAGAGTTCCCAACGAACGCCCTTCACCTCGCGTCGCGTCCCGTCCGGCAGTGCCGAGACGAGGGCGAAGTCGGCCTTGCCGCCGGCGGAGAGTGCGGTCGGGTCGAAGAGCTTCCGGACGCCGACCACCGGGCCGGCGGGCAGGATCGGCACCGAGACGACGCGTTCGACGGCGCGACCGCCGGCCTCGGTGACGGCGATGTCGATCGTCGCCTTCAGCGGCCGCGAGACGGTCGCTTCCGGGATCGCCACGGTGATCCGGGCCCGGCCGTTCTCGTCGGTCGAGCCGGGTTCGTCCAGTTCCTTGGTGACGTTCTCGAACTTCTCGTCGTCGAGACCGACGGTGTAACCGGAGAGGCCGGGCACCGTGGTGTCCCCGGCCAGTTCGACGGTGACGTCGCCGCGGATCTCGAGATCGGCGCCGGGAGCGCCGTAGAGATGATCGGCCTGGACGTCGATCACCGCCGGTTCGCCGGCGCGCAGCCGCTCGGTCACCGCCTTCAGCGTCACCTCGATGCGTTCCGGCACATAGTCGGCGACGAGGAAGGTGGTCTCGCCGATCGGCGGCCGCTTGGGATCGCCGAAGGCCTTGATCCGCCAGGTACCGGTCTGGACGCCGGAGACCAGCGCCAGCGACCAGGCTCGTCCGCCCGCCCCCTGGTCGGTGACCGCTTGGCGGCGATATTCGACGCCGTCGGGTCGCTGGACCACCAGAGTGAGCGGCATCTCGGCGACGGCGCGGCCCTTGGCGTCACGCAACAGCGAGGTGATGTTCACCGTCTCACCGGTGCGATAGACGCCGCGCTCGGTGAAGATGAAGGCATCGAGACCCTTCGGCGCGATGCGACCCTTGACGCCGCGGTCGGTGAGGTCGAAGGCGGCCTGGACCAGATCGAGGAAGCCGTAGTCGCCCTTGCCGTCGGCGGCGGCGACGATTCCCGGCGCCGCACCGCCGGAGCCGCGGGTGAGGCCGCCGGCGAAGGCGACCCGTCCGGTCGCATCGGTGGTGGCGGTGGCCAGGACTTCGTTGTTCTTGGCGATCAGGCGCAGCTCGATTCCCGCCATCGGCTTGGCGTCGGTCAGCGAACGGGCGATCACGTCGACGCCGTCGTCACCGGAGAAGGCGGTGAGGCCGATGTCGGAAACGACGAACCATTGGGTGGCGAGGTTCTCCCAGCCGTCGAATTCGGCGCCCTCGTCGTCGCGGTCGATCTTGCCCGGCAGCTTGGCGGTCATGACGTAGACGCCGGGTTCCAGTCGACCGACGGCGTCGAGCACCGGGAAGGCGGTGACGGTGTCCTTGTTGAGCTCCGACTTGACCGCCATCGAGCCCTTCCACACCAGCGTGCCGGTCTCCTCGGCGAGCTTGCGGGTACGGGTGCCGTCGAGGCTCTGCAGGAACATGTCGTTCCTCAGCGTCGGCCCGAGCGAGCGATCGCCGATGCGGAACACCTTGAGGTCGACCGAGGGCGTGTTGACCGCGACGACCGGCAGGCCCTCCTGACCGTTGCGCGGCAGGACGTAGTTGCGGCCGGTGAAGCGGACGTCGGGCGAGCGGTCGCGGACGTAGATGTCGTAGTCGGCGGCCTTCATCAGGTCCTCGCCGACGGTCGAGGGCAGACCCTGGCGCAGCACGATGCCGTAGCGCTTGCCGTGTTCGAGCCCGTCGACGCAGATCTGCCGTGCCTCCACCGAGACCGCCGGCGAGGCGAGCCCGGAGACGGCGACGAACGGCGCATAGTCGACCTTGCCGGAGGTGACGAGGTCTTCGGAAACGGTGAAGCAGGCGCGCGGGCTGGCGGCGTCGGAATCGATCTTGTTCTCGAGCACGCGGAAGCCGTAGGTCGGCCGCAACTTGTCGTACTGAGTGCGAGCTTCCGGGTTCTCGATCGTCTTCAGCGAGGCGCGCAGCGCCGCGAGTGCGATGCGCTGATCATCGGTGCGCACATAGGTGAGGGCGAGAACGTTGAGCGCCTGGGCCTCGGCCTGCGGCGTCCTGGCCATGAGATAGCCGCGATAGGCGGCGGCGTGGGCGTCGTTGCGCAATTGCCAGCGCGTCGAATAGTCGGAGACGTCCTGCATCGCCGCGCCGACGGCGAAGCGGCTCCAGTGCGTCGGCTCCTTCGGCTCGATCACCGCGAGGCGGCCATAGAGCGTCTGCACCGCCGACCACTCCGCCTTCTGATAGGCGGCGTCGGCCGAAGCCTTGAGCTTGACGACGTCGCCGGGGGCGACGACACCCTGCTTCATCTTGGCTTCGAGACGCGTCGCGTCGTTCACCAGATCGTCGCGGACGAAGAGCTTGTCCGCGGCGCCGGCCGGGCCGGCGATCGCCACGCCGAGGAGAAGCGCCAGACCCAGGAGCTTGGTGCGAGCGAAACCCATCATGACGCCCTCTCTTCGGTGAGATCGTTCCGGTGGTCGAAACACTCCGAATGCTTGCGCCGGATTGTGTCGACCGCGAGGTCGATGATTCCATTGTTCCGATTCACGAGACGGATGGTCGCCATCGGTCTCGACCGAACCACCGGGAGGCCTCGCCTCCTCCCGCCGCATCCGATCCGGTCTTCCGCGCTCGTGCGGCGCGGTGCGATCGTCGCGGTTCGCGATGATAACCGCAAGTCCTCGGCGCTGTCGCGTCACGTCATCGATCGGCCTCTCGACGTCGGCGCCCGGCTCTGCGAAGCTTCGCTCCCCGCCGCCATCGGCGACGCGGACCGACCGAAGGAGGGTTCCCGGATGACGAGGCACGATCGTGGCGGCCTGGTTCTGCGGCCGGTTTCGGTGGCGACGGCCCTGGCGGCACTGGTTCTCACCGCCATCTCGGCGTCCGCCCAGGCTCCCGCCCCACGGCCGGCCGGTGATCCGGCGCGCGCCCTGGACGCGGCACGTGCCGCCTACGAGGCACTGCCGCTCGACGATCGCATCGACATCCAGGACGGGCTGGTGTGGAGCGGCAACTATTTCGGGGCTCTCGACGGCACCTTCGGCCGCATGACCTTCGAAGCGATCGCCGCCTTCCAGAGCCGCAACCGCCTTCCGCCCGACGGCATCCTCACGCCCGCCGCCCGCAAGGCCCTCCTCGACGCCGCCAGGGCGCGCAAGGCCGCACTCGGCTTCCAGCCGGTCGACGACAAGGCCACGGGGGTGCGAATCCATCTGCCGACGAAGCTGCTCGGCCCGGCCCAGAAGGGGCCGAAGGGTACCGGCTGGGTCGGTCGAGAAGGGCGCATCCGGGTCGACACCTACGCCACCACGGAAACCGACCTGCCCGGACTGTTCGAACAGATGAAGGCGGACGTGCCGGGGCGCAAAGTGGTCTATGCGGTGCTCCGACCCGATTGGTTCGTCGTCTCCGAAGAAGCCGGCAATCTGCACCGATACGCCCGCTTCGCGCGCGGTCCGGAGGGGATCCGCGGCTTCTTCTTCACCCTCGACGCCTCCCTCGCCGCCGAACTCGACCACGTCGTGATCGCCACCGCCGGCCGCTTCGAGCCCTTCCCCGGCGCCACCGCGGCGCCGTCGCAGACACCGACCGTCGCGCCGACCGCGACGCCGACCGGACCCGCCGGCCCGTCGATGCCATCCGCGACGAAGCCGGCCGCGCCGGCGACGATGGCGGCCAGCGGTCTGGTGGTGGCGCCGGGCAAGGTGGTGACCGCGGCGGCGGCCGTCGCCGGCTGCCGGACGGTCACCGTCGGCGGACGGCCGGCGACCGTCGCCGTACCCGACGCGGAGGGCGTCGCCACCCTGGCGATCTCCTCGGAGGGCGGCGGCCCGATTCGTATCGCCGAGCCCGCCGCCGGTGCCGTCACGGTGCTGGCGAGCGGTGACGGCGGCGGTCGCGGCGGGATCGTCGCCATGCCGGGCGACCTCGCGGACACCCGCCTCCGCGCCACCCTGCAGCGGGGCGGGCAGGGGGCACCGGTGTTCGGTGCCACGGGCGCGCTGATCGGGCTCGTCGTCGGCCGCCCGGACGAAACGCGGGCGATCGCCGGGCTCATCCCGTCCGGGTCCTACGACCTCGCCACCACCGCCGTCGCTGCGGCGGTGTCCGCCGCCGGCGGGACGGTCGAGCGCGCCGGTGACGGCGAGACGCTCACCACGGGCCGCGTCGTCGCGGCCTGGGCCGCGCGGGTGATCGCGGTCGGCTGCCAGCGCTGATCGATCTGCCGCCGGCGCTTCGGTGCGCGCGGCGGCGGATCGGTCGGCCACACCGCGAGTTCATCTCACATTCAGGTGGGACTCGACATAATTGAGAAACATGGAACGAATGCGCTCGTCGGCCTCCGACGGGGCGCCGGCTTTCTTTGAAGAAACAAAGTAATGATAAGTGAAGAACAAGAAAAGAAGATACCGCATTTTACCTACGAGTATTTATAAGTGATGATGTGAGTGACGAACATCTGGCGTAGATATTCGATCTTCGCCGATATGATTCAACCGAACATCCACTTTTTGCTGTCCGATCAGAAAAATTTGGTATATGGTGTGGCGGCCGGATGGCCGTCTCCATCGTTACTCGTCGGCGACCATCCAACCCGCGGAGAGACAACATGCCCCGTGAGTTCCTGTCCCGTCTCATGACGGTTCTGATGATGGTCCTCGGCTTGGCCGTCGGGCCGGTCTGGGCGCAGGCGCCGAAGGAGGCGCGTTTCGCCTTGGTGATCGGCCAGGACGGCTATGCCGAGGCGACGCTGCCTACGGCAGCCAACGACGCCGGGCTCGTCGCCGACGTCCTGCGTGATGCGGGCTTCGACGTGACCGGCCTCAGGAACGCCGACTACCAGACCCTGATGCAGCAGGCCGGCGAGTTCGTCGAACGCGTCGCCGCGGCAGGGCCGGGCGCGGTGGCGCTCGTCTACTACTCGGGCTACGCCCTGCAGTACGAGGGCGAGAACTACCTCCTGCCGGTCGGCGCCGCTCCGGCGAGCGACACCGACATTCCCAACGTGGCTCTTCGGCTCGGTGAGCTGCTGGAAAGCCTCGCGGCGCAGCAGATCAAGGCGCGGATCGTCATCGCCGACGTCGGCTATCGCAACCCCTTCAAGCCGGCCGGACGGCCGCTGGTCGGGGGTCTGGCGCTGGTCGAACCGCCGGCCGGAACGCTCGTCGCCTTCAACACCGCGCCGGGCACCATCGTCGCGCCGCCGACCTCCGGTGACTACGGCGAATACGCCGCGGCGCTGGCGGAGATGATGCGCGAGGGTGGTCTGCTGTTCGAAGACGTGCTCGCGCGTGTGCGCCTGCGTGTCAACCAACGCAGCAAAGGTGCGGCGGTTCCCTGGTTCGCCTCGAATCTGAGCGATCAGATCCGGCTCTTCGACCGTGCGCCCGAACAGGCGGCCGTCGGCGCTCCGGAGCGGCGCTCCGATGCGGTCGCCGAGATGGCGGCCCTCAAGGCGCTGCGCGAAAAGCCGATGAAGGACCTGTCGGAGGCCGAGGCCTATACCGCGGCCGTCGCCGACGACAGTATGGAAGGCTACCAGCAGTACCTCGACACCCATGCTCAGGCGCAGAACGCCGAGCGGGTGCGGGCGATGCTCGCAGCGCGCCGTGAAGCGAAGTGGTGGGCGCGCGCGGTCGCGGCCGATACCAATCGTGCCTATTGGACCTATCTGAAGCGCTATCCCGACGGTCCGCATGCGGAGGAAGCCCGGGCTCGGCTCGCCGAACTCCAGGCCGCCGCCGAACCGCCGCCGGTGTTCG
>ERZ1645187.2961-NODE-2961-length-14580-cov-9.946575_pt1 | contig 14580 bp, 12 predicted proteins | sample MGYA00575352_ERZ1645187 | MGnify/ENA primary metagenome ERZ1645187 (study PRJEB40837, sample SAMN11349314) | freshwater sediment metagenome | isolation source: river sediment | host: Sediment | place: India: Wazaribad , New Delhi | collected 2017-02-21 ...
ATTTTTTTACTTTTTTTTTGGCTCAAAACGGTCAACGTATTTCAGGCACTGACACGTGATGGGTAATGAGTTGATGCGTAATATGTTGTGGTTGATTATTGAGCTGGTTCCACAAGTCCAAAACCATACACTTTTTTGTTTCCAAGGCAGATATTGGCCGGAAGCGGAAAGTTGATGCTGATCTCTGCCGTAAACGGCTTGTAGGCCTGGGTGTGTTTGTTCTCTTCGACCATCACCGCAGCGCGGTTCAGGCTGTCAATATCTGTGATGGCCAGCTGCACTGCAGTGGTGTCCACTTCGGGTATAAGGTACCGGCAAAAGTCGCCCGTGATATGGCTGCGCAGGCGCTTTTCGAGGTAGAGCATCTTGCCCGCAAGCGATGGCAGTGTTTTAAACTCCTTTTCGCTGTCGTCGCTGAAAGGGAGCCAGTCGGTCAGTCTGTAGCTGAAGGTTTCTGCAGCTAGCCGCGGAACAAAGGTTTCGGCTGCTGCCTGCCCGATGCGCAATGCAAGCGTATCATGGATATAGACCATTTGTCTGCAATCTTCGAAGAGTTTCTCAAGGGCATATTTACCCTCGTTGATGCCTGTCACAAAGTAGCGATTGCCCCTTCGCTGGTATTGTATCCGGGGATATTCGCTCATGTTTTGCAGGCGTGTAGTATCGTGGTTGTGAAAAAGATCAATGTTTACACCCGCTTTGACCAAATCAGCCTTGTGCCTGTTCATCATGACGTTGATGGCCACACGCAACCAATTGGTGTGGTTGTTGCGCTGGTCGGGCTGCAACCTGCTCCCCGGCGAGAGGTATGGGGTGATCGGGTAGGTGATGATTTCTATCATATTTGTTTTTAAATTATTCATTTTCAATGATGTATTATTTACACATTGTCATCAAAAAGCAGGATGAGGGACAAAAGATAAACGCATTAATTGATTAAAAGCAAATCTAAAGCAGCTGAAGCAGCAAAACACATTGGCAATATCACTTGACCGTTTCTTAAATAAATACAGCTAAAAGTTGACTACCATTGACTACCCGACAACCCAATGAACACTAATTGATCACCGCGCTGTGGGGTTGTCAGTAGCAAATAACTAAGGCACAGCAATTGCTGAAAAATCAGGAGAATCGTTTACGAAAGCTGTCTTAAAAACAATCCTGACTTTTTGGCTTTCATTTGCAACATACCCTGTTATTCTGTTTTTCTTCTTTTTGATCACTACCTTTTCATCATCAACATCAAATGACAACAGCACATTGTCGCCCTTTTCGCCAATGATGAGTCCATACCATACCGATTGTGCAAGTATCTTTTTTGCAACAGGATCAGAAGACTTGGTTATCGCATCAGTTATATTGCTGTTAGTGTTGTGAATATCTCTGGTAGATGTTTCGCCGGATTTTCCGCTTTTAGGATGTTGTCCATTTTTATTAATTTCCGGTAAAGCAAACTGCCCGTAGCCTACATTGGTTTTGGCGCCAATGCCAAAATCAAGCAACATCCTTCGGAAAAGTTCTTCCTTTTGTTCCTTCGTCAATAGACCTTTTTTAACATCAAACTGAAACTGAATAGTAACCTCGGGAAGAATTTTTAGAAACATTAATGGAATTGGGTTGGTAAACGGCGACATTTCGGGTTTTTTCCTGTTCACATGAGGCGTAATGTAATCGTCGCCAATAAAGGGTTTCTGATTTTTATAGGATGAATGGTAAATGGCCGGATGCTGGGTTGAAACCAAATAGGCATCGAAGAAAATATCGCGTTCGTATATACAGATAGGTTGATTTTCAATAATACCATCTTTCTTTTCGATTGGTTTTTTACCATCGAATATTTCCATCTCCAACCTATCAATAAACGATTTTCTTTTCGGATGTTCCCTTTGATCGTATTCTTCGCCCAATTCATTTTCAGCAATAAATCCTTCTTTCAAATTGCTTAACTCCCGAATTACAGAAGCCAAATAGTTATACTTCTCGCTTTCATTGCTAAATTCATCTGAATCTCCTTGTCCCTTTTGTGGAAACATACTACGTAAACATCCCTTGACCGTACTTCCTGGAATGCAAGGATAGCCAGAAGTGTGGTCGAAGAAGAAACCCAGCTTGAATTCGCCCAACTCACCTGTTTCATGCGTGTAACCCGTGCCAAGTGTAAGTCCGGGATAAGTGGTTTTGAAACGCAATTTCTCATCAGGTGAAACTATTTGCAGGCGAGTGCTAGTCGTTGAATCGAACAATGTACCCAGAATAGCAGCGTTTTTTTCCTCGTAATGCCTTTTAAAGTAATCATCACGTCGATCACCTTTCTGATTTGGTGCGTTTCTGAATAGCGAAACCTGATCACCATCGATTTGATGATAGTCTTTATAGTATTGCCAACCGATATTGGGAGTATTCATGATTCTACCATTTTAAAGGTTCTGATCGCCAGTTTTATTGCAATGGAGGCATTTAGAATTTCATCGATTACTTCCTGCCTGTTATTCTCAATTTGAGATGCCCGAAGTGCATATTCAAAAAGCCCTTCACCCCTCATGATAGGCGTTGATGGCTTTGATTTTACCACTTCATAAATTGCTTCAAGCAAAAATGCGGTATTGGCTTTTTTCTTATCGCTGCCTTCATTGCCTTTATACATAGCCAAAGTAGGAAGTAAGCCACTTTGGATAATTCCGGCACCAAGCGAAGAAATATATCCCTTGTAAGCCGAATTCACATTGCCATCATCGGCCATTTTGTTTTTCACTGCTGTAATTGCAGCAGGAATCAATGCTTCAACTTTTCTCATGTCTTACAATTTTATGAATTTGCAGTATCCGTAACCAATGGTGGCATTGGCACCAATCTGGAATGTAATGGATGGATTTGTCAAATGATCGATAACCGAATCAATTAAAAGACTTTTTTCATCGGGCACCAATGTAAACTGGAAGAAACGTGAAAAGCGTGGAACCACCTCTTCGTACCATAGGTTTTTGCTAATCCCGTTTTCCAACTGGTTGCGGGCAATTACGGGCAGTTGGTTGCACAAATCGGCAAAGTTTTTCGAATTAAATACTGCAATGTTATTTCCAGTAATCTTTTCAAGCTCGGTCACTTTTACGTTGTTGGCTACTGTGGCTTTCCAGTCTTCAAGGGTAATATTTGTTCCAAATTGACTACTGAAAATAAAAGGTCCGTTTACGATTCCGCTTACCGGAAATAATCCGATAATAGCATCAATCTCTTTTACAAGTTCTGGGCTTAAGGTGTAACCTGTGCTTTCAGCTTCCTGTTTCAACTCTTTCAGCACATCTACCGAAGTGGCCATAAAGAAGGGTATCGCATTGCTGCGAACAGGTATTGAAAGCAGATAGGCTGCAAGAAAACGGCATTTGCCGGTTTCCATATCTGCATCATCCTGATGCGATCCGAAAACCTCTTTGACAAAAGGATGTGTTTTTTTCGTTTTTTCATCAAAGGGATATAATTTGGGCTGTTCGAAGTATTCCCTCAATGCCCCTTTTAGCGAAGAACTGTGGATAATGGGACGGTTGGTCGAGGGTTCGCGTTGAACTAATTTGTCAATTATGCCATAGTTGGCATCGCCACTACCTGCATGCAGGTTAGTGCTAAAATTCAGTACGAATCCTTTTGAAACTAAATTTGCCATGATTGTAATTGTATTTATTGTTTTCGAATGATTTTAAAATAGTTGTACCCGATAATACGGTGCTGAGACTTGTTAAGGGAAGCTTGCACCTCTTTTAAATGTGCATCTTCGACCCAAAGCACCGAACCCCGTTTCAACAACTGGTATTTATTGCTTCGGGTAGGTGTTTCATACGTTTGTCTGTTCGAAGCCAATGTCATCTTGTTGTAGTTTGTGGTATTTTGTACTTTGCTTCTCGAATTCCGAAAGTCAATCATCGTATTGCTCATAAACGCAACCTTTGCCGATAGTTCATCGCTCACGATGCAGTCGCTAAGGCAAACAATCTTGTTGAACTCTTTATGAGGACGTTCATATAAACCGGAATAGAATGCTGAACCTTCTTCAAAGGGCGATGCCGATTGTGTATATTGGTTAACGACCATGTGAAAAGCCGACTTTTCTCCGCCCAGCATAATGCGTCCTGTTTCGAAGTTTTTGGCTACATCACGGTCTATCTCGGCAAAGAAGGTAAAGCAAACTCCCTCGGGAAACGAGTAAGAGTATTGTCGGTAAAAACCATTGTCCTTTTTTCCTTTTTCTCTTCGAGCGGTCTTTTGTATTCCTGGCTTTCCGGTTTCGATAAATACACCGTTTTCTGGTAAGTTTCCTTTCTTTTCAATGTCATTGTTCTTGTTGTAGCGAAACTGCTTACCACTTAGTGAAACCAGCATGTCAGGCAGTTCATACTTTCCTAAAAAATCTTCCCCTGCCGTAATAATTGAAGTTTTCGCCTGATCGGGATAAATCATTGTTTGATTGGTATCAGTAAAAACCTTCGGATTGAACTGTAAAAGTTCTACTAAACCATCTTTCTTTTTAATGTAGAATTCGGAAGCCTCTGGAAACAGCAACTCTCCATTACTTGAAATGAATAGTGGTGAAATGCTTTGGATTGCCCCGAATGTTTTAGCTGTGTGAATATCGTAACTTTCTTCTCCAATTAATACAGAAACTGTTGTCTTGTTATTTGGAGTAATTGGAATACAATCGTTCTGTATAAGCAGTTGGTGGCGAAGCATTCCCAGAATCCCGCTTTGTTGCGGAAAGTAGTTGGAACGCACAAAGTAGTTGGCATCATCGCCCTCGCCAAAGTGTTGTTCCCCTCCAAAGAAGAACACATCCATTGGCCTTAAATCAATTTTATAGGTTTTCTTATTACTCATCGGATTTGCTGTTTAAGAAGTGAATAAATCGCAATGCAGAATAGGTCTTGTCGATGGCAGTTTTAACACTGTTATTATGGGATTCTTCTTTTTCATTCTCAGTCATTGCATCCAAAGCTTTTTCTAACAACTTACTGTCGGTGAAAGCTTGAGTCAGCATATCACGCACCGAATGGACAAAATCTTTTTTGTTGGAATGAATTTCTTCGTCGAAGAAGTTATCGAAGAAGTTTTCTACTTTCTTGCGATAATCGGTATCATTGAATATTGCCCTAAGTAATGTTTCATTGCCGGAGATACGGTATTGCAGCGAACTGATGAACTCAGCATCCGGTTCAAAAGCCTTTTCGAGCATTTTTTTGAAATGCTCTTTATAATCGGCTTTATCTTTCCCAAATGTTGCCCCAAAGAATTGTCCGGTGTGTTTGATCAACTTAAATGCCACTGCATTTTTGCCTCTGTAGCATTTGGCATCATCGAATAGCAAATTGCGGCTGCTGACAATGGCTTCCGATAAGGGGAACTTGTAGTAGGAGATGGAAACGCCCCAGGAAAGGGTTGGCTTTGGTTCAGCCAGTATTGCAGTTATTTCTGGGTTTTGGCTAACCTCTTTCTTAAATAATTCATCGAGATTATTGATCAAATCAAAGATGGTTTGATTGGCATTGGCAACAGGTGCAAAGAACAACAGATCATCACCACCTGCATACACATTGGTACCGCCATAGCCACCAATTACACCTACCGCTTTTGACGCAAAACTGAAAAGTGTCTTCGATAACTTTTTTACCTCTTCTGCATTTTTGCCGATTTTCCGAATGGTTTCACCCAGATTATCGCCATCGGCATGAACGATTGCAATGTATTTGTGGTAATTACGGAAAGCGTCTTTGAAGATAGGGTCACCAGACAAGTGCTTGATAAAATTATCTTGCGCATCATTCTCTATTTTCTTCTTAAGTTGTTTATTATCCTGTAGAGCCTCAATAATATCCTTCCTGACATACTCATGATATTCAACTGGCTTTAAGTGAACCAAGCCCCTTGTTGCAATCTCTGGAATTGAGGGGAAGAATTTATTTATGGATGCATCACCATAAAAGAGAGCATTATTTAATTTATAGATCAATACTTGCAAATCTATTTTCCAGGCTTCATGAAAGATTGGATTTTGCAATTCCAGCGAATCGAGGTAATTGGTAACGGTTTCCACAATATTTCCCCCATCTTCCAGATCAAAAAGTACTGCATTCAAACGGAAATAGGATTGCAAAACAGGCAAATCAATTTTTGTTGTGGTAGCTATCTTTCCCAAAACGTTATCAGTAATCGTTCGGAATTCCTTCAACACATCGTCTTTTTTATTGGGTGAGATTTGTGCAATCATCCGGTCGTGGTATAAACCAGTACCAACTTGTTCATTTTTGTGTTTCGTACGATAAGGCATGAGAATTTCCTCTTCGGTGATTGTCTTTTCAGCAATCATTCCAAGAATAATCTCCCGCATAATCCACGAAAATAGGTAACTACTGCCCCAAAACTCGCGGGTACGTTGTGCCTGCGCCAAAGTTTTGTAAATGGGGCCTATGGTAATTGCGAAGTAGGTGTTCATGATTGTATGGTTATAGAAACGTTTATTGACTTAACTCCCTTAAAGTCGAAAACGGTAAAGGAAGTCCCTAAATTCTTGTTGTATTCCTTGATTAGAAGATTGGTATCTATTCCATTTCCAGGGGTATATATATCCTCTGTTTTGCCAAGACCTTCAAATTCGAATGGCTGATTACAAATTGGTTCCCAAAATCTTCTTTCTACCAAAACATATATTTCCGCTCCTCTTTCAGTCATTATTGGCTTAAAAGTAATCGGGGATTTATGCCTTAATATGGTTTCACTGGTTACATCTACCCCAAAGTCAAAACGCGGATAAGTTGCAGGATTTGGATTTGATGGGTTAGGTTTATTCTTAAATTCAAATCTTGGTGAAAGCCCCAGTAATGCCCTTGCAAACTTTGGATTATTAAGAACCCCAGTTACAGGGAAGAACTTTTGCTTTAACCACGGTTTTTCCCATTGAACAGATTGATTTAAATACATAAAATCTCTGAAGAACGAAGGGTGATAATGTGTAAATGCCTTTCCGGTATTTCTGTCTTTATAGTAATAATTTACACCTGATTTAAGCCGTTGATAGTAATAATTGATCACAAAAAGACTATTTCTCCAATCATTTTGGCGAATTTTTAAACAGTAGTTTCCTTTTAAGTAATGATCAATTGTGAAAAATCCATTTTCATCTTCCTCATGGAAGAAAAATGAACCATACCCTTTGTTTTGCCTTGTTCCAAAGTTTGAACGTGCAATAAAATAAGGGAACAATTTTTTTATTGTCGATCTTAGTATATCATTTAAGCAAAAAATAGAAATTTTCAACTTATTGCAGGTAATAAGAGACATGGGTTTTTCAGCATACTCATCTCCCATATTGCCAAAGTACATAGGTACTTTATCATCTTCAGATATGACATTTATACATGTGTCAACTGAAAGAATTGTGATTTTATAATCTAAAGAAACATGTTCGTTTTTCCCTTTTCCTGCCAGACATGAAGCCCATTTCTTTTGATCTTCTGTTTTTGGTTTATCGGAGCAACGGCCAAACGCTTCACGGGCAGTGATGAACTTTTGTGTACCATCAGTTTGTGGCTCGTAATAGTCGAAGCGGATATTTTGCTCCTCTAGTAGTTTCTCAATTATAAATTGATCCAGCTTCGGTTTCACCTCGGTTGCGCGCAAGGTGGCCCCGGCCTGGTCGTGCTGGAAATGGATCAGCGGGGTGTGTTGTTTCAGTGTAAATTCGAGTTTGTACATGATTATTGATTGTTGTGGTTTCTATTTTTTCTATAAAATAAATTAATCTTCCTGTGAAAATTAAATACAACTAAACCAGTAAAACCGGTCAAACCAATTACTATTATAGCATTTAATACTCTTACGTCCATAGGTGAAAACCATCTGAATGTTGATTGACTCGTGATATAGCCAATACCAAAAATGGCAGCTACCAGGGTTGCAGGCAGAAAGAAAGTTGCCAAACGATTCAGACTTACCATTTTTCGATTTCGTTCTCGATCCTCAACCATGTTGACGTAAGTATGTAATTCTGCTATTTCATTGTCAATAAATTCGACCTCGTTTTCGATATTCATTTTTTCAATAAGCATGTTGTAAAGTTCAATCCCCTGTTCTTGAGCAGTAATTTCACGTAAATGAAAATTATTTATAAAATTAATATAATCGCTATAAAGATGCGTAACATTTTCAATATCAGCATGATTTAAATTCAATTTTATACTTGTAAATGCAATTGACGAAACCTTTTCGGAGAAACGTAAAACAGAAGATCTTTCAACAAGGCTGGATAATACTAAGTAGTAGTACAGATTTTTAAAATGATTATCCAATTTAGATTCGAACTCATATTGGCTTCCCGTAATGATTACAAAAGAATACCTGCTAACACCATACAAAGTTCCCCAGTTAATCCACCTATCATAAGTGTGTTTTTTAATCAAATCCATGACCTGGTGTACAGACTGCGAAGTTGCTTCATCTTTATCAACGAAAAGGTAACGATACCAAAAATCTAATTCCTTTCTTTTGGTTTTCATTTGATGTGTAAAAGGATACCTATTGTTATCGGCCCAATTTTTACATTCAAGACTTGATAATTTAACCCATTCTTTGTTATTAAATAGTTCGTAGTTATAATGACCATCTTCAAATTTCTGGAGTTTATCCATCATTGCGCTGTTTTGAAAGCAACACATTACAAACATCCTGTCGTCAATTAATGGTTTTATAAAAATCGAGTTGCTTTTTTTATCTTTAACATCTGAAAATGAAGTTTCACCGAGTATATTGAGAATGTGCGCTGGTAATTTTATTACTTTTTCTTCACGGTTATTTGGCTTTTCCTCAGTGTATTCAAAACGTTTATAATAACTAAAATCTTCGTGTGCAAAAATCCTTGAGTTAATATTTTGCTGAAGAGGTTTCTCAGAACCAAAGAAACTGGCGTCCAAGGATTGATTTGAAACGGTAATTGATAATGGATGAAAACTAGATTGACAAACTTCAATGTGATTACCGCTCTCAACTAAAAACTGTGGAAATAACCTTCTTCCGTATTCATTGATTTTGAGAATATCCTCTGGGTCTTCTGTGTTAAAATTATCGAGGTAAAATGAAAGTATTCCTATTTGAGAATTAAACATATAGAGGGTAACCTTGGAAAGGGATAAATCATATGGTGCGTCAATTCCTTTAATTTGAATATAATAATGAGCATCGTTCCCAAGCAGTTTATATTCCCAGCAACCTACTATACTTTGGTCATTTGGCATGAGTATTTTCTCGGCAAAATCATGAAAATATACATGCTGATTAAAACGATCAACATTATCAACTTTAAAATCAGATTTTATCCAACTTTTATTCTCGTTCATCGTATTTAAAGCTGACTTAAAAGAGGCGTAATAACTAAAAGGAAACAAAAAGATATGGCTACTTTTCTTCGTTTTTTTTACTGTTTCCATAATTTCGTTTTTTAATGATTCTACATCTTCTAAAGTTATTTTTCCTTTTGCAATTCCAAAAAATCCATTGTTGCCCCCACCATGAAATGCAATCTTTTGTTGAATCAAGTGTTGACAACGATGAATTACCTGTTCTATTCCATCACCATAATAAACAAAATGGTCTTGATAAGAAATCATCAATTTCTTGTATGGATATAGCTTGTCTGTTATTGCCGAAAAATGTGATGTCAGCGAATTGACACAAAGTATATCAGCATACATTTTGGAGTGTTTACCAATGGATTCTAAAGCCAATTCTTCATCCAGAGCAGTTACTCCTTGTTCAAATTTATCTTTCTCACGAATTTCTTTTACTATTTCGGGACTTGCCCCCATGGCTTCCATTGCATAAATATAACCCACATCATTAGCTGCCACAAACTCTTGTTCACGTGTTAACCTAACACCTAATAAATCAGCCACCTGCTCAAGCGAGGAATTCAGGTGAGCGAATTCATTGTGGTGATCAATTAAGGTGTAATGTTTTGGCTGGCCTATATCTTCAATAAGTTCGATCCCCACAAAATGGTCTTCGTCGTTCAGCACATCTGCATAAGCACTCAACTTTGCTCCCCACCTCAGCTTTTTGTCGCTGAAGGGGATGCCCTGCTGTTCGAGTATGGTTTTTATTGTGACCATTTCGAGGTCGTAGCCTCCAAGAAGAAAATGATATTGTTGCTTTTCTTGCATATTTCGAACCAATTGATTGGCAGTCATTTTTTAAAACGCTCCCTTTTGGGATTATACTTTGATTGTAAAAGCACAAACCCGAAACGAACGAAATGGCAGAAAAATCAATCAAACACAGTAAAATCAAACCTTACGGCTACACGGGGCTTCACAGAATGCCTGCCATAATCCGGTCATTTTAAGGGCCTTAAAAGTAATATGTTTTTTTCTTACTTACAAATCTTTTTAGGAAAAAAAACTAAATTTTTCTAATGTTACTTAGCAGTCGAACAGGGGTTATTTAAAAAAATCCCTATCTCGCCAGCACGCCCAACACTGCATGCAACATGCAGGCAAAGTCGCCGATCTGTTTGCGGTCGGTGCCGATTTGGCTGCGCCAGCTGATGTCTTCGCCGGCGAGCTGCATATTGCGCGCCAGAATGTCGCAGGCACTGATGAGGGCATTGTGGGCACGGCTGCGTTCGGTGTCAATGTCGGCACGCTCCCCGGTCGGCGTCTGCAGCCAGTCAACGCGTATGCGGGCATAACGAATGGCTAATTTGATGAGGTTGTCGGACAAAGATTTCAGTTTCGATGCCTGAATGTGTCTGTAGATTCTAAGGGTGTCGTCGAAGGTCAACATATTGATTTTTAATTGGATGTGTCATTTGCTGTATGATTTCGGCCCGGCAGAAGCTGCCTTGCCTCAAAATTAATGCTTTTGATGGCCATTTTTATGTTTTCGCAAATTTTTCTGCAACATATCGCACAATGGATCAATGCTGCAAAAGGCGTCAGAAATAGTTGCGACGCTCTAGAAACGTTGCCGGGGGCAACATATCTTTACTGTTTTGAAAACATACGTGGCAGATGCTGCAAATGCTGTCTTTTTCGGTAACTTTGCAACAACACAAGGCCGGGTCGGGAAAAAAAACCGCTATAAACCCACTTTTTGTGCATTTCATTTCTTTAAAACCATGTTTATGGGCCTTTACCTTGAACTGAAAACCAAAACACAGAGGCTATCCGGGCCTGAAGAGGTGGTTGCCGCAATGCATACCCTGGGCTTGTCTGGCTACGGGCCTGAAAAGTTTGCCTTTTCGATCCCTGACGGGATGTTGTATGTTGGTGGACCGGACGAAATACCCGGCGGAACTATCGCACACATCCGCCTGAGTTGGAGCTGCAGCAGGGAGGCCATTGATTTTCTTCTTGGAATTGCTTCAGCACTCGAGGCCACTCTCTTTTACGGGGAGTGGGCTGTTGACAGCGAAAATGCCGAAGCGTTTTGCAAGGAAGCAGCCGCTTATGCTGCCGGAATCACGGGGATGATTGATTAAATTATAAAATAAGACCTTACCCCTATTGTTGTTTACTTATAAGCCCTGTTGCAAAACCTGAACTTGTTTGACAAGTGTACGATTTAACCCAAATCCCCTAAAAGTACTCCGGTATTGCAGATGCTGCCATCGCAATTTGTTACCTTTGAAGCCTGAATAATCATTGTATAATTAAAGAAAATGCAAGGAAAACAACTTAGAAAATTAGAAGCTGAGCTTTGGAGAGCAGCCGACCAGTTAAGAGCAAACAGTAAACTGACAGCAACGGAATATTCGATGCCTGTTCTCGGATTGATTTTTTTGAGACACGCATACAACCGTTTTCAGAAAGTAAAAATTGAAGTTGAGAAAACCTTGCCATCGCATCCTCAAAGGGGCAAACGACCTTTGACCAAAAAGGATTTTGAAGAGCAAAATTCAATGTTCTTACCTGAGAAATCTCAGTTTGATTACTTGGTTTCCTTGCCCGAAAGTGCCGACATTGGCGAAGCCATTGACAATGCAATGAAACTGATTGAGGATGAATACGACAACCTCAAGGGAGTTTTGCCAAAGAACTTTTCCATCTTCAGTAAAGACTTGTTGCGGGAATTGCTCCGCATTTTTAATAAAGAAGTGTTGCAAAAAGCCGAAGGCGACTTGTTCGGAAAGATTTATGAATATTTCCTTGGCAAATTCGCCATGACAGGGGCACAGGAAGGCGGAGAGTTTTTTACGCCCATGAGTTTGGTACAAACCATTGTAAACGTAATTGAACCCGACCACGGCATAGTGTTTGACCCTGCCTGTGGCAGCGCGGGTATGTTTGTGCAAACAGGCTATTTCATTGAAAGCGAAGGGTTGAAACCTGCCGAGAAAGTTACCTTTTACGGGCAGGAAAAAGCCGACCTCAATACCAAACTGGCAAAGATGAACTTAACTGTTCACGGACTGGAAGGAAACATACAGGAAGGCAATACTTTTTACGAAGACAAACATAACCTCGTAGGAGGTGCTGACTTTGTGATGGCAAACCCACCGTTTAATGTGGATGGTGTGGACAAAGCCAAAGATGCTGTAAAAAAAGACCCTCGTTTGATGATAGACGGCAAAGTAAACTTGCCGAAAAACGACAACGCCAATTATTTGTGGATTCAATATTTCTATAACTACCTGAAACCAACAGGCAGAGCAGGTTTTGTAATGGCTTCATCTGCCAGCGATGCCGGGCATAGCGAAAAAGACATTCGGGAAAAGCTGGTAAAAACTGGTGCAGTTGATGTGATGATGGCCATTGGCAGCAACTTTTTCTATACCCGTTCGTTGCCTTGTACGCTGTGGTTTTTTGACAGAGCAAAAGAGCAAGATATTGAAAGAAAAGACAAAGTGTTGATGCTCGATGCCCGAAAAATTTACCGCAAAGTAACCAGTAAGGTAAACGACTTTAGCCCCGAACAATTGCAAAACCTGATTTGCATTGTAAACCTGTATAGAGGCAATACCCTAAAATTTGAAATCACGGTAAAAGATTATTTACAAACATCTGCCAACTTAGCAAATGAAACAGCCGAAGCCACCACCGAACTGCAAAAGCTTTTAAAGTTAATAGTGAAAAACGAAAAGTTAAAAGTAGTTTGCGAACCGCTTTTTATTGAAATAAACAACCTCGAAGATTTTGACAGCATTTTGAATAAACAAACGGAACTTATTGAAACTGTAAAGAAAAATCACGGCAATCATTTAATCACAGAAATCACGGTTCAGACAAAGGGTTTACGCAAGCCACAAGATAAGCTCATTAAACAATTGCTTGATGCCATAAGCACCGCCACTAAAGAATATCAACTTAATAAAAACAAAGACTGGAAAGAGTTGAACCTAAAGGAACAACTCGACCAACTGAAAGCCCTGCAACAGCAAATAAGTGGCAACCCCGATGAAGAAGAACCTGGCTTATTACACGAAACCGAATATTTCTACAAACAAGCCCATTGGCTCACGAGCCGTTTCCCCAAAGGAGTTTATACCGATGTGGAAGGATTATGCAAAGTAGTAACTCAAAGCGACATAGAAGCCAAGGACTGGAGCCTAAGCCCGGGGCGATATGTAGGCGTGGACACAACCACCGATGAAGACTTTGACTACGAAGAACGCCTGAACGAAATACATATTGAGTTGGACGGATTGAACGAAGAAGCCTTGAAGTTGGCTGCTCTTATTCAGGAAAATTATAAACAGTTAATGTAATGGCTAATACCTACACTCAAATACATATTCAAGCTGTATTTACAGTTCAAAACAGAGGTAATGTGATACGTAATTCATGGAAAGATGAACTGTATAAATACATTACGGGAATTATACAAAACCAGAATCACAAAGTGTTAGCAATTAACGGAATGCCCGACCATGTACATATCCTGTTTGGTATGCGGCCAACTCAATCTTTATCCGATTTAATGCAGGATATTAAAGGGGATAGTTCCAAATGGATAAATCAAAAAGGACTTGTGAAAGGAAAATTTACATGGCAGGAAGGTTATGGTGCATTTTCATACAGTAAATCGCATGTTAATGCAGTTATTGATTATATAAAGAATCAGGAGCAGCATCATAAGAAAAAAACATTTTTGGAAGAGTACCACGAATTTTTAGAAAAATTTGAAGTGGATTATGATGAACGTTATGTCTTTAAACCGGTGGAATATGACATTGAATTATAAAAATCGTGCCGTGAGGCACGATATACGGGTAGAAAAGAACAATTCCGGTGAAACCCGTGCCGTTAGGCACGATATACGGGTAGAACCAAACGTTTACAATATTGTTCCGTCCCATACGGGACAGGATATATCTTCCAATGGTTCTTTTTACCCATATCAAATCCCTAACGGGATTGGTTCCCGTGCCGTCAGGCACGTAATACGGGTAGAATACAGAAAAGAAGATGTTGTTCCTCGTGCCGTTAGGCACGTAATACGGGTAGAAAAGAACAATTCCGGTGAAACCCTTGCCGTTAGGCACGTAATACGGTTAGAACCAAACGTTTACAATATTGTTCCGTCCCATACGGGACAGGATATATCTTC
>ERZ1645187.2963-NODE-2963-length-14563-cov-6.562035_pt1 | contig 14563 bp, 11 predicted proteins | sample MGYA00575352_ERZ1645187 | MGnify/ENA primary metagenome ERZ1645187 (study PRJEB40837, sample SAMN11349314) | freshwater sediment metagenome | isolation source: river sediment | host: Sediment | place: India: Wazaribad , New Delhi | collected 2017-02-21 ...
CAACCCAGAGGCCAAGATCGTCCCACGCGAGCAGGTGGCGCTCCTTGTAAAGCTGATAGACGGTCGCGGCGCCGAGCGTCGGCACGGCGAGGAAGAAGGAAAATTCGGTGGCGGCCTGGCGCGAGAGGCCGAAGAACAGCCCGCCGATGATGGTCGACCCGGAGCGCGAGGTGCCGGGAATTAGCGCACAGGCCTGCGCGAGGCCCAGCTTGAGCGCATCCCACGGACCGATGTCGTCGACGGTGTGGATGGTGACCGTGTGCGTGCGGCGCTCGGCCCAGAGGATGACGAAGGCGCCGAGGATGAAGGCGATGGCGACCGGCACCGGTGCGAACAGGGTGGCCTTGATCGCCTTGCCGAACAGCAGGCCGAGCACGGCGAGCGGCATGAAGGCGATCGCGAGGTTGGTGACGAAGCGGCGCGCGACCGGGTCGCCGGGCAGGCCGGCGAGCACCTTGCCGAAGCGGGCGCGGTATTCCCAGACCACGGCGAGGATGGCGCCGGACTGGATGACGATTTCGAACAGCTTGCCGCGATCGTCGTTGAAATCGAGCAGATCGCCGGCGAGAATCAGGTGGCCGGTGCTGGAGATCGGCAGAAACTCGGTGAGGCCCTCGACGATGCCGAGAATCAGTGCCTGGAAGAGGGGATAAACGTCCATAACAACATGCACGCTGCAAAAGGCCGGCGAGTCTAACATGCTGAAAAAAATCACCGTCAATCAGGTCAAGCTGGGCATGCACATCCACGAGTTCTGCGGTTCGTGGATGGATCATCCGTTCTGGCGCGAGGACTTCGTCCTGCGTGATCCGGCCGATCTGCAGGCGATCCGGACCTGCGGCATCCAGGAGTTGTGGATCGACGTGGAGAAGGGCTGCGACGTCGAGGTTGCCGGTGTTACCCGGCAGGAATCCGAGGCACGCATCGATGCGACGCTGGTGCAGATCGCCCAGCCGAAGGAGCCGCCGCCGAAAGTGTCGATGGCCGAGGAGGTGGCGCGCGCGAAGAAGATCTGCGTTACCGCCAAGAGCGCCGTCGTGTCGATGTTCCAGGAAGTGCGCATGGGCAAGGCGATCGACCACGATACCGCCGGCGCGCTGGTCGAGGAAATCACGGAGTCGGTGGTGCGCAACCCCGGCGCGTTGATCAGCCTGGCGCGACTGAAGAGCGTCGACGACTACACCTACATGCACTCGGTGGCGGTCTGCGCGCTGATGGTCGCGCTGGCGCGCCAGCTCGGCATCGATGAACAAACGACGCGCGAGGCCGGCATGGCCGGCCTGCTGCACGACCTCGGCAAGGCGGTGATGCCGATGGAGGTGCTCAACAAGCCCGGCAAGCTCACCGACGAAGAGTTCCGCGTCATGAAATCGCACCCGGCAGAAGGGCATCGCATGCTCGTCGAGGCCGGAACAGTCGGCGATATTCCACTCGATGTGGTGCTGCACCACCACGAGAAGGTTGACGGTTCCGGCTATCCGAAGGGTCTCAAGGCCGACGAGATCAGCCTGTTCGCCAAGATGGGCGCGGTCTGCGACGTGTATGACGCAATCACCTCGAATCGACCCTACAAGTCGGGCTGGGATCCGGCCGAGTCGATCCGCCGCATGACCGAGTGGAGCACCGGCCATTTCGACCAGCGCGTCTTCCAGGCTTTCGTGAAAAGCGTCGGCATCTATCCGATCGGGTCGCTGGTGCGGCTCGAATCCGGGCGGCTCGGCATCGTCGTCGACCAGACCGAGAAGTCCTTGCTGACACCGAAGGTGCGCGTATTTTTTTCCACCCGGTCCAACACCCACATTCAGCCGGAAGTGGTGGATTTGTCAGTCCGTGCCGGTATGGACAAGATTGTCAGCCGCGAGGATCCGGGCAAGTGGGATTTCCCGGATCTCGACCAGATGTGGGGGAGTGTCGATCTGTTCTGAGCCCCGCGGCTGACGTGAAACTTAGCGACGCCCGCCCATGCGGTAATCGACCGCCGAACTGGTCAAGGCACCGCTGCTGAGGGTTCCGCTGGTCAGGGTGGTGCGGCTCGAGCCTGAGGCAGCCTGGCCAACCGTGGTGGTCGTGTCGGTCAGGTAGCGGTTGATCGAATCCGCGCCCATGCCGTATTGCACGAAATCGATGAACGACTGGTAGTCATCGGCAAGGCGCGTGTCGATGCGGGTGTTGTGGATATCGTTGGGCATGTTCGCCCAGCCGGCGCCCATCGGGCTGTTGTGGTCGGCGAAGGCCGGGGCGGTGGCGAGGGTGCCGAACAGGGTGGCGACGGCAAAAGCGGTAACTGTTTTCACGGGTTTCTCCTGGGGTTGGGGGCAACGGCGTGCCTGCTTGCCGTTGCTCGACATCCTAGGAGGTGCGTGTTTCAGGTGGCTTGCCGCCGTGTAACAGCACGTTTCAATACGTTGCAGTGGTCGCTGGTACCGTCAGGCCTTCTTTTTGGGCGTGGCAGCCTTCTTCTTTGCCGTCCCGCCAGCGCCGACTTTTGCAGTCTTGGCCGGCTTGGCTTCGGCGGCAGGCTTGTCCGCGGCCTTGGCGGATTTGACCGCGGCCTTGGGTGCCTTGGCGGCCCGTTGCTCGAACTCGAAGCCCACCTTGCCGTCGGCGCCGCGCACCAGGTAGGCGGAGAACTTCTTCTTCGTGCGGTTCGAGACGAAACCCTTGAGCAGGGATGTCTTGCCGGTCTCGAGCAGCTTCTGCATCTCGGCTTTCGAGATCTCCTGCTGGAGGATCACCTTCCCCGAACGGAAGTCGCAACTCTTCGCCGCACCGGTGGACTTTTCGCAGACGTAAGCCATCGGTTGCTCGAACACGCGGGCGTTGCACTTCGGGCAGGCGCCCAGCAGTTCCAGTCCGCTGAAATCGACTTCTTCGCCAGAGTCTTCCTCATTGCCGAAATCGAACTTCGGTGCATGTTCGTCATCGAGCTTGATGACGGCGGCAAAGGCGCGGCCCATCTTGCTGCGAAAGCCCTGCAAGGGGCCGATCTGCCGGTCGCGCAGCAGTGCGTCCATTTCCTCGGGTTCCCACTGGCGGCCGGCGACGACCTTCCACAGCTTGTAGTCGCACTGGTCGCACTTGAAGTGCCGGTAGGTCTCGTGAATCTTGCCGCCGCATTTGGGACACGGTGTAGCGAGCGTGCCGAAGTCGGCGTCGGCGAACTCGCCGGTCTTGATGCGCTCGACCATCTCCTGCGTCTGCTCGGTGATGTGGGACATGAACTCCCCGCGCTTGAGGCGTCCATGTTCCATCTCGCGCAGCTTCCATTCCCACAGGCCGGTCAGTTCCGGCGAGCGGATCTCGTCGACCTTGAGTTGCTCGAGCGCGAAGAGCAGGTTGAACGCCTTCGCGGTCGGCTGCAACTCGCGGCCGTTGCGATGCAGGTATTCCTCGGCGATCAGGCCCTCGATCGTGGCGGCACGCGTCGCCGGTGTGCCGAGGCCGCGTTCGGCCATCGCTTCGCGCAATGAGTCGTCATCCACCAGCTTGCCCGCGCCTTCCATCGCCGAGAGCAGCGTCGCTTCGTTGAAGCGCGCCGGTGGCTTGGTTTGGAGACTTTTCACCTCGACGTCGTTCGCCCAGACCCGTTCGTCCTTCTGCAGCGGCGGCAGGTTGGGAGATTCTTCATCCGCTTGCGATGCCTTGCCATAGACAGCCAGCCAGCCGGGCGTGACGAGCACCTTGCCCTCGGTCTTGAAGGGTTCGCCTTCGACCCGCGTGATACGCGTCGTGACGAGGTATTCGGCGGCCGGGTAAAAGATCGCGATGAAGCGCTTGACGACGAGGTCATAAAGCTTCTGCTCGGGTTCGGAGAGATGCTTCGGCGCCGCGCCGGTGGGAATGATCGCGAAGTGATCGCTTACCTTGGCATTGTTGAAGATGCGCTTGGTAGGGTGTACCCAGCCGTTCTTGAGCACGTCGCCGGCGAGCGCGCCGTAGCCCTCTTCGGACAGCGATCGCAGCGTGTCCTTCACAGCACCGAGGTAATCCTCGGGCAGGTAGCGCGAATCGGTCCGCGGGTAGGTCAGCACCTTGTGCTTTTCATAGAGTGCCTGGGCCAGCGCCAATGTGTTGCGCGCCGAAAAGCCGAAGCGGCCGTTGGCCTCGCGCTGCAGGCTGGTCAGGTCGTAGAGCAGCGGGCAGGCTTCTGTCTTGGGCTTCGACTCCTCGGTGACGTCGCCGTGCTTGCCGAGACACTTCTTGCGCAGCGCTTCGGCAGTCTTGACGTCCCAGAGGCGCTCGGCCCTGGCGTGCTCGTCATCGGATTTCTTGAACTTCTCGTCGAACCGTTTGCCGCGGTAGGTGCCGGCGACGGCCTGGAATTCGGCCTCTACTTCCCAGTAGTCGCGCGGCTGGAAAGCGCGGATCGCCTTCTCGCGCTCGACGAGGATGGCCAGCGTCGGCGTCTGCACGCGGCCGACGGTGGTCTTGTAGAAGCCGCCTTCCTGCGAGTTGAAGGCCGTCATCGCGCGCGTGCCGTTGATGCCGATCAGCCAGTCGGCCTCGGAGCGGCAGCGCGCCGCGTCGGCCAGCGGCAGCATCTCGCTGTCGGTGCGCAGGTGGGCGAAGCCGTCCTTGATCGCCTGTGCGGTCATCGACTGCAGCCAGAGGCGGCGGATGGGCTTGGCGGTTTTTTCGGTCAGCGCGTGCTGGACGACGTAGCGGAAGATCAGTTCGCCCTCGCGTCCCGCGTCGCAGGCGTTCACCAGCCCGGTCACGTCCTTGCGCTTGATCAGCCGGGTGAGCAGGCGCAGGCGGTCGGCGGTCTTGTCGATCGGGTTGAGCGTAAAGCGCGGCGGAATCACCGGCAGGTGGGTGAAGGTCCACTTGCCGCGCTTGACCTCGTATTCCTCAGGCACCGCCAACTCAAGCAGGTGACCGATGGCTGAGCTCAATACATAGTGTTCGCTCTCGAAATAGTCGCCCTCGCGGGTAAACCCACCCAGCGCCTTGGCGATGTCCTGCGCGACCGAGGGCTTCTCGGCAATGATCAATTGTTTGCTCATGGGGGGCGCATCATAAGCGCCCTTTAATCCCGATGGCAAGCCGGGGTTTTTCGGGGTTCAGTTCAAACGCTGGTAGCGGCCACCCGGCAACTGGGCGATGCGGCCGTCGAGTTCGAGCGGTAAAAGCCGCGCCAGCAGATCATCCACGGCCAGTCCCGACCGCTCGACCAGAGTGTCCAGATCGCATGGATCGCGGCCGAGTCCAACCAGCACCGGGTCGGTTTCCGCTTCCGGCACGGAGGCGACCGAAGCTGGATTGACGATTTTTTCCCAGCCCAGCTCTTCCAGGACGTCCTGCGCCGACTCGACGAGCTTGGCACCCTGCTTGATCAGCGCATGACAGCCTCTGGATTGCGGCGAATGGATCGAACCGGGGATGGCGAAAACTTCGCGGCCGGCTTCGGCCGACAGCCGCGCGGTGATCAGCGAACCGCTTTGCTGGGCGGCCTCGACGACAAGGCAGCCACGCGCCAGCCCGGCGATGATGCGGTTGCGGCGGGGGAAATTGGCCGCCAGCGGCGGCGTGCCGACCGGGAATTCACTGACGATGACCCCTTTTGCGGCGATTTCGCGCGCCAGCCCTTCGTTGCGGGCGGGATAGATGCGGTCGCAGCCGGTGCCGACCACGGCGATGGTGGCTGCAGTCTCCTTGAGCGCGCCACGATGCGCTGCGGCATCAATGCCCGCAGCCAGGCCGCTGACGATCGTCAGCCCCGCGCCGGCCAGTGCCTGGGCGAAGGCCTCGGCATTCGCTTCGCCCTGTTTCGTGGCATTGCGGCTGCCGACGATGGCGAAGGCAGGGCGGTTGAGCAAGCCGATATCACCCTTGGCGTAGAGAAGCACTGGCGGATCGGCGGCGGTCAGCAGCGCCTGCGGATAAGCCGCGTCAGCCAGCGTCAGGATATGGTTGCCCGGCTGTTTGGCCCAGGCGAGGCCCGCTTCGATTTCCTGTGCGGCATCGTGCGAGACGAGCCGTTCGGCGAGCGCGCTGCCCAGCACACCGCGCAACGCTCCGCCAGAAGCGGAAAAGATTGCATCAGGGGAACCGAAAGCCTTGAGCAGTCGCCGCTGGCCCTCGCCCCCGATGCCGGGGATCAGGGTCAGGCGCAGCCAGTGCGCCAGCTCGTCCGACGCCGACACGAAAACCGTGGCTCAGGGCTTGCGGACGCGGTCGCCTTCCATCACCGGGCGGCTCGCCGAGGTGATCAGCGCGTAGGAAACGCGATCGAAGACGCGGAAGATGAAGGCCAGACCGATGCGCTCGTCGGGCAGGACGTGCGACTGGGTCTTGTCATCCTCGAAACGGTTCGTGACAGTTGCACCGGTGCGATAGATCGCCAGAACGTGTCCGACTTCAAGGCCGTCGGCCTTGCCGCGCGACAGGGAAACGACGGAATTCACCGCCGCCTCGCCGACGCCGCCGTAGATCAGCATGACACGGCCGTTGATGTCTTGCGTCGGCGCGTGGGGAACATAGCTCATGACTTCGGGACGCTCGGCCGGCACGAGATAGTCGCCGCGACCGATTTCCTGCTTGATGCTGGTCAGTTCGAGCGGCAGCACGTCCGCGCGCTCGCCGGCCGGGCGGGCACTGCCCAGATAGACCGCCTCGATGCCGAGAACCTCGTTGTTTTCCGGATCCTTGAGTGGCCGACCGGGACGGAAGACATGCCAGCGCTTGATCTTGGGGTCGGCGTTGTTGGTGGCGTAAATCAGGTCGCCCGTGCCGGTGAAGACGCGGCTTTCCTGCGTGGCGACGATGCGCGGCGCGCTGTCGAAGTCGCCGGCATTGATGACCAGCGGTTGCGAGAGGAAGGGTTCGATCGCGTTGGCCGGAATCGCGGGGATTTCCTGGGGCGGCATCTCGACGCGCACTTCGGGACCCAGTTTGACGAGGTTGCCGACTTTCAGTGTCGGCTCGCCCCCGCTGCGATCGAGGACCAGCACCTGACCGGGATAAATGCGATGCGGGTTGCGGACCTGCTCCGCGTTCATCTTCCAGAGTTCCGGCCAGCGGAATGGATCTTTCAGGAATTTCGCGGAAATCCCCCAAAGCGTATCGCCCGGCACCACGATATGGCGTTCCGGTGCATCTGCCGCCAGTTCGAGAGGCTTGGCCGCAGTGCCCTGCGCGAAGGCGGCAGTTGAAAAACTCAAAAACAGGGCGAATATAATGCGTCGCATAGAATCTAACCTCCGGGCTATGCGTGGATTCTGCCCGCAAATTCCGCAAGCATCAACCAGTTAAAGACGATTTTCATGGCCTTATTGCCCATATTGCGTTATCCCGATCCGCGCCTTCACACCGTCGCCAAACCGGTGGAAACGGTCGATGCCGGCATTCGCAAACTGGCGGCCGACATGCTGGAAACGATGTATGAAGCACCGGGCATCGGGTTGGCCGCGACGCAGGTAAATGTGCACAAGCGCGTGCTGGTGTTGGATGTTTCCGAAGACAAGTCGCAGCCGATGGTCTTCGTCAATCCCGAAATACTCTGGCGCGAGGGCGAGTGCGTCGGCGAGGAGGGTTGTCTTTCCGTGCCGGGTATCTACGAGACGGTCAAGCGCAGCGAGCGGGTGAAGGTGCGCGCGCTCGATACCGATGGCGAACCTTTCGAGATCGAGGCCGACGGCCTGCTGGCTATCTGCCTGCAACACGAGATCGACCACCTCGATGGCAAGGTGTTCGTCGAGTACCTTTCCAACCTCAAGCTCAACCGCATCAAGGCGAAGCTCGCAAAACAAGCTCGCATCACGGCATGAGGGTTGCTTTTGCTGGTACGCCGGAATTCGCCGCGGTCGCCTTGCGCGCGCTGCTCGCCGCCGGCTTCGAGATTCCGCTCGTCCTCACCCAGCCTGACCGCCCGGCAGGTCGCGGCCAGAAGCTCGTCGCCAGCCCGGTCAAGCAGGTTGCGCTTGAACATGGCATCCCGGTACATCAGCCCGAGCGCCTCAAGGACCCTGCCACGCACGTGCCGCTGATCGATGCGGCGCCCGATGTGCTGGTCGTCGCGGCCTACGGCCTGATCCTGCCGCAGACGGTGCTCGACATCCCGAAGCAGGGCTGCCTCAACATCCACGCTTCGCTGCTGCCGCGCTGGCGCGGCGCGGCACCGATCCAGCGCGCCATCGAGGCGGGCGATGCCGAAACCGGCGTGACCATCATGCGCATGGAAGCCGGCCTCGACACCGGTCCGATGCTGCTGGCCTACTCGATAAAAATCGGCGCTGGCGAGACGGCAGCGACATTGCATGACAAGCTGGCGCTGCTCGGCGGACGGTTGATCGTGATGGCATTGCAGCAGCTGGAAGGCTTGCAGCAGGTGCCGCAGCCGGCCGAGGGCGTGACCTACGCCAGCAAGATCGACAAGGCCGAGGCGGCGATCGACTGGACGCAGCCTGCCGAACTCATCGAGCGGCGCATCCGCGCCTTCGATCCCTTTCCCGGCTGCACGGCGCGGATCGGCGATGTGACGATCAAGCTGTGGCGTGCGGAAATGGTGACAGGTGCCGGGCAGCCCGGCGAAATCCTCGCGGTCGCCCCGGAGGGCATTACCGTCGCCTGTGGCGAGGGGGCGCTTCGGCTGGTCGAACTGCAGAAGCCCGGCGGCCGCCGTCTCGCCAGCGCCGACTTCCTGCACGGCTTCCCCGTGGCAGCCGGCCAGCGCTTCAGTTGAAGTCGCCGCCGCTTTCCGTAGCGCTCAAGGTCGCCGCGGAGGCGGTGGCCACTGTCCTCGCTGGCCGCACGCCCGATGCCTTGCTCGCCGCCGCCACAGATGCGGCGCGACCGGCGGTCCTCGACCTGACTTACACGACGCTGCGTGATCATGGCCGCGGCGATTTCCTGCTCGGCCGCCTGCTCGAAAAACCGCTCAAGGACAAGCCGACGCGCGCCCTGCTGCTGGTCGCGCTGGCCCGGCTCGAACGTGAACCGGAGGAAGCGCATACCCTCGTCGATCAGGCGGTAACGGCAGCCGGCAAGCCTTACAAGGGCCTGGTCAATGCGGTATTGCGCAACTTCCTGCGCCGCCGTGATGAACTTTTAACTACAGCGGATGCGGATGACGTCGCGTGCTGGCGCCATCCGCGCTGGTGGCTGGACAAGCTGCGCGCTGCCTATCCCGGACAATGGCGCGAGATCGCCGTCGCCGGCAACCGCCATCCGCCACTGTGTCTGAGGCTCAACAAGCGGCGCCCACCCGACGAGATCCTGCCCGGCCAGCCACTCGGCGACGCTGCGCTCCTGCTGGCCAAGCCGGTGCCGGTCGAGCGCATCCCCGGCTTTCGTGAAGGCCGGGTCTCGGTACAGGATTGGGGCGCGCAGCAGGCGGCCAGCCTGCTCGATGTACGGGATGGTATGCGCGTGCTCGACGCCTGCGCCGCGCCCGGCGGCAAAGCTGCTCATCTGCTGGAACTGGCCGACATCGACCTGACCGCACTGGAACTCGACCCGCAACGTGCCCGGCGCATTACCGACAACTTCGACCGGCTGGGCCTCGTGGCAAGTATCCAGGTCGCCGATGCAAGCCGGCCGCAGGACTGGTGGGACGGTCGGCCGTTCGAGCGCATCCTTGCCGACGTGCCCTGTTCGGCCTCGGGGGTCGTGCGCCGGCATCCCGACATCAAGTGGCTGCGCCGGCCGGCCGATGTGGCGGCTTTCGCACAGACGCAAGCCGCCATTCTCGATGCATTGTGGCCGCTGCTGGCCCCAGGTGGCAAAATGCTCTACTGCACTTGTTCGGTATTCCCCGAGGAAAACGCCGAGCAGGCGCATGCCTTCGCGGCGCGTCACCCGGATGCGCGCCGCCTGCCCACGGGCGGAGCCGATCCGGACCATCAACTCTTGCCCGCGGCGGTTCATGACGGCTTTTATTACGCTTTGCTGGAGAAGGCGCCTTGAACGGAGCGCGTGGCTGACCACTTGGCTGGTTCTGGGACTGCTGTGGCTGGCGGTGGCGCAGGCCGGCAGCATCGATCCGAAAAACGCGACGCTGATACCCGACGAACGCGGCTATGCCGTCAATGCCGAATTCGCGATCCAGATCGGGCAGCGCCTCGAGGACGCGGTCAGCAAGGGCGTGCCGCTGCACTTCCGCTTCGAAATCCAGGTCAAGCGCAAGCGCTGGTACTGGATCGACGAGCACGTCGCCGGTCGCGTGCTCAAGTATCGCCTGAGCTATCAGGCGCTGACGCGCCAGTACCGCCTGACGCTGGGCAATCTGCACCAGAATTACGATACGCTCGACGAGGCGCTGCAGGCGCTGGGACGCGTCGCGCGATTGCATGTGGTCGATAAATCCGCCCTGCCGCAGGGCGAACCGGTGACGGTCGCGGTGCGCCTGTCGCTCGATCAGGCCCAGCTGCCCAAGCCGCTGCAGGTCGACGCGCTTGCCGACCGCGAATGGCAGGTCGAGGCCGGCATCCTGACCTGGCAGTTAATCCCCCAATCCGATCAGCAATGATCATCGCCCTTGCCATTGCCGCCGCGCTGGGCGGCATGCTGGTGGTCCTGCTGACTTCGGCGAGCGCCGACACGGCGCTGTTCGCGCGCCACACCCCGCTGCTGATCGGCATGAACGCGCTGGCGGCGCTCGTCCTGCTGGGACTGGTCGTCACCCAGTTGCGCCGGCTGTGGCGTGACTACCGGCACGGGGTGTTCGGCGCGCGCCTCAAATCGCGACTCCTGCTGATGCTGGCGCTGATGGCGGTGCTGCCGGGTGCGCTGGTCTATGCCGTGTCCGTGCAATTCGCGGTGAAGAGCATCGATTCGTGGTTCGACGTGCGCGTCGAGGCGGCGCTCGATGGCGGCCTCGATCTCGGCCGCGGCGTGTTCGACGCGATGCAGACCGACCTGCTCGCCAAGGGCCGCTCGATGGCCTACGATCTCGCCGACCTGCCGGCGCCGGGTGCGGTGATGCTCAACCGGCTGCGCGAACAGGCGGGCGTGAACACCGCCGCGCTGATGACCGCCAGCGGCCACCTGGTCGCCAACAGCAGCGGCGATCTGCAGGGCTTGCTGCCGGCACTTCCCGACAGCGCACGCCTGCGCCAGGCCCGGCTGGGATCGGGCACCGCGCGTGTCGAAGGCGATGCCGCGACCGGTTTCGTCGTGCGTGCGCTGATTCCCGTCGGCGGCCATCGTCTCGGCCTCGATGCCGAACCGCTGATCCTCCAGCTGGAGCAGCCCGTGCCGGCGGCCATCACGCAAAGCGCCGCGCTGGTCGAAGCGGCGCAGCGCGACTATCAGGAACTGCAGCTCGGGCGTGCCGGCCTCAAGCGCCTGTACACGTTGACCCTGACCTTTGCGCTGCTGCTCGCGCTGTTCGCAGCGATTGCGCTGGCCTTCTTCCTTGCCGCCCGGCTGGCCAAACCCCTGCTGATGCTGGCTGAAGGCACGCGCGCTGTCGCGGCCGGCGACCTGACGCCGCGTGCGGCGCTCGAGACTGACGACGAACTCGGCGTGCTGACGCGTTCCTTCAACGAGATGACCGTGCAGCTCGAGCAGGCGCGCGTCGAGCGCGAGGCGGCGCAACGTGCCGCGGTCTGGGGCGAAGTCGCCAGAAGGCTTGCGCACGAAATCAAGAATCCCCTGACACCGATCCAGCTGTCCGCCGAGCGGCTGCAGATGAAGCTGAGCAGCAAGCTCGATCCCGACAGCGCGGCGATGCTGGAACGCAGCACGCGTACCATCGTCGAGCAGGTCGAGGCGATGAAGAACATGGTCAATGACTTCCGTGACTACGCGCGCCTGCCGCCGCCGGTCGCCAAACCGCTCGACCTCAATGCGCTGGTGACCGAAGTGCTTGACCTCTACAGCGACGGACCGGTGACGGTAAGTGCCGAGCTCGATCCGATCCTGCCGCCGGTGCTGGCCGACGCCGACCAGATCCGCCAGGTGCTGCACAACCTGATCAAGAACGCCGGCGAAGCCTCGCAGGACAAAGTCGGCGCTGGCGGGACGGCAGCGGTGGCGGTATCGACCCGTCTCAACGGCCGCATGGCGAAGCTGGTGGTGGCCGACGGCGGCACCGGCTTCCCGCCGGAAATCCTGCAGCGCGTTTTCGAGCCGTACGTGACGACCAAGCCCAAGGGCACGGGACTCGGCCTCGCCATCGTGCATAAGATCATCACCGATCATGGCGGCACGATCGCCATCGCCAACCGGTCGCCGGAACAGGGGGGCGGTGCCGAGGTGAGCGTGCAATTGCCATTGAATCGGCCGCTACATTCCAATTCCCAGCACGAAGTTACAGCGGCATAATTCCATTCATGTCACAAATTCTGGTCATCGACGACGAAGTCGGCATCCGCGAGCTGCTCTCCGAAATCCTCACGGACGAGGGACACGATGTCGCCACCGCCGAAAACGCCACCACGGCGCGCGCCTGGCGCGATGAGCGCCGCCCTGATCTCGTGCTGCTCGACATCTGGATGCCCGATACCGACGGCGTGACGCTGCTCAAGGAGTGGGCCGCGAATGGCCAGCTCAACATGCCGGTGGTGATGATGTCCGGCCATGCCACCATCGACACCGCGGTCGAGGCGACGCGCATCGGCGCGGTCGGTTTCCTCGAAAAGCCGATCGGCATGCAGAAACTGCTGGCGGCCGTCAAGCAGGGGCTGGAGCGTGCGCCCAGAACGGGTGCCGCGCTCACGCTGGCGGCTTTTCCCCGCTCGCCGACGCTCAAGGATCTGCGCAAGCGCCTCGAACAAGTGACCGCGAAGAGCCGCTCGGTGCTGCTGCGCGCACCGGTGGCCTCGATCGTCGAACTGACCGCGCGCACCCTGCAAGCTCCCGGCAAGGCCTGGATCGATCTGGGCCACGATTCCAATCCGATTTCGCTCGAAGTGCTCGCGCAGGCGAGCGGTGGCGTGCTCTATTGCGGCGAACTCGCGAAACTGACGCGCCTGCAACAGAAGAATCTGGCCTTCGCGCTCGATCGCCTGGAGCGGCACGGACTGCGGCTGGTGGCGGCCACGACCCAGGATATCGTCGCGCTGGCCGCGCAAGGCTGGGACGAGAGCGTACTCGACCGCCTCTTCGACATCAGTATCGGCCTGCCGTCGATGGCCGAACTCAAGGATGACGTCCCCGATCTCGCCACGCACATCCTCACGCAACTGGTCGAGGCGGGCGAGGTGCCCAACCGGCATCTCTCGGTCGCCGCGCAGAATGCGCTGCGTCAGCAGCCCTGGCCCGAGGGTTATGCGCAGTTGCGGAGCGTCGTCAAGTCGCTGGCGCTCGCCGCCCTTGAAGAGGAGGTCGGCGCCGAGGACGTCCAGCATTTGTTGACGCCCGGCGCGACGGCCCTGCCCGAGATTCCGCCCGGCCTGCTGCCCGAGATGCTCACGCTGCCCTTGCGTGAGGCGCGCGAGATGTTCGAGAAGCTCTATTTCGAGCACCATCTGCGCATCGAGGGCGGCAGCATGACGCGGCTGGCGGAGAAGACCGGCCTCGAGCGCACCCACCTCTACCGCAAGCTCAAGGATCTCGGCCTGCGCAACGCATCGAAAGGCGAGGAAGAGTGAAGATTTTGATTCTCGGCGCCGGCCAGGTCGGCGCCAGCGTGGCCGAGGCCCTGTCGTCCGAGGCCAACGACATCACCGTCATCGATCAGGATCGCGATGCCCTGGCAGCGCTGGCCGACCGGCTCGACGTGCGCACCGTGGCGGGCAACGCCGCCTATCCGAATGTGCTGCGCGAGGCCGGCATCGAAGATACCGACATGCTGGTCGCGGTGACCCAGTCCGACCAGACCAATCTGGTGGCCTGCAAGATCGCGCGCAGCCTGTTCAATGTCAGTACCCGCATCGCGCGTCTGCGCTCGCCCGACCTGCTCGAACCCGTCCTGCTGTCGAACGACAACTTCGCTGTCGATTACGCGATCTGCCCGGAGCAGGACATTACTGACTACATCGCCAAGCTGATCGAGTTTCCCGAGGCCCTGCAGGTGCTCGAATTCGCCGGCGGCCAGGTGACGCTGGTCGGCGTGCGCGCCAAGCAGGAAGGGCTGCTGGTCGGCAAGCCGATCAGCACCATGCGCGAGCATCTGCCGCCGGGCGTCGATGCGCGCATCGCGGCGATCTTCCGCGAGCACCAGCCGCTCGACCCGGACGGCCACACCGTCATCGAACCGGGTGACGAGGTCTTCCTGCTGGCCGACAGCAAGCACATCCGTCCGGTGCTCAAGGAACTGCGCAAGAGCCGTGAGCCGGTGCGCCGCCTGATGATCGCCGGTGGCGGCAACATCGGGGTGCGCCTGGCCCAGACCCTCGAGCAGAAATATGAAGTGAAGATCATCGAGGTCGACCGGCGGCGCGCCGAGGTCATCGCCGGCAAGCTTGCGCGCACCCTCGTGCTGCACGGCGAGGCGACCGACGAGAACCTGCTGGCGCAGGAGAATATCGACGAGATCGACATGTTCCTCGCGCTGACCAACGACGACGAGGACAATATCATGGCGGCCTCGCTGGCCAAGCGGCTCGGCTGCAAGCGCGTGCTGGCGCTGATCAACCGCCGTGCCTATGCCGACATGGTGCAGGGCGGGCCGATCGAT
>ERZ1645187.2964-NODE-2964-length-14559-cov-142.123897_pt1 | contig 14559 bp, 18 predicted proteins | sample MGYA00575352_ERZ1645187 | MGnify/ENA primary metagenome ERZ1645187 (study PRJEB40837, sample SAMN11349314) | freshwater sediment metagenome | isolation source: river sediment | host: Sediment | place: India: Wazaribad , New Delhi | collected 2017-02-21 ...
CACATCATCGCGAGCTCGCAGCCGCCGCCGAGCGCGAAGCCGGCGACGCCGGCGACGATCGGCTTGCGGAAGCGCGACACCCGATCCCACGGCGTGATGAAGTCGCCGAGATAGGCGGTGGCGAGTGTCAGCGGGTGCATCTCCTTGATGTCGGCGCCGGCGGCGAAGGCCTTCTCCGAGCCGGTGATCACCACGCAGCCGATGCCGTCGTCGACCTCGAAGCCGTCGAGCGCCGTCGACACCTCGGCCATCAGGGCGGAGTTCAGCGCGTTGAGCGCCTTGGGGCGGTTGAGGGTGATCAGCCCGACGCGGCCGCGCGTCTCCACCAGGATGTTCTCGTAGGCCATGGGATCTCCTTTGCCGATGGGCGTGCCCCAGCTGGTGCCGCCCCATGGGTGAAAGGGCTAACGGAGACTGCCGGCCGGATCAACGCGATCTTTCGCACGAGACCCGTGCGCTTCTGCCGGAACCGGGCCTCAGCGCTGGCACACCGGGCAGTGGAAGGTCGATCGCCCCGACTGGACGATCCGCGCCACCACGCCCGAGCAGGTCGGTCGGGCACAGGGCTCGCCCTCCCGGTCGTAGACGGCGAAGGCATGCTGGAAATAGCCGAGCTCGCCGTCGGTCTGCCGATGGTCGCGCAGGGACGAGCCGCCGGCGGCGACCGCCTCCTCCAGCACCGCCCGGATCGCCCCGGCGAGCACCCCGAGCCTCTTCGACGGTCGCCCGGCCTTGGTCACCGTCTCGCCGGCGGGAAGCGTCGGGGCGAGCCCCGCCCGCCACAGCGCCTCGCAGACATAGATGTTGCCGAGCCCGGCGAGGAGCCGCTGATCGAGCAGCGCCGCCTTCAAGGGCGCAGCCTTGCCCTCGAAGAGCTTCGCCAGGAGATCGCCCGAGAGTTCGTTGCCGAGCGGTTCGATGCCGAGTCCGACGAGGGAGGGGTGGGCGGTGAGATCGCCCCGCCCGACGAGATCCATGAAGCCGAAACGGCGCGGATCGTTGTAGGTGACGGTGGTGCCGGCCGGCGCCCCCGGCCCTTCGACATGGAAGACGACGTGGTCGTGTGCCGCCGAGCGGTCGCGGGGGATGTGGAATTCACCGGGCGTCGTCTCCGCCTCGGGCAGGCGGATGCGGAACGAGCCGGACATGCCGAGATGGGCGATCAGTACCTCGCCGGTCGAGAGATCGACGAGGAGGTATTTCGCCCGCCGCGACAGCGCCGTCACGCTCGCCCCTTCGAGCCGCTCGACGAAGCGTCCGGGGAACGGCATGCGCAGGTTCGCCCGTCGCTGCTCGACCCGGACGATGCGAGCGCCCTCCATCACCGGCGCCAGCCCGCGGCGGACGGTTTCGACCTCGGGCAATTCGGGCATCGCGGCACCTCGTCGGACGGGGACGCGGACGATAGCGCCCGCGCGAGGCTTCCGCTATGGTCCGCCGCGATCACGGAGAGGACCCATGTCGCACGATCCCGCCGCCGCCACCTCCCCGAGCGAGACCGCGTCCGCCGACGCCACCGCCTCCTTCGGCTTCCGCGACGTGCCGCTCACCGAGAAGCAGCACCTCGTCGACGACGTCTTCCACAAGGTGGCGAGCCGCTACGACGTGATGAACGACGCCATGTCCGGCGGTCTGCACCGGCTGTGGAAGGATGCGATGGTGGCGAAGCTGTCGCCGCCGAAGCTCGGCCGTCGCCCCTACGAGGTCTTGGACATGGCCGGCGGCACCGGCGACATCGCCTTCCGCATCGTCGAGAAGTCCGAGAAGAAGGCGCGTGTCACCGTCTCCGACATCAACGCCTCGATGCTGGGCGTCGGGCGCGAGCGCGCCGAGAAGCGCGGCCTTTCCGCCAATCTCGACTTCGTCGAGGCCAATGCCGAGGAACTGCCCTTCGAGTCGAACCGCTTCGACGCCTATACGATCGCCTTCGGCATCCGCAACGTGCCGCGCATCGACAAGGCCCTGCGCGAGGCGTACCGCGTCCTGAAGCCCGGCGGCCGACTGCTGGTGCTGGAGTTCTCGGCGGTCACCGTCCCCGGCCTCGACAAGATCTACGACGCCTTCTCCTTCCATCTGATCCCGCTGATGGGCAAGGCGATCGCCGGCGATGCCGAGCCCTATCGCTACCTCGTCGAGTCGATCCGCAAGTTCCCGCCGCAGGAGAAGTTCGCCGCGATGATCCGCGACGCCGGCTTCGCCCGGGTCGACTACACCAACTTCACCGGCGGCATCGCCGCGCTGCACTCGGGCTGGAAGATCTGAGGCGATGGCCCACGCGATCGGTTCCCTCCTCAGGCTCGCCCGCGCCGGCTGGGTGATGGCCCGCGAAGGCCTCGTCACCGCCATGGCGCCGCCGGATCCGCCGGCGATCGGCCGCCTCGCCCTGGTCCTCGCCGGCCTCGTCGAGCGCCGCGACGCCGAGGGTGCCTCGCGGGGCCAGCGCGCCAGCCGGGCGTTGAACCGCCTCGGCCCCTCCTACGTCAAGCTCGGCCAGTTCCTCGCCACCCGCCCGGACGTGGTCGGTCGCGCCATGGCCGACGACCTCGAGGCGCTGCAGGACCGTGTCGAGCCCTTCGATCACGACACGGCGGAAGCGCTCGTCGCCAAGGCACTGGGCAAGCCGGTCCGCGACCTCTTCGTCGAGTTCGGCCAGCCCGTCGCAGCCGCCTCCATCGCCCAGGTCCACAAGGCCCGGGTGAAGGCCCGCGACGGCTCGCTCCGCGACGTCGCGGTCAAGGTGCTGCGCCCCGACGTCGAGGCCCGTTTCCGGCGCGATCTCGATGCCTTCTATCTCGCCGCCCGACTCATCGAGGCGGTGGTGCCGGCGACGCGGCGGCTGCGTCTCGTCGCGGTGGTCGACACGCTCGCCCGCTCGGTGCGCCTGGAGATGGACCTGCGGCTCGAGGCCGCGGCGATCTCCGAACTCACCGAGAACACCAAGGACGATCCCGACTTCCGCCTGCCCACCGTCGACTGGGAGCGCACCCAGCGCGGCGTGCTGACCTCGGAGTGGATCGACGGCATCAAGCTCTCCGACCGCGCCGGCCTCGCCGCCGCCGGCCACGACCTGAAGCGCCTCGGCCGCATCGTCATGCAGTCGTTCCTCCGCCATGCGATGCGCGACGGCTTCTTCCACGCCGACATGCACCAGGGCAACCTCTTCGTCGTGCCCAACGGCGATCTCGTCGCCGTCGATCTCGGCATCACCGGCCGCCTCGCGCCCGACGAGCGCCGCTTCCTCGCCGAGATCCTCTACGGCTTCATCACCCGCGATTATCGCCGGGTGGCGCAGGTCCATTTCGATGCCGGCTACGTGCCGGCCCATCAGGAGGTCGAGGTCTTCGCCCAGGCGCTGCGCGCCGTCGGCGAGCCCCTGCGCGACCGACCGCCGGCCGAGATCTCGATGGCGGGCCTCCTCGGCCAGCTCTTCGAATACACCGACGTCTTCGACATGAAGACCCAGCCGCGGCTGATCCTCCTGCAGAAGACCATGGTGGTGGTCGAGGGCGTCGGGCGGACGCTCGATCCCGACCTCGACATGTGGACCGTGTCCGAGCCGGTGGTGCGCGAATGGGTCGAGGCCAATCTCGGCCCCGGCGCCCGCCTCGCCGACGTCGGCGAGAGCGCCGGCGCGCTCGGCCGTCTGGCGCTCGCCGTGCCGCGCCTCGTCGAACGCTTCGAACTCGCCTCCGCCGGTCTGGCGAAATGGGCCGAGGTCGGCGTCCGCCTCGATGCCGAGACCGTGGAGGCGATCGCCGCGGCGGAAGCCCGCCGCAATCGGCCGCAGCGTCTGGCGATGTGGATCGGCGCCGCTTCCCTCGCGGCCATCGCCTATGTCATGATGATTTCCTAATATATCCACGACCGCCCGTCCCACGCCCCGAAGAGGGCACGACATCTGCAAGGGAACGCGGTCGAGGGCCAATCCGGAGGAAAACCCGACATGACGCAATCGCGCCTCGAAGAGACTTATGCGCTGATCGACGCCGCCAACGCCGACGATCCGGTCAGGGTGACCATCGACGGGGTCGAGCGCCCCTACGCCCAGGTCTACGGCGAGCGGATGACCGCGCGGCTGGCGAAGCTCGCCCCCGACGCCTCCGACATCCTCAAGGCCGCCGCCCGCGCCCAGCACATCCGCCGCTTCGACGTGCCCCGCGGCTCCTACCCGATGGACAAGCCCGGCTATCACGCCTGGCGCAACGCCCTGAAGGTGCGCCACGGCGAACTCCTCGCCGAGATCATGCGCAAGGTCGGCTGGAGCGAGGCCGAGGTCGAGCGCGCCGGTCAACTGGTGCGCAAGGAGCGCATCAAGCGCGATCCGGAGGCCCAGACCGTCGAGGATTGCGCCTCGCTGGTCTTCCTCGAGTTCGAATACGTCGACTTCGGCGCCAAGTATGCCGACGACAAGGTGGTCGACATCGTCGCCAAGACCTGGGCGAAGATGTCGGACAACGGACACGCCCAGGCGCTGGAGCTGGTGCCGCTGCTCCCCGAGCGGCTGCAGAAGCTGACCGTCCAGGCGGTGACCGGCGCGGCGGCCTGAGGGCGCGCGACAGTCGGAGCGCCGGGGGCGCGGAGCGGAACGATTTGCGCCATCGGGGACGCGACACCGGAATGCGTTCCCACCGGGCTCGGCCGGCGCAATCTCGGTATCCCGCGGCGTCCTGAAACGGGAAAAGGCGGCGAGGTCGCCCCCGCCGCCTTCCGATATCCCGAACGTCTCGCGCCGATCAGGCGGCGAGAGCGCCCTTCGCCTTGTTGACGAGCTCGGCGAAGGCCTCCGGCGCGGTGATCGCGAGATCGGAGAGGACCTTGCGGTCGACCTCGATGCCGGCCTTGTTGAGGCCGTCGATGAAGCGCGAGTAGGTCATCGCGGCGTCGACCTGGCGGACGCCGGCGTTGATGCGCTGGATCCACAGGGCGCGGAAGTTGCGCTTCTTGTTCTTGCGGTCGCGATAGGCATAGATCATGCCCTTCTCGACCGCCGCCTTGGCGGTACGGATGGTGTTCTTGCGACGGCCGTAGTAGCCCTTGGCCGCCTTCAGAACCTTCTTGTGCTTCGCATGAGCGGTCACGCCGCGCTTGACACGAGCCATGGTTCAAATTCCTTCGAATCGAATGGTCAGGAGGTCGGAAGTTCAGGCGTAGGGCAGGAACTTCTTGACGATGTTGGCGTCACACTCGGCGAGCACGGTGGTGCCGCGGGCATTGCGGACGAACTTCGTCGTCCGCTTGATCATGCCGTGGCGCTTGCCGGCCTGAGCGACCTTGACCTTGCCGGTGGCCGTGAGCTTGAAGCGCTTCTTGGCGCCGCTCTTGGTCTTCATCTTGGGCATTTGGCTCTCTCTCGAGTTGCCGGCCTCGGAACGGAAAGGCTCGGAAGCCTCACCGGTCACGCGATCGATCGACCGCGTGTGAACCCCCGAGTCCGTGAATTGACATTGGGTTCGAGCCTTCGAGAACCGACACGGCATGCCCTTTGATCAGCCGGGCGGCTCGCAAGACGGGCGGGTTATAGGCGGCGAAGGCGGGAAATGCAACGGGGTCGGCGGCTTCCGTCACGCCGCGGACGTGGAAACCTCGCCACCGACCCGCTCCACCGCCTCGCCGAAGCGGGTGACGAAGCCGTCGGCGTCGATCTCGACCTCGGTCACGGTCTCGCCGACGGTCAGGCGCAGGCGACCGCTGCCGCTCTGCGGCTCGAGCTTCACCGTCCGTCGCTCGACCACGAGGTCGGGCAGCGACACGCTGACGACGTCGAGGGTCTGGGTCTTCGCCGCCTTGGCGCCGAGGCGTTTGACGATCTGCGACGGGCCGAAGGGCGAGCCGACCACGATGCAGTCGGTGAGCCCCTGGAACTCCTTGCGCTTCTTGCCCTCGCCGTCCGACCACTCGCCGTAGCCGTCGTGGCGCAGCGCCACCGTGGCGCCGCCGAGGCGGGTCAGATGCAGCGAGCGGGTGGAGGTCCAGTCGGGATCGACGACGATGCGCCAGCGGGCGCCCCACGCGGTCTCGCCGGCGCCGCCGACGACCACCGCCTCCGCCGCGATGTTGGAATCCGCGATCTTCACCTCGACGTGCTCGAGGCCGAGGCCTTCGCCCTCACCCGAGCGCCACCTGAGGGACAGGGTCGATGTCATGGCGACGTCCGCCTCCGCCGACGAGACGCGCGACGATCGGCCTCTCCCTGCCGTCCGCCACGCGGGCCCCGCGATGTCGTGGGCCTGAAACGAAGATCCCCGCGCCGAGGGTTCCGGGCGCGGGGTTCGCTGGGCCGGCGCCGCGCGCGACGCCGGAATCACGAGGCCATCGCGCTCAGCGCGGCGCCAGGATCATGATCATCTGCTTGCCTTCGAGCCGCGGCTCGGACTCGACCTTGGCCAAGTCGCCGACGTCCTGACGGACCCGGTCGAGCAGCTGGATGCCGAGGTCCTGGTGCGCCATCTCGCGACCGCGGAAGCGCAGGGTGATCTTGACCTTGTCGCCTTCCTCGAAGAACCGCCGCGACTGCTTCATCTTGACGTCGTAGTCGTGGTCGTCGATGCCGGGACGGAGCTTGACCTCCTTGACCTCGACTACCTTCTGGTTCTTGCGCGCTTCTGCGGCCTTCTTCTGCGACTGGTACTTGAAGCGGCCGTAGTCGAGCAGCTTGCAGACGGGCGGCACGGAATTCGGCGCGATCTCGACGAGATCGAGCCCGACTTCCTCGGCACGGTCGAGCGCGTCGTAGAACGACACGACGCCGACGTTGTTGCCTTCCTCGTCGATCAGCTGAATCTGGGGAACGCCCCGGATCTCCCGGTTGATGCGCGGCCCTTCCTTGGGCGGCGGCGGTGCGCGAAACGGACGGCGAATGGTCGTGATCTCCTCTGTGGCGGTAATCGGGAAGCGCCTGCACGGAAAGCCCCGCGCGCGAAACGCCGAGGCCTTCGGCCGACGGGCGACACCCGCACCGGACCGATGGGCCGACAATTCGCCGAATCTTCGGGGAAGTCAACGTCGCAAGCGCTTCCCCACCGTTACGTGTGATCCCGGAGCGCGATCGGCGTGAAGAAAACGCTGACGAACGTCAACTCGATGCCGAAGCGGATGCCCTCTCGCCGGCTCGGCGCATCCCGGAAGGGTTCGCGCGCGGCCCTTCGGTTCGTCGCGGACATGGTCTAGGAAGGTCGGAGGCGAGGCGGAGGATGCGATGAGCGAAACGGCGGAACGGATCACGGTGGGCCTGGGAGACGCGGCGCGCGAGATCGCCGTCGAGCGCCGGGCGGGGGCGGCACCGGGGCTCTTCTGGCTCGGCGGTTTCCGCTCCGACATGGTCGGCACCAAGGCGCTGGCGCTCGACGACCACGGCCGCGCCCGCGGCCTCGCCGTCACTCGCTTCGACTATTCCGGCCACGGCGTCTCCGGCGGCCGATTCGAGGACGGCACCATCTCGCGTTGGGCGGAGGAGGCGAAGGCCGTCTTCGACACGACCGAGGGGCCGCAGATCCTCATCGGCTCGTCGATGGGTGGCTGGATCGCGCTGCTCCTCGCCCGGGCCCATCTGGCCGAGGTCGGACGCGGGGCGTCGCGGCTGAAGGCGATGGTGCTGATCGCGCCGGCGCCGGACTTCACCGAGGAGTTGATGTGGGCCGGGTTCTCCGAGGAGATCCGGCGCGAGATCGTCGAGACCGGGGTCTATCGCGAACTGTCCGAGTACTCCGACGAGCCCTATCTCATCACCCGGGCGCTGATCGAGGACGGGCGGGAGAACCTCGTCCTCGTCCGGGAGATCGACCTCGGGTGTCCGGTGGCCATCCTCCAGGGTGTGCAGGACACCTCGGTGCCGTGGACCCACGCGATCCGGCTGACGACCCGGCTCACCCGCGACGACGTCACCCTGTCGCTCGTTCACGACGGCGACCACCGCCTGTCGCGACCGCAGGACATCGACAAGCTCCTCGCGACCATCGACGGCTTCGTCGACGGCTGAGGGCGGCCGGCGGGGACGGCTCTTGAAACCCGCGGGGGGCGGGGCCAGATCTTCCCCTGTCCGCGGCCGGCCCGCAGATCGGCGGTCCTTCGTCGGTTGGTCCTGTGGTCGGTCGTCGTCGAGGAGGGCGAGGCCCCATGCGCAGCAATCCCGTGATCCGTCCCGGCTTCCATCCGTTGTCCATCGGTCTGATGGTTCTCGGCTTCGTCGTCGCCTGGCCGCTCGGCCTCGCCATGCTCGCCTACATGATCTGGGGCGACCGCATGCAGGGCTTTTTCGCGGGCATCCGCAACGGCTACGAGCGCTCCCGTCTCGCCGCCGAGATGCGGCGCGGCTTCGGCAACGCCGGCTTCGGCGCCTCCGGCTTCGGTTCGACCGGCAACGCCGCCTTCGACGCCCATCGCGCCGCCGAGCTGGAGCGCCTCGAGGCGGAGCGTCGCCGGCTGGAGGAGGAGCGCCGCGAGTTCGAGGCCTACATGACTCATCTGCGTCGCGCCCGCGACCAGGAGGAGTTCGACCGCTTCAAGGCCGAACGCGCCGCCCGCCGCATGCGCGGTGGCGACCCGACCCGCGCCTGAGGGCTCGTGTTCGGTCTCGGCACCCGCCGGACGACGCGACGGCCCCCGCCGGACCACGTGATCGTCGACATCGCCGGCCGCGACGTCCGCGTCGCGGTCAAGGTGTCGGCGCGCGCCACCCGCTTCACCCTCAGAATGGCGGCGGGACAGGGCGATCCGGTGCTGACCGTGCCGGAGCGCGCCCATTTCCCCGACGGGCTCGACTTCCTGGAACGCCATCGCGGCTGGCTCGCCGAGCGGCTGGCGCGACGCCCGGTGGGCGTCGCCTTCGCCGCCGGGGCGCTGGTGCCGCTGCGGGGCGAGCCGCATCTCCTCGCCCACCACCCGGAGCGGCGCGGCACCGTCTGGGTGGAACCGGGATGCTGCGACGTCGAGACGCCGCGGCTGTGCGTCGCCGGCCGGCCGGAGCACATGGCGCGGCGGGTGCGGGACTTTCTGAGGCGCAGCGCCCAGGCGGATCTTGCGCCGGCGGTCGCCCACCATGCGGCGCGGCTGGGGGTGAAGACCGGAGCTATCCGCATCAAGGACACGCGCTCGCGCTGGGGATCCTGCACGGCGGAGGGGGAGCTCTCCTTCTCCTGGCGAGTAATCCTGGCGCCGCCCTTCGTCCTCGACTATCTCGCCGCCCACGAAGTGGCCCATCTCCGCGAGATGAACCACTCGGTCCGCTTCTGGCGGCTGGTGCGCGAGACCTGCCCGCGCATGGACGAGGGCCGCCGTTGGCTCAAGCTCCACGGCGCGGGATTGCATGCCTATGGGGTGGAGTGAGGTCTACCTCCCCCCTCGCGGGGAGGGTCGGGGTGGCGCCTTCTCCTTCCATGAGGGCGTCGCGAGGTAGGAGAGACCGCGGTCGCGGCGCCGCCCCCCTCCGACCCGGCTTCGCCGGGCCATCTCCCCGCAAGGGGGGAGGGCCCGCACCATATCCGCCGAACCGCCATCACCCCCCGCCGCATTGTCCTTTGCCCCTGCGCCCTTCGCCTGCTAAAAGCGGGCCGACCCGAACGAGGAAGGGCCACTCCCATGCGCAGCGCCTCCGTCACGCGCACGACGAAGGAAACCGACATCGCCGTCACCGTCGCCCTCGACGGGACCGGGACCTATGACGTCTCGACCGGCATCGGCTTCTTCGACCACATGCTGGAGCAGCTCTCCCGCCATTCGCTGATCGACATCACGGTTCGGGCGAAAGGCGATCTCCACATCGACCAGCACCACACGGTCGAGGACGTCGGCATCGCGCTCGGCATCGCGCTGAAGCGGGCGCTCGGCGATTGCAAGGGCCTGACCCGCTATGCCGACGTCCATCTCCCGATGGACGAGACGCTGACCCGCGCCGCGGTCGACGTCTCCGGACGGCCGTTCCTGGTGTTCCAGATCCCGTTCAGCCGCGACAAGATCGGCGACTTCGACACCGAGCTCTTCGAGGAGTTCTTCCGGGCGTTCGCCTTCAACGCCGGGCTGACGCTGCACGTGACGACGCTCTACGGGGTCAACAACCATCACATGATCGAATCGGCCTTCAAGGCCGTGGCGCGTTGCCTGAAGGCGGCCTGCGCCATCGATCCGCGGTCGGCCCATGCGGTGCCGTCCACCAAGGGCTCGCTCGGAGACTGACGCCATGGCCACCTGGACGGTGCACGCACCCGAGGGCGACCTCGGCGACGCGATCGCGGCCGATCGACTGGTGTTCGCGCGCGAGGGCTTCTCGTGGTGGGCGCTGGCGGTGCCCTTCGTCTGGGCGCCGGCGCACCGGCTGTGGCTGGTGTTCCTCGGCTGGCTGGCGATCACCGTGTCGATCGAGGCGGTCGACCATTTCGTCGACGGCACGCTGGCGCTGATCCTGTCGCTCGCCTTCGTCGTGTGGTTCGCGGCCGCCGCCAACGATCTCCGTCGCTGGACGCTGGAGCGGCGCGGCTGGCGTCTGGTCGGGCTCGCCAACGGCGCCGATCTCGACGAGGCCGAGGCGCGGTTCTTCGCCAAGGTCGCCGGCGCGAAGGGCCGCATCGCCGTGCTGCCGCCGGCCCCGCCGCCGGCGCCGCGCTTCGACACTCCCCTCACTCCCCCGCGCGATCTGCCGCCGATCGTCGGCTTCGCGGGCGTTCCCGGAGACAGACCATGACCGTCGCGCTCATCGACTACGGCGCCGGCAACCTGCGTTCGGCCGAGAAGGGCCTGGAGCGGGTGGCGCACGAGATCGGCCGCGACCAGCCGGTCGTGCTGACCCGCGACCCGGGCGTGGTGGTCAGGGCCGACCGCGTCGTGCTGCCCGGCGACGGCGCCTTCCCCTTCTGCCGCAAGGGTGTCTCGGCGATCGACGGCATGGACGAGGCGCTGACCGAGTTCGTGACGCAGCGCGGCCGGCCGTTCCTCGGCATCTGCGTCGGCATGCAGCTCCTCGCCACCCGCGGCGTCGAACACGAGGACACGGACGGTTTCGGCTGGATCGAGGGCGTGGTGAAGCCGATCGAGCCCGGGCCGGAGCACCTCAAGGTGCCGCACATGGGCTGGAACACCATGACGCTGGTGAACCCGCACCCGGTGCTGGACGGCCTGGAGCTCGGCCCCGACGGGCTCCACGCCTATTTCCTCCACTCCTTCGCCTTCGACGTGAAGCACCACGCCGATCTCGTCGCCACCGCCGACTACGGCCGGCCGGTGACCGCGATCGTGGCGCGCGACAACGTCGTCGGCACCCAGTTCCACCCGGAGAAGAGCCAGAAGCTCGGCTTGCGCCTCCTCGCCAACTTCCTGAAGTGGGCGCCCTGATCCCGGCGACCCTTCGACGAGACGATCGGACACACGATGATCCTCTTTCCCGCCATCGACCTGAAGGACGGTCAGTGCGTCCGCCTCAAGCTCGGCGACATGGCCCAGGCGACCGTCTACAACGACGATCCGGGGGCGCAGGCCTCCGCCTTCGCCGATCTCGGCTTCCCCTGGCTGCACGTCGTCGACCTCAACGGCGCCTTCGCCGGCCGCTCGGTCAACGGCGAGGCGGTCGCGAAGATCCTCGCCGCCGTGTCGGGCCGCATGAAGGTGCAGCTCGGCGGCGGCATCCGCGATCTCGCCGGCATCGAGAGCTGGCTCGGCCGCGGCATCACCCGCGTCATCCTCGGCACCGTGGCGGTGCGCGATCCGGCGCTGGTGAAGGAGGCCTGCCGGCTCCATCCCGGCCGCATCGTCGTCGGCATCGACGCCAAGGGTGGCCGGGTGGCGGTCGAGGGCTGGGCCGAGGGCTCGGAGCTGACCGCCGTCGATCTCGCGCGGAAGTTCGAGGACGCCGGCGTCGCCGCCATCGTCTACACCGACATCGACCGTGACGGCATCCTCAAGGGCCTCAACATGCCCTCGACGCTGGAACTCGCCGCCGCGGTGAAGATCCCGGTGATCGCCTCGGGCGGTCTCGCGTCGCTCGCCGACGTCGAGGCGATGCTGGCGCCGGAGGCCCGCATCCTCGAGGGTGCCATCACCGGCCGCGCCCTCTATGACGGGCGACTGGATCCGAAGGAAGCGCTCGATCTCATCGCCGCCAAGACCGGAGGGAAGTGATGCTCAAGGCTCGCGTCATCCCCTGTCTCGACGTCAAGGACGGCCGCGTCGTCAAGGGCGTCAACTTCGTCGACCTGATCGACGCCGGTGATCCGGTGCAGGCCGCGGCGGCCTACGACGCCGCCGGCGCCGACGAACTGTGCTTCCTCGACATCACCGCCTCGTCGGACAATCGCGGCATCATCCTCGACGTGGTGCGCCACACCGCCGAGGTCTGCTTCATGCCGGTCACCGTCGGCGGCGGCATCCGCACGCTGGACGACATCCGCAACCTGATGAAGGCCGGCGCCGACAAGGTGTCGATCAACACCGCGGCGGTGAAGGACCGGCAGTTCGTGGCGGATGCGGTGCGGCAGGTCGGCGGCCAGTCGGTGGTGGTCGCCATCGACGCCAAGCGGGTCTCCGAGCCGGGCGAGGCGGCCCGCTTCGAGGTCTTCACCCACGGCGGGCGCAACCGGACGGGCATCGACGCCATCGACTACGCCCGCGAGGTCACGGCGCTCGGGGCCGGCGAGATCCTGCTCACCTCGATGGACCGCGACGGCACCAAGATCGGCTTCGATCTGGAGCTCACCCGCATGGTGTCGGACGCCGTCGGCGTGCCGGTGATCGCCTCCGGCGGCGTCGGCACCCTCGATCATCTGGTCGAGGGCGTCACCAAGGGCGGCGCCAGCGCCGTACTCGCCGCCTCGATCTTCCACTTCGGCACCTACACCATCCGCGAGGCCAAGGAACACATGGCCCGCGCCGGTATCCCCATGCGTCTCGACGCCTGATTTCGTCCCTCGGGACGCGAAATCGGCGGAAAAGCGCGAAATTCGAGTTACGCACAATGTCCGACTTCACTCTGGTCGACCTCGAGACCATCATCGCGCGGCGTTCGACCTCGGACGACGAGAAGTCCTACACGCGCAAGCTCGTCGGCAAGGGCATGTCCGCCTGCGCCAAGAAGCTGGGCGAGGAGGGCGTCGAAGCGGCGTTGGCGGCGGTCGCCGGCACCCGGGCGGAGCTGGTGGGCGAGGCGGCTGACCTCCTCTACCACCTGCTGGTGGTGCTGAAGGTCGCCGACGTGCCGCTCGCCGAGGTCTTGCAGGAACTCCAGGGGCGGACGCACCGCACCGGGCTCGAAGAAAAGGCCGCGCGCCCCAAGGATTGATGCGCACGGCGGAGTAGGTGATCGCGGGCGTCGCCCCGCGACGCGGATGGAGACCCCACTGGTGGACCAACGCTCCGATCAGCGCGCGCGCCGCGACGGCGCCCGCAGCTCCGCCGGCTCGACCGCCGAGCTCTCGCCCTATCGCCATTTCGAGCGCGAGGAATGGGCCCATCTGCGCGCCGACACGCCGCTCACCCTCGACGAGGCCGATCTCGAGCGCCTGCGCGGCCTCAACGATCCGGTCAGTCTCGAAGAGGTGGTGAAGATCTATCTGCCGCTGTCGCGCCTCCTGTCGCTCTACGTCGAGGCGACACAGGGGCTGTTCTCGATCACCAAGAACTTCCTCGGGGTTCGGGATACCAAGGTGCCGTTCGTCATCGGCATCGCCGGCTCGGTGGCGGTGGGCAAGTCGACCACGGCGCGTATCCTGCGGGCGCTCCTGTCGCGCTGGTCGTCGAGCCCCAAGGTCGATCTCGTCACGACGGACGGCTTCCTCTATCCCAACGCCGTGCTCGCCCGCGAAGGGCTGATGCGGCGCAAGGGCTTCCCGGAAAGCTACGATCTGCCGGCGCTGCTCGACTTCCTGGCGGCGATCAAGGCGGGCAAGGGCGCGGTGACGGCGCCGGTCTATTCCCACCTCGTCTACGACGTGATCCCCGGCGAGACGGTGACCATCGATCGGCCGGACATCCTGATCCTCGAGGGGCTCAACGTCCTGCAGACCTCGAAGCTGCCGAAGAACGGCCAGGGCCTGCCCTTCGTCTCCGACTTCTTCGACTTCTCGATCTATCTCGACGGCGACGACGACCTGCTGCACCAGTGGTACGTCGAACGTTTCATGCGTCTGCGCGAGACCGCCTTCCGCAATCCGCAGAGCTACTTCCACCGCTACGCCCAGATCTCGGTGGAGGAGGCGCGCAAGACCGCCGACGACCTGTGGACCAACATCAATCTGGTCAACCTGCACGACAGTATCCGCCCGACCCGGCCGCGCGCCGATCTGGTGCTGACCAAGGGCGCCGACCATCGCATCCAGTCGGTGGATCTCAGGAAGCTGTGAAGGGGAGGGCGGCTCGACCTCGCCATCCCTCTCCCGTTCGCGGGGGAGGATTGGAATTGCATCTCTCTGAATTTCAATGTGTTGGGCACCTGTAGAACACTGCATGCCACGCCGCGTTGTGCAGGTTCGATCGCTGTCACCGCATGCCATTCCCCGTACTCATCAGGATGATCTCGTCGTCCAGACATCTGTGTTTCGGCGTGGAACTTTGACCCCGTACGAGGGGTGATCGGCGTCCAAT
>ERZ1645187.2966-NODE-2966-length-14556-cov-23.678298_pt1 | contig 14556 bp, 4 predicted proteins | sample MGYA00575352_ERZ1645187 | MGnify/ENA primary metagenome ERZ1645187 (study PRJEB40837, sample SAMN11349314) | freshwater sediment metagenome | isolation source: river sediment | host: Sediment | place: India: Wazaribad , New Delhi | collected 2017-02-21 ...
CCTGGCTGGCCAGTTCGCGGAACTTGGGGGCGCGGGCCGAGGGCAGGAAGCGGCTAAGTGCCGACCAGTCGAGTTCGAGGACGCCGACTGCCGGGTGTTCCTGAACCAGCAACTGATCGAGTACATCGAGTGCATTGGCCGATGCCAGGGCAGCGCCACCCATGCGCGATTGCAGGGCTTCCTTGATTTCTTCATTGCGCGACAGGAAACCGACATCGTCAATGGCGCCCCAGCAGGCGGCAAGGCCGGGCAGGCCTTCCTGACGGCGGCGGGCGGCCAATGCTTCGAGGAAATAGTTGGCGGCAACGTAGTTGCCCTGACCTGGGTTACCGAAGACGGTAGTGGCCGAGGAGTAGAGGACGAAAAAGTCGAGTGGGGAATTGCGCGAGAGTTCATCGAGATGCAGTGCGCCAAGGATCTTGGGCGCAAACACACGGTCGATGTTTTCCCGCTGCATGCTGCGTAGCAGGCCGTCGTCAATGACCATCGCGGCATGGACGATACCGCGTAGTGGCGGCATTTCATTGGCGATGCGCTCAAAGAGGGCTGCAACGTCTGCGCGCAGGGTGATGTCACAGGCCAGCGCCTGAACCTTGACGCCCGCAGCTTCGAGTTCGGCGATGCCTTGTGCGGCTTCGTCGGTGCTCGGGCCACGGCGGCTGACCAGGACGAGATTTTTTGCACCCTTGGCCGCCAGCCAGCGGGCGGTGGTGAGCCCGAAACCGCTCAGGCCGCCGGTAATCAGGTAACTGGCATCGGCCGGCAGGGCCGGGTGGCGCGGCGCGGGGGCTTGGTTCGCGAAATGGTCGGGCAGCGGCAGACCGTCGCGGAAGCTGACAACGATCTTGCCGATCTGGCGCGCTTGCTGCATGTAGCGGAAGGCTTCAACCACTTCGGCCGCCGGGAAGGCGCGGTACGGCAGCGGTTTCAGGTGACCTTCCTCGAACAGGCCCATCAGTTCATTGAACAGACGTTCGGTCAGTTCCGGCGAGGCAGACATCAACTGGTCGGCGTCAATCCCGTAATAGGTGATGTTGTTGCGGAAGGGGCGCAGGCCGATGCGGGTGTTTTCGTAGAAATCGCGTTTGCCGAGTTCGAGGAAGCGGCCGAATGGACGCAGGATACGCAGGTTGCGGTTGATTGCCTCGCCGGCCAGCGAGTTGAGGACGACATCGATGCCCTTGCCGCCGGTAATTTCCATGATGCGGTCGGCAAAGTCGAGCGAGCGCGAATCGAGAACATGGTCGGCGCCGAGCTGGCGCACGAACTTGCGTTTTTCATCGGAGCCCGCCGTTGCAAAGATTTCTGCTCCGAGGTATTGGGCAAGACGAGTGGCCGCAATACCGACGCCACCTGCCGCGCCGTGAATGAGGATTTTCTCACCCGGTTGCAGGCGGGCCAGATGATGCAGCGCGTAATAGACGGTAAAGAAGGTGGTCGGGATAGTGGCGGCGGCTTCGTGACTCCAGCCGGCCGGTTTGCGCACAACGGCGCTGGCCTGGGTGATGACCTGGTTGCTGAAGCAGGCGGGGGCGAAGGCGATGACTTCCATGCCCGGGAGCAGTCGGTCGACGCCGGGGCCGACCGAACGCACGATGCCGGAGAGTTCCATGCCCAGGGTGGCGCCGGCAAAGCCTTGTTCGACGGCTTCATCGGACAACAGGCCCATCGCGTACATGACATCGCGGAAATTGAGGCCGGCAGCGCGCACTTCAATCTCAACCTCGCCGGCCGCCGGTTTCGGCCGGCTTCGAGCGCTCCAGCGCAGGTTTTTCAACTGACCGGGTTGCGAAAAATCGAGGCCGACACGAGTATGTTCGTCCGCCTGAATGCCATCGGCTTGCGTGGCGCGTTCGCGGATACGCAGGGCGAAGCGACCTTGCGGGGCAAGAATGATTTCGTCCTCGTCATCCGGTTGCAGCAGCTCTTCAGCCAAGGCTAACGGGAGATTCTCGCGTTCAAGGGAACCGGCCAAGTCGATAAGGCGCAGTTTGCGGGTGGTCGATTCGTTGATCATCGTCCGCCCAAGCCCCCAGAGGCTGCCGGATGCCGGGATCACGTCGCTGGCGCTGAGCATGCCGTTGGCCCCCTGGGTGACGATCACCAGAGCCGGTTGTCCGGCGAGGCGCTCGCTGGCCCGCATGAGCTGGATGGCGAGCTCGGCGCGGCGGGCTTGTTGTGCGAGTGATGACTCGGCGTCGCTGGCGATGTTGCCCAACCCGGCGAACAGGATTCCGGAAATCGGCCCTTTTTCGGCGTTGACCGCAACAATCCTTGCGCAGAGTGCCGCCTCATCGTCGCTGGCAGCGAGAGGCAGGTCGATCAGGCTGGTGCCACGCTCCGCAAGCGCTGTCCGGACGGCTGCGAGCATTGCAGTGGCATTCGTGGAGATTGCTTCCGGCAGCACAAGCAACCAGCACTGCCCGGCGCTGGCCGCTGCCGTTGCAACGGCTTCGCCATTGCGGGCGGCGTAGAGCACGGCGCCAGTGCGGGTGTCGGGGTTGTCTTCGAGGCTTTCGCTGGTCGAGAAGCCGGCGGCGGCAAACAACGCTTTCCATGCCTGGGCCAGCAAGTAGCGGCGGTTGCCAGCGCGCTCAAGCTGAAGAAGGGCTGCCCAGCGTGCCGGGGACTGTTCTAGTAGCAGCAGCTCACCACCGGCGACCAAGCGCCCGCGCAGACGGTCGAGCAGGGCGACCTTGTCGGCGCTGTCGGTTAACCCATCGGGAACGACGATGAGATCGAAGCGGCGTTCGGCCGGGAGCTCGGGGCCGGTATCGCTCCAGGTGCAGAGCTCTACCCCGGGGTAGGTTTCCAGCAGATTCTGGTTGGATTCGTTGAACGAGCCGGCCGGGCTGGCAACGACATAATCGCAGGTGTCGCGGTTGATTCGCCCCAGCAAGGTGGGCGCCAGGCGGGAATCATGGATGCCCAGTTCGAGAATGCGCAGACGATGGCCCGGGCTCAAGGAGGCCGAGGCCGCGATGACGGTTTTGCGGATCAGTTCAAGGGCGCGGAAATCGGTATCGGCGGTGTAAAAGCTGAATGCGCCGGGATTGGCGAGCATCGGCAGAAGGCGGTTTGCCTCCTGGTTGCCGGCAAGAATGTCGGCAAGGTTTTCACCAATGCGGCCAATGGCAATGATGCGGTTGGCGTAGTCGGGATAGTCTTCGAGCAGCGTTAACCAGGTGGGGGCGGCATCGGGCAACTGATCGTCATTGGCCCAATGCCAGCCATTGGCGTTTTCTTCGATGAGCCCGTCTTCACAAAGCAGGGCGATGGCTTCCTCAACAATCTCGAGACGATTGAGCGGGATGCATCCAATGTCGAGTAATTGGCCTGTCGTGAGCGCCCCGTCACTACCGGCCAGTTTTTTCAGGGCATCGGCCAGATAGGCACTGCACAGGACATCGAGCAGGGGCTCGACTTCATCGTGATAAGTTGTCAGCAACAGGCTGGTTGGCGTATGCCTTGAGGCTTCGGCCAGCAAGTTTGCGACTGGCTGGCTCAGCGCGCAGGCGGTTGCGGTGCGGTAGCCCGGCTTGGGGACGGCAACGCTGACCAGTTGTTTGAGGTGGTCCGCCTGCGAGCGCTTGAGCACAACGCGTCGGAAGCGCGCCTCTTCGACCACCGCGATCAGCGACCCATCGGCGGCAAAGAGGTGGCAGTTGGCGACCAACGAGCGCGGACTGCGCCGGAGCACGGCGACTTCAGCGCTGGCGACGGTCCGGTTGCTCTGAAAGAGGGCGACCCGGCCCATGCGTACCGGGATGTAAGCATGGCGATCCTGGGTGCTTGCGCCGAGAAGGTTAACCAACAACTGGAAGCAGCCGTCGAGGAAGGATGGGTGCAGCAGCGTGACACCGAGTTCCTCGGCAATGGCGGGCGGTGTCAGCATCTCGGCGATCACGCACTGACCATCGATAACAACCCGACTGATCGCCTGGAAGGCGGGCCCGTAGGCGAGGCCAATACTGTCGGCCACGGCGTAATGTTCGCTGCCTGAAATGACCGGAAGCTTGGCGGCGGCGGATCGCGGGCGCCGGGTGGGCAGGGGAGATTCGACAGTGCTACCGGCTATGAGACGGCCGGTAACATTGGTCAGCCAGGACTCCGTGCTCAGGCGGTCACGACTCTTGATGACGAAGCTGCCATCGCTGGTGTCGATGGAGAAGCGAAGTGTTTTGGCATGCTTTTCGTCCAGCAGCAAGGGGGCGAAAATTTCGAGATTTTCGACACCGGCACGCACCTTCGGACGCCACAGCGTGGAGGCGGCCAGCGCCATTTCGATGAAGCCCGCAGCCGGCAGGACGACCGCGCTGCCGACAACGTGGTCGCGATAGGTTGGGTTGAGGGACAGATCGATCTGGTTTTCCCACTGCCAAGTATTTTCGCTCAGACGGTAACCGAGCAGCGGGTGTTCCTTGCGCCGTTGGGTGAGCCGGTAGGATTCGCTGGTCACCGGGTGCCAGTGACTTTCCTTCTGCCACGGATAGTTGGGCAGCGCCACGGGGGATGCGAGGTGAGGGAAGAGCAGCTTCTCATCCAGCGGCATGCCGGAGACGAGCGTTTCACCCACCGCTTTTTCGAGACGGGCGGCATCGACTTCGCTGCGCGACATCGTCTGGATGATGCGGCCTTCTTGTTTCGAGAGTTCCAGGCATTCCTTGACGTAACCGCGTAGTACCGGGTGCGGCCCAATCTCGACAAATACACGGCTGCCATCGGCAATCAGTGCGTCAATCGCGGCGCCAAAAAGTACCGGCTGACGAATGTTGCTCCACCAGTAGCCGGCGCCTAGTGCCGTGCCAGTCAGTTTGCCACCGGTGACTGTGGAAATGAACGGAATGCTAGATTCAGCGGGCTGAATATCTGCGAGCAGGTTTTCCAGTTCGCCACGGATTGGATCCATGGCCGGGCTGTGGAACGCGTAGTCGAGATCGAGGCGTTTCTGGAAAATTTTCCTGGCCTGTAGCGCAGTTTCGATGTGTTCCAGCCCCGCCGGATCGCCGGCAAAGGTGACTCCCTTGGCGCTGTTGATACCCGCAATGCACACCAGGTGGCCGACACCGAGCTCTTCGATCAGGTGGCTGGCATCGTCGCCGGAAATAGCGGCTGCGGTCATTTTGCCGGCGCCCTTGGTCTTGCCTTGCTGGGCGCTGCGTTGGAAAATCACCCGTACCGCCTGCTCCAGCGTCAGGGCGCCTGACGCCCAGGCGGCGGCAACTTCGCCGACGCTGTGGCCGGTAACGGCCGCCGGTACGATGCCGGCATCGAGGAAGAGGCGGGTGAGGCCGACCTGGAGCGCAAAGAGCGTTGGCTGCGCGATTTCGGTGAACGCCAACTGGTCGGCCGTCATGTTCTCCAGCTTGTCGACGATGGAGAAATCGCCATAGTGACTGAACAGGGTGTCGACTTCCTGCACGCTGGCGCGGAAGGCTAGGTTCTGGGCAAGCAGCAGTCGGCCCATGCCGACCCATTGCGAGCCGTTACCGGAATAGAAAAAGACAGGTTTGCTGCCATTGAGCAGCGCATCGTCGGCCACTGCACCCGGCGCTTCACCGTTCGCCGCAAAGGCGCTCAGGCGGGCGATCAGGCTGGCACGATCCGGCGCCTGGACGACGAGGCGTTTTTCCAGCAGCTCGCGGCGGGTAAAGGCGGTGTGGGCAAGGTCGTAAGCGGAAAGTGCGTCATTGCCGAGCAGTGCAGCGCATTCAGCCGCCAGTGCCTTCAGCGCACCATCGCTACGGGCAGATAGGAGAAATGCGGCAGGGGTTGTCGCGGTCGACGCCGAATTTTCGCCAATTTTCGTGGTCGGCGGCGTTTGCAGGATGACGTGCGCGTTGGCCCCGCCAAAACCGAAGGAATTGATACCGACCGTTAATGCTTTGTCTGCGGGCAGGGGCAAATTGCGGGTGACCGGTGTGATGTTCCATTCCTGGAACTTGATCTTCGGATTCGGGGTTTTTAGATGGATGGTTGGCGGAACGGCACGCTTTTGCAGGCAAAGCAGGGCTTTGACCAGACCGGCGACGCCGGAAGCGGCTTCGAGGTGGCCAACGTTGCTTTTGACGGAGCCGATGGGCAATGGGCCTTTATTTCGCTTGCTGCCGAGCGCGTCGCCAATGCCACGGGTTTCGATCGGATCGCCGACCGAGGTGCCCGTGCCATGCGCTTCAAGGTAATCGACATCGTCGGCGATGATACCGGCGCGGGCATAAACTTCTTCGAGCAGGGTGGCTTGGGCATCACTGCTGGGAACAGTAATTCCGTTGGTCTTGCCGTCGCAGTTCACGCCGGAGCCCGCGACAACGGCAATGATCTCATTGCCGTCAGCAATCGCCTTGTCGTAGTCCTTGAGCACGAAAATACCGCCCCCTTCGGAGCGGACGTAGCCTTCGCCGGCTGCATCGAAGGCATTGCAGATGCCATGCTTGGAGAGCATAGATGCCTTAGAGAATCCGACAAAGGGAAATGGGTGCAGGTGCAAGCTGATCCCGCCGACCAAGCATTGATCGGCTTCGCCAGTATTTATTGCCTGGCATGCCTGGTGGAAGGCGACCAGCGACGAGGAGCAGGCAGTATCGACGGCCATGCTTGGGCCGCGCAGATCAAATACGTAGGAAATCCGGTTGGCGGCGATGCTGGCCGTGTTGCCGGTCATCGTCGAGGCATCCATGGATGCTAGGTCATCGGCACGACGGTAGGCGTAATCGGTACTCGAAATGCCGACGAAAACCCCGCAACGGCTCTTGCGCATCGTCGATGGCTTAACACCGGCGTTTTCAAAGGCCTCCCAGGTCAGTTCAAGAAGCAAGCGCTGCTGGGGATCCATTTGACCCGCTTCGCGGGGAGAAATCCCAAAAAACTGGGCATCAAAGCCAGAAACGTCACCCAGCGAGCCCGCAGCGAAAGTGTAACTGGTACCCGGATTGCTCTTGGAAGGGTGAAGGAAATTGTCCTTCTCCCAGCGCGAGGCGTCAACTTCGCTGACCAGATTACTGCCGGCGCAGAGCGCTTCCCAGAAGCCTTCGGCGTTTTGATGGTCTAATCCGGGTAGGCGAAAGGCATAACCGACCAGTGCAATTTTTTTGGCTGAACTCATCTGACAGTCTGATTGTATTGTTGGCTACCTGGCGATATTTTCAATATTGCCTGTTTGCCAACCATGCGTTTGGCGGAAACCATACAGTATAACATCCCCGTATGGTCAGACCGATGTCAGGCGGCGGCGAAAAGGTTCAACAGCGAATCAAGGCCACCAAAGTTGATCGCCACGTCGGCCTTGGCACGGGTTGCCGGCTTGGCATGAAAGGCCACCGACAGGCCGGCCTGCGCCATCATTAGCAGGTCGTTGGCACCGTCGCCGCAGGCGATGACTTGTTCCTTCTTCAGGCCCAGTTCGTCGGTCAGGCGGGCCAGGTGGTGCGCCTTGGCGGCGGCATCGACAATGTCGCCGACGACCCGGCCGGTCAGTTTGCCGCCTGAAATTTCCAGTTCGTTCGAGGTCGCGAAATCGAAGCCTAGTTCGATACGCAGGCGTTCGGTGAAATAGGTGAAGCCGCCGGACAGGATCGCAGTACGCAAGCCGGCATTCTGCGCGGCTTCGAGCAACTCACGGGCGCCGGGCGAAAGTAGCAGGCGCTCGCCAAAAACGCGGGCCAGCACGCGGGCATCCAGCCCGGCAAGCAGCGCCAGACGGCGGCGCAGGCTTTCGCGGTAATCGATTTCGCCACGCATCGCCGCTTCGGTCACGGCTGAAACTTCAGCCTTTTTTCCGGCAAAGTCGGCAAGTTCATCGATGCACTCGATGGTAATCAGCGTCGAATCCATATCGAACGCGATCAGGCCAAAATCGGAGAATTTCTTGCCCGCCTCGACAAAGGCCCAGTCGAGCTTTTCAGCCTCGATCAACGGAATCAGCGCATCGAATTCTGGGGTGCGCTTCACCTCTTTCAGCCGGACTACCTGCGGCGGGCGCGGCTCGACCGTTGTGGCACCGGTGGCGGAGCCGATGCGCTCAAGCAGAAATGTGGGCAGCGCACCGCCCTGAATGACCAGATTCATTGAGCGCGAATCAGGCCATCCGTTCCGGCAGCACGTCGCGCAGCAGCACGGCGGCGTCGCGGATCATTTTTTCGGTGGTGGCCCAGTCGACGCAGGCGTCGGTGACTGAGCAGCCGTATTTGAGCTGCGAGAGGTCGGCCGGGATGGACTGGTTGCCGGCTTCGATGTTCGATTCGATCATGACGCCGACCAGCGATTTATTGCCGAGGCGAACCTGATTGACGATGTCGGCCATGACCAGCGGTTGCAGTTCCGGTTTCTTGAAACTATTGGCGTGCGAGCAATCGACGACGATGTTGTGCGGCAGCTTGGCTTTGGTCAGCGCCTGTTCGACCATCGAGACCGACACCGTGTCGTAGTTCGGACGGCCATCGCCACCGCGTAGCACGATGTGGCCGTAGCCGTTGCCCTTGGTACGGACGATGGCGACGCGGCCCTGGCCGTTGAGGCCGAGGAAGGAGTGCGGCTTGGAGGCGGAGAGGATGGCGTTGATCGCCACGCTGAGGTCGCCGCTGGTGCCATTCTTGAAGCCGACCGGGGTGGATAGCCCGGACGACATTTCGCGGTGCGTCTGGGATTCCGTGGTGCGGGCGCCGATGGCCGTCCAGGTAATCAGGTCGCCGTAAAATTGCGGGCCGTAGGGGTCGAGCGCCTCGGTGCCGGTCGGCAGGCCGAGTTCGGCCACGTCGAGCAGGAATTTACGCGCCTTTTCCATGCCGACGTTGACCTGGAAGGAGTCGTCCATGAACGGGTCGTTGATGTAGCCCTTCCAGCCCACGGTGGTACGCGGCTTCTCGAAATAGACGCGCATGATGATCTGCAGCACGTCGCCCACTTCATCAGATAGCGCTTTCAGGCGGCGGGCGTAATCGAGGCCGGCGACCGGATCGTGGATCGAGCAGGGGCCGACAACGACGAACAGGCGCGGGTCCTTGCGGTCGAGAATCTTGCGCAGCAGGTCGCGGCCGTGCATGACGGTCTTGGCGGCTTCGAGCGACAGCGGCAGACGGGCGTGAATTTCTTCCGGCGCCGGCATGGTGTCGAAGGCGGTGACGTTTACGTTTTCAATGTCGATAGTGCTCATGGCTTATTGGCTCAGCTGGCGAATCATGTCTTTCACTGCGGCAACCTTGTCGTTCAGGGTCGGGCAATGGCGTAAAAGCGAAATTTTATCCTGTCCGGCCAGCTTATAGCTGCGGTTTTTCTGGATCAAATTGATTATCTTGATCGGTTCGATAGGCGGATTCTTCGAGAATTCCGGGCTGAACTGCAGCGTAATCTGGTCGTTCGTCGCATCCAGCTTCTGCACGCAGTAGGGTTTGACCAGCAGGCGCAGGCGGTGCGTGGCGAGCAGCGACTGGCCTTGCAGCGGCAGTTCGCCGAAGCGGTCGATCAGTTCTTCCTGCAAGGCGTCGATTTCTTCGGCCGTCTCGCCATTGGCGAGGCGTTTGTAGAGCGTCAGGCGCTCGTGCACATCCGGGCAGTAGGCGTCGGGCAGCAGGGCGGGGGTGCGCAGGTTGATCTCGGTGCCGATGCCGAGCGGCTGCGTCAGGTCGGCGGCGGCCAGGTGCTTGCCTTGTTTCAGGGCGGCGACGGCGCGATTCAGCATGTCGGTATACATATTGAAACCGACTTCCTGCATCTCGCCCGACTGGTTGTCGCCCAGCACTTCGCCGGCACCACGGATTTCCAGGTCGTGCATGGCGAGGAAGAAGCCGGAGCCGAGTTCTTCCATCGCCTGAATGGCGTCGAGGCGCATCTTGGCCTGCTTGGTCATCGCCTTTTCGTCCTGCACCAGCAGATAGGCGTAGGCCTGATGGTGCGAGCGCCCGACGCGGCCGCGCAACTGGTGCAACTGGGCGAGGCCGAACTTTTCGGAACGATTGATCAGGATGGTGTTGGCGTGCGGGTTGTCGATGCCGGTTTCGATGATGGTCGTGCACAGCAGCACGTTGGCGCGCTGGCCGGTGAAGTCGCGCATCACGCGCTCCAGCTCGCGCTCGTTCATCTGGCCGTGGCCGATGACGATGCGCGCCTCGGGCACCAGCTTTTCCAGCTTTTCCCGCATGTTGTCGATGGTATCGACCTCGTTGTGCAGGAAATACACCTGACCGCCGCGCTTCAGTTCGCGCAGCACGGCTTCGCGGATGATGCCGTCGGAAAAGCGGGAAACGAAAGTCTTGATGGCCAGGCGTTTCTGCGGCGCGGTGGCGATCACCGAGAAGTCGCGCAGGCCTTCCATGCTCATCGCCAAGGTGCGCGGGATCGGTGTTGCGGTCAGCGTCAGCACATCGACTTCGGCGCGCATGGCCTTCAGCGTTTCCTTCTGGCGCACGCCGAAACGGTGTTCCTCGTCGATCACGACGAGGCCGAGACGGTTGAATTTCACGTCCTTGCCGATCAGCTTGTGCGTGCCGATGATGATGTCGATCTTGCCTTCGGCCAGTTCCTGCAAGGCTTGCGCCGATTCCTTGGCGGTCTTGAAGCGGGAGATTTCGGCAATCTTCACCGGCCAGTCGGCAAAGCGGTCGGTGAAAGTCTGGTAATGCTGTTCGCAGAGCAGGGTGGTCGGGCACAGCACCGCCACCTGCTTGCCGCCAGCCACCGCGCAGAAGGCGGCGCGCAGGGCAACTTCGGTCTTGCCGAAGCCGACGTCGCCGCATACCAGCCGATCCATCGGCTTGCCCGAGCGCATGTCCTCGATGACGGCGGCGATGGCCTGCGCCTGGTCGTTGGTTTCCTCGAAGCCGAAACCATCGGCGAAGGCCTCGTAATCGCTCTCCTTGAAGGCGAAGGCATGGCCCTTGCGCGCCGCGCGGGCGGCGTAAAGCGCCAGCAATTCGGCGGCGGTGTCGCGTGCCTGCTCGGCGGCCTTGCGCTTGGCCTTTTCCCACTGGCCGGAACCGAGTGCATGCAGCGGCGCGCTTTCCGGGTCGGCGCCGGAATAGCGCGAAATCACATGCAACTGCGCCACCGGCACGAACAGCTTGGCCTCGTTGGCGTAATGCAGCTCCAGGAATTCCTGCTCGCCGAGGCCCAAATCCATGCGCACCAGCCCGCGATAACGCCCGATGCCGTGGCTTTCATGCACCACCGGGTCGCCAACCTTGAGTTCGGTGAGATCCTTCAGCCAGTTGTCGAACGTGGCTTTCTTGGCCGCCTCGCGCCGCGTGCGGCGAGGCGTGCCGGCGAACAACTCGGTTTCGGTGATGAAAGCCAGATCGTCCAGCGCAAAGCCGGCCTGCAAGGGGCCGATGCCGAGCGCCAGTTTTGCATCGCCGACCAGAAAGCCGGCCAGATCGGCGCTGGCCGCAGGCTTCAGGCCATGCTCGCCGAACATTGCCGCCAGCGTTTCGCGGCGGCCGGCAGTTTCGGCAACCAGCAGCACGCGGCCCTTGAAGGCGGCGAGATGGTTTTTCAGCGCTCCCAGCGGGTCGTCGCTCCTGCGGTCGACCGCCACATTGGGCAGTTTTCCGGCCGCTTCGGCATTTTTGGCATTCAGCGCCAGTCGACCGTAACCCTTGGCCGCCGTGAAGAAGGCTTCGTCGGTCAGAAACAATTCTTCCGGCGCCAGCAGCGGACGCGCCTTGTCGCCCTGCAACAGGTTGTAGCGTGAGCGCGTGTCGGCCCAGAAGGCGGCAATCGCCGCCGGTGCATCGCCGTGCGTGACGAAAACCGCATCCTTCGGCAGGTAATCGAAAATGCTCGCCGTTTCGTCGAAGAACAGCGGCAGGTAATACTCGATGCCGGCGCTGGCGATGCCGGTCGAAATGTCCTTGTAGATGCCCGACTTCGCCGGGTCGCCCTCGAAACGCTCGCGGAAACACTGGCGGAAATGCGTGCGCCCCTTGTCGTCCATCGGAAACTCGCGCGCCGGCAGCAGGCGCACTTCCGGCACCGGGTAAACAGTGCGCTGGGTATCGACGTCGAAGGTCTTGATGCTCTCGATCTCGTCGTCGAAGAGGTCGAGCCGGTAAGGCAGTTGCGAACCCATCGGGAAGAGGTCGATCAGCCCGCCGCGAATCGAATATTCGCCGGGCGAAACCACCTGCGTGACGTGCGCGTAGCCGGCCAGCGTCACCTGGCTGCGGAACTTCTCGGCATCCAGCTTCTGGCACTTCTTGAATTCGAAGGTGTAGGCCGCCATGAATTCCGGCGGCGCCAGGCGATTGACTGCGGTCGACGCCGGAACAAGCAGGATTTCCACATCGCCCTGCAAGGCCGCCCACAAAGTGGCGAGGCGCTCGGAAACCAGATCCTGATGCGGTGAGAAATGATCGTAAGGTAGCGTCTCCCAATCCGGCAGCAGGCGCACCTTGAGGCCCGGCGCAAACCACGGGATTTCATCCAGCAAACGCTGCGCATCCGCTGCACTGGCGGTGACCACCGCCAGCAGCCGCCCCTTGCTCTGCGCGGCGAGTTCGGCCAGCGCCAGCGCATCCGCCGAACCGGCCAACAGCGGCAAATCAATACGGGCGCCGGGCTTGGGCAGGGCGGGGAGGGAAAGCAGGGAGCGGGAGGCGGACACGATGCGGCGGGTACGGCTAAGAGGGGTTGGATTATAGCTGGTTCGGGGTGGGGGATCGGGGTGGGGTGGGTGGTGTTGGGCCAGCCAAGCGAGTGGCATAGTGGTAGTATGCTTTCCGCATCCCGCAAGGAATTTCACTGGAGTTGGTATGAACGAATCGGATTTTGAATACGCAGGGTTTTGGGTACGGCTTGGAGCGGCCATCGTCGACACACTACTGATAATGCTTATTACCTTCCCAATACTCGTTTCCATTTATGGCTGGAAATATTTTGATTCGGAACGAATGGTTTCCGGGTTTGCCGATTTTTTGATTTCCTGGTTATTTCCTGTTGTTGCGACGGTTTGGTTCTGGACAAAAAAACAGGCGACTCCTGGAAAAATGGTATTTTCGCTTCAGGTTGTGGATGCAGACTCGGGAGAGGCGCTTTCAATTGGGCAAAGTATTGGGCGGTATTTGGCATATATCGTTTCGACAATTCCGCTATGCCTCGGATTTATATGGATTGCATTTGATAGCAGAAAACAGGGCTGGCACGACAAGCTGGCGCATAGCGTTGTTATTCGAGCGAAAACTCGGGGACCAAAAGCTGTCAAGTTTTCCAAGGTTTAATAGCTACTGGATTTCAAGGAGCTCACTGACTACATGATTACCGCCGATAAGATTGCCATTGTCGCGGCTGCCGTGGCCTTCGGTGCTGCACTCGTTTCAGTGCTGGCTATCTATGTACCTTGGAGAAATACACATGATTCAGAAGTCTTTCGTGAGGCGATTGCTTCCTTGGAGCGTGCGTACCGAACTCTTACTCAGGACGGAACCTCAATTAACCCGCCCGCACCTGATCGACTCAATTGGCTTACCGCTGCGCGGCACATTCAGGCATACAAGTCCTTACGATCAGAGTTGAAGACGAAGCTATACAAGCGACTCTGTCGCGAGAATGAGGAACACTGGCGTCACCAGTTCTATACTGCGATCCTCAGAAACCGAATTCATCAAATTTCCTATTTTGAGATGGGGCCGCTGGAACCACGCTCCACGGTAGTCATATTTGCGTTCGCAGCATGGCCTCGCGACAGAATCGACAGCATTGACGCACTTGATGTTGAAGAGTTGTTCGGTGAATCAGAACTTTTGAAAGGAAACACAGGATTGCGCGGATATCTTGAACGTTTTCCAGAATTTGGTGGTGAAGGTTAAATCTACAAGTAAATGATAATACGCAACCTTTTTCTCGCCGCGATAACCGGATACCAGCGCTATGTGTCGCCGCACAAGGGTTTCTGTTGTGCGTATCGCGCACACACGGGGCGCCAGAGTTGTTCGGTTTTGGGTTTCAGGGCCGTCAGACGGTTTGGCGTTCTTGCGGGTCTTGCGATTCTTCAGCGGCGTACCAATTTGTGCGGGGTGGCGCATCGGCGTTTTTCAGCGGTGCGGCGCCATGCTCTTCATTCGCAACAGGGGTTCTGCGATGTTGGTTGCGATTTGCCCTGCGAGCTTCCGAGCCTGAATGGCTGTTTGTCGTTGAGCGATTTCGCCAGTTGTTGCGATGGTGGCTGCGATTGGCCAAGCCGCAGCCGTAAGGATCAGGCGACCGAGCAGTATGTGTATATCCCGCCGCATTCCAGTTTGTCGGCGTCGCCATCTTCAAAACGGCCTGGCTCACATTAAGTCTTTTCCTGTCGAGGCTGGAGGCAAAGACAGGTGAAAACGCTCTTTCTGCAAGCATATGCCATGATTGTTTCGCTACCCCGACAGCTAAACCAGGAGACTCCCTTGAAAAACCACCGTTCGTTCACCGCACTGCCTGCGTTCATGCTCGCTGCCGGGCTGGCTGTCAGCCCCTTTGTTGCGGTGGCAGATGTGCCGCTCGTCGTCCCCGCCGACACCACCATCCCCGCCGGGCCGGAGGGCGATGCGATTCGCTTGGGCAGGCAGTTGATGAACGACACGCGCAAGTTGT
>ERZ1645187.2967-NODE-2967-length-14555-cov-17.976966_pt1 | contig 14555 bp, 4 predicted proteins | sample MGYA00575352_ERZ1645187 | MGnify/ENA primary metagenome ERZ1645187 (study PRJEB40837, sample SAMN11349314) | freshwater sediment metagenome | isolation source: river sediment | host: Sediment | place: India: Wazaribad , New Delhi | collected 2017-02-21 ...
TCTTCCTCGTCAGGTTCAGTGTCGCAACCGAACCCTACGCGAAGATCGACGATGCCCGCCTCCCGGCGACCGCTCCTACACCACTCCCAGGGACGTCACCTGGACGCGGCGGCGTTTCAAGCTTTTTCGATCACCGGACAACTGCCCGGGCCACACAAGTCGATCGTCGCGATACGACCTCTTGATGGCGAGCTCCAAAGGATAAGCTTGCGGCATTTTTGCTTGCCTATATTTGGGGTAATTTCTTGGTTGATTACGAAGGCGACACAGATAAGATCATGCAGGCGAGGGAGATCGCCGCCGCTGATATTGTTTGGACGGCATCGCCGAGCGGCTGAAGTGCTTGCTCGAAATCGCCGCGGTCAAAGACTGCAGAGAGTGTTGCCGCGTTGATCGCAATGGGTAATGGCGAGAAAACAGTAGCGGCGATCCAAGCCGTGATATAGACTGCAACCTTCAGGGAAAAATGGCGGAAGCGGACCCGATGAGGACACTGTATCCGCTGTCAGACTTCGTTGAGCCGGTAGATTTTCTGCTTGGCGAATATCTGTCGATTGCTGATCTCGATCTGTGCCGCGATATTTTGGTTGCCGACGCCCGGGGCGATCTGAGCGATCAGGGATACACGCTCGAGGCCATTTTCTACTTCGGAGCCCTCCCGCCGCTACGCCTACCTGGTGTCGACCTCGTCGATCTGAGGATCAACGAAAACGGCTTTGCAAATGCGACTCTGATCTGCAGCGACGAACCGTCGCTCACCGTAGACGAGATTGAGATCACGATCAGCTTCGATCCCTCAATTCTCGGTGATGGCAATAAGCGCGGCGAGATCACCGCCAAGTGCGGGTTCATCCTCGATGCCGGTGGTTTCAAGCTGACCAGTTGTACCGGCGCGACGCTTGCCAAATGCCATGTCGCCGGCACTGAGGCGACGATCGAAATCCGGAATATCAGTCTTGCGAAGAATGAAGACGACTGGCTGGTGGCCCAACATGCGACCCTGGGCTTGCCGATGTTCAGAGACGCGAACGACGATCCGCTGATCCTGACAGGAAGCGATCTTGCCATCGGACGCTATGGCCCCAGCGGCACGCTGGAACGCAGTGCGGCTGCGCCACTCGATTGTAAGATTTTCGGGTTCGATTGCGAGATCGATACAGCCAGCCTCAGGCTTGATCACTGCGCCCTGTGCGATGTCGCGATCAGCGGTCGGATCGACATCTCGCGGTTCGCGCCCCGGGGCAGCGACGGCTTCGTCGATGTCGATTTTACCGTCGGCACGCACGGCGTATCCGCCACCCTCCACAATAACGACGCCATCCTCGAATTGAAGGCCTCGGGCGTCTTCTCCATGAGCGTCACGACCCTGCGTCTCGACGAGGGTGTATTGTGGTTGTCGGGCGAGCTCACGCCAGAGATCGAAGGCGTGGACGGCAACTGGCCGACGTTCAGTTTCGAGGAGATCGGCATCACGCCCTCGGGCGAGATACGCCTCGCCGCTGGCGCCTCGCTCGCGACCGACCAGCCGTTCAGCGTCGACTGGGGACCGGCGACTCTTACCGTCACCGCGTTCAGCCTCGAGCGCCCGGACGATGCGCCCGACGATCTCGAGCTTCGTCTTTCGGCCGGGATCGAACTCGTCAAGGGGCTGCCGGCCGGCGCTTCGGTCGACGGGCTCGTCGCGCGCTGGCATCGGCAGGGACCGCCCAGCATCCGGTTCGACGGCATCGGGCTACATTACGGCACGCCCGGTGCTTTCGATGCCGCGGTCACAGTCGCGTGGGGCCAGGACAAGGGGTTCAGCGGCTCCGGCCATCTCGATCTCAGCTCGATCGATCTCAGGCTCGACGTCATCTTCGGGCTGGAGCGCACGGGCAGGTTCAATACCCTGTTTCTCACCGCCGAGACGTCGATCCCCGGCGGGATCCCAATCGCCGCTACCGGCCTGTCGCTCTACGGCGTGTCCGGGCTGCTTGCGCACAATATGGAGATCGACGCGCCGGGCAACGACGCGCGTCGCTATTTCGATAAGTTCATCGCTGATCCGCCAGGTTTTGCTGCAAAGAAGAAGTGGAAGCCGGTCGAGCACAGCGAAGCGCTCGGCCTCGGCGTGCTGATCGGCAGCGGCGACGACGGCTGGACTTTCTCATCACGCGGCGGCCTGATCCTGTCGCTCCCCGACCTGTCGATCCTGGTCACCGCGACTGCCGACCTGCTCGCCAAGCGCAAGGCGCTCACGGACAAAGATGAAAGCAAGCTGTCGGCGGTGCTCGCGGTGCACCCCGCGCTCCAGCTGCTTCAGCTCGATTACGCGTTCGAATGGGATCAGGATCCCCTGTTCCACGTCGCGGGGTCCGGCGGCGGCCAGTTCCATTTCGACCGTCCGCTCGACGGGCTCATCTGGGCCGGCAAGCCGCCCGAAGAGGGCAGTCCGATCACGGCCGACTATTTCCGCCTGGGCAGCGACTGGCTGCTGACCGCGGGCTATTGGCTCTCGATCGGTCTGACGCGCGGCGTCGAGATCGGCCTTCTCACCCATATCACCCTGCACGAAAACGGTTCGAGCATCTACGCCGGGCTCGACGGCCGACTGCGCGGTCAGCTCAATCTCGCCTTCTCGCCTTTCCAGTTCGAAGGCAAGCTCGACATATCGGCCCATGGCGAGCTCAAGGCCGGCGGCATCGGAATCGATCTCGGCATCATTGCCGGCTTCAAGCTGATGATGCCGCACCCGCAAAAACTCGAAGTACCGCTCTCTGCCTGCATCTCATTCGATATCGGCATCGCGCATAAAGATTTCTGCCTCGACTACACCTTTTTGTGGGAGCGCGCCGATCCGCCCGAGCTCGAAAGCCTGGTTCACGGGATCAGCTTCCTCCCACGCGACTGGGTGCCGTTCTCAGCCACGAGCGAAGTGGCGCGATTTCTCGACTATCCGGGAGAGGATTGGGGCGTGGGAGGCGAGCGCGGGGAAAGCGAGCCCGGCGTGGCCGCGCTTGTCGCCACGCCCGCCGCGCCCGCTCCAGCGAAGCCGATCGTCGAGACCGGCATCGTCCAGCTCTCGCCAGCAGCCGATATCCCCGTATTCGATCTTGGCGAGGTGCATCCGCACAGCGTCATCGCGATCGAGTTCGCCAAGAGCCTGCTCGTCGACCTCCACTCGGCGCATGTTGACCTTGGAACGCCGGCGGTGCCCTTTCCCCGGCCGGTCGGCACGATCTCCGGCTATAGCGAGCAATGGACCCTCGATGGCCTCAGCCTCGTCGATCTCGACGCCAATCTTGAAGTCGATCTGTTCGGCGCATTCTCGCTTTCGACGGCCGCGCGGGAGAGCAACGGCAAAACGATCAGTCCGCGCCCGACCAACACCGAGCTGCGCCTTTTCACGTCGCACCGCTTCGGCCAGCCCGGATCGCTCAGCGGCGGCGGCGTGGAGCAGGTCCCGCCGCCCGACTGTCACCGTCAGGACGAATATCGCCGCTGCTCCATCGATCTGAGAAACAGGGCACCGGGCTTCGGCGGCCTCGATTATGATTGGTATTATGCTTGGCGACCTTATGGCCCCGACGCATCAGCGTTCCGCGGCGGGATCGCGGTCGCCGGCGACGACTTTTTTCTCCTCGACGTGCCCGCGGGCTATGGCGACGTCGGGCTGACCTTCATTCCCTATCATGGCGGGCCGATCCCGCCCGAACCCTGGGTACTGCAGACCGATACGGTCGCGGTGCCGTCAGCAGGTGCGCTTCAGGTTCCGCGCAACCGTATCTACACTGAGATCTTCTGGTGGCAGCATATCGCGTACGACGGGACGCAGGGGCCACGCGTGGGCGAAGGCGCCCCTGGCAAGCGCGAATCGGAGGTCGCCGATGACGGGCGGACGCTGACGCCGGGTCATCATTATGCGCTCACCCTCACGCTCACCGGCAGGATTTTCGGCCCAGGCCGCGGCGAGGCGCACAAGGGCCAGGTCGAACGCCGCTACACTTTCTCCGCGAAGCGCGCTCCGGCTTGGGACGGAGCCCTTTCGCGCGCAGTCGCGGCGGTCAATCCCGCCGACGGGAAACGCCCGGTGTTCCGTCATTATGACCTGATCGCCCGCTTCAACGACGATATCTGGGCTGGGCTCTATCGCCGCGATAAGCGCCAACTGGGCCTGCGCGTGGTCGACAGCAACGGCCGACCGGTCGAGGTTGCGCCGGGACGCACCGTGACGGTCCCGACGGCCTGGGCGCGCGCGCCACGCGTCATGCCGCCGGCTGAACGCTGGTGGCAGGAAGCCCGCGCAGCCGAACCCGGCAATGAATGCGCAGCGGTCCCGGCGCCACCCGGCGATGCCGACACCGTCCTGGCGGCCAGGCTCGACCTTGCACCTTTTACGCGCTACCGCGCCGAGATCGTGGCGATCGACGCGGGGGAGGGAGAAGCGAACATGACGGCACCGCTGATGAGCTGGAGTTTCACCACCTCGGCCTATAAAACCTTCTCCGATCTCGCCCGCGCGCCCGTGCCCGTGCCGGCGTTCGGGCTCGTCCAGCTCGCCCCGCCTGCCGATGAGGGTTTCGACGCGCTCGTGGCTGCTTTCGGCGCCAGTGCGATCGCCTGCCTCGATACGATGCGCATGACCCCGCTCGCTATCGGCGACAAGGTCACGCATGTCCTGATCGAGGCGCCCGAGCCACTCGCCGATCGTGCGGACCGGCTGACGATCGAAGTGGAAGGTATCGACGTCCATCTGATTCCCAATCGGGACTGGACGCGCCTGATCGCAAGGCTGGCCGTGCCGAAGACGGTCCTATCACCGGCCGACACGCTGGCCGTCACCCTGCACTGGAACGGCGCGGCCGGGGCCGAGATCGAGGACCGGCGCATGATCAACGGCGTCGCGACGATCGAATCCTGTCCGTGGGTCGTGCCGCTCAAAGGGGTCCTCTGATGACTGCCCTCGAGCTCCTCGCACGCGTGCGGCCGGATACGGTCGATGGCCAGGCGCTGATCGCGGTCCGCTGGCTGACAGCGCCGACGCTCGGGCCCCCGCCGAACGGCTTCACGCTCAACCGCGAAGTTGGCGGCAGGGTGACCCCTCTCTTCGCCAATCGGCGCCTGCCCGGCGCTGTCGAGAACCCGGCGAACGGGACCTGGTCGATCGACCTTAACCAACTCCGCATCGATGCCAATGCTCGCCGCACGATCGTGGGTGGCGTCGAGGTCGGTATCGCGGTGCCTGCTTGGAGCGATGTCGAGCCGCTCGCTCCCGTCCTCGCCTTCGCGCTGGCGAACCCGGATTCCGACGTGCTTGAGCAAATGCTCGCGCCGCTCGCCAAGCTACGTGGCGACGCCCATCGGGCCGACCCGGCGCTGATCGTCAGGCACTGGAGCCACCTACCGTCGCGGGTGCCGCCGCCGATCGACGCCATTTGCGCGATGCGCTCCAGTGGGAGTGCAGACGAACGCGAGCTCTACGAAGATGTCATCGACTTCTACAGTCGGGACGCCGCGAACTTTCTATTCGTGTGCGCCGCGCATTTCGGCTTCGCCAAGCTGCTCGGCTGGGGCATCGACGATCTCCTCCCGGAAGGGGTCGACCCCGTGGCGAGCCGGCCCCGCTATACGGTTACCGCAGGTTACGCGCAGCCCATCAGTCGCAGGGCGCCGCCGTTCCCGCCGGATGCGCCTTATCCCACAGCGCCCAGCGATCTCGACGAGGCATTGCCCACCGACTTCAAGGTGCCGCCCAGCGAAGGGCTGGTTGGCTATCCGCCTTTTGCGCCGCTCTTTGCCGGCGACGGCCGTTGGCATCCGGCAATGCCGAGTAGTGCAGGCACCTTGAGCGATAGCGCGAGGAAGCGCCTGGCCGACCAGATAGCGACGGCCGACAAGGGGCCGAGGTGCTGGCCGACGCCGGTCGTGCCGCTTCGCTGGACCAAGCCTCCGCCCGATCCGCGCGATCCCGAGCGTGAGCCGGGTCATGAGCACGATCCTGATGATGAGCGCGGGCAATGGCTGCTGACGCTCTCCGCGCATTTCTGGCAAGTCGAGGTCTTTCCCTTTGGAGCTAACCAGCCGCCCGCGCTTCCCGCCATGCCGGCGTTCAAACCCTGTCCGGAGGGCGCGCGCTTGTGGGCCCGGCCGATCAACCTGTTCGTCCACGGCGTCGACCTGCCCTGGGGCGCCGTCCCGCTCGAAGGCTGGTATGCGTACCGCGTCCGCGGAATCGATCTGTTCGGCATCGTCGGACCGGCAAGCAACGTGGTGACGCTGCTCAGGCGCGATTCGAACGCCCCGCCGCCACCGATCCTCGCCACGGCCGAGAGCGCCGTCGTCCTCAACCCGGCCGACAACGATCTAGAAGTCATGCTCGGCTGGGATGCCGAGCGCGAATATCGCGCACCCGACACGATCGAGTACCGGATCGGACAGCACTGGACGGGGCTCGCGCATGTCCCGGTCGAGGTGAAAAGCGTGACCCCGGCGCAGGGCCTGCGTGGATACCTCCTCGTGTCGGTCGAGCTGACCATGGACGGCGCGCCGCTCGACGATGCGATCCTGGCGACGGCAACCGGCGGGCGGCTCTTCACCCGGGGCGGTGAGTTCGAGATCGCTGGGCCCGGGCTCCCCGGGACGGGGGTTCTGGAGCTTAGACGGTCCGCCGGCCGCGAGCCGCCGCTCGGCGCCGCCACGCTGCGCCATGTCGAGCCCGAAACGCATGGCAGCCTCCCCTCGGTGCCCCGAACCCGGCCGCAACCGGCAACCGCCTTTCTGGTCTCGCTCAATCCCTTCATCGTCACTCTGAAGACGGTCGACGGGACAACGGCGATCGTGCCGGCAGACGGGCGCGTCCATCTCCATCTGCTCGGCGACGAGTTCACCGCCCGAGCGAACCTTACGCGTTTCGAGCTCGCGCCGCCGCCTGCGAGGAGCCGTTCCGCCGGGATTCTCGAAGCGCTCGCAGCGCTCCCGCTGAACGAAGCGCAAGCCTGGATCGACGGCTCGCCGGCGCTCTTCCTGCCGCGTCAAACAATCCTGCTGCGCCTTGCCCCGCCCGCCAATTTTGGCGTCGGGACCGTTCGGATCCTGGCTACCGCCGCCGACGGCGCGCCCTATGTGACCGTCAACGGCAAGGTCGGCAATGAGAGTGCGGAGGCCGAACGCATACTGACCGCGACCGATCCGACGCCGCCGGCGGCGATAGCACTGCAACCGCCCAAGATCTGGGCGAACGGCGCGACCGACTATCTGGAGACCGCGGAGGCGACCCTCCACTGGCCTCGGGTGGCGGGCGCCATGCGCTATGAGATCGAGCGCGCACTCGAGCAGCGGCTCGGCGGCGTCGGAGCCGACGATGATGCGCTGCTCGCGCTCGCGGCGGCGTCCGGGGCGGATGGCGCTTTCGAGCGGATCAGCGGATATGCGTTCGGCGCCGCCTGGACCGATGCGCTGCCCGGCCGGGTTCCGGTTCGCGCGATCTACCGTGCGCGGGCGGTCTCGCCGGCCGGGATCGCCGGGTCGCCCTGGGCCATCGTCGCGCTGGTGCGCGTCCCTGATATCCGTGTTCCCGTCCCGCCCAATTTGCTCGCCGTCAAGCCATTGGCGAAGCCGGAGCGCGCGCTGGGCCTAACCTGGACCCAGGCGGGACCGCTCGCGGGCATCGGCTTCCAGGTCGAAGCGCGACCCGCGCGAGATGGCCTTGCCGACGAGGAAGGCTGGTCAGTGCTTGCCGACTATCTCCCGACGATGCTCGAACCGCGGCGCGGCCAGTATTTCGAGACCATCATCACCGGGGTGACGCCCGGAATCCGCCAGCAGCTGCGGCTCAGGGCGGTCCGTCATGCGCTCGATCCCCGCGATCCGCGGGCGAGGCTCACACGTCGGATCGAAGGGCGCGCATCGCCGATCGCCGAAGCCTTTGCGCTGGGCGATCTGCTGCCGCCGCGCGATCTGCGCGTCCACCGGGTCGGCGACCGGGTAACGATTGAATGGCGTAACGCCGAACCCTATGACCTTATCGAGCTGCGCCGCCGCGCGCCCGGCCGCTTCGGGTTCGAGCGAATCCCGCTTGCCTCCTATGCCGAGCGCTTCGAGGAGCATGGGAAGCTGGCGCTGGGCAGCTGGGCCTATGAGTTGGGTGTCAGCGTGCCGGGAAGCTATGCACGCTCCGAGCGCATCGTCATCGAGATAAAGGCGCCCGGCGCATGACCAGCCCCGTCTCCTTCACACTTCGCTTGCCCCTGTCGGGTGCACAGCGCGGTCGGATCCAGCGGATACGGGTCGAACCGGCGGGCGCACCCGGTACGACGGCGGGCGATGCCCTGGTGATTAGCGGCGTCTGGCCCGGCGAGGGACCGCCGCTCCCGCCCGTCACCGAGCCGCTGCGCTTGCGACCGATCTTTCCGGGATTCATGCGGTTCATCGCCCACACGGGCCAGGTCCTGCCCGCGCCGGACGATCTGACACTCATCCACGATGAAATTGATCCCAATGTGCTGAAGCGCTTCGCTGATATCGAGGGCACGCTGGTCGTGAGCGTCGAGGCGCTCGGCGATCTGAAACTGCTACGCGGAACCTCGAAGATCCCCGCGATCGGGAAAATTCCAGGCATCGAGGTCGAACCAACACTCGCTTATTATGGGCCGGTGAAAATCGGGCTCGATTTCCTCAAGACCGCGCTGCTCGATCCTGACCATGGTCTTGAGCCGCGGGCGATCGACCTTGGCGCGATTCACAAGCCCGGCACGCCGCGCTGGAAGCAGCTCGCGGTCGCCGGGTTCCTCGGAGGAACCTACCGGCCGGTCCTGCGCAGCCGCGGCCTCCTCGCCGATGATGATGCGGAGACGGTGCCAATGCCCAGCCTGGTCATCGACCAAGGCGCCTTCTCGCTCCACATCGCGCTCGGCTGGCCGCTCGCTGCGCATGCAGTACCGCTCGCCCCGGTGGAGCCCGACTTTGAGAGCATTCCAGCTCGCGCATTTCTCCAGCATGTCGCACCGCTCCTGCGGGAGCAGGTGCTGGCAGCGCAGGGAGCCGACGCGGTCGTCCAAGCGCTGATGCTCGAGACCGCCAGCGCTAAGCCCTGGCGCGATGCGCTCGCGAAGCGGCTCATCGCTCTGGGGTTCGGTTCGCTCAATCAAACGACTGACATTCAGTCGAGCCTGCGCGAGTTCCAGATCGCCGCGGGCAAGGCGAAGGTCGCCCGCCGCCGGCCACTCCCGATCGGGCCCGAGCTTCCCGAGCGCGATTTTCGCTCGCTCGAACAGGCCGACAATCCCGACCTGCATGCCGGCCCGGTCAGCGGTCGCGCCAATCGTCGTACCCGGGCGCTGATCGAACGCTGGGAAGCCAGCGGGCTCAGGTCGCCGATCGTCATTCCGGCGCTGACCATATTGCCATTGCCGGACTCCAATGATCCCGCCGGGCCGCCCGAACCCGACTTTGTCGACATCTGGGAACGGTACGAAGTCAAGGATGTCCGTCCGCGCTTCTTCGTCGCCGATTTTTCGCGTAGCGGCCTGGTCCGTGGCCATATCGATCTGACCGATCTCGAGACGCTGGGCTATTACGCACCTACGAAAGGCGGCGGCCCCTCCGCGCTGACACCGAATCGAAGCCGGTACGATCAGCAGATCGAGCTGTTGCCCGATCTTTGTCTCGGCAAAAGCGAAGCGGCGCTGATCGCGGCGCTTGATGGGGGTGACATTACCGACCCCGATTATGCGCTCGCCTCCACCTTTCGGGTCATCCGAGCGATCAGCGAATGCGAGAATGAGGGGTTCATGGCCGTGGTCACGGCCTATGACGGCGCCGGCGTCTCGTTCGGTCCCTGCCACTGGTGCATTGCCGGAGGTCAGTCCAAGCCGGGCGAATCGACAGCGCTTGGTGGCGTCGCCGCGTATTTTGCGTGGATCGAACAGGAGCAAAGGCTCGCCGATCCGTTTCGGCCCCTGGGATTATGCGCGTTCGAGGGCGAGGACGTTCGGTCACATCGCAAGACGCCGATGTCGAGAAAGGAGCTTGCTGGCAAGTTGGACGACACCCGTGCGCATGCAGCGACGCTCGGTTTCCTCGACGATCGCGGCGTTGCGCGAGAAATGCGCGGCGATGACGTCAAATACTACATGGCGAGCTGGCGCACGCTCTATCATTGGGTGCACCTGGCGCGAACCGATCCTGATTTCTCGGCGACCTGTTGGAAAATGGCGGTGCGGCGCCTCGAGGCAATGCTGTTGACCCAGATGGACCTGCCTGCCGCCAAGGAGTTGTCGGGGCCGACGATCGGCGACGTGTTCACAAGCGAAATCCTTGTCGCGCAATTGCTCCGCTGGCACATTAAAGCGCCCGACGGCGTGGTGAAGAAGTATACGGACAATGACGGCGTGCACGGGGAGAAGGGAAAAGTCTACTATCGGGCGTCCGATTATGTCCGCTCGGCCCACCATAGGGCACTGACGCAGACCGGCAGCGCGACAATGGACGAGAAGCTGCAGGATGCCCTTCTCCAAGAGATAGAGGATTTTAAGCGAGATTTTCCCGAGCATAAAGAATTACCCGGTCAATTCCGCGACATCGCGCATCCGACCTGGATAAAGCCCGTGCCCGACGGCTCCGATATGCCTGTCATCGACGACGCTAAAAATCTGTTCGGTTATCGCCTCGATCCCCGTCTTAGGGTACTGAAGGGCAAGTCGGTGAGACCTAGGGTGCCATATGGGCCATAACGCAACGCTCGCGCGGTTCGACTTGAACCCCTCTTGTCCCCCTCTCGTTGAATGCAATCACTCTTCGTATCGCGTTCCGGATTTGGCGCGCACTGAGCTATAAGGATTAGTCGGCGCTCTGATTTGGATCACTCCCTGCCGACAAGCAAATCGCCAACGCAAGCAGCTTCCCTGTTCCCACCTCCCAGTGAGAATCGAATTCCCTGAATTGCGTTCGGAATTCCCTGTTTTGTCTGGCTGGGAATTCCGCGATAAGCATCTGAAGATACGCGGAATTTCCGGCTTCGGCGAGGCGGATCTTGCCGCAGATCGCTCAATTTCCCTATATTTTCCCTGCAAACAGCGAATTCGGAGACCCGTTCGCATTCGACTGCGTCCACCGCCATAACCCCTTCCCCTATTGATACTTCTCGACTTTCGGCAACCCGGACGAACCGCTCCGGGCCGTCGGCGGTGTGCCGTTCCGCGGTCCGGGTGTGCGCCGAGATCATCGTTTCGAGACCGGATTCGGCCGCCTGTCGGCTCGATGATCTCTCGCGGTCGGTGCGGGATACCCTTCGACGACGTCTGCTTTCGGCCGGCGCGCGGGCGTCGGCGCGTCCGCCGGGACGCGCGGTGCGGGATTTCCCCGCCGGATCTTTCCATGGCCCTCGGGGGAGCCGGGGTCGCGTCGGCGTCGGTGGCCGCCTTTCGGGTGGCGGATCCGGCGCCACCGGCGGCGGAGGCGGGGGGCCGCGGCAGGGTCGACCGGTCGGAGGCCGGCCGATCGTCCGGGGCCGTGGTCCGGCGCCGCGAGCGACGTGGGGCCGGCGATCGTTGCTTCGGCCGGCGCCGGGAGGAACGCGGGGAGAGCCGATCGGGCCCGCGGGTCACGGGCTTGACAGGGATGGGGTGGCCGATAGGGTCCGCGGACGGACGAGGCGCGTGAGAAGGCTCGATCGTCGAACCTCCGCTCCTCCCAGCTCGACGAGGGGCGGCCCCATGCGCTTCGCACATTCGTTTTCGACTCTGACACTCGTAGCGGCGCTCGCCTTCGGCGCGACCACCGCTTCCGCCGAGATGGTGCTCAACCGCGGCAATTCCGGCGATCCCGAGACCCTCGATCCGCAGAAGACCTCGACGGTCTACGAGGGCAACATTCTGCGCGACCTGTTCGAGGGTCTCGTCATCCATTCCGCCGCCGCCAAGATCCAGCCGGGCGTCGCGACCACCTGGTCGACCTCGGCCGATGGTCTCACCTGGACCTTCAAGCTCCGGCCGAACGCCAAATGGTCGAACGGCGAGCCGGTCACCGCCGACGACTTCGTCTATTCCTATCGGCGGATGATGAACGCGGCGACGGGCTCGCAGTACGCCAACATGCTGTTCATCATCAAGAACGCCGAGGACGTCAACAAGGGCAAGGCGCCGCCGGAAGAGCTCGGCGTCAAGGCGGTCGACGCGACGACGCTGCAGTTCACCCTCTCCGGCCCGACGCCCTATTTCATCGAACTCTTGGCGCATCAGTCGTCGTTCCCGGTCAACAGGACCGCGGTGGAGAAGTTCGGCAAGGACTGGGTGAAGCCGGAGAACTTCGTCTCCAACGGCGCCTTCGTGCTGAAGGAGAACGTGCCGCACGATCACATCACCATCGTGCGCAACGCCGCCCACTACGACGCCGCCAAGGTGAAGCTCGACAAGGTCGTCTACGTGCCGACGGAGGATCGCGCCGGGGCGCTGCGGCGCTTCCAGGCCGGCGAGATCGACATGAACGACGACGTGCCGACCGACCAGATCAAGTTCATCCGCCAGAACCTCAAGGCCGAGTTCCGGCCCACCGCCTATCTCGGCACCTACTACTTCGTCTTCAACACCAAGAAGCCGCCGTTCGACGACGCCCGCATCCGTCAGGCGCTGTCGTTGATGATCGATCGCGAGTTCCTCGCCGAGGAGATCTGGGGCGGCACCATGCTGCCCGGCTATTCGATGGTGCCCGAGGGCACCGGTACCTACGGCACGCCGTCGTGGTGGCCGGCCAAGGACCTGTCGCCGGCCGAGCGCGAGGACAAGGCCAAGGCGCTGATGAAGGCGGCCGGCTTCGGCCCCGGCGGCAAGCCGCTGAAGCTCGAGATCCGCTACAACACCTCGGAGAACCACAAGAAGACGTCCGTGGCGCTCGCCGACATGTGGAAGCCGCTCAACGTCGAGGTCTCCCTCGTCAACACCGACATCAAGACCCACTACGCCCATCTGCGGGAGCATCAGCCCTTCGACGTCGCCCGCGCCGGGTGGATCGCCGACTACAACGACGCCCAGAACTTCCTGTTCCTCGGCGAGACGGCGACCAAGGCGCTCAACTACGCCCAGTATTCGAACCCGGCCTACGACGCGCTGATGGCCAAGGCGGCGACCGAAGCCGATCCGGCGAAGCGTTCGGGCGTTCTCCACGACGCCGAGAAGATCCTGATGACCGACGAGCCCTATCTCGTCCTCATGACCTACATGTCGAAGCAGATGGTGGCGAAGAAGGTGAAGGGTTGGGAGCCCAACACCCTCGACTACCACCCCTCGCGCTTCCTCTGGGTGGAGTGAGCCGATCGACCGGAGCCGGTCGCCGCGGGTGATCGGCTCCGGGGTCGGGGCGAGTTCGCCTCTGAATCGAACCACAGGCCGTCATCCCCGGCGAGCGCGACGCGCGAGGGAAGGAGATCCATGGGCCTATCAACTCGTTGAAGCGTCTCTGGATTCCCTTCCCCTTCGCTTCGCTCCGGCCGGGAATGACGGCCGATGGTCTTGGTGAACGCAGAGGCCTATTCGGGGCTGCGGACAGCTCGAACCGAATTGCGTAGAGGCCGCTCTCGGGGGAGAGACCGAGAGGGGAACCGGGTTCTCCGCGAACTCTGGTGCCCGCCGGAATGCTGCATACCCCTCTCCCTGTCCCTCCCCCACAAGGGGGGAGGGGACGACGGGGCGAGGTCACGCTCCTCTTCCGACTTTGCCCGCGGGCGAGCCCGGGTGCCAAGAGACGGGTATCGATGATCTCCTTCACGCTCCGCCGACTGCTGACCGCCCTGCCGACGATCTTCGTCGTGGTCACGGTGTCGTTCTTCCTGATCCGGGTGGCGCCCGGCGGGCCGTTCGACGGCGAGAGCCACATCGATCCGCGGATCCTCGACAATCTCAAACGGATCTACCAACTCGATCAGCCGCTGTGGATGCAGTACTGGCTGTTCCTGAAGAACCTCGCCCATGGCGACATGGGGCCGTCGTTCTTCTTCAAGGACTTCACCGTGGCGCAGTTGTTCGCGGTGTCGCTGCCGGTGTCGATGGAGAACGGGGCGGCGGCGCTCGTCCTGGCGCTCTTCTTCGGCATCACGCTGGGCACCGTCGCGGCGCTCCGGCAGAACCACGGCCTCGATCACGCGGTGATGGGGGTGGCGACGGTCGGCGTCACCATCCCGAACTTCGTCGTCGGCCCGTTGCTCACCCTGATCTTCGCCCTCGGGCTCTCCTGGCTGCCGGCGGGCGGCTGGAACAACGGTGCGCTCGCCAACCGTATCCTCCCGGTCGTCACCCTCGCCCTGCCGCAGATGGCGGTGATCGCCCGGCTGACCCGCGCCTCGCTGATCGAAGCGCTGCGCGCCAACCACATCCGCACGCTCAGGGCACTGGGACTTCCCGGCCGCACCGTGACGCTGCACGCGCTGCGCGGGGCGCTGTTGCCGGTCGTCTCCTATCTCGGTCCGGCAGCGGCCAACCTGATGACCGGGTCGGTGGTGGTGGAGCGGATCTTCGGCATTCCGGGCGTCGGACGCTATTTCGTCGAAGGGGCGCTGTCGCGCGACTACACGCTGGTGATGGGGACGG
>ERZ1645187.2968-NODE-2968-length-14553-cov-48.470824_pt1 | contig 14553 bp, 21 predicted proteins | sample MGYA00575352_ERZ1645187 | MGnify/ENA primary metagenome ERZ1645187 (study PRJEB40837, sample SAMN11349314) | freshwater sediment metagenome | isolation source: river sediment | host: Sediment | place: India: Wazaribad , New Delhi | collected 2017-02-21 ...
GATTGACTGCTCCCCGCCCTGAAGGACGGGGATTCCCACTTCACAGAACCGAGCCAATGCCTCAAAGAGACACAGGACTTACAGCTTCTCCAACCGTTATGGGAATCGTATCAAACTCGCTCCCGATCCCTGCCGAATTTAAGATATATCGGCCCCGTGCCAATGGGAGACCCGCCAATCATCTTCGCAGGAGGATTGCCCACAGAGCGCATCCACTCTGCGATCCTAGCGTGCTCGTTGGCGGAGCCTATACTTTTCACCATGTTGGCTCGGTAAGAGATGATGACTATATTTCCAATTTCATAAGGCCGATTCGGGTCTATACGATCAACCGATGGAATGTTGTCTCTACCGAGGTCGTATGTAATCGGAATCCCAAGAATAGGGCAAGTTTTCGGAATTTTCAGAGACATAAATTCCGCTCTGGTTATGGAGATGCGATCCTTTCGCGCACTCACACGCCTCCAAAGTGCAGCGAGCGGAGCATCCTTGCGCCGAAGTCGTTGTTGGGCAAGCAAACTTTCCTTGTTCGCCTCACGATATGCCCGCATATACGCGTTGCGCTTCTCTTTTGTAGTAACACCGGATGCGCGGCGTTGTTCTTTGCGACGCAGCGCATGACAGGGACGGCAGACACCACCTCCTCCTTGCCAAGTCGGAAATTCTTCTGCCGGTTTTTCTTGGTGGCAACGAGCGCATTTTTTGATCATGGACTTACATTCAAAAGCATTGCTGTAAGTCCTGAATTGTACACCTCTTGTGTGAAAAGCAATCCATACGGCCCCTTCGGTGCCGCCCTCTACCTCCCCGGCCTGAAGGCCGAGGTTTCTCGGGAGTTCTGATGAGTGTCACCGACAAGGCGCGCGGGCGCATCCGGGAGTGGCGGCAGAACCCGGTCAAGTTCGCGGTCGATGTATTCGGCATCCAGCCGGACGAGTGGCAGATCGAAGCCATGCGCGCATTGGGCGGCAACTACTCACCCAACAGGCGCTTGTGTATGCGCGCCTGTACTGGCCCAGGCAAGTCGGCCACGCTGGCCTGGATGGGCTGGCATCGCCTGGCCTGCTTTGCCAGTACCGGCGAGCACCCCAAGGGCGCGGCGCTCTCGGTCACGGCCGACAACCTGAAAGACAACCTATGGGCCGAACTTGCCAAGTGGCAGGCACGCTCGCCGTTCCTGATGGAGGCCTTCGCTTGGACGAAGGAAAAGATTTACGCCAAGGATCACCCGGAAACATGGTTTCTGTCGGCGCGGTCCTTCGCCAAGGACGCCAACGCCGAGGCGATCGGCCGGGCCCTGTCCGGTCTGCACAGCAAGTATCCGTTCGTGCTCCTCGACGAAACAGGCGACATGCCGGTATCTGTTGGGCGGGCGGCCAGCCAGATATTCACCGGGTCGCCGCGGGATGCGGCGATTATCCAGGCGGGCAACCCGACCAGCACCACCGGCCTGCTCTACGATTCCTGCATGCGGGCGGCCGAGCAGTGGATCGTGATCACGATCACCGCAGACCCGGACGATCCGAAGCGCACGCCGCGGGTGAGTCGAGAGCATGCGGCCGAGATGATCGCCACCTATGGCCGGGACAATCCTTGGGTGATGGCGACCATCCTCGGCCAGTTCCCGCCCACTGGGTTCAACGCGCTGCTGGGGGCGGACGAGGTGGATGCGGCCATGGCCAGGTTCTACCGTGACAGTGACCTGGAGGCGGCGCCGACAGTTCTGGGCGGTGATGTGGCGCGCCAGGGTGACGACGCCAGCGTGGTGCTGCGCCGGCGGGGGCGCCAGGCTTATTTGCCGCGGGTGATGCGCATCCCGGACACCATGCGCCTGGCCGATCAATTCATCTTCGAGGCGAACCAGGCGCAGGCCGACGCCTTCTTCGTCGATGAAACGGGCGGCTATGGCGCCGGGGTGATCGATGCCATGCGTGCGTTGGGCTATCCGGTGATCGGGGTTCAGTTCGGCGGAAAGGCCAACGATTACCGCTATTTCAACAAGCGCTCCGAGATGTATTTCGAAGCTGCGGAGTGGGTCAAGGCCGGCGGGGCGCTGCCGCTAGACCGCGAACTCAAGGAAGAGTTGTGCGCCACGACGTTCATTTACCAGGGCGACAAGTTCCGCATCATCGAGAAGGCCATGATCAAGGATGCGATCGGTCGCTCGCCTGACAAGGCCGACGCCTTGGTGCTGACCTTCGCCCATCCGGTCGCCAAGCGTCAGCCGCGCCTGCCGGGTGCGGATACTGCCAGGAGGCGGGAATACGATCCCTACGCTCGCGTTTAGGGGGTCGAATGGATTCGCTGGTCATCCGGCAATGCGCTGTCCAGGAGGTAATGCACCAGGCCGCGGTCCTGGCGGATGGCTATCGTGCCGAAACCGGCCTGGCTGAATTTGCTGACGGCTGCGTGCGCTTCGACATCTACCGCACCCTGGAGGACATGGGGGTGCTCGGCGTCTTCGGCGCCTTCGTCGGGGAGTCCCTGGCCGGCTTCGGCACGGTGGTGATCAGCATTCCCGCGCATCTGGGTTTTCGAATCGGCCTGAGCGAATCGCTCTACGTTGCGCCGGAGTACCGGAAGACGGGCGCCGGCAAGGAACTGATCGACGCCATGGAGGCCTACGCGACGGTGAAGGGCGCCCGCGGCATGTTCATTACCTCGCTGGCCGAGAGCCGTCTGTCGAAGGTGCTGCCGCGGCTGGGCTACCGGCAGACGCACGAATCCTGCTTCAAGCTGTTGGCCCAGTTGCCGGCGACCAAGCGGATCGCGCCCATGTCGGCCCTGGCGATCGCCAAGGTGCAGAACCTCGAACGCGCTGCGGCCACCCTGCCGCAGGCGATGATTCCAACGTCGCACACGCTGCACGGCGGCATGTACGCGCGGACCGTGCTGGTGCCGGCCGGCGTGGTGATCACCGGCGCGTTGATCAAGGTCGCCACCACGCTGATCCTGTCCGGCAGCGTGAAGATGTACTCCGGTGACGAGATGGTCGAGCTCACCGGCTACAACGTCATCGCTGCGGCGGCCGGGCGCAAGTCCGCCTTCCTGGCGGTCACCGATACGCATCTGACGATGGTCTTCCCGACCTCTGCCGCGACGGTTGCGGAAGCAGAGGCGGAATTCACAGACCAGTGCGATGTGCTGCTGTCCAGGCGGCAAGACTCAGGAGAATTGCTATGTCAGGCGTTGTGATGGCAGTGGCTGCGGTGGGCGCCGCGGCGGTGATCGGTTCGCAGATGGAAGACGCCGAGGACGCGCAACACGCGGCGCAGCAGGCGGCGCAGCAGCAGGGGGATCGAGCGCTACAGCAGCAGAAGGATGCCCAGGCCGCGCAGTTGAAACAGGCGCAGGAAGCGCTGATCGTTCAGCAAACCGCTTTCGATGCTCAACTTGCCCAGCAGCGCGAGGCGATGACCTTGCAGAACAAACAGGCCATGGAGGCGCTGGCCCAGGCTCGCGAGTCCTCGGCCGCGCAGATCGACGCGATGAATGCGCAACTGGCGATGAGCCAGCAGGCCTTCAAGTCGCAGACCGAGCAGATCAACCGCGCCAACCAGAAGCGGCCGGACACCGTCGCCATCGTGGGGGCGAACCAGCGCTCGGCGAAGGGCGGCCAGTCCGGCACCCTGCTGACCGGGCCGCAGGGTGTTGGGCAGGACAGGCTGACGCTGGGCAAATCTACCCTCCTGGGTGGGTGACATGGCCAAGGATTGCTACTGCTCGCGGGACAAGCTGGTCGCTCGCTGGACGGCACTCAAGAACGAGCGCGCGAGTTGGCTCTCCCACTGGAAGGAAATCAGCGACTACCTGCTGCCGCGCTCCGGGCGCTTCTTCATCGAAGACCGCAACAAGGGCGAGCGCCGGCACAACAACATCTATGACTCGACGGGCACGCGCAGCCTGCGGGTGCTGGCGGCCGGGATGATGGCCGGGATGACCTCGCCGGCCCGGCCATGGTTCCGCCTGACCACGGCCGACCCGGACCTCGCCAAGTACGGCGCCGTCAAGGTCTGGCTCAACCAGGTGTCGATGCTGATGCGTCGCGTCTTCGATACCTCGAACACCTACCGGGCGTTGCATTCGCTCTACGAGGAACTGGGCGCCTTCGGAACGGCATCGTCGATCATCGTCGAGAACTACGAAACGGTCACTCATCACCACCCCCTGACGGCCGGGGAGTTCGCCATCGCCACCGATTGGCAGGGCAATGCGACGACGCTATACCGCGAGTTCCAGGCCACGGTCGGGCAATTGGTCGTCGAGTTCGGCAAGGACGCGGTGAGCCCGAACGTGCGCAACCTCTACGAGCGCGGCACGTTCGATCACTGGGTCACGGTCATTCACGTCATCGAGCCGCGCCGCGAGCGCGAACCCGGCAAGCGCGACAGCCGGAACATGCCCTGGCGCTCGGTCTATTTCGAGGCCGGCTGCCACGAGGACAAGATCCTGCGCGAGTCGGGTTACGAGCGATTCCCGGCGGTCTGCCCGCGCTGGGCCACCAGCGGCGGCGACATCTACGGCAGTTCGCCGGCCATGGAGGCGCTGGGCGACATCAAGCAGCTGCAGCAGGAGCAGCTGCGCAAGGGCCAGGGCATCGACTTCATGACCCGGCCGCCGCTGCAGGCGCCGACCAGCCTGGTCAATCAGACGATCGACTCGCTGCCCGGGGGCGTGACCTACGTCGACACGGCCGCGCCGAACGGGGGCATCCGCACCCAGTTCGATGTCCGCCTCGACCTGCAGCATCTGCTGATCGACATCCAGGATGTGCGCGAACGCATCCGCGGCGCCTTCTACGCCGACCTCTTCCTCATGCTGGCCAATCGCCAGGACCTGCGGATGACCGCCACCGAGGTGGCCGAGCGGCACGAGGAGAAGCTGCTGATGCTCGGGCCCGTCCTCGAGCGCCTGCATAACGAACTGCTCGATCCGATGATCGAGATCACCTTCGCCCGCATGCTGCGCGCCGGCATCGTGCCGTCGCCGCCGCAGGAACTGCAGGGGATGGACCTCAATGTCGAGTTTGTTTCGATGCTCGCCCAGGCGCAGCAGGCGGTCGGCACCAACAGCATCGACCGGTTCGTGATGACGCTGGGCAACCTCGCGCAGGTCAAACCCGACGTGCTCGACAAGCTCGACGCCGACCACTGGGCCGACGCCTACGCCGACATGCTGGGCGTCGATCCGGAACTGGTCGTCCCGGCCGACAAGGTCGCCCTGGTGCGCGAGGCGCGGGCCAAGTTGGCCGCGCAGCAGGCGCAGACCGAGCAGGCCGTGCAGCAGTCGCAGGCGATCCGCAACCTCGGGCAGACGCCGAGTGGCGGCGGCAACCTGGCAGCGGACGCGATCAGCCAGTTCTCCGGTTACACCGGGGCCTAGGGGTGCGGATACCGCCCCGACTGGCGAATAGGCTGCGCGCATGAGCCACGGACACGACCCGTTCGATCTCGTCGGCCAGCAACGCGCCAGGCAGGTAACGGACGAGCGCGACAAGCTGAGCCGGCTGGAAGAGGCGGACGACCTGAAGTGGTTGATGGGAAGCAAGCGCGGTCGCCGGATCGTCTGGCGACTGCTCGAGCGGTGCGGCGTGTATCGGACCTCATTCAACACCAACGCCCTGAGCATGGCGTTCAACGAGGGCAGCAGGAACAACGGACTGTACCTGCTGAGCGTGATTCAGGCCGTGCCCGAGAAGTACGTCTTGATGCTACAGGAGCAGAAAGAACATGAGCGAAGCAGCAGAAACGCTGATAGCGGGCCAAACTGAAGCCAGCCCGCAGGCGCAACCCTCGGCCGCAACGACGGAGGGCACTGCGCCCGCGCCCGCCGGCCAACAGCAGGCCCCGCAACCCGCCGCTCCCCCGGCGCCCGCAGTTGCTGCCCAGCCGCCCGCGGCCGACCCCGCGAAGCCGGCCGGTCCGCCCGCGGAGTATGCCGAGTTCACCGTCCCGGAAGGCATGACGCTGGTGCCGGAAGTGGCGGAAGGCGTCAAGGCCGTCGCGAAGGATCTCGGCCTGACCCAGGAACAGGCGCAGAAACTCGCCGACGCGAACATGAATACCGCCCAGGCGGTGTTCGTCAAGGCGCGATCCGACTGGGAGACGCAATCGCGCAACGACCCGGAGGTCGGCGGCACGGCATTCGCGGAGAACATCAGCTTCGCCAATAAAGCGGTGGACGCTTTCGGGTCTGCGCAATTCAAAGCCCTGTTGAACCAGTCCGGCCTCGGCAATCACCCGGAAATGCTTCGGGTGTTCTCGAAGGTCGGTCGCGCCATCAGCGAGGATCGACTGGTCACCGGCGCCACGGGCCATCCCGGTGGCGAACGCGATGCCCGCTCGCTCTACGGCAAGTCCAACATGAATCCCTGACTCTCAAGGAGAACTGAACCATGGCTACTCTTTCCACCCTGAACCCGACCCTGGCCGACCTGGCCAGCCGCATGACTTCGGACGGCAAGATCGATCCGCAGATCATCGAATTGCTCGGCGAAACCAACGAGGTGCTGGATGACATGACCGTCATCGAGGCCAACGGCTTCACCGAGCACAAGACCACGGTGCGCTCCGGCCTGCCGTCCGGCACCTGGCGCAAGCTGAACTACGGCGTGCAGCCGGAGAAGTCCCGCACCGTCCAGGTGAAGGACGCGATGGGCATGCTGGAGACCTACGCCGAGGTGGACAAGGCCCTGGCCGACCTCAACGGCAATTCCGCCGCCTGGCGTCTTTCGGAGGATCGCGCCTTCATCGAGGGCATGAACCAGACGATGGCGACCACGCTGTTCTACGGCGACGCTTCGCTCGATCCGGAGAAGTTCACCGGCCTGGCGCCGCGCTACTCCAGCCTGTCGGCCGAGAACGGCATGAACATCATCGCCGGCGGCGGCTCCGGTTCCGACAACTCCTCGATCTGGCTGATCGTCTGGGGCCCGAATACCTGCCACACGATCTACCCGAAGGGTTCGGCGGCCGGCCTGCAGTCGCGCGACCTCGGCGAGGACACGCTGCTCGATGCCAACAGCGGCCGCTACCAGGGCTACCGCACCCACTACAAGTGGGACATCGGTCTGACCCTGCGCGATTGGCGCTATGTGGCGCGGATCGCCAACATCGACATCAGCGACCTGACGAAAAACGCCAGCTCGGGCGCCGACCTGATCGACCTGATGACCCAGGCGATCGAGGTGATTCCGAACCTGGGGATGGGCCGGGCGGTCTTCTACTGCTCGCGCAAGGTGCGCAGCTTCCTGCGCCGGCAGATCGCCAACAAGGTCGCGTCCTCGACGCTGACCATGGATGAGGTCGCAGGCAAGAAGGTGATCTCCTTCGACGGCATCCCGGTTCGCCGCTCCGACGCCATCCTCAACACCGAAGCCACCGTCTCCTAATAAGGGTACCGATCATGATCATCGACAAGTTCCTCCAAGTCTCCAATGAGCAGGCGGTCACGTCCTCGGCCGCCTCGACCGATGTCATCGACTTCGGTCAGACCAACCCCAACTCCGGCATGGACGACCGCTCGGTCATGGCCATCACCGTCGATACCAGTGCGACGGCCTCCGGCGCGGCAACGGTCACCTTCTCGGTGCAGGACTCTGCCGACAACAGCACCTTCGCCGATGTGGCGGTCACCGCTGCCATCGGCAAGGCCACGCTGGTGGCGGGCTACCAGCACCTGATCCCGCTGCCGAAGAAACTGCGCCGCTATGTCCGGGCGTACTACACCGTCGCCACCGGCCCGCTGCAGGCGGGCGCCTTCTCGGCGCAGGTGGTCACCGGCGTGCAGCAGAACTCGGCCTATCCGAATAGCTCGCGGATTTCGTGATGCGCGTCATTGCGACTGCAACCGGGTTCGACGGCAAACGCATCCAGCCGGCCGGCGCCGAGTTCGAGGTGCCGGACGGCAGCAAGGCGTCCTGGTTCAAGCCGGCCGAGAGCGCCAAGGTCGGCAAGGCCAGGAAGTCCGAGGCTGCGGATGCCGCTGCCAGCGAACCCAAGGGCAGCGACGGCCTGGTCTGACACCGGGCAGCCTCGTGTTGATTCGACGGGGGCTTCGTGCCCCCGTTTTTCTAGGAGACCAGAGAATGATCGAAGTGGCAAAGCAGATTCCCGCCTCGCTGCAGCACACATGCGTCATTGCCACCTGGGCCAGCATGGCGAACGGCGATGATGGGGAGCCGATTGAACTGGCGAACTTCGCCGACCGCTCGGTGCAGGTGACCGGAACCTTTGGCGCCGGCGGAAGCGTGCGCATCGAGGGCAGCAACGACGGCGTCAACTATGCGCCGCTGACCGATCCGCAAGGCAACAACCTCGACATCCTGTCCGCGAAGATCGAGGCCATTTCCGAGGTAGTGCGCTACATCCGCCCGCGCGTGACGGCCGGCGATGGCACCACCGCAATTACCGTTTGCATGCTGCTGAAAGGGGCCGCGCGATGAACAAGACACTTGTGGCCGCTGACGAGGTCCGGAAGCTCGCCCGGATGTTCCAGGCTTTGGGTGAGGTGGTCGAGGTGCTGGACCGCGTGGGCAGTCTGGAGCAGGCCGAACAGGAGGCGCAAGCGCGCATCGACAAACTGCACGCCGCCGCCGTCGAGCAGGAGGCGCAGCTGGCTGAGCGGATCGCCGCCGTCGAGGCGCGTACCGCCACGATGGAAGCAGAGGCGGCCGACACCCGCACCCGCGCGGAGACGACGCTGGCGGCTGCCCGAGAGGATGCCGCGGCGACCGTAGCTCGCGCCAAGGCGGATGTCGCCGAGCAGATTGCCGTCGCCGGCAAGGTGGTGGCCGACGCAGAGGCGGCCAAGGCTGCCGCCGACGCGCAGGTCGATGCCGCCCGTGCCGCGCTGGCTGATCTCGACGGCAAGATCGCCGCGGCCCAGGCGCAGATCCAGAAGCTGCTCGGGGCGTAGGAGGCAATAAATGAAAACCATGCTCGCTCTGGTCATCCTGCTGTGAACGACCCTATCCGCATCGGCCCGATTGAAAAGATCGAGGAAGCCTGCCCGAACACGGTGGGATGGGGCCGGTTGGTCATTGCCGGCGAGTGGCAGAAGCCGAACCCCATCGTGATCGGAGCGTGGTCGAGCAGTACCCACGACGGCGCCATCACGATGGTGCGGCTCGGCGTCCATGACTCTCCTTCGGCCCGGTGTTCGATCTGGTCGGACTATTCGGAGTTGATCGCCCTTCCCGGTTCAAGCAAGGAGGGAACTCTGTTCGAGGAAATGGCGCTGATCAACAAGCGCGGCTCATGCGCTGATATCGACCCGTTCCATATTGCCGAGCCGGGGATGTTCTGTGGCCCGCGTATCGGCGTTGGCAAGCCCGGATCGAACGGCGGGGAAGTGTCCGCGCTGGCGACCTACCTCAACGTCGAAGGCACAGACAAGGCTGTGGCTCGTCTTGGGCTGGTGTTCCACAATCTCGCCGTGAAGTTCGTCAATGGCCTCGCCAGGGTGATCAATCTGGCCCGCAACCAGTCAATCCAGTGGTGGGCGAAGGACGGGCACCAGACATCGCGCATCTGGTCCTCCACGACCGAAGAGCAGTGGCGGGTGGGCATCGAAATGGCGAACGGGGTGGTCAACTTCATCGGGCCGGATGGTCTTGCCCACTTCACCTTCAACTGCACGAACGGCGCGTTGTACCTCGGCAGCGGCGCGATCGGCCCAAACAACACGGTCCGCGTGTTCGTCGCGGGTCGCCCATACCTCCTGAAGGCGACACCGGAATGAGACCGAGCAACCGCGCCGTCATCGCCATGACCGCGGCCATTGCCATCGCGGTGCCGGCCGAGGGATTCAGGCAGTACGCCTACCGTGACCCTCCGGGGATCTGGACGGTCTGCTGGGGCTCGACTCGGGACGTGGTGCCAGGGCGGAAGTACAGCTTGGAAGAGTGCAAGGACAGGCTGACGACGGAAATGCTCCACGCGGTCGGGACGGTCGAGCGCTGCGCTCCCGGACTTCCCGAGAATGCGCTGGCCGCATTCTCGGATGCCGTGTTCAACCTCGGGCCGACCTTGGTCTGCGACAAGACCCGCAGCACCGCGGCGCGGCTTCTTGCCGCCGGCGACTGGCAGGGGGCGTGCAGGCAACTTCCCAGGTGGGACAAGGCCCGCGTCGGTGGGCAGATGGTCGCGCTGCCAGGGCTGACGAAGCGCCGGCAGGCTGAGATGGAGCTTTGCCTATCATGAACTCCAAGACATTCGACCTCATGGCGGCAATGACCATCATCCTGTTGGTCGCCACGCTCGGCACGGCGATCTACGGTGTCGTCAGGGGTCTGCTTGCCATCGGTGATTTTCTCGCCGCGTTCGTGCCGGTCGCCTCGATGGCCCTCGGCTACTGGTTCCGCGGGCAGAGACAGGACGGGGGATCGTGAATGCACTCGCTGCTGCAATTGTGGTGTTCGTGGCTGGTGCAGGCGCTGGCGGTGCCGCCAGTTGGCACTATCGCTCCATCCAGGCCCGCGCCGAAGTGGCCGACGCTGCGCAGCGCGTTGCTGACGCAACACGTCAAGCATTTATCGCTGAGGGCAAAAGCGCCCTGGCCGCGGCAAAGAAGGCTGATGCCCGCCGCGCCAAGGCCCGTGATGCGCAGCACCGCCTCGAACTGGAACTAGCCCGTGACGAAGCCGCCCGTACTTGTCGCGTGTCTGATCGCACTCTCGGGGTGCTCAACGACACCATCGACGCCGCCAACGACCTCCCGGCCGCGGCCGGCCGAGGCGATGGTGCTCTGCCCGCCGTTGCCGCACCCGGACGGGCCGACCGCGGCGGATTTGATCCGCTGGGCCTCATCGGCCGCATCGGCCTACGGCGAGTGCCGAGCCAAACACCAGCAACTGAAGGAGTGGATTGATCGTGAGTGAAGGAATGAAGAAGAACATCCAAGCCGCCATCGCGGCCACCAACGACCAGAATCTGCGCAGCCTCTTGTTGCTGCTGCTCGGCGTGCTCGAAGAGATCGGCGACAAGCTCGACGCCCTGGTCGCGGACGGCAAGCACCACGACGACCACGACTACCTGAAGGCCGTGCGTAACTTCGATTCCACGCGCAAAGCCATCGATCAGTGGGCCATCCGCAAGATGCAGGAAGAGAAAGAAGAAGCGGATCAGGCCAAGAGCATCAAGCAGCAGTTTCTCGAAGCGGTTGTGAATCAGGCCGGCAGCATCATCGTGGTTGCCATTGCGACAGCCGTTGGCATCATGAGTTACCTGAAATGAGTCACCTTGTCCTGATCTTCAGCAAGGGCGACGACTGGATCAGTCGCCTGATCGCGTTCTTCAGCTACTCGCGGGTCACCCACGTCGCGCTGGTGCGCGGCAACGAAGTCATCGAAGCCTCGGGGGCCAACGAACCGCGTGGCGTGCGCAAGGTCGGTCTGTCGCACTGGATGCAGCATCATCCGGATTACGAGTACCGCATCATCAAGCACCCCGATCCCGACGCCGTGTGGGCATTGGCCTCGGCACGACTGGGCAAGTCCTACGATTGGAGTTGGTTATTTCGGTGGCTGCTGCGCTTGTCGTGGCGGCCGAATGACTATTGGGTGTGCAGTGAGTTGATCGTCGTCTGCGCCGCAGAGGCCGGCAGTCCGCTATTGAGCGCAGGCCACAACACCGTCACCCCGCGTGACTTGTACATGATTTCGGAGGCTGCGTAATGCCCGTCTATAACGTCATCAACAAGGCGAGCGGTGAGCAGGTCTATCGCTACCACGCCGATGCGCCGGTCGAGTGGCCGGGCATGGAGTTCTCCACGCACGACCATGTGGAATATGTCGAGCCTGTCGTGAGTCAGGACGGCAGCATTTGTATGCCGCTTCAAAGGGTGAAGCCGGCACTTTCAACGTTTCACCTCTGTAGGAGATAAATCATGGCAACAGGCGACATTAAGTGGTTTGCCGAAGGGCTGACCGGGCTTGGCAACAAGCTGCACAACCTGTCGAGCGACACGCTCAAACTTGGCATCGTCACGACGGCGACCGTGCCAAGCATGACGACGGCTGACCCACGATGGGGAACCGGCGGCACGACCAATTTTTCCAGCAATCAGGTGGCGACGGCGACGGCTTATACCGGGCCGATTACGCTGGCCTCGGTGACATGGACGAACGTATCCGGTGTGCCGACACTTCGAGCGACTGACGTGACCGTGGCGCAGGATGCCAGCGGCTTTACGAACGGTGCCTACGGCATCATCTACAACGACACCGACGCCGGCAAGCGGTGCCTCGGCTACATCGAACTGTCGTCCGCTGGCAGTGCGTCCATCGTGTCCGGTTCCCTGACGATTAACTTTCAGGGCGCAGGAACTGACGTGTTGAAAATCACGCCTCAATAAGGACAGATCATGACCATGCTAGACGATATCCGGGCGCTGCCACAGGAAGTATTGGCAGCGCGCGACACGCAGGCCATCGCGGACGCGCTGTCGGCCGGGCGCACGCGGCGCGTATCCACGCCGATCGGCTTCGGGCGCGTGCTCGATGCGCTGGGGCCGGTCGATGGCGCCACCGTGCTCGACACGCTGGAAGCCATCAAGGCGGGCAATGCGCCGCTCAAGTGGGCGTGGTATCTGCTGGAACGCGGCGAGCTGGACATCGCGCTCGATTCCGTGCGCGGGCAGATCGACATGCTGGCGCTCGGCGGTGCGATGACTACGGCGCAGGCCGTCGCGCTCAAGGCGCTGGCCGAAACGCCCGATCCGATTGACGAAATGACCGTGCGGCAAGCCTGCTGGTCGGACGAAGGAGTGTGGCTGCCATGACCACAACCACATTGACCAAAACCCCACGCACGCTAGTTGCTGCCAGTACGAGTAACGCGGCGGGCGCGACCACGCGCGGCACGCTCGACCTGCGCACCGCGCAGGGCGGCTTGCTCACCCTCAAGATAACCAACGGCGCCACCGGCCCGACGGTGCAGTGTCAGGCCAACATCCTCGTCGCGCATAACAGCGGCGCGACGCCAACCGCAGCGTCGGCCGGCACGGACTGGAAAACGCTGTGGAGTGTCGGCGGCGGCACCACGGCCAACGCCATCACCGAGCAGAGCATGGAGATCGGCCCCGGCGTGATGCACTTGGCTGTCGAATTCACCGGCAACACCGGGCAGGCCGTGACGGTCGAAGCCTACCTGTCCGAAATCACCAACGCGACCACGGCGTAAAGCATGAGCAGCATTCTTCTGCCGTCGCGGCGGATCAGTCAACCAGTTGGATTGGTTGATGTCGACAAATCTTTGCCGCTCGCACATGTTTGGGCAACAAACACATTTGGGCCGAGAGCGCTACGAGATTCTGCTGGAAGCGCACATGGGGTGTTTGGAACTGGAACAGGAGGGACATCAGGTAATTATTGGGTTGTTGGGCCGAACGGGTGGGAAATATTATTTGATAACACGGGTACGGGTACTATTGCCAGCACAAAACTCGCAATAGGAAATTCATCTGGAAGCGCCGCGCCTAATAGTACGAGCTGGACATTTTTTGCCGATCTACTGTTTACGTCAGTAAGTTGGCCAAAAACGCTGATAGGGGCGCAGTCGCCAGGGGCAATTCAGATTAGAGTTAATTCCGCGAATAATGCAATCGATCTATTAAAGCAAGGAGTAGTTTTAATCGGGAGTTCGTCATCAATACTCAGTGCTGGCGTTAGATATAAAGTTGCTGTTACTTATGACGGGTCAAGCGCGGCTTTTTACGTCAACGGCAATCCTGCTGGAACAGCATCATCTACGCAGACTTTCTCTCATAGTCAATATTTTCTTGGCATCAATGGTGATGGGAATGAGGGTCTTGAAAACGGCAGCCGGCTTGGCAATGTAGGATTTATTAATCGTGTCTTGTCGGCACAGGAAATAAAACTCTGGCTTGAAAACTCCAAGCGCATATTCGGCAATCGTCAAAACCGCATCTGGTTCGACATGGGGGCGGGGAGCGGTGGGTCGACGTATAACTGTTCGGTCGGCAACGCACTCGCTACGGGTGTAAACACGTCATTCCCGCTGGCAATCAATGCGAGCGTCGGCGATGCAACCGCCACCGGAACAACCGCGACACGCGATCTGCGCATTGAATGCGCCATCGGCAATGCCGCTGCTCAAGGTCTTACGGCGGCGATCAGCGGTGCGCTGACGGTCGGCTGTTCTGTTGGTGACGCGCTTGCATCCAGCGTGGCCGCACTGATCGGCACGAACATCACGATTGATACGACGGTCGGGAATGCGCTGTCGGCAGGCGAACAAGCAGCAATCCAGATCGGGCAGTTCGTCAATACGGCTGTCGGTAATGCTGCGGCAGTTGGTGTGCAAGCGCAACTGCTGATGGCGCAGACGATCAATGCTGCCGTTGCCGATGCGCTGGCAACAGGCGTGCAGGCGAATGTGTCAATCAGCGTGCCGATGACGCTGACGCAGGCGGATATCGACGCCATCGTTGCGGCAATTCCGAGCGCGAGCGATATCGCGGATGCGGTGCATGCGAAAGCGCAGGTGACGCCGATTTATGCCGACCTGCGCAAGGTCAACAGCTACGCAGTCA
>ERZ1645187.2969-NODE-2969-length-14551-cov-5.981236_pt1 | contig 14551 bp, 17 predicted proteins | sample MGYA00575352_ERZ1645187 | MGnify/ENA primary metagenome ERZ1645187 (study PRJEB40837, sample SAMN11349314) | freshwater sediment metagenome | isolation source: river sediment | host: Sediment | place: India: Wazaribad , New Delhi | collected 2017-02-21 ...
AGGTTCTGGTGGTGGGCGACTACGACGTGGATGGGATCACCGGGACCACACTCCTCTACACCGCCCTTCTGGGGTTGGGGATTGAGGCCTCTTACTTCATCCCCCACCGGTTGATCCACGGGTACGGCGTCAAGGGCGAAGACATCGACATGGTCTTGGAACGAGGCGCCTCCCTGGTGGTTACCGTCGACAACGGGATCAAAGCCTACGATTTTGCGGCCCGGTGCAAGGAAGAGGGAATCGACTTGATCGTTACGGATCACCACATACCGGACTCTGAGCTTCCTCCTGCAACCTATGTGATCAACCCGAAGAGGGAGGGATCTCACTATCCCTTCAGGGATCTCTCCGGTGTCGGAGTCGCCTTCAAGCTTGTCCAGGGGCTCTACAGGAAGTGCGGTCAGGGCGCCCTTCTCGACTCTTTCCTCAAATGGGCGGCGATCGGTACGGTTGCCGATATCGTCCCCTTGGTGGACGAGAACAGAATCTTCGTCAGGGAGGGGTTTCGAAGCCTTTCCGACCTTGCCGACGGTGGGCTCAAGGCTCTCTTGACGGAAGCCGGCGTCAACCAGCAGACAATAACCGCGGAGGACGTCTACTTCCGGATCGGGCCAAGGATCAACGTCGCCGGAAGGCTCGAGGATCCGAACCTCATCATGGAGCTCTTTCTCGGCCAAGGGAGCGAAGCCACAACGATAGCCCAAAGCCTCAACACCCTCAACAGCCGTCGACAAAGCATAGAGCAGAAGGTTCTCAAGGAGGCCCGCCGGCGGATAGAGAAGGAGGGCCTTTTCAGAGACCCTGTCATCGTTGTCGAAAGCGATGATTGGCACCGCGGGGTGATCGGGATCGCCTCGACCAAGCTTGTCGAGGAGTATGGGCGTCCTGTCATCCTCGTGGCCGTGGAGGAGGACGGGAGAGGCTACGCTTCCGGGCGCTCCGCCGGGAACGTCTCCTTGATTGATAAGATCGAAAGGCTCAAAGAGCTCTTCGTCCTTAAGGATGGGAGCCTTAACTACGGCGGGCACTCCCAGGCCGTCGGCTTCTCGCTCCCCTGCGAGAACATCTCCCTCCTGAGGGAACGCATCCGGGAAACCTTCTCTCCCGATGAGACCGCCATAGAGAAGAGGTACAGGGTAGAAGCCTTTCTGGAGCTCAACCAACTGGACGATTCCTTCTTCGACTCCCTTCAGCGACTTCTCCCCTTCGGCTTCGGAAACCCCAAGCCCCTCTTCGGTCTCTTAGAGGCTCAACTCTTAGTGAAGTCTTCGCGGCATGGAAGCAAGAAGATCCACCTGGAGGTTGAGAAGGGGGGGAGGTCTCTCCCCGGCTACTTCTGGGACCGTCCGGGCCTGGAGATTCAGTCAGGGAAGAGGACACTCCTCTTCTTTCCCCACCGCAACTCCCGGGGGGAGATCTCCCTCGAGGTCGTCGACTCTAAATGAAGAGCCGTAAGGTCTTCCTCCTCCTTCTTGTCCCCCTCTTGGCCCTTCTGGCCGCCCTCTTACTCCTGAAGCCCTTCAAGGGAGGAACCGCCTCTCGAAAAGGGGGAAATGTAGAACCGCCCTTCACTTTTCGCAAGGTGCTCAAGGGGAAGACGGTCTTTCAGGTCAAAGGGGCAAGGGTGAAGCCCGGAGAGGCGGGGAGGATCGAAATCGAAGGGAACGTCGTCTTCTCCCTCGAGAAGAAGGGGGAGGCCCTGCGACTTCAATGCGACAAACTGTCGGCTACAGCGGATTTTAAGTGGATCCTCTTCCAGGGGAACGTAGTAGTCGTCGGTAAAGGCATGACCATCAAGACGGAGCGGATCGATTACGAAGATGGACGTTCTCTGAGTTCCCAGAAGCCGACCACCGTTCAGGGCCGTCTCTTTGGGTTCCACGCCACCTTCTTCTCCTACGACTTGACCACGGGAGACCTTGCCTTCGGGGGCATCTCCCAGGCCAAGATAACTCTGAGGGGAAGGTCCTACGATGTTCAAGCCTCCCACATGGTCCTCAACAACGCGAAGAGGCTTCTTCAGATATGGGGGAGTCCCCTCACCTTTCGCTCAGACCGTGAGGAGTACCGGATGCCCCAGATGACCCTCTTCTTCGACGGGGACCAAAATTGGACGAACGGGGAGGTCCTTCAACCGGAAGGATTCTTGGAAAGGGATGGTTTTCGTCGAGAGCTCAACTGCGCCCGCTTGGAGATGACCTTTCAAAAAGGGAAGCTAGAAGGGGCCCGTTGCTTTGAGGGAGCTCGGTTGAAGGAGGTTAAGGGAGAACGCTCAAGGGTCTTCCAGGCCGCGGAGATGCTCTTCCGTTTCTCCAGCCAAGGGCAGGCCGAGAAGCTCTCCGTTCCGGTCCCCTTCGGAATGGAGACCTACCTGGGGGAGAAGAAGATCGGTCAGGGAGGGGCCGCCTCCCTAGAGGCCTCCCTGGGCGAAGGAGGGGAGATCAAGAGGGCCCTCTTCGACGGGAAAGGGGAGCGGGTGGTCCTGATCGAGGGATCCCGCAGGGTCTGGGGGCACAAGGTGACCGTAGAGGGGGCGAAAGAGGAGACCACTCTAGAGGGGGACGGTGGAGTCTTGGAGGAGGGGAACCAGTTCGTTCGAGGGGAGAGTCTCTTCCTCGCCCCCAGAAGGGACTATCTGACCGCCCGGACCAACGTTCAGGGGAGAGTCGAAAAGAGCGGCCTCTCCTATGTCTGCCGTTTTCTCAAGAAGGAGAAGAACAACCTTCGTCTCGAGGGGGGAGCCTTTCTCAGGGGGCCCCAAGGGGAGATCTTCGGCAACTCCGTGCTCATGGACCTCAAGACGGAGGCCTTAACCGTCGATAAAGGGTGGGTCAGCAAGGAGAACCTGAGGTTCGAGGGTGAGAGGCTGGAGAAGCGTGGAGGAGTCTTGAAGTCCAAGAACAAGACCGTTGTCACCACCAAGGAACTCACCCTTCGAGGCGGAGCCGGTGAAGTGGTGGAGAAGGACGGTAAGAGCGAGAGCTTCAACCTTGTGGGCGGCGTACTCTTTTCGACACCTCAGGGGAAGGGAAACGCCGACAGAGCGAGGGCGCTGTTGGCCAAGAACCTTCTCTATCTGGAAGGTCACGTCCTCTACCAGCAGAAGGGGAAGGGGGACCTGACCGGTGAGAAATTGACCCTGAACCTCAAGGATGGTACAATGGTGGCTCAATCGGAGAGGGAACAGTCCACCGAGGTCGTCATTGAGCGGAAGCGTTGATGATCAAAGCCGAAGGGTTGATGAAGAAGTACGGTAAGCGGACCGTGCTCAAGGGTGTCGATATAGAAGTCGATCGTAAAGAGATCGTCGGCCTCTTGGGACCGAACGGTGCGGGTAAGACCACCGCCTTTTCCCTCTTACTCGGCCTCATCTCCTCCGACGGTGGGAGTGTCTTCCTCGACGGTGTTTCCTTGCAGGGATGGCCCATGTACCGCCGCGCTCGGGCGGGGATCGCGTTCCTTCCCCAAGAGAGCTCTATCTTTCGGGGGTTGACGGTGGAAGAGAACCTTCTCGCCGTTCTGGAAACGAGAAGGGAGAAGGGGTTCAGCCCCCATGGGGCGGCCCGTCAGCTCATGGAACGCTTCGGCCTTCTCGCCCTTGCCAGGCAGCTCTCTTCGACTCTCTCGGGGGGGGAGAAGAGAAGGCTCGAGATCGCTCGGGCTTTGGCCCTCTCCCCGAGCTATCTCTTCCTCGACGAACCCTTCACGGGGATCGACCCGATCGCCATCGGGGAGATTCAGACACTCCTGGGAGAGCTGAAAAAGGAGGGGTTGGGAATACTTGTGAGCGATCATAATGTTCGGGAAACCCTAAAAATCACGGAAAGGGCATATATTATAATGGACGGCCTTGTCATCCGTCGGGGAAGCCCCGAGGAGCTTGTCAGGGACCCCTTCATCAGAGAAAAATATTTAGGCAGGGAGTTGAAGATAGAAGGATGAAACGTTCCATAGGCATGAATATCTCTCCTTCTCTCAAACAAAGCCTCAACCCGGCGGTCTACCAACAGCTCAAATTGCTCCATCTCCCTTTCTTAGAGCTCGTGGAGACCGTGAACATGGAGTTGGAAGAGAACCCCCTCCTGGCCATCGACGGCGAAGAAACGGAAACGCCCTCATCCCAGGAGGGCGCCGACTCCCAAGAGGCGGTCGAAGAACCTCAAGGGGAGAAGCCACAAGAGGACGAGCCCTTCGAAGAGAGAAACTCTCTGGACCTCGACCTGATCAAAGATTTCTTCGAGCGGGATGACGAACCCTCCTTTCTGAGCCAGAGGGAAGAGGGGGACGAGAACCTCTGGGAGAAGATCATCCCTGCGCCGGAGTCTCTCTGGGAGAAGCTGACCTTTCAGGCGCGTCTGGAGTTCGACGATCCTAAGGCCCTCTTGGCGGCGGAGTTTCTGATCTACAACCTCAACGAGAAGGGCTTTTTGAACCTCACCGAAGAGGAGACCGATACGTTCCTCGAAGGCTTTGCCCTGGAGGCAAACCCCTTCGGTCCTGAAGAGTTGGAGAGCGTTCGACGGCGGATTCAAGCCTTCGATCCTCCTGGGCTCGCCAGCCGGGATGTTCGGGAGTGCCTCCTCTTCCAGGCGGAGTTCCGGAACTCCCCTGAAAGGGAGGGAATCCGGGACCTGCTGGAGAACCATTTCGACCTTTTCCTTAAGGGAGATCTCGCGGCGGTTGGTCGCTCCATGGGGATCGAACGGGAGAAACTCGACCGTATTGTCGAAGAACTGAAGAAGTTGGAGCCCTACCCCGGGGAGGTCCTGATTCAGACCAAGACGGAGTATGTTATTCCCGACGCCGTTGTCCTGAAGGAGGGAGACGGTTACGGGGTCTACTTGAACGACGATCAGATCCCCCGATTGGCCTTGAGCGGTTACTACCGCAAGCTTATCGACCGGATGAAGTGGAAGAGAGGGGAAGAGGCCCGCTACCTGAGGCAGAAGTTAGATAGGGCCATGGCCTTCATCCACTCTCTGGATTACAGGAACAGGAGCCTCTACAAAGTTGCAAAGGCGATCGTCGAACGGCAGAAGGATTTCTTGGAGAGCGGTCCCTCCGCCATGAAACCTATGAAACTCAAGGATATCGCCGGAGACATCGACCTTCATGAAACCACGGTGAGCCGCGTCGTTTCCCAGAAGTATATGATGACCCCTCTCGGCCTCTTCCCCATGAAATTCTTCTTCACTTCGGCCTTGAAAGGAACCGGAGGGGAGGAGCTCTCCTCTCTCTCCATCAAAGAGAGAATCAAGAGGCTGGTGGAGGGCGAGGATCCGGGAAGGCCGCTCTCCGACGATAAGTTGACGGATATCCTCCTCTCCATGGGCGTGAAGATCAAACGAAGAACAGTGGCAAAATATCGGGAGGAGTTGGAGATTCCCTCCTCTCTGGCAAGAAAAAAAATAAAAAAAGGGGTGAAACCATGAACTTCAAACTCACAGGAAGAAACGTAGAAATCGAAGAGGCTGACCGGGAGTATTGTCTTAAACGTCTCGGAAAGATGGAAAAGATTGTCTCTCAGATTCTCGATGTTGAAGTGGTCGTCTCCAAGGAGCGTTTCACCGCCATCGCCGATATTACCCTTAAATCGAAGATCGCCCTCTTCAACGCGAAAGAGAAGGGGAAGGATGTCAAGAGCGCCTTGAACGCCCTCTTCGATCTTCTGGAGCTTCAGGCCAAGAGGGAGAAGGAGAAGCTGACGACGAAGAAAAAGAAGAAAGAGGAGTCTCCGGTGGTCCAGGAGGAGAGCCTCCGGGAGGAGCCCACCCTGGAGGTCTCAGACAGCTTCAGCACCAAGCCCATCACCTTGAAGGAGGCCCTCGGGTTCCTGAAGGAGAGCTCCGAAACCGTCTACGCTTTCAAGAACATCGACAACGGATACTTTACAGTCCTCTACAAGAAGGGAAAGAAGCAGACTGCCATTATCGAGATGAAGGGCTGAGAGGGAGGCACCCATTGGATGAAAAGAAGGTCATCTTTCTTTCGAGTCTTAAAAAGATAGACGCCCTGGAAGAGATGGTGAAGGCCCTGCGGGAGCGGGGCCTTCTCTCCCGGAGCGAAGGGGTTTTCGAAGACCTGAAGAAACGGGAAGAGTTGGGGAGTACCGGAATCGGAAGGTCCATCGCTTTACCCCACAGCCAAGGCGAGGGGATAGAGAAGCCTCTGATCGCTCTCGGCGTGAGCAGGAAGGGGGTCGACTACGATTCCGGCGACGGTCTTCCCGTCCATCTTCTCTTCCTTGTCCTTTCGCCGATGAAGCCGGCGGGCCGTCATCTGGAGCTGCTCGCCGCCGCGGCACGTCTGGCCAAGACCCTCTCCGGCCGTTTAGCCCCCTACCTTGAGAGTGGAGACCCTGAGAGATTCTTCGAAGTCTTGAGGCAAGAGGCCTCCCGCTTCTAATGGAAGAGAACCTGGACAAGAGGGTCACCGTGGAGACCCTCTACGGGTTTCTGAAGGAGAGGCTCTCTCTGACCCCTCTGGCCGGAGGCTTAGGGAAGGGGAGGGACGTCAGGAGTCCCCGGGTCCTCTACCCCTCGGTCTTGCTCAGCGGCTACGGGGAGCAGGATACCCGGGAGGGGATTCTCCTCTTGAGCGATCCCTTTCTCGAGAGGTTCGAAAAATCCCGTCCAGAGGAGAAGGAGAAACTCCTCAACCGCTTTTACACCTCCTCCATCCCCTGTGTCATCGCCGTCACAGGCGAGAACGTGGATCCTCTTCTGCTCTTAGAGTCCGAACGCCGGGGCATACCGCTCTTTCGCTCGGAAGCCCCCTTTCAATCGGCCGTGGAGGGGTTGACGGTCTTTCTCTCCCGGCGCCTGACGGGAGGTCACCGGATCCACGGTGTCATGATGGATATCTACGGTGTTGGTGTCTTGATCCTTGGCGATTCCGGAGTCGGAAAGAGCGAAAACGCCTTGGACCTTGTCATGCGGGGGCACAGGTTAGTCTCCGACGATGTCGTCGAGATATATGAGACGTCCGGCGGAGATCTGGCCGCATCTTCTCCGGAACTCACGCGGTATCACATGGAGATTCGAGGGTTGGGGATCATCAACATCAAGGATCTCTTCGGAATCTCCTCCATCGCCGAGGAGAAAAAGGTACAGCTGATTATCTCCCTGGAGCGGTGGGATTCTGCCAAAGAGTACGAGAGGCTCGGTTGGGAGATGAAGAAGAAAACCCTCCTGGAGGTGGAGTTCCCCTGGATCGAGATCCCCGTAGCCCCTGGGAGGAACCTTTCCGCCATCATAGAGGTGGCCGTGAGGGTCTTCTTGCTCCGTCAGATGGGAATCAACCCGGTTCGGGACATCGATCGCAGGATCAGGGAGTGGAGTGAAGAGAATGACGACCAGTAGCCCTATTCTCATCATCACCGGGTATTCGGGATCAGGAAAGACGACCATCTCCAAGATTCTCGAGGATATGGGATATTTCTGTATCGATAACCTGCCCTTGCCCCTCTTTCATCAGTTTATGGAGATTATTGCCAAGACCCGCTCCGAAGAGCTGGAAAAGCTGGCGATGGTCGTAGATATCCGTGAAAGGCGTTTGATTCAAGGGTTTCCCGATTTCTATAACGGATTACGCGAGAAGGGGCTTCCCCTCTCCATTATTTTCCTGGATGCCACCAGGGAGGCTCTGATCCTGAGGTACAAGAGGACCCGCCGACCACACCCCCTCTCGCTGGAAGACGGCAAGACTCTCGAGGAGGCCATCGATGAGGAACGGGCTGTTCTGGAGCCCCTCAAGGCTCTCTCCTCCTTGGTGATCAACACCTCGGACAAGACTCCGGAGCAGTTGAAGGTCATTCTTCAGAACAACTTGGTGATCGAGAACCAGGAAGCGACCTTCTACCTGACCGTGGAGAGCTTCGGCTTCACTCACGGAATCCCCGAGGGGAGCGACCTTGTTCTGGACGTCCGCTTCCTTCCCAACCCCTACTATATCGATCAGTTCAAGAGCCGGACGGGGAAAGAGAAGGAGGTGAGGGATTTCCTCTTCACCTTTCCCGAGATGTGGGAGTTCATGGAGAAGACCACGGCCTACCTCGGGTATCTCGTCGAAAAGAGTCGGAAGGAGAGGTTCTACCTGACCTTGGCCGTTGGCTGCACCGGAGGCCGACACCGTTCCGTCGTCGTGGCGGAGGAATTGGCGGAACATTTTCGGCAGAAGGGGTATAAGATTCACCTGATCCATCGGGATATAACGAAATAGGAGGAGTTTCATGATCGGAGGCGTCATCGTTACCCATGGTTTGCTGGGTCAGGAGCTTCTCAACGCCGTCAAGGGCATTGTCGGGAAGATCAGCTGCTTGGAAAGTGTCTCCATCGGCTGGGAAGACGATGTGGACGAAGGGAAGGGGAAGATCAACAAGGCCTTGAAAGAGGTCGACCGGGGCTCGGGGGTAGTCCTTTTTACCGATATGTTCGGGGGAACCCCTTCCAACATGGCCTTTTCCTTCTTAGAAAAAGGGAAGGTGGAGGTCATCACCGGGACCAACCTCCCTATGCTTCTCAAGTTTACCTTTGTTCAGAAGAGCACCGATCTGGCCGATGTCGCCAGGAGCGTTTACGAGGATGGGAAGAACTCCATCTATCTGGCCAGTCGAATCTATGAGAAACAACAGGAAGAGAGATGATCGAAAAGTCTCTGACAGTGGTGAATAAACTGGGGCTCCACGCGAGGGCCTCGGCCAAGTTGGTCAACCTGACAAACCGCTACCAGTCAAAGATCAACATCCGTTTCAGGGGAAACGATGTGAACGCCAAGAGTCTCCTCGGACTCCTGACCCTCGCCGCGGGCAAGGGTTCCCAGGTGCTCGTGACCCTGGAGGGAGAAGACGAAGAACCCGCGCTGAGAGCGATAACCAAACTTTTCGAAGAGAGGTTCGGAGAGAAGGAGTAAATGAAGAGCGAGAAGAGGAAGGGTTTCGCCGCCTCTCCTGGAATCGGCTTCGGCTCGGTTTTCGTTCACCGCCTCGCTTCGGACTTCATCTTCCGGGAGACCATTCCCACGGTGGCCGTTCCCGGTGAGGTTCAACGCTTTCGAGAGGCCGTGCAACGTTCCATCCATGAGCTGACCCTTCTGAAGGAGGGGATGGAGAAAGGGAAAGGAAAGGGAGCCGGTCTGATCATCGAATCCCAGATCCTTCTCCTTCAGGATGAGGAGTTGGTAAGGACGGTCAGCCAGACCATCGAGGAGGAGAAGGTCCGGGCCGAATGGGCCCTTCACCTCTTGAGGCGCCGCTACCGGGACCTTTTCCAGGAGATGGACAACGAGTACAATCGGGGGAGGATCGCCGATATCAACGATGCCTTCAACCGCCTGCTGGGGAACCTGAACGGCCATAGTCACCCCTGTCCTGAGGCCCCTCCCTCCTTGCCGATCATCCTCGTGGCCGACGACCTTCTTCCCTCGGAGATGGGACTCTTCATCACCTCCTGCAGAGTGGCCGGAATCGTTCTGATGAAGGGAGGAAGTCACTCCCACGCGGTGATTCTCGCCAGAGCCTTCGAGATTCCTGCGGTCATCGGCATCGGGCCCATCTCCATGGAGAATCTTGAAAACACCGACGCTATCGTCGACGGAACGGTTGGCGAGGTGATCTTTACCCCCTCTCTCAAGGTTAAGAGGGAGTATGGGAACAGGAAGGAGCAGTTCTCCCGGTACATAGAATCCCTGAAAGCGGTTCGCTTGCTTCCCTCCCGAACCAAGGATGGAGTCCCCTTCAAGACCTCCGCCAACATCGAACTGCCCGAGGAGGTGGAGATGGCCCTCTCCTATGGGGCCGAGGGGATTGGACTCTTCCGCACGGAATTTCTCTACCTCTTCCGTCCGACTCCCCCTACAGAGGAGGAGCATTACAAGGTTTACAGCCGTCTTGTTAGCGAGATGGCCGGCAGACCCTTGGTGGTACGTACCTTGGACGTAGGAGGGGAGAAGCAGGGGAGCCTGTTCGCCATCGGTCGAGAGGATAACCCCGCCCTGGGCTTGAGGGCGGTGCGATACTTCCTCAAAGAGAGGGAGATTCTGGAAGTCCAATTGAAGGCGCTTCTTAGGGCCGCCCGGGAGGGGAAGATCAAGATTCTCTTCCCCATGGTGACGGAACTCGAGGAGCTGAGGGAGCTGAAGGAGATCGTCGAGACCTTGGCCCGGAAAGAGGGGGTCGGCAGGGAGATGTACGATGTCGGAATGATGGTGGAGGTCCCCTCCGCCGCCCTCCTGATGGACCAATTTTCCAAGGAGGTTGATTTCGTCAGCGTCGGGACCAACGATCTTATCCAGTACACCTTGGCCGTGGACCGCGCGAACAGCCAGGTTCAACACCTCTATCAACCCTTCAACCCGGCGGTCTTGCGTCTTCTGGCCATGGTTGTGAAGGAGGCGGAACCCAGGGGTGTAGAGGTTCAGCTCTGCGGGGAAATGGCGGCCAATCCTTTGTCGGCGTTGGTCTTGGTGGGGTTGGGAATCAGGAGCCTCAGCATGTCCCCCCTCTCGATCCCTCTGGTGAAGGGAACTCTGACGTCGGCACGTTCCTCCCATCTGAGAGCCGTGGCCAAAGAGGCCCTCAAGCTGGGGACCGCCTCAGAGGTTCGGGAGAGCGTTGTCGAGAACCTGATGAGGCGGTGCCCCGGGTTGCTGTTGAAGAACCCGAAACCCTACAAGCCGGGAAGCTGAGGGCTTAATCCTCCCTGTCCAGGGAGATGTCCGAATACTTGCTCTTGAGGATGAAGGAGACCGGAGAGTTCGCGTCCCCCGCGGTTCCCGTGTGGGTATCCCCTTGAGATGTGATGGTCAGGAAGTTGGAGCGGAGGCGGTTCATATAACTTTCCACCTGGAAACGGATCTTCTGGGAGGGTCCGAACTCCAGGGCCGAGGTCGTATCGATGAGGTCGAACCGGCTTGAGAGGGTGAGGTCGGGAAACTCCAGGCTGAGCTTTCCCCCCTCTTCGGTGATGTCGGCTCCCTTCAAGGTGGCCACGACGTTGTCGGCCCGTCCCGAGAGGGTCAGAAAATCGGCGTCTCCGGAGACGCTGTTGTACTTCCCCTCTACCCGGATCTCCTTCACCTCTTCGCTGGAGAGGGCGTTGTTGCCGCCCTTGAGAAGGAAACGGGGGGAGCGGATGATTCCGATCTTGCCGTAGTCTCCGGTGAACTCAACGGTTCCACAATCCTCGATGTCGACGGATTGGTACGAATCGGTGATCTTGGTGGTTCCTTTCACCCGGGTGATCCGAAGGGGGGAGTACTTGCCTTCGAAGATGAGGTCCCCGTCGATGTTGGAGAGCTCGGTCCCGGTGGAGTGACGGGAGGTGAGTTTCACCGTCCCCTTCACGTTCTCCAGGGTCAGCTCGCCGAAGGAGGCGTCCAGGGAGACGTCTCCGCCCACTCCGTCGATGGTGGCGGATCCGTTTTTGAGGGTTCCCTTGAGGGAATCGATTTGGGATAGCTCGATCCGGGAGAACCGGTCGTCTATCTCAACGCCTTTCAGGTCGGAAAGGAGGGCGGTGCCGTAGCGGTGGTTCAGGCGAAGCTCTATGGGCTCGGGAACGCGGACCTTATAGCCGATCTCGACAATCAAGTCTCCATCGGGGTTGTACCCTTCCGGGAAACCGACCGTCAGTGTGGAGCCCTCCCTGTATGAACGGAGTTCGAAGCTCTTCCCTTTGGGAACGCCCACGGTGGCCTCGACGGTCACGGCGGTCAGCCCCTCCTCTTTCACGACCTCGACCTCTCCGTAGCAGGCGTCCAGGTTGAGGCGCGTGATGCCGCTCTCGGAGAGACTCTTCTTCGAATAGACCAGGTCGCTCTTACGGATTGTCTGATGGTTCTCTCCGTCGAAACGGAACCTCAGGTTGGGTGTTGCCCTCTTCAGTTCGTAGTACAGGGTGGCTCCGATCAACAGGAGCACCAGGTAGGCGACGGTTCCCCGTCTCATCTTTCACCTCACCTCTTCCGAACTGTCGGAAGCTGAGCCCTCATGGAGATCTAGGGCCTTATCCAAAACCTCGGGGGCCGGTTCCTCCGTTTTCGAAGGGGCCTTCGTTCCTTTGTCGCTCTGAACTGAGTCGTAGATGGCCTTTCCGCCGAAGTAGACAAGGATCAAGGGCCAGAGCTTCAGAATCTTCGAGAAATCGATAGGGACATCGAAGCTCCACAACAAGAAAACCATCCCGATAGCCAGCATCACTACTCCCCAAAAGAGGGAACCATTACTTTTCTTGGGCATTTCAAGCCTCCTTTTTCAAGGCGTTCCAGATGAGTTTACCACCGATAAGAATGAAGAGAACCGGCCAGAAGCGGCGTACCGTTTCCCACTGAATCACGTTGTAGTTGAGTAAAAGAAAGATGATCCCTGAGCTTAGGAAAAGGATCCCGAGAAAGGGGTCCGGTCGGAGATCACCCGCGTCTTTCGCCGCTCTCTCTTCGGAACCGATCTTCTCTTCCCCGAAGGCGTTCGCGTCGCGTTTACATGAGAGGTAGGTGTCGATGATCGTATAGAAGTAGAAGATTCCTAAGGCTATCGCCAATAAAGGTTCCCACCCAGAGGCCTTTCCGGTTGCCAGAAGGTAGATCAGGAAGGCGAAAAAGCCCATGAAGGAGAAACCCTTGAGAATTTCCCCGTTGTAGAGGGCTCCTAGGCCCGGTACGAAGGAAAGGAGCAGAGCAATACCCGGGGATTTTTGTCGCTCTTGACCTGCCATCGTTTCTCCTCCTCTTTTTTCACGTTCTTGTCTTTTTTAATGATCGTTTCCGAAACTTTATCCGAGTTCTTGTCGAAGAAGAAGACAAGGATATCTTTCGCGCTGGAAGCCCTGTCAAGAAGGTAGACGACATGGCTCTTCACCTTGTAGGCGTAGTAGTTCACCCGTGACTGGTTGCTCTTGAGTAGGATAAGGAGTACTCCTGCCCCCACAAGGAAGAGGGGGAGGGAGAGAGAGGCCATAGGCCTTAGCCATAGTCGGAGCTTCTCCGCGAAGGTTGGCTCTTCTTCCGCTTTCAGCGTCTCTTCGATGAGGCGGAACTCAATCTTGCGAAGAAGGGAGTCAGGAGTCAAAGGGACCCTAAGCTCCGGGAGAGTCGCGTTCAGTAGCTTCTGGGCCTCAAAAAACTCGGTGGCCTCCCGGGAACCGGCGGCCAAGGCCTCCGCCTCTTTCTGCCGCCCTTCTTCCATGAAAAGGAGAATCTCTTCTCTGATGTCTTGCATGGTCAACCTCGTTTCTCCAGCTTCTGGAGGATCTCGGCCAGTTTGATTTTAATTCTGTTGAGCCGGGACTTGAGGGTCCCTAGGGGGATGTTCTCCATGGTGGCGATCTCTTCGTAGGAGAGACCTTCGATCTCCCGCATGATCATGAGGTTTCTCTCTTCCTGTGGAAGGGAGTTGAGGGCTCTCCAGACAAGTTCCTTGGTCGCATAGTCCGGGTCCCACTTGGGGATCATGAAATCTTGCTCTTCGACGATGTGTTCCCCCTTGTGCTTTCTGTAGTTGTCGATGCAGATGTTCTTCGCCGTTTTATAAAGGTAGAGCTCAAAGATCTTCGGGTTGGCCTCTATCCGGTCGATGCTCTTGAAGATCCGGAAGAAAGCCTCCTGAGTAGCTTCTTCAGCAAACTGGCGACTTCCCGAGAAGTTCAAGCTATAAGAGTAGATCCTGTGTGAGTACTCTTTCACAAGCATCTGCCACGCCCCTCGGTCATGATTTTTGGCTCCCTGAAGAATCTGATCGAATTCCATCTCTCTAGAACGGAGAGGTTGCGCGTTTTGTTCCCTGCTCTGGGAAAGTTTGCCCGAATCCGATGAGCTCATGGGGCTGGGATCACGAAAGAGCCTTAGGGTTAGGGCTCTTGATGACGAAGAACTCTACAGGTTCTTTGTCTTGGTTTGAAACCTCCATGGGGGTTTGGAAGAGGATTGGTACGATCTCTCCGGAGGGGTGTCTTTTCGGAGCGGCTTCTCCAAGTTTCAGCGTAAGGGTCCCTCGAAGGACGATCATATGGACATGGGAGTTGGCCCGATGGGGCGGAAGAGAATCGCCTTGGGGGAGAACGATGTGGTTGATCACAACGTTCTCATCGTCGACGACCTTCTCCACCACCTTCTCCTGTGCCTTGAGGCTGAAGGTATAAGAAGTCCCTGACATTTGACCTCCTTGAGGGGTTGTCCCTCTTCGATTTGATTATAACCGAAGTCGTCGAAAAAAAGGAGGGGGGAACGGAGGGTGGCGGAAACGGAACCTCCCGAGAAGACGGGGAAATTGGGTGAAAAGAGGTGCCTCTCGGATTCGGGGGAAGGTGTGATGGTTATGGGGAGGAGGGGAGACCCTTCGCGCAGGGGGACTTTGGGAAAGCGGCAATGGCATGGTAAGATCAGATAATGAACGGAGAGAAATTCCGGACCCTTGTCGTTGTTCCGGCCTTCAACGAAGAGGAGAGCGTTGCCGGAGTCGTTGAGGAACTCCGTGCCTATGAACCCCGATGGGATGTGCTCGTGATCGACGATGGCTCGTCGGACCGGACCGCGGAGATGGCTAGACGGGCCGGAGCCA
>ERZ1645187.2970-NODE-2970-length-14548-cov-132.707238_pt1 | contig 14548 bp, 10 predicted proteins | sample MGYA00575352_ERZ1645187 | MGnify/ENA primary metagenome ERZ1645187 (study PRJEB40837, sample SAMN11349314) | freshwater sediment metagenome | isolation source: river sediment | host: Sediment | place: India: Wazaribad , New Delhi | collected 2017-02-21 ...
CCGCCGGCCCGATCAAGACGCTCGCCGCCTCCGGCATCGGCGACTTCCGCTACATCCTGCGCTGGAACGAGTACAACGCCCCCTTGAAGCGCACCGTGTCGATCGAGGAAGTCGGCGACAGCGGCTTGTACCTCCTCTCCGACCTCTCGCGCGGCGTCACCGGCGAAGTGCTGCACGTCGACAGCGGCTACCACGTCGTCGGCATGAAGGCGGTGGACGCGCCGGACATCTCGGTGGTCAAGGACTGAGATCGGTCGCCAGGGCCGGGACTTCGCGACGGGCGCCGCCGGGAAACCGGGAGGCGCCCGTGGTGTTTCGGAAAGACGACCCCACGCACGTACCCGTCGTCGCACCGGCTGTGTGGTTGAGATCGTCACATCCCTCGGCTAAGACCCGGAGGCCCGCTCGCATTCGAGGTCCCGCGCCGTGTCGCGAACGATCTATCACATCCGCCACGGACTGACCGACTGGAACGTCGCCGGCCGCCTGCAGGGGGCGCAGGACATTCCGCTCAACGCCGTCGGCCGCGCCCAGGCCGACGCCAACGGCGTCGTGCTCGCCGCCCACTTCACCGAGACCGGCCGCGATCCGCAGAGCCTGCGCTGGGTGGCGAGCCCGCTCGTCCGCGCCCGCGAGACGATGGAGCGGGTGCGCCGCGCCTGTGGCCTCGATCCCACCGCCCACGACCTCGATCCCGACCTGCGCGAGGTCGGCTACGGCCGTTTCGAGGGTATGACCCATGCCGAGATCGAGGCCGTCGACCCCGCCGCCATGGCGGCGATGCGGACCGAGAAATGGACCTACCGCCCGCCCGAGGGCGAGAGCTACCTGATGCTCGCCGACCGGGTCGAGCGCTGGTGGACGGCGACCGCCGGCGATCTGGTGATCGTCTCCCACGGCGGCACCTTCCGCGCCCTGCGCATGGCGATCGAAAACCGGCGCGATCCCGCGCTCGCCCATCTGATCGTCCCTCAGGACCGAATATTCCGCTGGCGAGACTCCCTCGGAGCGTGGTTATAGTGGCGCCTGTGACCGTCCTCCCGAGGTCGGTTGCCGTAGAGTGATGTCGATCGCACGTAGAGGCGAAGAAGAACCCGCGGGCGGTATCGAAGGCCGGCCGTACACCAGACCGGGAGAGAGACGATGTGTACGCTCGATGGATGCGGATCCGGGACCGATCTTCCGCCGATCGTGGTGGCGGAGGCCGATCGCCGCGCCTTTCTCGCCGGTCTCGCCTCTCTGCCGATCGCCGCGATCCTCGCCGATCCGGCGCTCGCCCAGGCCTCGGCCGACCGCGTCGAGACGATCTCGATCCCCACGCCCCGTGACCGCGCGATCACCCTCGCCGTCGCGCTTCCCGCCCAGCCCAAGGCTCCGGTGGTGATCCTGATCCACGAGTGGTGGGGCCTCAACGATCAGATCAAGTCCGTCGCCGCCGAGCTCGCCAAGGAAGGCTTCCTCGCCGTCGCCGTCGACCTCTTCGGCAAGGTGGCCGCCAACGCCGAGGAGGCCAAGGCGCAGGTCCAGGGCCTCGACCCCGAATGGGCGACCCAGGCCATGGTGGCGGTGGTGCAGTGGGCCCGTCGCCACGAACGCTCGACCGGCAAGGTGGCGACCTGCGGCTGGTGCTTCGGTGGCGGCTGGTCGCTCAACACCTCGCTGGCGACACCGGTCGACGCCACCGTGATCTATTACGGCAACGTCAAGAAGACCGCCGATCAGGTGAAGGACCTGAGCGGCCCGGTGCTCGGTCACTTCGGCACTCTCGACAAATCGATCGACGCGGCGATGGTCGGCGGTTTCGAGAAGGCGGTGAAGGACGCCGGCAAGGCCGACCGCCTCACCCTCTACTGGTACGACGCCGATCACGCCTTCGCCAACCCGACCGGCGCCCGCTACGACGCCGAGGACGCCGCGCTCGCCTGGAGCCGCACCCTGCACTTCCTCAAACAGACGCTGGTCTGACGCCTCCGCGCGATTTGACCCGGCCGGATCGATCCCCTAGACCGAAGGCTCGATCCGGGGACCCTCCATGTCGCACAACACCTTCGGCCATCTCTTCCGCGTCACCACCTGGGGCGAGAGCCACGGCCCGGCGCTCGGCGCCGTCGTCGACGGCTGCCCGCCCGGCATTCGCCTGACGCCGGAGGACATCCAGGCCGACCTCGATCGCCGCAAGCCCGGCCAGAACCGTTTCGTCACCCAGCGTCGCGAAGACGATCTGGTCGAGATCCTCTCCGGCGTCTTCGAGGACGAGCGGACCGACGGTCCCCGCACCACCGGCACGCCGATCTCGCTGATGATCCGCAACACCGATCAGCGCTCCAAGGACTACGGCGACATCCGCGACAAGTATCGCCCCGGCCACGCCGACTTCACCTACGACGCCAAATACGGCCTGCGCGACTATCGCGGCGGCGGCCGCTCTTCGGCGCGCGAGACTGCGGCTCGGGTCGCCGCCGGCGCGGTGGCGAAGAAGGTGCTCGATCATCTGACCGGCGGCGCCGTGAAGATCCGTGCCGCCCTGGTGCAGATCGGCACGGAAGCGATCGACCGCGCCAACTGGGATTGGGCGACCGTCGATGCCAACCCGTTCTTCTCGCCCGACCCGGACTCCGTCGCCCGCTTCGAGGACCATCTCGACGGCATCCGCAAGGCCGGGTCGTCGATCGGCGCCATCGTCGAGGTCCACGCCGAGGGCGTGCCCGCCGGCTGGGGCGCGCCGCTCTACGGCAAGCTCGATCAGGACGTCGCCTCGGCGCTGATGTCGATCAACGCGGTCAAGGGCGTCGAGATCGGCGACGGCTTCGAGACGGCGGAATTGACCGGCGAGGCGAACGCCGACGAGATCTACGCCGGGCCGAACGGCCCCGAGTTCCGCTCCAACCATGCCGGCGGCATCCTCGGCGGCATCTCGTCGGGCCAGACCATCGTCGCGCGGATGGCGGTGAAGCCGACCTCGTCGATCCTCACCCCCCGCCACACCGTCGATCGCGCCGGCCACGACGTCGAGCTGATCACCAAGGGTCGCCACGACCCCTGCGTCGGCATCCGCGCCGTGCCGGTGGCGGAAGCGATGATGGCGATCGTGCTCGCCGACCACGCGCTGCGCCATCGCGGCCAGTGTGGACGGTGAAGTGGTCGAAGACGCAAGCCGGCGCCGGTCGGGAACGTAATCGACATACGTGGTTAAACCAATATCATAAATTCAGATTCGAGACTGAGAACCGGCGCAGTAAACGGAGGCGAAAGACTGATCTCGAATCGATTCATCTCATTCATCGCCATCGGATCTGTTTTTCTTTGGGAAGTGACGTACCGGTAATTAACTTACTGTTTACGCTCGGGATCCAACTCTCTGGCAACCGTAAGAGAGTGAGGATGGCCATGGGCATCTCGGACGTCAGGATCCCGATCAAGATCACCGGCGGATTGCTGGCGATATCGCTGGTCGCCGGGGCGGGTACGTTGTTCGGCGCCGCCACGACGCACCGAGTGAGCGAGCGCGCGATCCAGATCATCGATGGTCAAGAGGCCGCCGCACTCCACCTGTCGCGCGCCAGCCAGCGGGTGTTCCGCACCGGTGACATCGCCTATCGCGGCCTGTCGCGGGCCGAACCCGCCGAAATCCTTGAAATCTACGGGCGTCTCGACATCGTCGCCTCCGAATTCGAGGATTGGATCGCCAAGGCCAAGGCGGCGCTGCCGCGCGAGGCCGCCCTCTTCGATCGCATGAGCGCCGACTTCGCCTCCGCGATCGCGGCGGCGCGCAAGGGCGGCGAATTCGCTGCCGCCGGTCGTCGCAATGAGGCGTTGGACCAGCTCGAGGTCCATTTCGATAAGCCGATCGACGCGCTGAAAGCGGATATCTCGAACGCGGTCAACCGGTTGGCCGTCGAGGCCCGGGCCGCTGGCGACGAGGCCGAAGCCGAAGCCACGCACGCCATCCTGTTGCAGGAGACCGTGGTCGGGGCGGCCATCGTGGTGGTTCTCGGGCTGATGGTCTGGCTGGCGTTGGCCGGCATTTCCCGTCCCCTCGGTCGGCTGGCGCAACGGATGGACGGGTTGGCCAAGGGTGAACTCGACGCCGAGATCGTCGGCGAGGCGCGAGGTGACGAGGTCGGCACCATGGCTCGCGCCGTGGCGGTGTTCCGTACCAACGCCATCGAGATGCGGCGGTTGGAGGCCGAACAGGCGGCCGCAGCCGAGCGCACCGAAGCCGAGAAACGTCGTATGATGATCGGACTGGCCGACAGTTTCGAGAAGGCCGTCGGCGGCATCGTCACCCAGGTGACTTCGGCGGCGACCGAACTCCAGGCCACCGCCACCACCCTCACTTCCTCGGCGGAAGAGACCTCGGCCCAGTCGGTGGCGGTGTCCTCCGCTTCCGAGGTGGCGTCGACCAACGTCGAGACCGTCGCGGCCTCGGCCGAAGAACTGGCGACCTCCGTGCAGGAGATCTCTCGTCAGGTCGCTCAGTCTTCGCAGATCGCCGGGCGTGCGGTGACCCAGGCCGAGGAGACCACGACGGACGTGTCGAGCCTCGCCGGCGCGGTGGAGAAGATCGGGTCGATCGTCGGCCTGATCAGCGACATCGCGGCGCAGACCAACCTTCTCGCCCTCAACGCCACGATCGAGGCGGCGCGGGCCGGCGAGGCGGGCCGCGGCTTCGCCGTCGTCGCTTCCGAGGTCAAAGGCTTGGCCGAACAGACGGCGAAGGCCACCGCCGACATCGGCGCCCAGATCGGCGCCGTGCAGGGATCGACGCGCCTCGCCGCCGGCCGGATCGACGAGATCGGCCGCACCATCCAGGAGATGAGCCGGATCTCCACCGGCATCGCCGGCGCCGTCGAGGAACAGAGCGCCGCCACGCGGGAGATCGCCCGCAACGTCCAAGAGGCGTCGCGCGGGACGCAGGCGGTGTCCGACAACATCGCCGGCGTCACCCGCGCCGCCGAGGAATCGAGTGCGGCGGCGAGCCAAGTTCTCGCTTCCGCCGACGACCTGTCGCGGCAGGCGGCGGTGTTGCGGCGGGAGGTGGAGACCTTCCTCGCCACCGTCCGCGCCGCCTGAGAGCGGGCCGCGCGCGCTTTTCGACGCCCCGTCTCTCCCGAACGAGAGGCGGGACGTCGTGCGCCTGTCCCCCCCTTCCGACGCGGTCGGTGCTTGCATCGGGCACGGGCTCGAGCCATCAGTCGCCATCGAGGCGCGCCGACGGGACCGGCGTGGGCGAAAGAAGAGGCCGACGATGACGGACGCAATCCCCGACGACGACGTCGACGTCCTGCCCCCCGGCACGATCATCGCTCTGATCGATCCGCTGTGCGGCTGGTGCTGGGGCGCGGCGCCGGCGCTGGCACGGCTCGCCGCGAGCGGCCTGCGGCTCGAGGTGGTGGCCTCCGGCCTGTTCATCGGCGATCGCCCGATCACGCCGGACTTCGCCGCCTATGCCTGGGAGAACGATCAGAAGATCCGGGCGCTCACCGGTCAGACCTTCTCGGAGGCTTATCGCGAGAACGTCCTCGGCCAGGCCGACGGCAAGCTCGACAGCGGCCCGGCGACGCTGGCGCTCACTGCCGTGCAGCAACGCGCCCCGGAAAAGGCGCTCGCCACGCTCCACGCGTTGCAGGCGGCACGTTGGGTCGATGGTCTCGACGTCACCTCCGAGGCGGTGGTCGCCGACGTGCTGCGTCGCACCGGCCTCGACGAGGACATCGTCGCCGCCTTCCTCGCCGAGGACGACGCGGTGATCGAGATGCTCAACGACCGTGCCGCCTTCGCCCGCGAGCTGATGCAGCGCCTCGGCGCCCGCGGCGTGCCGACGCTGCTGCGCGTCACCGAGACCGGCGCCGTCCGTATCGACGGCCGGGTGCTGTTCGAAGACGTCGAGAACGTGGTGGAGCGGGTCACCGTCTGACGGTGCCCCTCTTCGCGCCGGAGGCGCGCTCCCACCCCGTCACCGAGAGGGTGGGGTCGGGCGCCCGGCTCTCGGCCTCACGCGCGGCCACGCCCCCCCGCCGACCCGGCTCTCGCCGGGCCACCTCCCGCGTGAAGGGGAGGGATGGACGATCCGTCGCATACTGGGCGGATGATATTCGGACTCGTCCGAATATCATCCGCGTCACGGCCTGACCGGCCGACGCCCATTCGGGCTTGCCTTCGCACACGAAGTTTCGAAAGGGTCGAAACTTCGTGTACTCGGTCTCACTCGGCCGCCTGCAGCAGCCGGCGATGGGTGCGCTCCACCGCCTCTTCGCGGATCGGCAGGTGGACGATCGCGGCGAAGAGGCCGAGCGCCACGCCCATCCACCACACCGGGTCGTAGCTCTTGTTGAGATCATAGAGCCACCCGCCGAGCCACACGCCGAGGAACGAGCCGATCTGGTGGGAAAAGAACACCAGACCGCCGAGCATGGCGAGATAGCGCGTGCCGAACATCAGGGCGACGAGCGCGTTGGTCGGCGGCACCGTGGAGAGCCACAGTACGCCCAGCACCGAGGCGAAGATCATCACCGAGACCGGCGTCGCCGGAAACACCAGGAACAGGGTGAAGGCGACCGAGCGGGCGAAGTAGATGAAGCTCAGCAGCCACCGTTTCGGCATCCGCATGCCGAGCACGCCGGAGCCGAGCGAGCCGACGACGTTGAAGACGCCGATCAGCATCAGCGCGGTGACGCCCCACTTCGGGTCGAGGCCGACGTCCTGGAGATAGGCCGGGAAGTGGGTGGTGATGAAGGCGATCTGGAAGCCGCAGACGAAGAAGCCGGCGGTGAGCAGCAGGAAGCTGCGATGGCCGAACGCCTCCTTCAGCGCCTCGCCGATCGACTGGTCGTGACCGTGGACCATCTTGGACGGCGGCTTGCCCATCAGCGGGATGGCGAGGAAGGGGATCAGGGCCATCAACCCGGCGAGGATGGTCAGGCTGTCGTGCCAGCCGAAGGTGACGATCAAGCCTTGCGTCAGCGGCGAGAACAGGAACTGGCCGAAGGAGCCGGCGGCGGTGGCGAAACCGAAGACGAGGCTGCGCTTCTCCGGCGTCACGGCGCGGCCGAAGGCGGCCATGACGATGCCGAAGGCCGAGCCGGCGACGCCGAGCCCGACCAGCAGACCGGCGCCGTGGAAGGCGAGCGGTGTCGTCGCCCAGCCCATGGCGAGAATGCCGAGCGCGTAGATCGCCGCGCCGATCGACAGCGTCTTGGCCGTGCCGTAGCGATCGGCGAAGCCGCCGAGGAAGGTGGCGCCGATGCCCCACATCAGGTTCTGCCAGGCCATGGCCAGCGAGAAGGTCTCGCGGCTCCAGCCGTGTTCCATGGTGATCGGTCGCAGGTAGAAGCCCATCGACGAGCGCGGACCGAAGTTGATCGCCGCGATCAGGCAGCCGCAGATCACGATCAGCCACAACGGAAAACGAGTCGCGGGCGCGCTCGACGGTTCAGACATGGGCTCTGGTCCTCCTCGGGCGTCCGGTTCCCGGCGCGACACGGCGTCGCGTCCGCGCGGCCTCTCGGCACAGATCTACGCAGGAACACGTGCCCGGGAAAAGCCAAAAGCTGCGAATGCGTTCATTCACGCCGTTGATGGATCGACGTGCCGAGACCCATTTCGATGACGCCCGTATGACGGGGCTGTTCAAGCGGACGTCGAGCCCCTATATTCCGACGGCCCGCGTGAGTAGGGGCGAACGCCGGATGGTCCCGGTGTTTTTTCGGGCCCTATATATGCTCAAAATGAGCATAAGGCCGGAAGGAGAGACGGAATGACCGAGACGGTCGTGGCGACCACCGAAGTTCCCGGCACTCGCAAGCCCGCTGCCCGGCGCCCCCGCCGCGGCGCGACGCCCCCTCCGGCTCCGACCGCCGCCGAACGATTCGGCGTGCTGCCCCGTCCCTCGCTCGACTACACGCCCGAGGTCGCGGCCGAGACGGCGCATCTCTACGAGAAGGTGCGCCACGTCATCCCCGAGATCGAGTGGCCGTTCCACGCTCCCTACGTCAAGGCGATCAACGACCTCAAGAAGGTCCGCAACGCGGTGATCCTGGCGCACAACTACATGACGCCGGAGATCTACCACTGCGTCGCCGATTTCGTCGGCGACAGCCTGCAGCTCGCCCGCATGGCCGAGAAGACCGACGCCGACGTCATCGTCCAGGGCGGCGTGCACTTCATGGCCGAGACCTCGAAGGTGCTGTCGCCGGAGAAGACCGTCCTCATCCCCGACGGCAAGGCCGGCTGCTCGCTCGCCGCCTCGATCACGGCGGAAGACGTGCGCCTGCTGCGTCGCCGCTTCCCCGGCGTGCCGATCGTCGCCTATGTCAACACCTCGGCCGAGGTGAAGGCCGAGGTCGACGTCACCTGCACCTCGTCGAACGCCGTCGAGGTGGTCGAGAGCTTCGGCGTCGATCGCGTCATCTGCCTGCCCGACCAGTATCTGGCGCGCTGGGTGGCGGCCAATTCCAAGGTGAAGATCATCACCTGGAAGGGCTCCTGCGAGGTCCACGAGCGCTTCACCGGCGAGGAGCTCCAGGCCTATCGCGACGCCGATCCGGGCGTGCAGATCATCGCCCACCCGGAGTGCCCGCCGGACGTCATCGCCGCCTCCGACTTCGCCGGCTCGACCGCCAAGATGATCGACTTCGTCAAGGCCGTCCCGGCCGGCGGCCGCGTCGTGCTGGTGACCGAGTGCTCGATGGCCGACAACGTCGCCTCCGAGGCGCCGCAGGTCGAGTTCGTGCGGCCCTGCAATCTCTGCCCGCACATGAAGCGGATCACGCTCCCCAAGATTCTCGACGCTCTGATCGAGATGAAGGAGGAGGTCCTGGTCGACCCGCAGGTCGCGGTGCGCGCCCGTCGCGCCGTCGAGCGGATGATCCACCTCAAGAACTGATCCGGCGCGGGGCGTGCCGCATTCGATGCCGCCGCCCCGCGCCGTCGTTCCCGCCGCCCCGCCCCGATCGGAGGCCGCCATGGCGAACCGGAATTTCCACGAACTCGCCACGCCCCGTTCGCTCGGCGGCATCGACGACGTCGTCATCATCGGCGGCGGTCTCGCCGGCATCTTCTGCGCCCTGTCGCTCGCGCCGCGCCCGGTGACGGTCCTGACCGCCGCCCCGCTCGGCGGCGGCGGCTCGTCGTGGTGGGCGCAGGGCGGCATGGCCGCGGCGGTCGGCGCCGGCGACACGCCGGAAAAGCACCTCGCCGACACCATCGCCGCCGGTGCGGGGACGGTCGACGCCAAGATCGCCCGGCTGATGACCCGCGAGGCCCACGCCCGCATCCAGGATCTCCTCGCCTACGGCGTCCCCTTCGACCGCGACGCCCGCGGCGATCTCGCCGTCGGCCGCGAGGCGGCTCACTCCGAGCGTCGCATCGTCCACGTCAAGGGCGACAGCGCCGGCAAGGAGATCATGGCGGCGCTGGTCGAGCGCGCGCTGGCCACCCCGTCGATCCGCATCCTGCCCGGCTGGGTCGGCGAGACGCTGACCCGCGACGGCCGCTCCATCCGCGGCGTCGTCGCCCGGCCGAGCGAGGGCACGGCGCTGACCACCGTCGAGTTCCCCGCCCACGCCGTGGTGCTGGCGTCGGGCGGCATCGGCCATCTCTACCGGGTGACGACCAATCCGCCCCAGGCCAACGGCCATGGCCTCGCCATGGCGGCACGCGCCGGCGCCATCCTCGCCGACACCGAGTTCGTCCAGTTCCACCCGACGGCGATCGACATCGGCCGCGATCCGGCGCCGCTGGCCACCGAGGCGCTGCGCGGCGAAGGCTCGATCCTGGTGAACCGCGACGGCCGCCGCTTCATGCCCGGCTACCATGCCGACGCCGAGCTCGCGCCGCGCGACATCGTCGCCCGCGCCATCCACGCCGAGCTCGCCGCCGGCCGCGGCGCCTTCCTCGACGCGCGCGAGGCGGTGGGCGCCGCCTTCTCCAAGAAGTTCCCGACCGTCTGGGAGACCTGCACCTCGGCCGGCATCGATCCGACCCGCGACGTCATCCCGGTCGCCCCGGCGCAGCACTACCACATGGGCGGCGTCCTCACCGACGCCAACGGCCGCACCTCGATCGACGGGTTGTGGGCCTGCGGCGAGGTCGCCTCCACCGGCGTCCACGGCGCCAATCGCCTGGCGTCGAACTCGCTGCTCGAGGCGGTGGTCTTCGCCGCCCGCATCGCCCAGGACATCCAGGGTCTGATGCCGTCGCCGAAGGTGGCGCGCTGGTCGGTCGGCCGCGGCGAGGAGGAGGCGGAGCTTCCCGGCGCCCCGGACGTCGACACCGTCGATATCGTCCGCCGCACCATGGCCGAGCACGTCGGCGTCATCCGCACCGGCGAAGGCCTCGCCCGGGCGCTCTCGATCTTCGACGCCCTCGCCGCCAAGACCCGCGACGTGTCGACCCTCAACACCCTGACCGCCGCCCGCCTCGTCGCCGCCGCCGCCTGGGCCCGGCGCGAGAGCCGCGGCGGTCACTATCGTTCCGATTGCCCCGCGACCGATCCGGCCCAGGCCAAGCGCACCTATCTGACGCTCGCCGACGCCCGCCGCCTCTCGGCCGAGGCCCGCGCCTCGCTCACCCCGGAGACCCTCCCCGCATGACCGCCGCCTATCTGCCCGAGCTGCCGCGCCTCCTCGTCGACCGCGCCGTCGAAGCGGCGCTGCTCGAGGACCTCGGCCGTGCCGGCGACATCACCGCCCAGGCGACGCTCCCCCCCGAGGCGCGCGCCGTCGCCGCCTTCGTGGCGCGCAAGCCCGGCGTCTCCGCCGGCATCGACTTCGCCCGCCGCGCCATGGCGATGATGGACCCGGCGATCCGCTTCTCGACACTGATCGCCGACGGCACCCGCCTGGCGCCGGGCGACGTCATCGCCCGCGTCGAGGGCTCCGCCCGCGCCGTGCTCTCGGCCGAGCGGGTGGCGCTGAACTTCCTCGGCCACCTCTCCGGTATCGCGAGCGCAACCCGCGAGTTCGCCGACAAGGTGGCGCATACGAAGACCAAGATCGTCTGCACCCGCAAGACCACGCCGGGGCTCCGCGCCTTCGAGAAATACGCGGTGAAGTGCGGCGGCGGAGCGAACCACCGCTTCGGCCTCGACGACGCGATCCTGATCAAGGACAACCACATCGCCGTCTGCGGCTCGGTCGCCGAAGCCATCCGCCGCGCCCGCGCCTTCGCCGGCCATCTGGTCAAGATCGAGGTCGAGGTCGACCGGCTCGATCAACTCGTCGAAGCGATGACCGAGTGCCCGGATGCGGTGCTGCTCGACAACATGGGCCCGGACACTTTGCGTGAGGCGGTGGCGATCGTCGCCCACCGCGCCACCACGGAGGCCTCCGGCGGCGTCGGCCCCGACACCGTCGCGGCGATCGCCGAAAGCGGCGTCGACCTGATCTCGACCGGTTGGATCACTCACTCTGCCCCGGTGTTGGACATCGGGCTGGACATCGAGGTTCGCTGAAGCCCCGAGACCGGCGACGGACGGACGCTCCCGCGGCGCTTGAGGGCGCCCGCGGACGAATGGGTGCGTCCGTTCGATACCGCCCCGCGCCCGGGGGCGATCGATCGATGACCGGTGGTGAAGCGCCGCGGCCCACTGCCACCGCCCGCTTCCGCCGAGGTGCAGTCGACATCGCGGAGCGTGCCCTGAAGTCGTCGACACGCCGTCGAAACGATCGAAAGAACTCATGGAATGAGATGGAAATCGCGTCGCCGGCTGCGACATTTCACCACAGTATTGGGTTGATCGTTCGGGCGATCTGCCGTTCGGGAAGTCGAAGGTAGAGAAAAGTATCAGAAAAATTTCTTTTCAAAATATTCTTTGAAGAAATAGAATAGATTGTGCAAATGGGAATTGCAACTCATTCTCAACGCGTCGAAGCGTATCAAATTCCATATGGGAGTGGTACGATGAAACATTATCTCACAATTCGATCCCACCGAGGTGCGCTCGCCTTGCTGTCGCTGGCGTTCGCGGGCCAGATCGCCTTTTCCGGCGAGTCGTTGGCCGCCACCGTCGAATACAACGGCAAGAAGTTGGACATCGCCCTCCCGGGCGAGACCATTCCGAATCAGATCATCGTCGTCGCGAAGAGCGCGGACGCCAAGCGCCGGCTCGGCAATCTCTCCGCGAAGTTCGAAGCATCGGTCGCGCGCAACATCCCCCAGGCCGGAATGCAGGCTTGGCAGTTGAAGGATGCCGCCGCCGTTCGCCGGGCGATCGCCGAGATCAACGGCACGCCCGGCTTCCACGCCTATGAAAATCCCAAGATGAGCATCTTGCCGCCGCCCGCGGTGGTGCCGCAACTCCAGCAGCTCATCCATCAGAGAGCCGGTAAGGGCACTCTTCTCGACAAGGGGCGGGTGGATGCGGCCAAGCGGCCGAGCGTACCGACCGATGGCACGGTCCAGCCGCAATACACCACCAACGACGTCTCGGTCACCAATCAGTGGGCGCTCTGGCGGGTCAACGACACGCTCGCGGCCGCCCCGTCCACCGCCGTCAAGGGGATCGCGATCATCGACACGGGCATCGACTATCGCCATCCGGATCTCTCCGGAAAAGTCGTGAGCGTGTGGGATTACGTCGACAACGACTCGAATGCGATGGACGTGGATGGTCACGGGACGCATTGCGCGGGCATCGCCGCCGCAAAGGCGAACAACACCCTCGGCGTCCGCGGCATATCGCCGAACAGCAAGATATACGCCTATCGCGTCCTGGACGAATTCGGGTCTGGATCCTATGCGGACATCATCGCGGCCATCTATGCCGCGGCGAACAACTCGAATGTCCACGTGTTGTCGCTCAGCCTGGGCGGTTACGTCCTCCCGAATTCGGCCAGCTATACGGACATGAAGACGGCCGTCGACTATGCCGTCACGACCAAGGGCAAGATTCTGGTCGCTGCGGCCGGCAACGAGTACAACGACGATTTGTATTACTACGCTTGGACCGGATACAATTATCGGCCGGTCCCCGCCTGGATCCCCGGCAGCTTCACCGTCGGTGCGACGACGCCGACCGACAGCCGGGCCTCGTTCAGCAACTACGACATCACCAATCGGGCGAGCCCCGACGCCACGGTGACCTACAACTGGAATTTCGTCGACATCGTCGCTCCGGGGCAGGACATCCTGTCGACGACGATGAACGACGGCTATGAAATGTGGAGCGGTACCAGCATGGCGACCCCGCTGGTGGCCGGCGCGGCTGCCCGCCTCTGGGACAAGAACCCGACGTGGACCGCGTCGCAGGTGCGCGACCGGCTGGTCGCCACCGGTAAATCTCTGTGCTCCGCCAACGGCTTCCCGGCCTGCGAAAAGCGCCTCGACATTCATGCGGCGCTCGGCGGCACCGTCGCCGGAGGCTTCATCGGGCGTGTGCTCGACGGCGAGTCCGGTCAGCCGCTCGAGGGCGTGAAGGTGGAGGCCGTGGCGAGTTCGACGGTCGCGGCGACGACGACGAGTTCCCGCGCCGGCTACTACCTGCTGCCGTCGCTGGCGTCCAATACCGCCGGCTACAGCCTGCGTCTGTCCAAGTCCGGCTATGTCACGATCGCTTCGCCCAACCTGGGCAACAGGCCGTCGGCAACGATGCAGCCCGTCGTCGATCTGCCCATCGTGCCCTCGCGTGGAACCACCACGGCCGACGAGAACTGGAGAATCGTCACAACGTGGAAGCAGGTCGACCCGGGTCAGGACTACTATTACTTCGGGTACTATTTTGCGGGATTCAGTGACTACTTCCCGTTCACGACTTACCATGCTCCGGGCCTGGAAGCCAACGCCTACCTGCGGACGGCGGATGGATACACCATTTCCTGGTGGGACCGGGGAAGCCTGACGACCGAACCGATGGTGCGCTTCATGCACGATTCTTACGGCTCCACGCCGCTGGAATCCCATGTCGTTCGGGACAAGAGGGTCGGCACCTACAGCTATTGGCTCGACGTGCGCGCAGACGACGCTGCGTGGGGTGCGATCAGGTACGGTCTCGGTACCACCGCCAATCCCAGCATCCCGACGTCGCCCATGGTCTGGGTGTACAAGGGAAACAGCCTCATGAAGACGGTGAGTGCCGCAACGGCGAGCCGCGACGGGACCGGTACGAAGTACTGGAACGTCCTGAAGATCACCGACAGCACCACGGCGCCGGTGACGGTCGTCAACAAGGTGACGGATACGCTGCCGTGAGAAACGGCTCGTGATCTTCTTCGCAGTGACGAAGCGGCCCGGGAGCGGAAAAGGCCCCCGGGCCGTTGCTTTTCAAGACCTCACGGCGCGCGGTCGACGCCCCGCGCCGCTACACCGGCACTCGCGTCGTGCGCTTCACCGTCCTGAGCGTCAGCTGCGATTGCACCCGGACGACCCCCGGCAGTCGCGTCAGCACCTCCGAGTGCAGGCGCTCGAGGTCGGCCATGTCGCGGAAGATCACCCGCATCAGGTAGTCGGACTGGCCGGCGAGCAGGTAACACTCCTGGATCTGCGCGACGTGGCGCACCTTGGCCTCGAAGGCGTCGAGCCGGGCGCGGTCCTGGCTGTCCAGCGTGATCGA
>ERZ1645187.2971-NODE-2971-length-14541-cov-18.413848_pt1 | contig 14541 bp, 9 predicted proteins | sample MGYA00575352_ERZ1645187 | MGnify/ENA primary metagenome ERZ1645187 (study PRJEB40837, sample SAMN11349314) | freshwater sediment metagenome | isolation source: river sediment | host: Sediment | place: India: Wazaribad , New Delhi | collected 2017-02-21 ...
TCCTCGGCAAGCTCGGCCAGGGCGGACAGGGCGGCGCCGGTGGCGGCGGCCTCGGTGACATCCTCGGCAAGCTCGGCGGAGCCGGTGCGGGCGGCGCCGGTGGTACGGGCGCCGGAGGTATCGGTGACATCCTCGGTCAGGTCTTCGGTCAGGCGACCGAGGGCGCCCGCGAAGGCGCGGGTCGCATCGGCGACGCCACGGGCGCACGCGAGGCGCTGGAGAAGATGTCAGGCGGCAAGTCGCCCGACGAGCTGATGCGCCAGCTCAAGGATCTGCTCGGCTCGAACCAGCTCGGTGCCGGCGCGGTGCTTGGTGGTCTCGGCGCGCTCATCCTCGGCACGCAGACCGGACGCTCGGTGGCAACCAGCGCCGCCAAGCTCGGCGCGCTTGCCCTGATCGGCGGTCTCGCCTACCGCGCATACCAGAACTACGCGCAGGGCCGACCGGTCGGTGCCGACCCGAGCTTTGCTCCGGAAGCTGCTCCGCGCGGCTCCGGCTTCGAACCGGAGGCTGCCAGCAACGAGCAGGCCGCGCTTTACATTCGCGCCATGATCGCGGCCGCTTCCGCCGACGGCCGCGTCGATGCGACCGAGCAGCAGAAGATCCTCGGCAGCCTCGGTCAGGCCGGTCTAGGCCCGGAGGCGGAGGAGTTCCTGGCCAACGAGCTGAACAACCCGGCGTCGGCCTCCGACATCGCCTCGGCGGTCGGGTCCGGTGAGCAGGCTGTTCAGGTCTACACCGCGGCGCGCATCGCCATCGATCCCGATACGCGCGGCGAGCAGGCCTTCCTGATGCAGCTCGCAGGCAGCCTCGGCATCGACGAGAAGCTCAAGGCGCACCTCGACCAGGCCGCCCGCAGCGCCGCCTGATCCGCTTTCACATCTCAGTCCGCGAAGCAAAAGCGGCCGGATCGTTTGATCCGGCCGCTTCTTCTTTCAACGAATAATAGAGCCGACGCGGCTCACTTGCCCTTGCTGTCGGCCGCTTCCTGCAGGGCGAAGAACACGTCGACACGCAGGCCGGTTACCAGTTCGCCGCTGTCGAGCGTGACGATCACCTCGAGCACATCGACATCGTTGGGGCGGCGCGGCCCGCGCGAAGCGATCTGCGCAGAACCGAGCGCCGATGCGATCGACGTGACGCGCCCCTTGAACTCGCGGTCCGGATACGCGTCGGCGCGCACCACGACGGACTGGCCGATGCGGATCTTGTTGATGTCGCGTTCCTCGACCTCGGCGCGCACCTTGAGCGTCGCCAGATTGCCGAATGTGAGCAGCGGCGCTTCGGGAGACGGCACCGCGACCTCGCCGCGCTTGGCGTTGAGGCGCAATACGGTGCCCTCGCTCGGCGCGCGAATGCGAGTGCGCTCGAGTGCCTGATAGGCGAGCTTCAGATCGGACCGCGCCTGCGTCAGCGAGGCTTCCAGCCGCTCGGGCAATGGCATATCGGTCCGCGCTTCGAGCGCGGCAAGCTTCTGGCGCGCATCGGCGAGCGCCGACTTCTTGTCCGCGACGGCGGTACGCAGGTTGATCAGGTCAGCCGCGTTGAAGCCGTCGCTCTTGCGCTTCGCCATCGCGGCATCGAACGCCTGACGCGCGGCAAACAACGCGCGCTCCGCCTTGTCGAGCGCGTCTTCGGCGTTGCGGCGGTCGAGGGCGAGGCCGGTCGCTGCGCCCTTCTCGTCGTTGCGCTCACGCTCGCGCACGTCGGCCTCGGCGACCGCCGACGCGAGCTTGGCGAGGTGATCGGTATCGTCGAGGCGAACCAGCAGGTCGCCCTTTAGGACCCGGTCGTTGGTGTCGACCAGCACGTCGGCGATCGGTCCCGCAGCCTGCGAGACGATGCGCAATTCGCCGTCCATGGGCTCGACGCGACCGGTGGCGGATGCCGCCCAGGTCGGATCGGCCTTCTTGGCCGCATCGGCCGACTGCGCGCCTGCGGTGTTGGCGAGGGCGCCCGGCGTCATCGCGTTCGGCTGCCACGTCAGCAGGGCGCTGACGGCGGCGGCGGCGACGAAAGCGACCGCGATGGTGCTGATGGTGGAGTCGAGTTTAAGCATGTGCCTTGCGCCTCTTAGCGAGATCCGTGATTTCGGGAGCGTCGAGGCCTTCGGGCCGGCGCTCCTCTCCGACAATTCGTCCGTCCTCGATGCGCACCACGCGATCGGCGTAGGGCAGAGTGCGGGGATCGTGGGTGACGACGAGCACGCTGCGCGCCTGCTCCTTGGCGATGCGCGCCAGCAGCGCCATCACGGCGTGGCCGTTCTCGGTGTCGAGGGCCGCCGTCGGCTCGTCCGCGAGTACGACGGAAGGCGAGGCGGCGATGGCGCGCGCTACGGCGACGCGCTGCTGCTCACCGCCCGACATGTTGCCCGGGTGATAGCGCAGGCGGTGGCCGAGGCCGACGTCGCGCAGCACTTCCTCGGCGCGGGCCGCCGCCTTGAAGCCGCTCTGCCCGCGCACGTCGAGCGCGATGCGCACGTTCTCGATCGCCGACAGCGTGGGGAACAGATTGTACGACTGGAAAATGAAGCCGATGTGCGCGCGACGCACGGTCGCCAGCTGTTCGGCCGACATGCCGATGGTCGACTCGCCGACCACGCGGACGTCTCCCGAGGTCGGCTTCAGGATGCAGCCGAGGATCGACAGCAGGGTGGTCTTGCCGCTGCCGGAGGGCCCCATCAGCAGCGTCAGCTCGGACGGCCGCAGAGCCATCGAGACGCCTTTCAGCGCCTGCACCTTGGCCGCCCCGGAGCCCAGCTCCTTGACGATGTCGACGGCCTCGAGCACGGGTTCGCGTTTCATTTGCTGAACACCATAGCTGGATCGATCTTCGTCACCTTGAAGATCGCGGACAACGCCGAGATGGCGCACATGAAGATCGTGACGGCGAACAGCGCCGCGGCGAGCCACGGCGTCATGACCATCGGCAGCGGCGTGCCGCGGCTCGCATAGACGACGGCGAGCGCGATGATCATGCCGAGCACATAGCCGATGACGGCACTGAGACCCGCCTGGCCGAGAATGACCTTGTGAATGTAGCCCGACGACGAGCCCAGCGCACGCAGCGTGGCGAATTCGGCGAGGTGGTCCTTGGTGCTCGAATAGAGCGTCTGCGCGACGATCACCGTGCCGACCAGCAGACCGAGCAGCGCGCCGCCGATCAGGGCGACACCGGCGCCGGTCTGGAACAGCCACGTGTTGAGGCTGCGATCGCGGAATTCCTCGGCCGTCAGAACCTCGGCGGATTCGAAGCGGCTCTTGAGATCGCGCCGCACCGATTCAACGTCGGCTCCGGGCTGCAGCTTGACGAGATAGAAGCTGGTCGCATCGCCCGGCGCGCCGAGCAGGTGGCGCGCCCGCGAGATCGGCATATAGGCGTAGGGCGCCTGCGTGAACGAGCGTACACCCTCGGTCAGCGCCTTGATACGCACGCGGCCGTGAGCAACCTGTGCGGTATCGCCGATGCCCTTGACGTCGAGCTCGGCGAGGTAGGACTTGTCGACGGCGATGCCGTCCGGCGACTTCACGTCGAGCCAGGTACCGTCGGTGAGCGACCACGGCACGAGGCCGCCGTCCTCGGGATCGGTGCCGACGACGACGACGCGGGTGCTGCCGCCGTTCGGACGCCGCCATTCGGCGAACGAGACGACCAGCGGAATGACCTCGGCGACCCCGGCCGCGGCCAGCGCCTGATGCCGCTCGGCCGAATGCAGCAGCAGACCGCCGTCCTCGAAGCTCTTGGCGCCGAACGCCGTGATCCAGAGTTCACCCCTGGCGTTGTCGATGTTCGACGTGATCATGCGGCTCGAGCCGAGATAGAGGCCGAGTTGCACCGCCACCAGCACGATCGAGAACAGGATGCCGATCAGGGTCACCGCGAGGCGCACGCGATCGTGAAAAAGGTTTCGGAATGCGAGCGTAAGGATCATCGCGCCTGTCCGGTCATTTCGTTGCAAGGGCGATCGGCGGGTGCCGCACGTGCGGCGGCAACGGCCAGATGCCGATCAAGTCTCGTAGTGACGGGCGAACTGAGGCTGAACAAGGGCGCGCCTCGGGCCGATCCCGGTCCGATCGTCGCACATTCCGACCGGCAAGCTGCGTGATTATCGATAGCCGGCCTTAACGTCATATGCGCGACGGCCTTGCGCTTGCCGTAAACCTGTTGGCCAATCGTCGCGCGCCGCTCGACATCCGGGCCGCGCTGCGCAGGCTCGCGCCAGCCGTACTGAGGCGGCTCCGCGATCGCCATCATCCGACAGCAACTCGGTAAATCGTAGCTCGCCATGTCCGACACCAACACCTCGCTCCGCTCTCGCACGCTTCGGGTCATATCGCCCGCAACGCTGCGCGGCGCCATCGCCGCTCTCGCCGTTCTCGGTCTCGCCGCCGGTTCCCCGGCCGAGGCCGCCGGCGCCAAGGAGGCCGGCATCTGGTACGACGATACCGGCAAGGGCGCCGTCGAGATCTATCCATGCGCCGACAAACTCTGCGGCCGCATCGTGTGGCTGCGCGATCCGCTCGGCGCCGACGGCAGGCCGCTCTACGACGGCTACAATCCGAACACCCAGATGCGCGGCCGTCCGATCTGCGGACTCCAGATCCTCGGCAATCTGACCCGCCAGTCCGACGGCACGCTCGACGGCGGCTGGGTCTACGACCCGAAGGTCGGCAAGTCCTATGACGCGGCCCTGACGGTCGAAGGCCGCAACAATCTGATCCTGACAGGCTACAAGGGCGTGAAGCTGCTGTCGAAGTCGTTCACCTGGACCCGCGCACCGGCCAATCTGCCGTCGTGCAACGTCACCGCACCGGCACCCGCCAGCGCGCCGCGCTCATCGAGCCGCTGACAGTCGCCAACATCGCATCGAGTTGCAGGTGGGGCCGCGCGATACCGTCGCGTGGCCCCGATCTCGTTTCGCGCTACTCGGCCGCGACCGTGTTGAGGCGCGTCTGTGCATTGAGCGGACGCACGGTACGCTCGGCGGCACGCTCGGCCGCCACAAGGCGTTCCGCGAAATCGACGGCGCGATCGACCACCAGGTTCCGCTGCCGGTCGAGCGTGACCATGTGGTAGCAGTCGTCGAGCACCAGCATTTCGACCATGCCGGAGAGCCCGCGCTGCAGCTTGAAGGCATTGGAGATGTCGCTCTGGTCGTCGTGGCGCGGATGCATGATGAGCGTCGGCTGGGCGATGCCCGAGATCTCACGCTTCACGACGGCGACCAGACGCCGGAACTCCAGCACGAGACCGCCGCCGCGACCGAACAGATCCTCGACCGGACGATCGTCCGTGGCGAAGCTGTCGAGTACGAACTTGCGGATGCGCTCGTCCTTGATACCGAACGGCTGACGCTGCCTGAAATGGAACAGGCGCGCCGAGAAGCGGTCCTGCACCAGGCGGAAGAAGTTGAAGTACCACGGGATCGCCCAGCCGTTCGGCCACAGCGTCGGCGCGAACAGCATGAGCCCCTTGATCTTGCCCTGACGCTGCGCGGCAAGGTGCAGCGCCAGCACGGCGCCAGCCGACAGGCCGCCGACATAGATCGTATCGCAGTGCTCAGCCAGCTCGTCGTAGGCCGCCTCGATACCTGCGTACCAGTCCTGCCAGGTGGAGATGCCCGAAACGTCGGTTCCGGCGGTCATGCCGGGCACGAACGGACAGCTCACCGAGAACCCGCAGCGGCCCAGCCCTTGTGCAAGGAACCTCAGCTCGACAGGCGTGCCACCCAGGCTGTGCACGAGGAGAACGCCGGTGCGCCCGCCCTCGATCTTGTACGTGCCCTGGTGGCCTTTGCTTTTATCGTTCTTGTTCATGCAGTTAACTGAACTCGCTCTTACGCCACTCCAATTAACGAGTAGCCCATGATCGTCCCAGCCGCCAAGCCCGTTTTTTGACGCAAGGCCTGACGCCGCTCACTTCAAGTCGTCTACGTGCTGCCCGCCGGAATTCGACCGCGCATGTCGCATCGCGGCGCCGGCGAGTAGATTGTCGGGGCAGAAACGATCTGCCACCTGTAACAAATCACCCCCGGCCGGTGGGCCGTGGATAGACGCCGGGACGTCCTTCCGCCCCTGCGTCCTGACCGGCAACTGCCGGTAATCGAAGCTGGTTTTGCGTCATTCACCGTCTGCGAAAGACATGATGACCGAAACTCAGCCGCCTGCTGTAACGAACGGAACAGGCTTGTCGTTCACTCCATTGTGCATCGCACAATAAACTGCCGCGAGTCAATTGGACCCGGGCCGGGGTCACTTCGGTTCGGCGTGCGGCCGAAATGTGGCAACTGCTGCGGTTGCGGCCAACTGGCGCGTTAGCCGGCGCTGCCTGCAACACTCGAAATGCTGCAACGCAACACGCAACACTCATGTTGAAGCGCGGCCTCGCCTCCTCGTCCATGAACTGTCCGAAGGTCGCCTCCCTTCCCGGCTCGGTTTTGAGAATACTCGGCTTTTGCCATCGAGGCCGTTGCGAGCCTCGGCTATGCTTAATGCTATGTGACGATGGCGGAGGGCCGCTTGCCTCGGCCGGCGCGGCATCGACCGCTGTCCACCGCACCACATGCACGGCCGGCCGCGCTCGCCACGCCCCGGCGCGACAACGCGCCACGCCGCGGCCCGGTTCGAGAAACACTGTTTTCGGCCACTGCGGAGCCCATCACGGTTGCTGCGCATTTACGATATACTTTCCATCGGCGGGCCGGCCCGTCGCACGCCCGCAGCCGCGCCTGGCGTTGCACCGGCTCTCGATCCCACCCGACGAGGAGCCCTGATTTTGCATTGCATCGCCGTCCGCGCCGTTTCCGCCATCACGGCCGCCAGCCTCGCGCTCACCAGCCTGCCTGCGCAGCTTCGCGCGGGAGAGACGCAGCAATCCCCGCCGATGGTGCGCGGCAATGCGGCCGACATCGACGCGGCCGGCGCACTCAGGGCCTTTGGCGCGTCCCCCGCGACAGGCAGCCCGCCCGCCGCCGCCCCGACTGCCTTGTCGCGCGCCGATTACGAGGCCTGTCAGACGACCGACGAGCCGACCTTCCGCAAGGCCATCGAGACCATCACGTCCAAGGCACTTTCGAGCGGCCTCGCCAGCGTCGACTACAAGGCGCTGGTCGAGGACCAGTGGCGGGCACAGGGCCTCGACCAGATCGTCGACCAGCGCGTCGACGTCGCCGTCGCCGAGGTTCGCGACGAGACGAGCTGGGGCAACCTGATCTCCTCGCTTGCCAACAAGGACAAGGCGCAGGCCCTGGCAACCGCCGTGGCCGAGCGCGTCTACCGCTCCGAGGCGGTCAAGACCGGCATCGAGGGGCTGGCCACCGGCGTCGGCCGCGAGATCGGCAAGAACCTCGAGATGGCGAGTGTCGACGCCAGTGAGCCGGCGCTCAAATGCCTGCAGGCGTTCCTCGGTCCCCGCTACGGCACCGCCGTCGCCCGCATCGTCACGCAGAACGCCGAAGGCGAGTTCCGGGCCGACGCCGGCAAGGGCGCCGCCGAGGTGACGTCGGGCGACGTGCTGCGCCAATCGAGCGGCGGCATCACCGGCGCCGCCGTCATCCTGTTGCGCCGGCAGATGGCCAACATCGCGACGCGCATCGGCCAACGGCTCGTCGGTACGATTCTGGCGCGACTGGTCACGGTCGTCGCCGGCGGCGTCGGTCTGGTGCTCATCGCCAAGGACATCTGGGACCTGCGCCACGGCGTTCTGCCGATCGTCGCCAGCGAAATGAAGGCCCCGGCCACCAAGGAGAAGGTGCGCGAGGAACTGGCCACCGCGCTCTCCGAACAAATCCGCGATCACGTCGGCGAAATCTCTGTGAAGACGTCGGAGTTGGTGATCGAGGTCTGGCACGGCTTCCGCCGGGCGCACGCCATGGTCCTCGATACTGCTGAGAAGGATGATCGCTTCCGCGCCTACCTCGATACACTTTCGCCCGCTGAGTTGCCGCGCCTCGACGAAGTGACCGCGCTGGTGCTCGCGGACGAGGGCCCGGCCGGACTGCAAGCGCGTCTTGCCAACGGCACGCTCGACGAAGCCGTGCGCCGCCTTCCTGCCCCGGCGATGGAGATCGCGCGCACCACCCGCTCGCTGGCGACGGGGTTCGAGTGGGCGGCGGTGGCGGGCGACAAGATCGGTGCCGTGCTCGACAACGAGATCTACAGGCGCACCAAGCCATCGGAACTGACGTCCGCCAGCCTGACACGCATTCTGGATGTCGGAGACCGGCTGGCGATTTCGCGCCTCGCCAGCATCAGCCGGGGCGCGCGCGACACGCTGTTCGATCTCGACACCGCCGAACTCAGAACGCTGTCACGCAACGTGACGGAAAGCGAACTCGAGACGCTCGCCGGGTACCTCGGCGGGTTGGCCAAGGCACCGCGCGACCGCGTGTTGAAGGCGCTCGCCACCGAACCGACCACCATGAAACTGATCGCCTCCGAGCAATTGCGACGCGCCGTCGTGACGAGCCGCGATCAGTCGGCGGCGGTCGAGATCATGCTCAGGCCGCAGGGGCTTGTCGATCCGGTCGCCGCCTACGAGGACATCCGCCTCGCCTGGGAGGGCCGCGTGCAGCCGATGCTGATCTGGGAAAAGCATCCCGCGGCCATCGTGGCGCTCGGCATTGTCGGGCTGCTGTTCGTTCTGTTTCTCTGGCGTCTGCTGGTTCCGCGCCGCCGTCGCGCCGACACCGCCCCTCCCGTCGCCACGGAACAGAAGCCGGCGACCGGCAATAACTGACCGCGCAGACGGCGCGCGCCAGGCACGGCCTGTCGACTGCCGGAAGTTCCCCGGCATTGCGCCCGACTCTGTCGGAACCTGACCCGCGTCAGACCGTTAGCTCCGCATGGACAATAAGCACCAAGGAGTTGACATGACGCGCAAACACATCTCGGGCGTACTGACCGCTGCGGCTCTTACGCTGACCGCCGTCACCCTCTCGGCCAACGCCCAGACCGCGACGCAGCCGCCGCCCATCAAGGATGACGCCGGCACCGTACCGTCGAAGCCGGGTAGTCCGGCGCCAGGCTCGTCCAACGCCCCGAGCAACATGGCGCCTGCTCCCAGCACCGCCGAGACCACGACGCCGGCACCGGGGGCTGCCTCGCAGGACAGCCAGATGACGAAGCAGACCAACCCAGGTCCGGCTGGCCGCACGCCCGAAGAGCCGCAGCCGAACAGCCCGGCGGTGAAGTAACCCCGGTAACGAGAAAGCCGCGATCCCTGGATCGCGGCTTTCTTTGCAAGTCGGATCCTGACGTCGCGCCTCACATCGACGAGCCGATGACCAGCGTCCAGAACGACTTGAACTCGGTTTTCGGCTCGTTGACGAGCGCCAGCCCCATGTGCTCGCCATCGGCGAGCAGCAGGTTCTTGTTGTGGCCGGGGCTGTTCTTCCAGCCCTTCATGACTTCCTCGAACGAAGCTTGCCCGGTGCCGACGTTCTCGGCGGCGAGGCGCGCCTTGTAGCCCGCGCGCTTGACGCGATCCCACGGATTCGAGCCGTCCGAGCCATAGTGCGAGATGCGGTCCCATTTGGCGAGATCGCGCGAATGATCCTTGGCCGCGGCGGTCAGCTCCGCGTTGATCTTCAGCGGCTTCAGGCCGTTGTCCTTGCGGTACTGATTGATGAGGTCGCGCGCCAACTCGACGTTGAGTTGCGTCTGCGAATAATCGCGATCGGAGAGGGCACCCGACGGCGCCGTCTCGTAGCTGCCGCGCGGCGCGCGATCGTCGAGCTTTGCGACCTGAACGCCCTTTACGCTCGTTCCGGAACGGCCGGACGGCTCACCGCCGAGCGACGAGTTGCCTTTGGGGCGAGAGATCGATGCTGTGGCTTGGGGGGTGTCGGCGAAACCCGACGAGATGGCATCCGAGTTGACGGCACAGCCGGTGACACCGATGGCCGCGAGGCCAAGGAGGATGACGCGATACATGAGACTTACTCCCGCCGATTGAGACACGGCTTCTCTCCTCATCATCGCTCAGCCCGGTTAACCGGCCGTTAACGCTAACGCGAAAGCTCGAATTGCCTCGGTGTCAGTGACAGACGGGCAACCCTGCCGAACGCTCGCGCGTGGCCGCATCGGGCGCACCGTGCTCGCCGGCCACTCGGTCATCTCGTGGAGTCGTCCCCTCAACGACGCTCTCATCAGGCCCGAATAAGGTGTCGGCAATTGGGCGCCTGGCGGGCGAAACCTCGGCGGAGCGTCAGGATCCGGGGGCCAAAAGGTGCAGACGCGCATCATGGTTAACGCACGCTGACCGGTGCTGCGCCGAAGCCGTGGAGAACACGGGTTGCAGGTCGCATCCGCGCTTCCATCACTCCGGCCAGGAAACCACACTGGCGCGAACGGGCCGATCGATTCGCCCGGACGCCTCGGTGAGGCCGGACCGGCTCGGCGAGACTATTCGTTTGGGGATGCGCGACGCATGGCAACCATGACCAGCAACCGGCCGTCGGCTGCCGACAAGCAACCGCACGAGACAGGTATCGCCGTTTCGCCGCTGCGCGATCTGGTGCTGGTCCGCATTGCCTGCGACGGCGGCGCGACGCGCGCCGAGACGATCCGCGATCTCGGTCAGATGGTGGCGCATCGCCTTTCGCCGGGGGAATGGCGCCAGACCGCCGAGGACGCGCTCGGCCAACTGGTGGAGGCTTGCCTCGCCAGCGAGAAGCGCGGCCGTTACGAGGCGACCGCGGCCGGCACGGAGCGGGCGGCAATGTATCTGGTGCTGCGCCAGCCGGCGAAGCTCGGACCGTGGACCGAAGTCCGCGACGCCCAGTTGATCGCCCGCGCCCTCGGCCTCGAAGCAGAGTCGACACCGAAGTTGAAGGCGCTCGGCACGCCAGAGGGGTTGCGCGCCGTCGTGGTGCAGCGCGCGTTCGGGCTGCCGCGCCGGCTCAAGACCTCGCCCGCAAGGCTGCGCGCCGAACTCGCCATCGTCGCTCTCGAACGCGCCTTCGGCAACAAGCTGAAGGCCAGCCTCGGCTCGGGTGGCGGTCTCTCCGCCAAGGCCGGACGCATGCTCGCCGCGCAACTGTCGCGCCGCCCGCGCGACTTCGGCACCGACAGCAAGCTGATCGCGGCGCTTGCCGCCGAGCACACCGACGCGGCGCAGCCGTCGCTCGATGTTCTCCGCACGGCGATCCTGAAGCGCTTCATCAACGAGACGCTGACGCCCGCCAGCGCACAAATCGAGCCGGCCGCAACCGCGGCGCACGCACGCGCTCCTGCCGATCGCCGGGTTGCAGCGCCAGCCGCAGGTAAAGCCCCGCTGCCGGACAACGACACCGATCCCGCTGGCGCCGGCGTGCCACTGTTGCGCCCGGACCTCGATACCTTCGCCGCCGAGGTGGTGCGCCACGCCGCGCCCGTGTCCGAGGGCTGGTCAGGCAATCGCAAGGCGTTTATCTCTCATGTCTGGCCGTCGATTCGTGAGTCACGGCCCGAGTGGGGACTTTCCGAGATCGAGTTCAAGTGCATGCTGGTGGAGGCGCACCGGGCAGGGCGCCTTGCGCTGTCGAGCGCCGACCTCAAGAGCAAGAGCAACATCAAGGACATCCAGGACTCCGCGATCAGCTGGATGAACACGGTCTGGCACTACGTTCGGGTCGAGGACTGACGCGTCCGAGGCTTTCCGCCACCCACCCGCGTTGCGATCACGAGCGTCCAGGGACTGCGAATTCGATGCACCAACCGGCTCACAAGGCTGCCCGGCCCGATACATTGTCGAAGGCCTTCGAGCACTCCATCACCTGGGAGGACGACATCTGGCGTGCCGACCCGGTCGATGTCGAGGAGGTGCACCAGAAAGCGCGTCGCAAGTTCTTCTCCCTGCTCGACACCATCACAGCAGCGAAAAGCCAGGCTGCAGCCGCCACGCAATCGCGCATCCTGCTGTTCCACGGCCAGTCCGGCGCCGGCAAGACGCACCTCATTCGCGCGCTGCGTACCGGCGCGCACCGCTCCGGCAAGGGCTACCTCGGCTATGCGCAGATGTCGCCCGACATCGCCAACTACGCCGACTATTACCTGCGCCGCCTGATCGCCTCGCTCGAGCGCCCCTACGATCCCGACAAGGGCGGGGACAGCGGCCTCTCGCGCCTGACGCGCGGCCTCGTCGCCGCCGCCGACATGGTGCCGGCCGCAGAGCTGGAAAAGCTCGCCGAGGGCACGCTCGACGACAAGCAGCTCGCGCGCCTCGTGCACGATCTCGCCGACGCCATCGTCGCGGCGCCGAAGTTCGCGCGCGAGAACATCGACATCAACATCATCCGCGCGTTGCTCTACCTCGAGCGGCGCGACCCGCGCATCGAGAGCCGCATCCGCCAGTATCTGCAGTGCCGGCCGCTCAACGAGATGTCGCTGGCGAGCGTCGCCGCGCTCGATGCCAACGTCGGCGACGGCCGCGCTTTCGACATCATCGAAGGCCTCGGCCGCCTGATGTGGGTGGTCGACGGCGCCAGCCTCGTCTTCTGCATCGATCAGGTCGAGGACCTGCGCTTCTTCGACGACGCCGAGGAGCGCTTCCAGAAGGCCGTGCGCGATCTCATCCAGATCGCCAACCGCGTGCCGACCGCGATCATCCTGATTTCCTGCCTCGACGACTTCTATGCGCAGGTGCGCGAGCCGCTGGCGCAATCGTATCGCGACCGCATCGAGAAGGCCGGCCCGGTCGCGCTCTTTGAAAGCCGCACGGCGGAGGAGGCGCGCCTCATCATCGCCAAGCGCCTGAGCCACGAGGCGGAGAGCCGCGACGACGCCATCGTCTATTCCGATCCCTCGGCCTATTTCGGGCCGCAGTTCTTCGAGGAATTCTCCGGCCTTTCGACGCGCCGCCTGCTCGAACATGCGCAGACGCGCCTGCGCGCCGAAGCGGCGGAGGAAGCTGAAGCGGCGCCTCCGCCGCCAGACCGCAACCTCGTCAAGCCGAGCGCTTCGTGGCTTTCGACGCTCTCGGCCGTGCTCGGCATGGCGCCCGAGCATTCCGAGCAGAAGCTGGCGCCGATCCCGCTGATCGAGGTCGACTACCGCGACATGTGGGAGCGCTTCCACAATGCGTCGGAAGCCGAGATCCCGTCCGACGACATCGAGCTGATGGACGAGCTCGCGGCCGCGCTGAAGCTCGCCGAGAGCGAGTGGGGCGGCGCCGTCGAGCTGACGACGACGCGGCTCGAGGTCGCCGACGACCTGCCGGCGATGGACCTCACCATCCGCCAGCGCAACGGGCTCGCGACCGAAGTCCGCGTGTTCCTGTGCAACCGCAAAATCCAGGGCGGCGCCTTCAAGCGCCAGCTCGACACCGCGCTGCTGCACCTCGGCGGCAAGGCGTGCTTCATCCTGCGCGCCAGCGACTACCCGCCCAACACCAAGAGCCAGGCCGCGCAATCCATGCGCAAGTTCCGCGAGAGCGGAGGGCGCGCGCTGTCGGTGCCGATCGCCGAGTGGGAGCGCATGATCTCCGTGCGCCAGTTTCACGCGCACCATCGCAACGATCCGGGCTTCTCCGGCTGGTTCAGCGAAGCAAAGCTGCTCTCCAACCTCATCGTCATCATCCAGCTGCTGCGGCTCGACCTGCTCGGCCGCGTGCTGCCGCGCGTGGTCGGCGGTTCGGACGCGGCGCGCACACCCGACGCGAGGACACCGCGACTGCCGCGCCCCGCGGGCGAGACGAGCGCGTGGCAGCAGGGCCCGCAGGCGACCTTCGACGCGGTCGCATCCGCGTTCGCCGCCGAGATCATCGAGGGCAACGCCACCGAGGTTGCAGCAGCGCCCCCCGCAGACGGCGCGCAGGTCGAAGAGGAGCTGCCGCTGTCCGTCATCCTCGACGAGACCGGCGGCGGCGCCAAGAGCATCCTCGCCGGCCGCGACATCGCCAACCGCAACCGCCCGGTGACGCTCAACCCGAGCGTCATGAAACGCCACGCCGCGGTGCTCGGCGGCTCCGGCTCGGGCAAGACCACGCTCGCCCTGTCGCTGATCGAGCAGCTTCTGCAACGCGGCATCCCGGCGATCCTGCTCGACCGCAAGGGCGACCTCTGCTCCTACGCCAACCCGGAAGTCTGGCGCGCCGACGACGACGAGAGCGCCGAGCGCCGCGCCGACCGCGAGCGCCTCGCCGACGCCATCGACGTCGCCGTCTATACGCCCGGGCGCGCCTCGGGCCGGCCGATCTCCATTACGCTGCTGCCGAACGGCATCAACGAGCTGCCCGACCACGAGCAGCAGTTGCTCGCCAACCTTTCGGCGGCCGCGCTCGGCGACATGCTGCACCTGAAGAACTCGGCGACTCACCAGAAGCAGTCCGGCACACTGTCGGTCGCGCTGCGCATTCTCGGCGCGCGCCACAGCCGCGAGGTGACACTCGCCGACCTCATCAACCTGCTCGAAGATGAAGACCCCGAGCTGACCGACCTGACGCAGCGCATGGACCCCTCGGGCAAGCTGCGCCGCGATCTCGTCGCGCAACTCGACTCGCTCCGCCATCGCAACGCCGCGCTGTTCGAAGGCGGCGGCGAGAGCATGTCGATGGAGAGTTTCC
>ERZ1645187.2972-NODE-2972-length-14539-cov-24.173433_pt1 | contig 14539 bp, 2 predicted proteins | sample MGYA00575352_ERZ1645187 | MGnify/ENA primary metagenome ERZ1645187 (study PRJEB40837, sample SAMN11349314) | freshwater sediment metagenome | isolation source: river sediment | host: Sediment | place: India: Wazaribad , New Delhi | collected 2017-02-21 ...
GACGGCCGCGCCGAAGACGACGGTGTCGTCGGTCGAGCCGCCGGTGATGGTCTCGACGGCGGAGACGGTGACCGTGTTGACGAAGTCGCCGAGGATCAGCCGGTCGAGGCCGGCACCGAGGTCGAGGGTGACGTCGGTGGCGCGGGCGCCGAGGGTGACGGTGTCGTTGGTCGAGCCACCGACGATGGTCTCGACGTTGGAGACGGTGACCGTGTTGAGGTAGGCCCCGAGCGTCAGCGTGTCGGCGCCGCCGGCGAGGTCGATGCTGCCGGAGAGCGCCTGGGCGCCCAGGGTGACGACATCGGTGGACGCGCCGCCGGTGAGGGTTTCGACGTTGGAGACGGTGAGCGTGGCACCGGCGTCGTCGAGGGTGAGGGCGTCGTTGCCGGCGCCGAGGTCGACGACCGCACCGGTGACCGCCGTGCCCAGCACCACCGTGTCGGAGGAGGCCCCGCCGACGATGGTCTCGGCACCCGAGACGGTGACGGTGTTGACCCAGTTGCCGAGCGTCAGCTTGTCGAGGCCGGTGCCGAGGTCGACGGTCGAGCCGGTCGCCTGCGCCGCCAGCGTGACGGTGTCGTTGGTCGAGCCGCCGAGGATGGTCTCGGCGTTCGACACGGTGACCGTGTTGACGAAGGCGCCGAGCGTCAGCTTGTCGAGGCCGGTGCCGAGGTCGACGGTCGAGCCGGTCGCCTGCGCCGCCAGCGTGACGGTGTCGTTGGTCGAGCCGCCGAGGATGGTCTCGGCGTTCGACACGGTGACCGTGTTGACGAAGGCGCCGAGCGTCAGCTTGTCGAGGCCGGTGCCGAGGTCGACGGTCGAGCCGGTCGCCTGGGCGGCGAAGGTGACGATGTCGTTGGTCGTGCCGCCGGTGAGCGTCTCGACGGCGGAGACGGTCAGGGTGTTGAGGAAGTCGCCGAGCACCAGCGTGTCGGCGCCGCCGCCGAGGTCGACGATCGTGCCGATCGCCTGGGTGGCGAGGGTGACCACGTCGACGCCGCCGGCGCCGGTGATGGTCTCGACGTTGGAGACGGTGACGGTGGCGCCGCCGGCGCCGAGGATCAGGCGGTCGTTGCCGAGCGCCAGATCGACGGTCGCGCCGGTGACGGCGGAGCCGAAGGTGACGGTGTCGGAGGAGGCGCCGCCGGTGACGGTCTCGGCACCGGAGACGGTGACGGTGTTGACCCAGTTGCGCAGGATCAGCGCGTCGGTACCGCCGGCGAGGTCGAGGACGACGCCGGTCGCCTGACCGCCGAGGGTGACGACGTCGGTGGCGGCCGAGCCGGTGACGGTCTCGACGTTGACGACGGTGACGGTGGCGCCGCCGGCGGCGAAGGTCAGGGTGTCGAGGCCGGCGCCGAGGTCGACGGTCGAGCCGGTGACGGCCGCGCCGAAGACGACGGTGTCGTCGGTCGAGCCGCCGGTGATGGTCTCGACGGCGGAGACGGTGACCGTGTTGACGAAGTCGCCGAGGATCAGCCGGTCGAGGCCGGCACCGAGGTCGAGGGTGACGTCGGTGGCGCGGGCGCCGAGGGTGACGGTGTCGTTGGTCGAGCCACCGACGATGGTCTCGACGTTGGAGACGGTGACCGTGTTGAGGTAGGCCCCGAGCGTCAGCGTGTCGGCGCCGCCGGCGAGGTCGACCGATGCGCCGGTGGTCTGGGCACCGAAGGTGACGGTGTCGTCGGTGGAGCCGCCGACGAGCGTCTCGACGTTGGAGACGGTGACGGTGTTGACGAAGGCGCCGAGCACCAGCTTGTCGAGGCCGCCGCCGAGATCGACGGTGGTGCCGGTGGCGCGGGTGGCCAGGGTGACGGTGTCGGAGGAGGCCGCGCCGGTGATGGTCTCGGCGTTGGACGCGGTGACCGTGTTGTCGAAGGCCCCGAGCACCAGACGGTCGGCGCCGGCGCCGAGATCGATCGACGCACCGGTGGCCTGAGCGCCGAGGGTGACGAGGTCGTCGGCGGCGGAGGCGACGATGGTCTCGACCCCGCTCACGGTGACGGTCGCGCCGGTGGCGGCGAAGATCAGGGTGTCGTTGCCGGCACCGAGATCGACGGTGGCCCCGGTGACGGCGGCGGAGAAGGTGACGGTGTCGTCGGTCGAGCCGCCGGTGATGGTCTCGACCCGGGTGACGGTGACGGTGTTGACGAAATCGCCGAGGACCAGTCGATCGGCGCCCGCGCCGAGGTCGACGGTGGTCCCGGTCGCCTGGGAGCCGAGCGTCACGGTGTCGGCGAGGCCGCCGCCGACGAGGGTCTCGACGCCGGAAACCGTCAGGGTGTTGGCGTAGGCGCCGAGGGTCAGCTGGTCGGCTCCGCCGCCGAGGTCGACGGCGATGCCGGTCGCGGCGGAGGCGAGCGTGACGGTGTCGGCGGAGGCACCGCCGGTGATGGTCTCGGCGTTGGCGACGGTGACCGTGTTGACGAAGTCGCCGAGCACCAGCGTGTCGGAGCCGCCGGCGAAGTCGATGGTCGTGCCGGTCGCCTGGGAGGCGAGGATCACGGTGTCGGCGGAGGCGCCGCCGGTGATGGTCTCGACATTCGAGACGGTGACGGTGTTGACGAAGGCGCCGAGCACGAGCCGGTCGGTACCGGCGCCGAGGTCGACGGAGATGGCGGTGGAGGCGCCGGAGACGGTGACGAGATCGTCGGCGGCGGAGCCGGTGACGGTCTCGACGCCGGCGAGGGTGACGGTGGCGCCGGTGTCGGCGAAGACGACGGTGTCGCCGCCGGTGCCGAGGTCGACGACGGCTCCGGTGACGGCGGCGCCGAAGACGACGGTGTCGTCGGTCGAGCCGCCGGTGATGGTCTCGACGTTGGACACCGTGACGGTGTTGACGAAGTCGCCGAGGATCAGCCGGTCGAGACCGGCGCCGAGGTCGATGGTCGAGCCGGTGGCGATGGTGGCGAAGGTGACGGTGTCGTCGGTCGAGCCGCCGGTGATGGTCTCGACGTTCGAGACGGTGACGGTGTTGACGAAGGCGCCGAGGGTCAGCGCGTCGGCGCCGCCGGCGAGGTCGATGCGGGCGCCGGTCGCCTGGGTGGCGAGGGTCACCGTGTCGGAGGAGGCCCCACCGGTGACGGTCTCGACATTGGCGACGGTGACGGTGTTGACGAAGGCGCCGAGAACCAGCTTGTCGAGGCCGCCGCCGAGATCGATCGTGCCGGTCTCGAAGGCGGTCGCCAGGGTGACGGTGTCGGAGGAGGCGCCGCCGGTGATGGTCTCGACATTCGAGACGGTGACGGTGTTGACGAAGGCGCCGAGCACGATGCGGTCGGTACCGGCGCCGAGATCGATGGTCGAGCCGGTCGCCTGAGCGGCGAAGGTGAGGATGTCGGAGGCCGCTCCGCCGGTCAGCGTCTCGATGCCGGAAACGGTCAGGGTGTTGTCGAAGTCGCCGAGGGTCAGCTGGTCGGCCCCGGCGCCGAGGTCGACGGTGACGCCGGTCGCGGCGGAGGCGAGCGTGACGGTGTCGGCGGAGGCACCGCCGATCAGCGTCTCGACGTTGGCCACGGTCAGGGTGTTGACGAAGTTGCCGAGGATCAGCCGGTCGTTGCCGGCGGCGAGGTCGATGTCGCCCGCGGTCACCGCGGTGGCGAGGGTGACGGTGTCGTTGGTCGAGCCACCGGTGATGGTCGCCATGTGGGCGACGGTCAGCGTGTTGACCCAGTCGCCGAAGATCAGGGTGTTGTCGCCGCCGCCGAGGTCGATGGACAGGCCGTCGGCCTGGGCACCGAGGACGACGGTGTCGTCGCCGGCGCCGCCGACGATGGTTTCGACGTTGGTGACGGTGACGGTCGCGCCGGCATCGTCGAAGGTCAGCGTGTCGTTGCCGGCGCCCATGTCGACGACGGCCCCGGTGATGGCGCCGCCGAAGACGACGGTGTCGTCGGCGGTGCCGCCGGTGAGGGTCTCGACACCGGAGACGGTGACGGTGTTGACGAAGTCGCCGAGGACGAGGGCGTCGGCGCCGGCGCCGAGATCGAGGACCACGCCGGTCGCGGCGGTGGCGAGGGTGACGACGTCGGTTCCGGTGCCGCCGGTGAGGGTCTCGACGTCGGAGACGGTGAGCGTAGCGCCGGCGTCGGCGAGCACGAGGGTGTCGTTGCCGGTTCCGAGGGCGACGGTGGCCCCGGTGACGGCGCCGCCGAAGACGACGGTGTCGTCGTCGGCACCGCCGAGGAGGGTCTCGACGGCGGAGACGGTGACGGTGTTGACGAAGTCGCCGAGCACCAGCTTGTCGGCGCCGGCGCCGAGATCGACGGTCACGGCCGTCGCCTGCGAGGCGAGGACGACGGTGTCGGAGGCACCGCCGCCGACGACGGTCTCGACGTCGATCAGGGTCAGCGTGTTGGCCGCGGTGGCGAGGGTCACCGTGTCGTCGCCGGCCCCGAGATCGAAGGTGCCGCCGGTGATCTGCGCGGCGAGAACGATGGTGTCGGAGGAGGCGCCGCCGACGACGGATTCGACGCGCGACAGGGTCAGGGTGTTGTCGAAGTCGCCGAGCACGAGCTTGTCGACACCGGCGCCGAGATCGACGGTGGCGTCGGTCACCGCGGCGGCGAAGACGATGGTGTCGGAGGAGGCGCCGCCGACGATGTCCTCGACGCCGGAGACGGTGACGGTGTTGATCGCGGTGGCGAGGACGAGCCGGTCGTAGCCGTCGCCGAGGTCGACGGTGGTGGCCGTCGCCTGCGCGGAATAGGTGACGTAGTCGTCGGCGTCGCCGCCGGTGACGGTCTCGACGCCGGCCAGGGTGACGGTGGCGCCGGTGTCGTCGAACACCACGGTGTCGCGGCCGCCGCCGAGGTCGAGGGTGGCGGCGGTGACGGTGGAGCCGAGCACCACGGTGTCGGAGGAGGCGCCGCCGACCACGGTCTCGACGTTGAACACGGTGACGGTGTTGACGAAGGCCCGCAGCGTCAGCGTATCGGCGCCCGCGCCGAGATCGACGATCGATCCCGTCACCTGGGTCGCCAGGGTGACGACGTCGGTGGACATGCCGCCGAAGACGGTCTCGACGTTGGCCAGGGTCGCGGTGTTGACCAGATCGTCGAAGGTGACGACGTCGTCGCCGGCGCCGAGATCGATGTAGCTGCGCGTCGCCGCGCCGGAGAAGCGCAGGGTGTCGTCGGTATTGCCGCCGAGGACGGTCTCGACGTTGGACACGGTGACGGTGTTGACGAAGTCGCCGAGCTCGAGGATGTCGATGCCGCCGCCGAGATCGACGACCACGTCGGTGGCGCGGGTCGCGAGGATGATCCGGTCGCTCGAGGCGCCACCGGTGACGACCTCGACGTTCGACACGGTGAGGGTGTTGACCGCGTCGTCGAGGACGAGCCGATCGGTACCGCCGCCGAGGTCGAGGCTGGTGCCGGTGACCTGGCCGGAGAAGGTGACGACGTCGGCGGCGGCGGAGCCGACGACGGTCTCGACGTTCGCCACCGTCACGGTGGCGCCGGCGGCGTCGAAGGTCAGCACGTCGTCGCCGTCGCCGAGGTCGACGGTGCCGCCGGTGACGACGCCGCCGAAGGTGACGGTGTCGGCGGAGGCGCCGCCGACGATGGTCTCGACGTTGGCGACGGTGACGGTGTTGACGAAGTCGCCGAGGCGCAGGGCGTCGGCCCCGGTGTCGAGGTCGATGTACATGCCCTCGACGGCCGCCGCGAGGGTGACGTCGTCGTCGGCCGCACCGCCGACGATGGTCTCGACGCCGGACACGGTGAGGGTGCCGCCGGCGGCGGACAGAATCAGGGTGTCGTCACCACCGCCGAGGTCGACGGTGAGGCCGGTGACCGCGGCCCCGAGTGTGACGAGGTCGTCCGAGGCGCCGCCGATCAGGGTCTCGACGGAGAGGACCGTGAGGGTGTTGACGAAGTCGCCGAGGGTCAGCGTGTCGTTGCCGCCGCCGAGATCGATGGTGCCGTCGGTGACCGCCGTTCCGAGCGTCACGTCGTCGGAGGAGGCACCACCGATCAGGGTCTCGACGTTCGAAACGGTGACGGTCGAGGCGCTGCGCAGGATCAGCGTGTCGTTGCCGGCGCCGAGGTCGACGGCGGAATTGGTCAGATTGCCGAAATAGGTGACGACGTCGTCGCCGGCGCCGCCGGTGACGGTCTCGACACCGGAGACGGTGAGGGTCGCGCCGGCGTCGTCGAGCACGACGGTGTCGTTGCCGTCGCCGAGGCTGATGGTCATCCCGGTGACGGCGTCGGACAGGGTGACGAGATCGTCGGCGGCGCCGCCGACGACGGTCTCGACGTTGGCGACCGTCAGGGTGGAGGAGACGTCGTCGAGGGACAGGATGTCGTCGCCGTCGCCGAGGTCGATGGTGCCGCCGGTGAAGGCGCCGACGATGGTGACGTCGTCGTCGTCGGCACTGCCGATGATGGTCTCGACGTTGGACACCTGCACGGTGGAGGCGTCGCCGAGGATCAGCTTGTCGGCGCCGGCGCCGAGGTCGACGGTCGAGCCGGTGACGACGCCGTCGAGGACGAGCACGTCGGCGGAGGCGCCGCCGGTGATGGTCTCGACGTTGGAGACGGTCACGGTGTTGACGAAGTCGCCGAGGCGCAGGCTGTCGGCGCCGCCGCCGAGGTCGATGTGACCGGTGGTGAAGACGCCGCCGAGCACCAGCGTGTCGTCGGACGCGCCGCCGACGATGGTCTCGACGTTGGAGACGGTGACGGTCTGCAGCGCCGCGCCGAAGACCAGCGTGTCGATGCCGGCGCCGAGGTCGATGGTGAGGCCGGTGACGGTGCCGGAGAGCGTGACGGTGTCGTCGCCGGCGGCGCCGGTGATGGTTTCCACGGCGGCGACGGTCACGGTGGCGCCGGCCGCGGCGAGGGTGAGCCGGTCGGCGCCGGCGCCGAGGTCGACGGTGGCGCCGGTGACGGCGGTGGCGAAGACCAGCGTATCGGCCGAGGATCCGCCGGTGACGGTCTCGACGTTGGTGACGGTGACGGTGTTGACGAAATTGCCGAGCACGAGGCGATCGGCGCCGCCGGCGAGATCGACGGAGATGCCGCGCGCCTGGGTCGCCAGGACGACCGTGTCGGCGGAGGCGCCGCCGACGATGGTCTCGACGTTGGACACGGTCGCGGTGTTGACGAAGTCGCCGAGGGTCAGCGTGTCGTTGCCGCCGCCGAGGTCGACGGTGCCGGCGAGTGCGGTGGCATAGGTGATCGAGTCGGCGCTCGCCGAGGCCACCAGGGTCTCGACGTTGGCGACGGTCAGGGTGTTGTCGAAGGCGCCGAGGACGAGCTTGTCGGCGCCGCCACCGAGATCGATGGTGGTGCCGGTCGCCTGGGTGGTCAGGGTGATCACGTCGACACCGGTCCCGCCGGTGATGGTCTCGACGTCGGCCACCGACAGGGTGGCGCCACCGGCGGCGAGGACGAGCCGGTCGGCGCCGGCGCCGAGCGAGACGACGCCGGAGGTGGTCGCGGCGCCGAGGGTGACGGTGTCGGAGGAGGCGCCGCCGACGATGGTCTCGGCGCCGGTGACGGTGACTGTGTTGACGAAGTCGCCGAGGGTCAGGCGATCGTTGCCGGCCCCGAGGTTGACGGTGGCGCCGGTGATCTGGGCGCCGAAGGTGACGAGGTCGACGGCGACCGAGCCGACGACGGTCTCGACGTTGGACACGGTGACGGTGCCGCCGCCGGCGGCGAGCGTCAGCTGATCGGCTCCGGCGCCGAGATCGATGGTCGCGCCGGTGGTCGGGCCGCCGAGGACGAGCATGTCGACGCCGGTGCCGCCGAGGACGGTCTCGACGTTGGACACGGTGACGGTGTTGGTGAAGTCGCCGAGCACCAGCTTGTCGGAGCCGGCGCCGAGGTCCACCGTGGCGCCGGTGACCGCGGAGGTCATGACGACGGTGTCGGCGGAGATGCCGCCGACGACGGTCTCGACGTTGGCGAGGGAGACGGTGTTGACGAAGGCACCGAGCACGATCTTGTCGCCGCCGGCGCCGAGGTCGACGGTCGTGCCGACCGCCTGGGTGGTCAGGTAGACGGTGTCGGAGGAGGCACCGCCGGTGATGGTCTCGACGTTGGCGGCGGAGACGGTGTTGATCCAGTTGCCGAGCACGAAGCGGTCGTTGCCGGCGCCGAGATCGACGACGGCGCCGGTGGTCTGCGCCCCGAAGATCAGCACGTCGTCAGCGGCACCGCCGGTGATGGTCTCGACGTTCGACACGGTCACGGTGGCGCCGGAGGCGGCGAACACCAGACGGTCGGCGCCGCCGGCGAGGTCGATGGTGGCGCCGGTGACGGCGGCGCCGAGCGTCACGGTGTCGTTGGAGGCGCCGCCGACGATGGTCTCGACGTTCGACACGGTCACGGTGTTGACGTAGGAGCCGAGGACCAGGCGATCGTCGCCGGCGCCGAGGTCGAGGGTCGAGCCGGTCGCCTGCGCGGCGAAGACGATGGTGTCGGCGTCGGACCCGCCGACGATGGTCTCGACGTTGGAGACGGTGACGGTGTTGACGAAGTCGCCGAGGGTCAGCTGGTCGGCACCGGCGGCGAGGTCGACGGTCGCACCGGTCACCTGCGCGGCATAGATCACGGTGTCGCGGGTGGCGCCGCCGACGATGGTCTCGACGTTGGAGACGGTGACGGTGTTGGCGTAGGTGCCGAGGGTGAGCTTGTCGAGGCCGGCGCCGAGATCGATGGTGATGCCGGTCGCCTGGGCGCCGAGCGTCACGGTGTCGGCGGAGGCGCTGCCGACGATGGTCTCGACGTTGGAGACGGTCAGGGTGTTGAGGAAGGTGCCGAGGATCAGCCGGTCGTTGCCGGCGCCGAGGTCGACGGAGATGCCGTTGGCCTGGGTGGCGAGGGTGACCAGATCGTCGGTGGAGCCGCCGACGATGGTCTCGACGTTGGAGACGGTGACGGTGTTGACGAAGTTGCCGAGCGCCAGGCGGTCGCCGGAGCCGCCGAGATCGATCGTCGTCCCGGTCGCCTGAGCGGCGATGGTGACGAGGTCGGAGGAGGCCGCACCGACGATGGTCTCGACGTTGGAGACGGTCACGGTGTTGGCGAAGGCGCCGAGCACCAGCTTGTCGGCGCCGGCGCCGAGATCGACGGTGACGCCGGCGGCGGCGCTGCCGAGGGTGACGAGATCGGCGGCGGTGGCGCCGATGACGGTCTCGACGTTGGAGACGACGACGGTGCCGCCGCCGGCGGCCAGGATCAGCTTGTCGCCGCCGGCGCCGAGATCGACGACGGTGCGGGTGGTGGTGGTGCCGAGGGTGACGGTGTCGCCGGAACCGCCGCCGGTGATGGTCTCGACGTTGGAGACGGTCACGGTGTTGACGCCGGTCGCCAGCGTCAGCACGTCGTTGCCGGCCCCGAGGTCGATCACCGAGCGGGTGGCGGCGGCGGACAGGACGACGGTGTCGTTGGTCGAGCCGCCGACGATGGTCTCGACGTTGGCCACCGTCACGGTGTTGACGAAGGCGCCGAGGATCAGCTTGTCGTTGCCGGCGCCGAGATCGATCACCGACCGGGTGGTCTGACCGGTGAGGACGACGGTGTCGTTGGTCGAGCCGCCGACGACGGTCTCGACGTTGGCCACCGACACGGTGTTGACGAAGGCGCCGAGGACCAGCTTGTCGACGTCGCCGCCGAGATCGACCGTGGTGCCGGTCGCCTGGGTGGAGAGGGTGACGGTGTCGGCGGAGGCGCCGCCGACGATGGTCTCGACGTTGGCGAGCGCCACCGAGTTGATCGCGGCGGCCAGAACGATGCGGTCGGCGCCGTCGCCGAGATTGATCAGACCGCCGGTCATGCCGGCGCCGAGGATGACGACGTCGTCGGCGGTGGAGCCGATGATGGTCTCGACGTTGGAGACCGTGACGGTCGAGCCGCCGGCCGCCAGATTGAGGGTGTCGTTGCCGCCCTTGAGATCGATGACGCCACCGGTGACGTCGCCGTCGAGGGTGACGACGTCGGCGGAGAGGCCGCCGAAGAGGGTCTCGACGCCGGAGACGGTGACGGTGTTGGCGAAAGCGCCGAGGGTCAGCGTGTCGAGGCCGGCACCGAGATCGATGGTCGAGCCGGTCGCCTGGGCGCCGAGGGTGACGATGTCGTTGGTCGAGCCGCCGGTGATGGTCTCCACGCCGGAGATCGTCACGGTGTTGACGAAAGCCCCGAGGGTGACCACGTCGGCGCCGGCGCCGAGGTCGACGGTGCCGCCGGTGATCTGCGCCGCGAAGGTCACGGTGTCGGCGGAGGCGCCGCCGACGATGGTCTCGACGTTGGAGACGGTGACCGTGTTGACGAAGTTGCCGAGCACCAGCTTGTCGGGACCGGTGCCGAGATCGACGGTGGTGCCGGTGGCCTGGGTGCGCAGGGTGACGGTGTCGGTCGAGCTGCCGCCGACGATGGTCTCGACGTTGGAGACGGAGACGGTGTTGACGTAGCCGGCGAGGACGAGGCGGTCGGCGCCGCCGCCGAGATCGATGATCGCGTTGGAGGCCTGACCGGAGAAGGTGATCGAATCGTCCGCGGTCCGGCCGGTGATCGTCTCGACGTTGGCGACGGTGAGCGTCGCGCCGACGGCGTTCAGAACCAATGTGTCGTTGCCGGCACCGAGATCGACGAAACCACCGGTTGCAACGGCACCGAGAGTGACGGTGTCGTTGGAGGCGGCGCCGAGGATGGTCTCGGCCCGCGACACGGTGACGTCGTTGACGAAGGCGCCGAGGACGAGCTTGTCGAGGCCGGCGCCGAGATCGATCACCGTGCCGGTGGCGCGCGACGACAGGGTCACGGTGTCGTTGGTCGAGCCGCCGACGATGGTCTCGACGTTGGCGACGGTGAGGGTGTTGACGAAGGCGCCGAGGACCAGCTTGTCGAGGCCGGCGCCGAGATCGACGGTGATCGCGGTGGCCTGGGTGGCCAGGGTGACCAGATCGTTGGTCGTGCCGCCGACGACGGTCTCGACGTTGGAGACCGTCACGGTGTTGAGGAAGTTGCCGAGGGTCAGACGATCGCTGCCGGTGCCCAGGTCGATCGAACCGCCGGTGATGCGGGACCCGACGACGATCGAATCGGAGACCGTGCTGCCGGTGATGACCTCGGCGTTGAGGACGGTCGCGGTGGTGCCGGCGGAGAAGGTGATCGTGTCGCGACCGGCGCCGAGATCGATCTGCGCACCGGTCAGCGCGCCCTGGATGGTGACGGTGTCGTCGCCGGTGTTGCCGACGAGGCTCTCGACGTTGGCGACGGTGAGCGTGTTGTCGAAGGCGCCGAGACGCAGCGTGTCGGTGCCGAGGCCGAGGTCGACGAGGCCGCCGGTGGCCTGGGTGCCGAGGGTGATCAGATCGGCCGAGGCGCTGCCGGTGATGGTTTCGACGTTGCGCACCGTCGCCGTCGCGGCGGCGGTGAAGCGGAGTTGGTCGGTACCTCCTCCGAGGTCGAAATACCCTCGGGTGACCGCACCGGAGACCGTGATGACGTCGTCGCCCGTGCCACTGGTGACCGTCGTCGCGTTGGTCACGGTCGCGGTGGTGGGGGTGTTGCCGTAGTTGTAGGTCGCCACGGGTCCGGTCCTTCTGAAGCCCGCGCGGCGGTTCACGAACGTCGAATCGTGAACGTCATCGGACGCGGTCGTCTTCAATCGACCACCAGTGTCCCTTCTCTTTGGTTAAGTCGGCGTTAAGTCGGGCGTCGTTTCGGCGGCCCGGGGAAGACGAAACGGATCGGCGGGAGACGAAGCGGCCGACGCCGCACATGATCGGTTCGTCGATCGGCTCGGCAGAAATCCGGATCCCTGGTCTAACGGTCAGCGCCGTGGCTCCCGAAGCCACGGAAGCGAGGTGCGATGCTCCCCCGGGCCGTCTCGCCGAAGTACAAGAATTGCACTTTACTTCACTTCATCAGATGCCGAGGGTCCGGCGGAAGTAGGCGATCGTCTCCTTCAACCCGTCGCGCAGCGGGATGCGCGGCTCCCAGCCGATCGTCTTCTTGGCGAGCGAGATGTCGGGACGGCGCTGACGCGGATCGTCGGCGGGAAGCGGGCGATATTCGATGGTCGATCGGGATCCGGTGAGTTCGACGACGATCTCGGCGAGCTCGCGGATCGAGAACTCGCCGGGGTTGCCCAGGTTCATCGGTCCGGTGAACTCGTCCGGCGTCTCCTCCATGAACTTCAGGAACGCCGCGACGAGGTCGTCGACGTAGCAGAAGGAGCGGGTCTGGGAGCCGTCGCCGTAGAGGGTGATCGGTTCGCCGCGCAACGCCTGGACGATGAAGTTCGACACCACCCGGCCGTCGGCGGGATGCATGCGCGGGCCGTAGGTGTTGAAGATGCGCGCCACCTTGATGCGGGTGCCGTGCTGGCGATGGTAGTCGAAGCACAGGGTCTCGGCGCAGCGCTTGCCCTCGTCGTAGCAGGAGCGCATGCCGATCGGGTTGACGTTGCCCCAATAGTCCTCGGTCTGGGGGTGGACCACCGGGTCGCCGTAGACCTCGGAGGTCGAGGCCTGGAAGAACTTGGCCTTGGTGCGCTTGGCCAGGCCCAGCATGTTGATGGCGCCGTGGACCGAGGTCTTGGTCGTCTGCACGGGATCGAACTGGTAGTGCACCGGCGAGGCGGGACAGGCGAGATTGTAGATCTCGTCGACCTCGACGTAGAGCGGGAAGGTGACGTCGTGGCGCATCACCTCGAAGCGCGGCTGGCCCATCAGGTGGGCGATGTTGGTGCGGCTGCCGGTGAAGTAGTTGTCGACGCAGAGCACCTCGTAGCCGCGACCGACCAGCGCCTCGCAGAGATGCGACCCGATGAAGCCGGCGCCGCCGGTGACCAGGATCTTCTTCGGGTGGGACGAGAAGTTGGAGCCGCGCATCTGTGTCCGTTCCTTGCCTGTGACCACGTCCGTCCCGGCGATGCCCGCGGCCGCGGCGCCGACACCGTTCCCCGGCGGGTGGTCCCCGCCGACGGCGCCGGCGCGGTCGACCGACGTCACGCCCGATCCCGCTCCGCCGGCGGAGCCGCGGCCGCCTCGTCGAGACGGCGCAACAGTTCGCGGGCCCGCTGATCGCCGAGCTGCACCGCGCGTTCGAACAGGGTGCGAGCGCGGGCGCGGTCGGGCGGATCGGCCCAGAAGGCGAAGAGCTCGCCGAGGGCCACCACCGCGGCGGTCTCGCCGTCGTCGAGGGCCGAGCTCAACCAGCGCAGGGCGCTCGCCGGATCGCGGGCGGTGCCGGTCCCCTGCATCTGGAAGCGGCCGATGTTGACCTTGGCGGCGGAGTGCCCGCCCTCCGCGGCGCGCCGCGACCACGTCGCCGCTTCGCCGAGGTCGAAGGGGACGCCGTCGCCGACGGCATGGGCCACGCCGAGGGCGAACTGGGCGTCGCGATCGCCGGCGTCGGCGGCGGTGCGCAGCCAGCGCATCGCGGCGACGGGGTCGCGGTCCCCGCCCTCGCCGCGGCGCAGCATGTCGGCGAGACAGCGCATCGAGGCGACGTGACGGCGTTCCGCGGCGCGCAGATGCAGCGTGCGGGCCTCGGCCGGCGCGCGGCGGCGCAGGATCTCGGCGAGGCGGTGGCCGGCCTCGAGGTCGCCGCGGGCGACGGCGGTGCGCAGGTGGGCCTCGCCGGCCCGGGGATCGGCACCGTCGCCCTCGAACAGCAGCAGCCCGAGGATGCGGGAGGCGGCGGCATGGCCGGACTCGGCCGCGGCTTCGAGCAGTGCCACGGCACGCGGTCGATCGGCCGGGCCGCCGAGGCCGCGCAACAGATCGATGGCGAGCGAGGTGCGGGCGGTGGCGTTGCCGGCGGCGGCGGCCTTCTCGAACCACGGGCGGGCCGCCACCGGATCGGCGGCGCCGAGGTGTCCCCCGGCGAGCAGCGTCCCGTAACCGAGCGCCGCCTCGACGTTGCCGGCTTCGGCCGCCGGGGCGTAGCGATCCCGTGCCGCCACCATGTCGACCGGGCCGCCGATGCCGGCGGCGTGGAGATAGCCGGCGAGGGTGAGGGCTTCGACGTGGCCGGCGGCGGCGGCGGTGCAGGCGAGTTCGCGGGCGCGTTCGGGGGCGCGGGCCAGGGACGTGCCGTTGGGATGGAGGGCGGCGATGGCGCCGGTCCCGGGGGCGGTCTCGGCGGTGACGAGCAGCACGGCGAGACGGGTCATGGCCTCGACGTGCCCGAGGGCGGCGGCGCGCTCGTAGCAGGCTGCGGCGTCGGCGAGATCGCGCAGGACGCCGCGTCCGGTCTCGTAGAGGCGGCCGAGTTCGACCTGGGCGTCGGCGTCGTCGGCGGGGGCGTCGGCGAGCAGGCGGGCGGCCTCGACGGCCCTCCCGGCGGCGAGATGGGCGCGGGCGGCGGCGAGGCGGGCGGCGGGCGCAGGTCGCCGCAGGCGCGCGAACAGGCGCCCGATCCGACCCTTGCGGCCTCGCTCTGCGCTGCTCATGGCTCTCTGAGGCCTTCGCTGGTCAGGGGAATCACCTTGTCGAGAAGATAGCCGAGCAAGGTGCGCGACCCAACCGCGACATCGGCGGTCACCGGCATGCCCGGCACCAGACGGAAGTCGG
>ERZ1645187.2973-NODE-2973-length-14537-cov-6.036597_pt1 | contig 14537 bp, 13 predicted proteins | sample MGYA00575352_ERZ1645187 | MGnify/ENA primary metagenome ERZ1645187 (study PRJEB40837, sample SAMN11349314) | freshwater sediment metagenome | isolation source: river sediment | host: Sediment | place: India: Wazaribad , New Delhi | collected 2017-02-21 ...
GCTATGCCCGGCAGGAAAGCTGCTTATTCGCCGGCCGTCTGCATGAATTGCCAGGCACCATTGCGTACCTGGTACAGGGATACCGGGCTGTTGACGAGGTCCCCCTTGGTATCAAAGCGGATCGTCGAGGTCAGGCCCGGGTACTCCATCGCGGCCAGCACCGTGCGGTAGCGGGCAGGATCGGCACTGTTGGCCAGTTGCATGGCCTTCGCCATCATGCGCATCGCGTCGTAGACATAGGGCGCATACAGCTGGATCACGCCATAACGGGCCTCGAACTTCTGCCGGAAGGCGGGGCCACCATTCATCTTGTCGAGCGGGATGCCCGGCAGCGAGCCGATAACGCCTTCCGCATCATTGCCGGCCAGCTTTAGGAATTCGGCCGTGTACAGTCCATCTCCACCCATCAGTGGCAGTGTCATGCCCAGCGCCCGCATCTGCTTCACCATCGGTGCGCCCTGGGCATCCATGCCGCCGTAGAAGAGCAGCTGGGCATCAGAACCCTTGATGCTGGTCAGGATGGCATTGAAGTCGCTGGCCTTGTCGGTGGTGAATTCACGCTTGACCACTGTCGCGCCCAGCTCGACCGCTGTTTTCTCGAACACGTCGGCAAGACCCTGGCCGTAGGCCGTGCGGTCGTCGATGATGGCCAGTTTCTGCAGGCCCAGGGTCTGCACGGCGTAGCGCGCCAGCTGGCGGCCTTGCTGGCTGTCATTGGCCATAACGCGGAACACGCCGGGAAAACCTTGCGCGGTATAGGCAATCGCGGTGGCGGAAGGGGAGATCTGTACCAGGCCGGCATCGTGGTAGATCTTGGAGGCCGGGATCGAGGTGCCGGAGTTGAGGTGGCCGATCATGCCGCTGATGCCCTCATCGACCAGCTTCTGTGCCACCTGGGTCGCAGTGCGCGGATCCGCCATGTCGTCTTCCGACAGCAGCTCGAAACGGGTCGGCTTGCCGTCAATCATTATCCCTTCATTATTGAGTTCCTCGATCGCCAGCCGTATGGCGTTCTCGTTGTCCTTGCCAAGGTGCGCCTGGGGGCCGGTCAATGGCGCGGCATGGCCGATCTTCACCACCAGGGTCTCTGCCGCTGCCGCAGCCGGCTGTCCGGCAGCACTGCTGGCAGCCTCCTGTTTGCCGCAGCCGGACAGCAGGGTAGCCATGGCAAGGGTCGCGGCCAGGGTGCGGGCAGTGCGTGACAAGGAGGGCAGCATGTGGGAAGTCCTTGATTTTGCGGATGCGGCGATTATGCGGATAGGTCGGGCAATGTCAAAGCATTACAACGGGAAGCTTAAGGCAGCCTGATCTCCAGCAAAAAACCGGCCCGGATGCAAGTCCGGGCAGCCTTTCATTTTGTAAAAAAATGAGGGTAAAATGCGCCCTCGAAATCGGGATGGCCTTGCATATCTGCTGGTCTGCCGGTCTAGACAACCCCATATCGGAGCTAACCTGAACCATGAGCAGCATTGAAGAACGCGTTAAGAAAATCGTTGCCGAGCAACTTGGCGTGAAGGAAGAAGACGTGAAAAACGAAGCTTCTTTCGTTGAAGATCTTGGCGCGGATTCCCTGGATACCGTCGAGCTCGTCATGGCTCTGGAAGAAGAGTTCGAGACCGAGATTCCCGACGAGGAAGCGGAAAAGATCACCACCGTACAACTGGCGATTGATTACATCAACGCCCACCTGGCCTGAGGCCAGGGTCGCCACAGGCGGCCTTGTACACCAGCTAGACAGCAGGAAAGCCGTTACTGACCAGTGCGGCTTTTCTTTTGTCTGCAATACTGATTTGTTGAGCGGATCCGCATAGGAGCATCTAGCGTGTTGGGCAGAAGAGTTGTAGTGACCGGCCTTGGAATGGTGTCGCCGTTGGGCAACACCGTGCAGAGTACCTGGGAAGGTATCCTCGCTGGCCGCAGCGGCATCGCCACGATCGAGCATTTCGACACTTCGGCGTTCACCACCCAGTTCGCCGGCAATATCCGCGGCCTGGATATCGAGCAATACCTGCCCGGCAAGGATGCCCGCAAGATGGATACCTTCATCCAGTACGGCCTGGTGGCCGGTATCCAGGCGATGGAAGACAGCGGTTTCGTCGTCACCGATGAAAATGCCGACCGCTGCGGCGCGGCGATCGGTTCCGGAATCGGCGGTATCGGTGCCATTGAGGAGAGCCGCGATATCATCAACACCAAAGGTCCGCGCCGCATTTCGCCGTTTTTCGTCCCTGGCAGCATCATCAACATGGTGGCTGGTAACCTCGCGATCAAATACGGCCTGCGCGGCCCGAACATTGCAGTAACGACAGCCTGCACCACCGGCACGCACAACATCGGCCTGGCTGCCCGCATGATTGCCCTCGGCGAGGCTGACATGATGGTGGCCGGTGGTGCTGAAATGGCGTGCACACCGGTTGGCCTCGGTGGATTCGCCGCGGCACGCGCACTCTCCACCCGCAATGACAACCCGCAGGCGGCCAGCCGTCCCTGGGATCGCGACCGGGACGGTTTTGTCCTCGCCGACGGTGCCGGTGTACTGGTGCTGGAAGAATATGAACAGGCCAAGCAGCGCGGCGCAAGAATCTACGCCGAGTTGTGCGGTTTCGGCATGAGCGATGATGCCTACCACATGACATCACCGCCGGATGATGGCAATGGCGCTGCACGTTCGATGATGAATGCATTACGCGATGCAAAAATCAAGGCTGCCGATGTGCAGTACATCAATGCGCACGGCACTTCCACGCCGGCAGGCGATATTGCCGAGTGCCGCGCAGTGAAGACAGTCATGGGTTCAGCGGCTAGCCAGGTCGCGGTCAGTTCGACCAAATCGATGACGGGTCACTTGCTCGGCGCAGCGGGCGCTGTAGAAGCGGTGTTCTCCGTGCTGGCGATTCGTGACCAGGTCGCACCGCCCACCATCAACCTCGACAATCCCGATGAGGGCTGCGACCTCAACTTTGTACCGCACCAGCCGCAGGCGATGGCAATCCGCTACGCCATGTCCAATTCCTTCGGCTTTGGCGGCACCAACGGCACCTTGCTGTTCGGCAAGGTCTGAACCGTGCGGCGGTGAGCCAGCATGCACACTGCCGCTGCCATCCCGCCTGAGTGGGACAGGGCCGTCGCCTATGGCGACGGACTGTTTGAAACGATGGTCGTTTTCGATGGTGCAGTACCCCTGCTGGCCTATCACCAACAACGTTTGCATGATTCGCTGCAGCGGCTAGCTATCGCGTGTGACCTGACGCTCGTCGAGCAGGAAATCACTGACTTCGCCCGACGCGCCGGCAATGGCCTGCTGAAGCTGGTGATTGCCCGCCAGGGCGGCCCGCGTGGCTATGACACCCGCAAGGCAACCGGCACCACGGTCAGCATGCAGGTGTTCCCGTTGCCGCAATACCCCGCCCACCGGCGCACTGACGGTATACGCCTGCACTTGTGCCGGCAGCGACTGGCGGCAGATCCTGCACTGGCCGGCATCAAGCACCTCAACCGCCTGCAACAGGCGATAGCAGCCAGTGAATTGAACCGGGAAATTGCAGAAGAGGGGCTGATGCTTGATGCCAACGGTGCAATCATTGAAGGCACTGTCAGCAATGTGTTCCTCTTTGCGGGCGGCGAGTTGCTGACACCGCGCCTGGACCAATGTGGCGTAGCCGGTGTGATGCGTGCAGCCATCCTGCACGAGCTGGCGCCATCCCTCGGTTTGCCAGTGCGCGAATGCCGCATCACGCTGGCAGACCTGTTGGCAGCTGATGCCGTCTTCGTCTGCAACAGCGTTTTCGGTATCTGGCCGGTGCGTAGCCTGGGTGTCAGCGAACTGCAGCAATCTCCTGGACTGTGCAAGCAGTTTTTTAACCTGCTCGATAGCGCAGGTTACGGCAGGCTCTATGGCTAAGACCGTTGCCCGTTACTTGTTCCTGTCTACATTTGTGCTGTTTGCTGTTGTCAGCATGTACTGCCTGTGGCTGATCAACCAGGCGGTCTACCAGCCACTGAACCTGCCGACGCCGAAACGCACCCTGCTGGTGTCACAGGGTGAAACACTGACCGGCGTGGTGAACGACCTCGCCCGCGAAGGTGTCATCCGCCATCCGGAGTGGCTGCTGTTGTTTGCCAGGCTGCATGAGCAGACCAGTATCCGCGCGGGCGAATACGAGCTGCAACAGGGGCTCACTGGGGAAACACTGCTGCAGCAACTGGCCAGTGGCAGGGTCATCCAGTATCAGGTGACTTTCATTGAAGGCAGTACGCTGGCAGAAAATCTCGCCTTGCTGGCCGGGCAGAAAAAACTGATCGACGATATCGGCAGCATGAGCGAGCAGCAGTATCGTGCCATTTTCGGTTTTGCGCCCGCCGAGGCGGAGGGCTGGTTTTTCCCTGACACTTACAGCTACGTCAGCGGCATGAAAGTCTCGGATGTGCTGAAACAGGCCAACAACCGCATGCGCGCGATTCTCGACGAGGAATGGCAGCAGCGCGCCCGCGACTTGCCTTACCGCAATCCCCATGAAGCGCTGGTGATGGCCAGTATCATCGAAAAGGAAACCGGCATTGCCAGCGAACGCAAGGAAATCGCCGGCGTGTTTGTCCGGCGCCTGAAGAAAGGGATGCGCTTGCAGACGGATCCCACGGTTATTTATGGCATGGGCAAGACTTTCAAGGGCGACCTGAAACGCAGCCACCTGAAGGAATATACGCCGTGGAATACCTATGTCATCGATGGTTTGCCGCCGACGCCGATTGCCTTGCCGGGCCGCGCATCGATCCATGCAGCACTGAACCCGGCGCCGGGCAAGTCGCTGTTCTTTGTCGCGCGCGGTGATGGTTCGCATGTGTTTTCCGAGACCTTGCAACAGCATGAAAATGCCGTCGACGAGTTCCAGCGCCGCCGCAGCAGCCAGTACCGTTCATCGCCGGGCCCAGCCGGCAATGCCACGCCATTGACCCAGGCCGAACCCGACGCATGAGCAGTAGAGGACGTTTCATCACGATTGAAGGCGGCGAAGGGGTGGGCAAGTCCACCAATATCGCCTGTGTCGAACAGTGCCTGCAGGAGCGCGGTATCCGCTACCTGAAAACGCGTGAACCCGGCGGCACGCCACTCGCCGAAGAACTGCGCAACCTGTTGTTGGCGCCTCGCACAGAAAAAGTCTGCGAGAAAACGGAGTTGTTACTGGTCTTTGCCGCCAGGGCACAACATCTCGAACAAGTGATAAGGCCCGCACTGGCGCAAGGCACCTGGGTTTTGTGTGACCGTTTCACTGATGCGACCTATGCCTACCAGGGCGGTGGCCGCGGCCTCTCGCTGGCCACGATTGCGTTATTAGAAGAACTGGTGCAAGAGGGGTTGCAACCCGACCTGACCCTGTTACTCGACGTGGATGTCCGGACCGGCATGGCGAGGGTAGGTAAGCGTGGTGGCGAGGCTGATCGCTTCGAACGTGAACAGCTGGTTTTTTTCGAAGCCGTGCGCGCAATCTACCGTGACCGCGCCGCCAGCAATCCGGCACGTTTCCGCCTGGTGGATGCCGGGCAACCGCTGGCCAGCGTGCAGCACGATATCCGTTGTGCCATGGCAGAGTTCCTGGAGCGCAACCATGGCTGAACAGTCGCTGGTCCTGGCGCCGCTACCGTGGCAGCGTGAACAGTGGTCACTGGTCCAGTCCCTGCTCGAACGCGAACGCCTAGCACACGGGTTGTTATTGCATGGCACGGCCGGTGTCGGCAAAGGCCAGCTGGCGCGCCTGCTGGCGCTCAGGCTGTTGTGTGAATCGCCCAGGCATGGGCTGCCATGCGGCGAATGCCATGCCTGCAGCATGTTTGCCGCCGGTTCGCACCCGGATTTTTTCCTCGCCAGTGCCGCGTATGGCACAAGCGAGGATGACGATGATGGCAAGTCGCGCAAGGGAAGGAAAACTGCCACGACCAGCCGACAGATCCGCATCGATTGTATCCGCGACCTGATCCATTTCAGCCACCAGGCAGCACACCAGGGTGGCCGGCGCGTCGCTATCATCGAACCTGCCGAATGGCTCAATCGCAATGCGCAGAATGCCTTGCTGAAAACCCTCGAGGAGCCCGGCGCCGGACTGTTCATCATCCTCGTCTCGCACGAACCCTCACGCTTGCTGGCCACCACACGCAGCCGTTGCCAGGCCTTGTTGTGCCCGACACCGGAACGCCTCGATGCGCTGGAATGGCTGCGCCACCATGTCGCGGTCGATCGGGCAGAATCAGCACTGGCTTTCTGCCATGGCGCGCCGCTGAAAGCCCTGGCTGCCGTGCATGACGACCTGGATCTGCTGCACCGCGAAGTGATGCTGACACTGGAAGCATGCCGGCAGGATGAAGTGACCTATCTCTTCGCCGCCGAACAACTGGCCAGGCATGATGCCGCGATGGTGTTCGACTGGTGGTACGGCCTGCTGCACCGGTTGTGTTGTGCCAGGCCTGCGGCTGCACTGTTACACTTCACTGACCAGTTGCTCGAAGCGCGCCGCAAGGCGCTGGGCACGGCTAACCCGAATACCCGCCTGCTGTTGGAATCCCTGTTGATCGACTGGGCACAACTGCCGGCCTGAGCATACCGAGGACTGCAACATCATGAGCAAACGACCCGTCTGGCTGTTCAGTATGGACAGCGAACGCTTCTCCGCCGCCCCGATGACGACGGGTGGCCTGAAAGCCTGTTTCCAGAAATATGGCAAGACAGCCGCAGACACCGATATCGAACTGGTGCATTTCCTCGTGCGTGAGGAAATCGAACCCTGGTTCGAACAACAGTGGTTGGCAGAGTGGCAACTGCGCGCAGAGCAGGCTCTTGCGGCAGGCCAGCAGCCGGTTGCCGGTTTCAGTGTCTACACCTGGAATGCTGCCGAATTTATTGACCTCATCCGCCGGATCCGCCAGAGCTGCCCCGGTATCTGGATCATCGTCGGCGGCCCCCATGTACAGCAGGTGGAAGATTACCTGCTGGTTGACCCGATCGATGCGGTCGCCATGGGCGAGGGCGAGTTCACCTTTGTCGAGTTCCTCGATACTGCGCACCTGCAGAGCTGGCACAGTATCAATGGCCTCGCTTTTGTCGAGGATGGTGCTGTAGTCAGGAACCCTGCGCGCGCGCGCACGCTCGACCTGTCAGTATTCCCCTCTGCACTCGATGTGATCCCGCTGACAGACGCCAACGGCAAGCCGCTGTACGAGTCAGTGGCCTACGAGACCAGCCGCGGCTGCCCGTTCAAGTGCTCGTTCTGCGAATGGGGTACGGGGGCACTCGGCACCAAGATCTACCAGTTCCCGCTGGAAAGGGTGCGCAGCGACTGGGAGAAGATCGTCAAGGCCGGCATCGCCAATATCTGGCTCGCCGATTCGAATTTCGGTGCGCTGAAGGATGACATCGAGAAAGCGCGCATCATCTGCGAGCTGAAAGACCGCACCGGCTTGCCGTCTACGTTTGCGACGTCGTGGTCGAAGAAGCACAGCCCGCGCGTGCAGGAAATCGTCAAGCTGCTCAATGCTCACGGTTTGCTGCCCCATTACCAGCTCGCCTTGCAAACCCTCACGCCACTGGCGCTGGAGCTCTCGAACCGCAAGAACATGGCGGCCAACGAATATGAGCCGATTGCCAAAGCCATGGCCGAGGCCGGGGTGCCGATCGCTGCGGAGCTGATCTGGGGCTTGCCGGGTGACAACCTGAAAGATTTCGAGACCAATCTCGACCGGCTGATCGCCACGTTCCCCAACGTCAACATCTTCACCTACAACCTGTTGCCGGGTACCGAGTTCTACGAGAAGCGCTTCGAGTACAGGATAGAAACGGTACCGGTCGCGGGCTACGGTCGAGCCAAAGGCGAATATGTGATCGGCTGCCACACCTTCGATGTCGAGGAGGGCCTGGAAGGCTACTTCCTGATTGCGGCGCACATGGTGCTGGTCCACGGTACCTTGCTGCCGTTCACCATCCGCTATCTGGCACTGGAAGCCAGCATCCCGGCGTCCCCATTGATGCGGGCGATCCTGCGCCGGCTGCTGGAGCAGTATGGGCACATCATCACCGAATCGCCGGTCAATGAACTGACTGTCTACGAGAAGCTGAAGATCTACGAGAACCGGGCTGAACTGTACGTCGCCCTGTTTGACGATATTGAAAAGACCTTCGCGATCATCCGTGAAGCCGTCCACGACTGGCTGGGCAGCCACGGTGCCGATGCCGAGCTCTACCGCCGTGTCGACCTGATGCTGGCGCTGGACATGGCCCTGTGCCCTCGCAAAGGCAACCCGTCGACGGAATACCACCATTTTGCTGCTGATGCTGCAGCGATTATCCGGGCGATGGAAGCCATGGACCTGCCGCCAGCCGCAGCCTTTGCCGGCCACAGCACACTGAAAGTGGACTATCCGGGCGGTGTGGGGACTGTACTGAAGGATCCCGATGGCGGTAGCTGGATGCGCGGTGACTGGTCGCTTGCCCAGCCCGTGGCAGGCCAGCCCGACGTCGTACGGCTGCTGGAACCGGGCGGTGTTTTATAGTCCCTACTATTGTCACAACCGGTGCGGCTGAATTAAGCTGCAGGCAATAAGACCAACGAAGCGGTTGTCCAAGGGGCTGGCAGCCGGCAATGAATCCCGCAAGGATGCAGGAGAGTGACAAGATGCAAGAAAACACCATCCTGCTGGTTGAAGACAATTCCGACGACGAGGCGCTGGCCCTGCGCGCCTTCCGCCATTGCGAATTTGTGAGCAAGGTGGTCGTCGTGCGCGACGGCGCCGAAGCCCTGGATTACCTGTTCGGCACTGGCCAGTACGCCGGTCGCGACACCACCGAACAGCCCAGGCTGATCCTGCTCGACATGAAACTCCCCAAGCTCAATGGCCTGGATGTGCTGCGGCGTATCCGGCAGGACGAGCGGACCCGCTACCACCCCGTGGTGCTGATGACATCCTCCCGCCAGGAGACTGACATCATTGCCGGCTATAGCCTCGGGGCTAACAGCTATGTCCAGAAGCCGGTCAATTTCGACGAGTTCACCGACGCGATGCGCGATCTCGGGCGCTACTGGATGCAGATCAACCGGATACCGAACCTGGCCATCAAGAGTCATCATTGATGATTGATAGTCATTTAAAATCAGTAACTTAAGAAGTTCATTCAATGTTGTTTATGAACTGAACAGAGAAGAAGAGCCATGTATCTGAATGTGCTGATTGCGGATGACAGTGAAGACGACGCCCTGCTGCTGGTGAGGGAGCTGCGGCAAGGTGGCTACCATCCGCAATTCCAGCGGGTGGACACACGCGAGGAGCTGGAACGGGCACTGGAGCAGCGCCACTGGCAGCTGGTGATCACCGACCACACGATGCCAGGCTTCAATTCCAGCGATGTGCTGGAAAGTGTGAAACGTTCAGGTATGGATGTTCCTGTGATCATCGTGTCCGGCACGATAGGCGAGGAAGCTGCAGTACAGGCGATGAAAGCCGGTGCGCAGGACTACATCATGAAGGACAACCTGGCGCGCCTGATCCCGGCGATTGAGCGTGAACTGCGCGAAGTGGAAACCCGTCGCGCCCGTCACCAGGCTGAGCAGGCCCTGTCGCACATGGCTTACCACGACTCGCTGACCAACCTGCTCAACCGCTCGATGCTACACGACCGGCTGGACCAGGCGCTGACACGCGCCCGCCGCGATGACACGCTGGTCGCAGTGCTGTTCATCGATCTCGACCGCTTCAAGATCATCAATGACACCTTTGGCCATACCACCGGTGACATGCTGCTGCAGAGTGCCGCCGAGCGCCTGCGCTCCTGTGTGCGCCGGCAGGACACCATCGCCCGCTACGGCGGCGACGAGTTTGTCGTGGTGATGGAAAACCTCGAGTCGCGCAATGAGGCCGCTGCAGTGGCCCAGGCCATCATCGACGCGATGATGAAGCCGTTCCGCATCAACCACCATGAAATGTATATCGGTTCCAGTATCGGTATCGTGTTCTCGCGCGACTGTGACGGCCGTGGCGAGATGCTGATCAAGCGCGCCGATGTGGCGATGTTCCGCGCCAAGAGCATGGGGCGCAACAAGTACCAGTTCTATGTGGCCGAAATGGGCGACGAGAACGAATCGCGCAACCAGCTCGAGCAGAGCCTCTACCAGGCGCTGGCCCGCAGCGAACTGGAACTGTTCTACCAACCGCAAGTGCATATCAGCACCGGGCGTTTGCGCGGCGCGGAAGTGCTGTTGCGCTGGCGTCACCCGGATCTGGGGCTGGTGGCCCCGGGCCTGTTCATCGACTTGCTGGAGGAAACCGGCCTGATCCTGCCGGTGGGTGAGTGGGTATTGCGCACCGCCTGCCAGCAATGGAATGACTGGCTCAAGGAAGGCGTGATCACCGAAGAGCATGTGGTATCGGTGAACATATCCTCCTACCAGTTCAAGGGTGCAGACCTTGTCTTTACTGTCGGCAATATCCTCGCGGATACCGAGTTGCCGCCGCACATGCTGGACCTGGAAATCACTGAAGGCACGCTGATGGAAGACACCCAGCTCAGCCAGCAAATCCTGCAGACGCTGAAGGAAATGGGTGTACACCTGTCGATTGACGATTTCGGCACCGGTTACTCGTCATTGAGTTACCTGAAGAAATTCCCCATCGATTGCCTCAAGATTGACCAGTCTTTCGTGCGCGACCTGATCAACAATGCGGACGATGCCGTCATCGCCACCGCCATCATCGGCCTGTCGCACAACCTCAACATGAAAGTGATCGCCGAAGGCGTCGAGAACAACGATGTTCTGCAGTTCCTCGCAGAACAGAATTGCGATATGTACCAAGGCTATCATTACTCGCGCCCCGTGCCACTAAGCGAGTTCTTCGGCATCCTGCAGCGCGAACTGAAGGAAGTCGCCTGAGCGGCTGCCGGCCTCAGGCGATCGTTCCTGCATAGGCAATGAGCGTGGCAGTCATCGCCACGTTCAGTGATTCCACGCCATTGGCCATTGGCACCGACACGGTGGTGTGGGGCACTTGCCTGACGCCTGCCGATACGCCATCTGTTTCATTACCCAACACATAGATGACCGAGCCCCGTGGACGGAAACCGAACAGGGACTGGCGGCTACCGGCTGCCATGAGGCAAACCTGCATGCCGTGATCGGCCAGTTCCCGCAGGGTGTCAGGCAACTGTTCGCACACAAACACCGGAACACGGAAAAAAGTGCCAGCACTGGCCTTGATCACCAGCGAATCCAGCCTGGCACAGCCACGTTTCGGCAGGATGACACCATCCATGCCGCCGGCAGCAGCCGAGCGCAGGATCATGCCGACATTCTGCGGGTTGGTGACCTGGTCGAGCGCCAGCAGCCGCAGCGGTCTGCCAGCCGCCAGCCCCGGCAATTCCCTGGCCTGGCGCAGGTTCGGCATGCGGATATCGAGGGCAACCCCCTGGTCCTGCTTGCCGTTGCGGGAAATACGCGACAGCGCCAGGCGCGTATGCCAGGCCAGTGGTACCCCGCGCTGCTCCGCCACTTGCAGGATATCGGCCATGGTGCCACCACTGCGGTTGGATTCGGCGAGGTGCAGCTTGTAAGGCTGGAGTGACTTGTCCTTCAGGGCTTCCAGCACCGCCTGGCGGCCATACAGCGTGAAAAGGTCAGCGGGAAGCGCGGTTCTGGGGCTGTTCATTGGCATCGGCAGGACAGGCTAAGCAGAATCGGCAGTATAGCGACGCTTGTCTATTGCTGGCCATGGATCGAGAATTGCGACAACCTCCGGCGATAGCAAGAAGGATTCCGCATGAGCACCGTCAACCTGTCAGGATTTGTCCGCCTTGGCATCAACGCCAACATGATCAGGCGCTACCAGCCATTCAGCGAGCTGAATGACAAGTACTGCAAGCAGGTGCTGTTCGCCAGCCAGATCATCGAATTTGCCAAGGGCGATACGGTTTTCAGGGGCAAGCCGGACCGCAGCCGTTACTACTTCCTGCTGAAAGGGAAGCTGGTGTTCAAGACCGGCATGTTGTCGAAAAAAACCATCGATAGCCAGGACGCTGCTGCGCGGTTTGATATTTGCCCGCAATTGCCGGACGGCGCCGATGTGCAGGCAGCAGAAGGCGGACACCTGTTGTCGGTCGAGGCCAACCTGATGGATACCGCGCTGGCCTGGATGCAGGCGAGTGAACCAGAGCCGGAACCGCTGCCGCCGGCAGCGCCGGCAGCCTTGCTGGTGGTGGAAACGGTAGAGGAAGAAGAAGATGACTGGATGTCATCCCTGCTGTCCTCGCCACTGTTCTTCAACCTGCCGCCAGCCAACATCTCACGCGTTTTCAGCTTGTTCGAGCGGGTGGAGGCTGCCAAGGGCGAGGAAATCATCCGCCAGGGCGACCAGGGCCATCACTTCTATGCGCTGATCCACGGCAAGGCGAGGGTGCTGGTGGATGACCAGCCGGTCGCCGAATTGTCAGCGGGTTCCTATTTTGGTGAGGATGCCTTGCTGTCCGACGCACCGCGCTCGGCCTCGGTCGTCATGCTGACAACCGGGGAGATCGGTCGACTCGAGCGTGAGCATTTCCAGAGTTTGCTGAAGGATCCGGTCGTCAAGTTCATCACGCCGGAAGACGTTGGCAAGCAACTGATGAAGCGCGGCAACAAGTGTGTGCTGGTCGATGTGCGTTCACCCGAGGAATTTGAACACGCACCATCGCCGAACAGCCGCAACATTCCCTGTCGCGAATTGCGGGCGGTCATTCCTGCGCTGGACAAGGATGCACTCTATTTCATCAGCCAGGAGGGCGGCAAACGCAGCGAACTGGCAGCGCATCTGTTTTCACAGGCAGCCCTGCAGGCTTTTGTCATCCGGGAATAGTAGAATCCTGTTTCTTCCTGTAGCAGTGTGTGAGCCATGAGCGACAAATTCGATGTGATCTTCATCGGCGGCGGCCCCGGTGGCTATGTCGGTGCCATCCGCGCCGCCCAGCTGGGCCTGGCCGTGGCTTGTGTCGAGAAGATGAAAGGCAAGGACGGCAAGGCCACGCTCGGCGGCACTTGCCTCAATGTCGGCTGCATACCCTCCAAGGCCTTGCTCGACAGCTCCTATAAATTCCATGAGGCGAGGGAGGGCCTTGCTGTACACGGTATCACTGCCAGCGGTGTGGCCCTCGATGTGCCGGCCATGATTCGCCGCAAAGACGACATCGTCAAACAGCTCACCAGCGGCATCACACAGCTGTTCAAGGCCAACGGTGTCACCCACATCAAGGGCTCCGGCAAGCTGCTGGCCGACCGGCGCGTGGCGGTGCTTGACGATGCCGGCACCGAGACCCTCTACGAGGCCAGCCATGTCGTGCTGGCAACAGGTTCTGTGCCGATCGACATCCCGGTGGCGCCGCAGGATGGCCAGTACATCGTCGACAGTACCGGCGCACTCGAATTCAGTGAGGTTCCGCCAAGGCTCGGCATTATCGGCGCGGGTGTGATCGGCCTGGAGCTCGGCAGTGTCTGGAAACGTCTGGGCAGCGACGTGGTGTTGCTGGAAGCCATGGACAGCTTCCTGCCGGCCATGGACCAGTTCATTGCGAAAGAAGCGAAAAAGACCCTCGGGCGGCAGGGGCTCGATATCCGCCTGGGTTGCCGCGTCAGCACTGCCAGCGTGAAAGAAGGCAAGGTCGAGGTCAGATACAGCGACAAGGACGGCAACCCGCAACAGGAGCTGTTTGACCGTGTCATCGTCTGCGTCGGGCGCAAACCGAACACGGCCGGTCTGTTCGCGGAAGATTGCGGGCTGAGCCTGGACCAGCGCGGGCGCATTGCCGTTGATGGCCAGTGTGCCACCAACGTGCCGGGTGTCTGGGCTGTCGGTGACCTGGTGCGCGGCCCGATGCTGGCCCACAAGGCCTCGGAAGAGGGCGTGATGGTTGCCGAGCGTATCGCCGGCCACAAGGCCCAGATGAACTACGACCTGGTGCCGGGCGTCATCTACACCCACCCGGAGGTCGCCAGCGTCGGCTTGACCGAGGAACAGGTGAAGGAGAGCGGGCAGGCCTACAAGGTCGGCATGTTCCCGTTTGTCGCCTCCGGCCGGGCACTCGCGGCGAATGATACGGCAGGCCTGGTCAAGCTCATCGCCAGCGAAGAGTCCGACCGCATCCTCGGCTGCCACATTGTCGGCGCCAGCGCTGCCGATCTGGTGCAGCAGGTGGCGATCGCGATGGAGTACGGTGCCACGGCCGAAGACATCGGCATGATGGTGTTCGGCCACCCGACCCTGTCGGAGGCGGTGCGGGAAGCAGCGCTGGCCGTCAATGGCCACGCCATCCACATCGCCAACCGCAAGAAGCGCTGAACGGCGCGTATTCTCCGCAAATCTGCCCCGAACAGCCCTGAAACGGTTGGGCTGGGGCCGTCTAGCGTGTAAACTTCGCGCGCATTTATTTGGGGATGGCGCAGGCCAACAGCCTTTGCCCATCGTTTCAGGCAACCCCGGCGACTTGCCGGGTCATCAGAGAGCGGTAAAACATGAATCTTCATGAGTATCAGGGCAAA
>ERZ1645187.2974-NODE-2974-length-14532-cov-38.326725_pt1 | contig 14532 bp, 15 predicted proteins | sample MGYA00575352_ERZ1645187 | MGnify/ENA primary metagenome ERZ1645187 (study PRJEB40837, sample SAMN11349314) | freshwater sediment metagenome | isolation source: river sediment | host: Sediment | place: India: Wazaribad , New Delhi | collected 2017-02-21 ...
CCCCTGCCACCTCGGGCCGAGCGTGCTGGTGTACCCGGAAGGCATCATGTACACCAACGTCAAGCCGGAAGACGTTGCCGTCATCATCGACGAGCACCTGATGTTCGATCAACCGGTCGCGCGCCTGCTGGCGCCGGCCGATGTCTGGGCCTGAGATCATGGAAAGCGCTCAGCAATATCACATCGGCGACATGATTTTTGCCGCTGAAGACATCTATAACGATGGCGGCATGCCCGGCGTCGACGAAGAAGAAGGCCTGATCGTTCCGGCCGGCATGCGCGGCGTGGTGGTGCATTTCGGTGTGGCCGAGATGGACGAAACCAAGGAAATCTACCTGGTGCAGTTTGAAAACGGCCCGGATGGCAGCCTCGGCCACCCGGTTGGTTGCCTGCCGGAAGAGTTGACGCAGGCTGTTGCGGTCGACGGCTGAAAATGGCCAAAATCGGCATATTCTTCGGCACCGACACCGGCCGCACCCGGCTGGTGGCCAAGCAGATCGCCAAAAAGCTCGGCGAGGCTGCCGATGCGCCGGTCAATATCGGCCGCACGACGCTGGAGCAGTTCCTCGCCTACGACGCATATATCCTCGGCAGCCCGACGCTGGGCGACGGCGAACTGCCCGGGCAGTCGACCGGCCTGGCCCAGGCGAGCTGGGAAGAATTCCTGCCGCTGCTTTCCGACAGCTATCTTTCCGGCAAGGTCTTCGCCATTTTCGGCCTCGGCGACCAGAAGAAATACCCGGACGAATTCGTCGACGCCATCGGCATCCTGCATGACGCGCTGGTGGTGCGCGGGGGCCGCGTCATCGGTCGCTGGCCAACGGCCGGCTATGAATTCGCCGCCTCGCAGGCGGTCGATGGCGACCACTTTCTCGGCCTGGCCATCGATCAGCATCAACAGCCGCTACTGACCGAAGAACGCATCGACGCCTGGCTGGCGCAAATCACACCGGAGCTGCTGCCATGAACGCCAACCCCTGGGCTGCGCCCAAATCCCGCGAAATCCGCCGCGTGCTTGTTTCGCTCGACGAGCGTATCGCCCAGGCCTGCGACATCGTGCCCGATGCCGGCGCCGATCCTTGCATCGTCACCCTGCGCCACACCGAACTCGACAAGCTGCGCGCACACGTCTATCTGCACGGCCAGCGCAGCGGCACCTACGGCATCTTCTACGAATACCCCCACCCGGTGCCGGGCATCCTCGAATCCGAGGAAAACCTGCCGCTGCCGCAACTGCTGGCCAGCCTGGCCATGCATTTCGACGCCTGACCCGGCACGCCCGACTTTCACGCCATCATGGACAAGGATCTCGATCAGCCCCTGGTTCTGCGCCGCAGCCATACCAAAGCCTGTGCCAAAAACGTGGAAGCCCGCCTCGCAGCCTCGTGGAACAATCTGCTGCCGGCCGAATGGGCCAAACTCGCCGAGCCGCCGCTGCACTTCGCCCACTACAGCGAATACGAAATCGCCGCCGAACGCACCGTGGGTTATGATGCCGACGACCGCCCCTGCTTCACGGCACATCGCTTCATGCTCACCAACCCGGCCTCGGACGACGACGAAACCTTCTACCCGGTCGTTACCCACAGCGAAGAAATGGCCGCCTGGCGCCTGCGCGACGAGCGCTGGCTGATCTTCCGCAAGGTCGGCAACGAGCACAGCGACCCGCCCCGGGGATTTTATTCATTCAGCCAGGAAATGCCGCGCTAGCCACTGCGCTAACGGGCAGACGACACGATGCCCGAAACTGAAACCCCCACCCCGACCATCGCCGCCCTGCGCAGCCATGAAGGCGTCGATGCCCTGATCGCCGACTTCGCCCTCGCACTGATCGCGCGCGGCTGGCGAGTGCGCGGGCTGCTTCAGGAAGTCAACCAAACCGACCACGGCTGCAACGTCTCGCTGGTGGACCTTGAGACCGGCACGCGCTACCCGATCAGCCAGGAACTCGGCAAATTCTCTGCCTCCTGCCGCGTCGACCCGGTCGGCATCGCCGAAGCCAGCGCCGTGATGCGCCGCGCGGCCGGCGAAAACCCCGATCTCGTGATCTTCAACCGCTTCGCCGGCCTCGAAGCCAGCGGCCAGGGACTGGCGGCCGAGATGCTGACCCTCATGGCCGACGGCATTCCGCTGCTGACCGCCGTTTCGCCAAAGCATTTCGATGCCTGGCAGAACTTCACCGGCGGCCTGTACACCGAACTGGCACCGAATTTCACCGCTCTCGAACGCTGGTTTCTGGCTACCCGCGAAGCGCCAACGGCCCCTTAGGGAAGCGCTGATTAATTCCTGATTGGTCATTCCGGCGCGGGCCGGAATCCGGGAAACTCAAAGCGCTGGGCACCGGCCTTAGGCAGGTACGCCAAGAATCACGCTACTGGCCTTGATCAGGGCACTGGCAGGCACGCCTTCCTTGAGCCCGAGTTCAAGGACCGCCTCATTGGTCACCACGGCAAATACCGGGGTACCACCGGGCAGCGCGATTGCCACTTCGGTATTGACCGCCCCTTTGTGCAGCGCACTGACGGTTCCGGCGAGCTGGTTGCGTGCAGAAAAACGGACATCGGGTGCGCCGGCCAGCACCATCACCCACGGCGCCTTGACGTAGGCAATCGCCTCCTTGCCGAGCGCCAGGCCGAGCGCCTTGACGCTGCCTTCTGTCACGATTGCGACAATCTTGTCGCCGCCGGGCAGGGTCAGTTCGACTTCGGCATTGACTGCGCCATCGACCAGAGCCGTGATTTTGCCTTTGAATACATTGCGCGCGCTGACGTTCATGCTGTTCTCCTGAATCGGTTGTGGTTGTTGGCCCGATTTTCGCTATATACGATACTAAGCAACGATTTTTTGTCGGGTCAGGAACACTGTAGTGGGTTTCGTTCAGTGAAATCAACCATAGCGCACGAGAAATTTCGCACTATTGGCCAGGCAATGAATCGGGTTATAGTTACCGCTATATACAAACGAACATCACGAAATCATGGATACGCAACCGCACCGCCTGCGCAGCAAGCTGGAAGTCGATACCGAGTTCGGCACCTTTCTCGGCGACACCCGGATTCGCCTGCTCGAAGCCATCGAACATCAGGGGTCGATTTCCCAGGCTGCAAAAGCCGTGCCGCTTTCGTACAAGGCGGCCTGGGATGCCGTCGATGCGATGAACAACCTGGCCGACCAGCCGCTGGTGTTGCGCTCGACCGGCGGCAAGAATGGCGGCGGCACCCAGCTGACGGCGTATGGAAAAAAGGTGGTCGCGCTCTATCGGGCGCTGGAAGCCGAATACCAGGCCGCGCTCGACCGCCTGAGCGCCAGCATGAACGAGGGGCAATCGAGCGACTTCCAGCAATTCCGCCAACTGCTCAAGCGCATGTCGATGAAGACCAGCGCCCGCAACCAGTTCGCCGGCCACATCGTCGGCCTGCGCGAAGGCCATGTCGATTTCGAGGTACGCATCAAGCTCGACGACGAGAACGAGATCGTTGCCGTCATCACCGGCGATTCGGCGGAAACCCTCGGCCTGAGCATCGGCATGGAGATCAACGCGCTGGTCAAGTCATCGTCGGTGCTGCTGCTCAACGACCCGAGCGTCAAGACCAGCGCCCGCAATCACCTGTGGGGCGAGATCACGCGCATTCACGATGGCCCGGTGAATTCCGAGATCACGTTGACGATGAAGAGCGGCAAGTCGGTCTGCGCCGTCGTCACCCACGACAGCGTCGAACGCCTCGGGCTGGCGGTCGGCGGCCAGGCCTGCGCCGTGTTCAAGGCCTCGGCCGTCATTCTTTGTCTTTATGCCTGAAAGGAAACCTGCAATGAAAATAGTCCTTTTTTTGGCGTTGACCGCAACCGTCATCAATTTGGCCCATGCCGATGAGGTTCAGGTTGCCGTCGCCGCCAACTTCACCGGCCCGATGCAGGTCATCGCCCCCCTCTTCGAGCGCGACACCGGGCACAAGGCGGTGCTCTCTTTTGGTGCTACCGGCAAGTTTTATGCACAGATCGTCAATGGCGCGCCGTTCGAGGTGCTGCTCGCCGCCGACGACGAAACCCCGGCCAAACTGGTCAAAGAAGGCCAGGCCGTCGCCGGCTCGCCCTTCACCTACGCCATCGGCACGCTGGTGTTGTGGTCGGCCAACCCGGCGCTGGTCGACGGCAAGGGCGAGATTCTCAAGAAGGGCGGCTTCAAACACCTGGCCATCGCCAACCCGAAGACCGCGCCTTACGGCGCCGCCGCGCTGCAGACGATGGACAAACTCGGCGTGACCGCGACGCTCAAGCCGCTGTTCGTTCAGGGCGAGAACATTTCGCAGACGCAGCAATTCGTCGTCACCGGCGCCGCCGAACTCGGCTTCATCGCCTATTCGCAGGTGATCAAGAACGGCCGCATCGGCAGCGGCTCGGGCTGGATCGTGCCGGACAAACTCTACGACCCGATCCGTCAGGACGCGGTGATTCTTGCCAAAGGCAAGGACAAGGCCGCCAGTGTCGCCTTGATGGCCTACCTCAAATCGCCCAAAGCCAGGGAAATCATCGCCTCCTTCGGCTACAGCCTGCCCTGATTATCGCAACATGAACCCCTACCGACTGCCCGACGCCACACTCGAAACCCTGCTCGCCGACGATGCGCCCTGCGGCGATGCCACCACCCATGCACTGGGTATTGGCGACCGCCCGGGCCGGATGATTTTCCGGGCGCGTGGCGCCATGACCCTGTGCGGCAGCGAAGAAGCCCTGCGCATGGGGGAATTGCGCGGCCTGCACGCGCTCGGCCCGTTGCGCGCCAGCGGCGAATCGCTGGCGGCGGGCGACACCATCCTGATGCTGGAAGGCGATGCCGCCGCCCTGCATCAGGTGTGGAAAACGGCGCAGACCTTGATGGAATACCTCTCCGGCATCGCCACCTGCACCGCCGGCATCGTCGCCGCCGCGCGCCGCGCCAACCCGGAAATCGGCATCGCCTGCACGCGCAAGAATTTTCCCGGCACCAAGGCGGCGGCGATCAAAGCGGTGCTGAGCGGCGGCGCCAGCCCGCATCGCCTGAGCCTGTCGGAAACCCTGCTCATCTTCGCCGAACACCGCGCCTTTCTCGGCGACGAGCCACCGGCAGCCACGGTGCGCCGCCTTCGCCGGCGGTGGCCGGAGCGCGCCATCGTCGTCGAAGTCAGTGACGAAGCCGAGGCGTTGTACTGGCAAGCGGCCGGCGCCGACATCCTGCAACTCGAAAAACTGCCGCCTGAAGCGGTCGACCGCATCCGGCGCAGCTTTCCCGCCAACGCACCTACACGCATCGCCGCAGCAGGCGGCATAAATTCTGCTAATGCTGAAATGTACGCGCTGAGCGGTGCCGACATCCTCGTCACCTCGGCCCCGTATTTTGCGCCGCCACGCGATGTGGCGGTGACACTGACCGCTACCGGAATTTCGCCATGAAAATCGCCATCGCCACCAAGGATTTCACCGAAGTCAGCGGCCACGCCGGACAAACCCGGCAGTGGCTGGTGTACGACCTGACAAACCACCGCGCCAACCAGTTGCTGCCCGCCCCCTTGCGCGTCAATCTGGACAAGGAACAGGTGCTGCACGTTTTCGAGGACGACGGCCCGCACCCGCTCGACGGCATCGACATCGTCGTCGCCGCCAGTGCCGGCGACGGCTTCATCCGCCACATGCGCAAGCGCGGCGCCCAGGTGCTGCTGACCGGCGAATCCGATCCGGCCGTGGCGATCACCCGCATCCTGGCCGGCGAGGCGCTGCCCGACACACGCTTCGACATCACCACCACCCTGTGCAAGATTCGCGACCTGTTTTCGAGATACTGAGCCCGCATGGAAGACACCGACCTCGGCGCCGTCTGGTTGACCCTCAAGCTGGCCACGGTCGTCACCGTGCTGCTGCTGATCTTCGGCACGCCCATCGCCTGGTGGCTGGCGCGCACGCGCTCGCGGCTCAAGGGCGTAGTCGGCGCCGTTGTCGCGCTGCCGCTGGTGCTGCCGCCGACCGTGCTCGGTTTCTATCTGCTGGTCGCGATGGGGCCGAACGGGCCGGTCGGGCAACTGACCCAGTCGCTCGGCCTCGGCATCCTGCCTTTCACCTTCCCCGGTCTGGTCATCGCCTCGGTCTTCTATTCGCTGCCCTTCGTCGTCCAGCCCATTCAAAACGCCTTTGAAGCCATCGGCGAGCGGCCGCTCGAAGTCGCCGCGACGCTGCGCGCCAGCCCGTGGGATGCCTTCTGGTCGGTCGCCGTGCCGCTCGCCAAACCCGGCTTTCTGTCCGGCGCCATCCTCGGCTTCGCCCACACCGTCGGCGAGTTCGGCATCGTGCTGATGATCGGCGGCAACATTCCCGGCGTTACCCGCGTCGTCTCGGTGCAGATCTACGATCACGTCGAGGCGCTGGAATACGCGCAGGCGCACTGGCTGGCCGGCGGCATGGTGCTGTTCAGCTTCGTCGTGCTGTTCGCCCTCTACACCTTCAATCCGGCGCGGCGGAAGCTGGCATGAGCGGCGAAATTCGCGCCCGTTTCCGCGTCGACCGCAAGGATTTCGCGCTCGACGTCGACCTGAGCCTGCCCGGGCGCGGCATCACCGCGCTGTTCGGTCATTCCGGCTCGGGCAAGACGACCTGCCTGCGCGCGCTGGCCGGGCTGGAACGGGCACCGACTGGCTATTGCGCCATCGGCAACGCGGTCTGGCAGGACGAAAGCCAAGGCCTGTTCGTGCCGCCGCACCGCCGCGCACTGGGTTTTGTCTTTCAGGAAGCCAGCCTGTTCCCGCATCTTTCGGTGCGCCGGAATATGGAATTCGGGCAAAAAAGGACGTCGACCGCAACCAACCGTTTTTCGCTGCCCGAAGTCGCCGAATTGCTGGGCATCGCCTCCCTGCTCGACCGTGCGCCGGGCGAGCTTTCCGGCGGCGAGCGCCAGCGCGTGGCGATTGCCCGCGCCCTGCTGGCGGCGCCGCAAATCCTGCTGATGGACGAGCCGCTGGCCGCGCTCGACCTCAAACGCAAGCTGGAAATCCTGCCCTATCTCGAACGCCTGCACCGCGAGCTGGCGCTGCCCATCATCTACGTCAGCCATTCGCCGGACGAAGTCGCGCGCCTTGCCGACCATCTGGTGCTGCTCGACCAGGGTCGGGCCGTTGCCTGCGGCCCGCTCAACGACGTGCTGGCGCGCATCGACCTGCCCGCCGCCTTCGCCGACGATGCCGGCGTCGTCATCGAAGCACAGGTCGTCGAACACGAGGCGGACGAGCTGACGCGCCTGGAGTTCCCCGGCGGCCACATTTACGTCTCGCGCCGCCACGAAGCCCCTGGCACCTTGTTGCGCTGCCGCATCCATGCCCGCGACGTCAGTTTGGCGCTGATTCCGCCGCAACAAACCAGCATCCTCAATTGCGTCGCCGCCACCGTCGTCGACCTGGCGCCGACCGACACCCCGGGGCACGTGCTGGTACGCCTCGATGTCGCCGGCGACCCGCTGCTGGCGCGCATCACGCGGCGCTCGGCCGAACGGCTGGCGATCCGCCCCGGCCTGGCCCTGCGCGCCCAGATCAAGGCCGTCGCCCTGCTGGGTTGACCCATCCCACGGTTCCGGGCGCATAATGTTGCGCTGCATTACCTCCGACATCCGGAAACCTGCCAACAACGCCAGCCGTCACCAATAATTCAGTGCGTTGCGGAAATTTCGACTTTCCGCAGTTTCTTGCCGATATTGACCCCATTCCCGACTGCGAATCGCAATGACCAGCGTGTATCAATTGGAAACCCCTCCCCCGGCCCTCGACAACCCGCCCGAAGGCACGCGCCGCATGTTCGACGGCGAAGAACGCGTGTTCTACGACGGTTACTGGATCAAGACCTACCCGGTACCGGCCGACACGCTTGACGCCAAGAAGCGCCTGATCGAAGGCCTGACCCGGCGCCTCTTCAACCATACCGAACACGGCCTCAACATTCCCGGCACCCGCCTTGCCGAAGCCAAGGCCGCGCACGAAGCCGAAACCGACCCGGCACGCAAGCGCGTCAAGGCGGCGATGCTGGCCGGCGCCTACTTCAACCGCGCCGCCGACATTTTCCGCCGCCTGGTCGAATTGCAGGCCGACGGCGTCGAGATCCGCAGCGACGACGCGCTGATGCGCGAATGCGGGCGCTGCCTGCTCGACGCCATGGAACTCGGCCGCTACGTGCTCCATCGCAGTGGCGAGGAAGGCATCGACGAGCTCTGGGGCGAGCCTTTCCGCGCCTTCTCGATCCCGCTCGAAGACTTCTACGAGAGCCGCTACATCAAGATCGGCCAGGCGATGCGCGACATCGACCGGATCGCCAACGCGATGGCGGTCAATTTCATGCAGATACCCGCCTTCGCAAGCATCGAAAGTCTGGTGCGCGATCTCGCCGACGTCGCCAAGGTCAAGGCCGAAAACCTGCGCACCGACCGCGACATTTTCGAAGTCTGGGCGCAACTGGTCACCGCCGCCGAACGCCTCGCCAACTACACGCCGCTGCCGCAACCGCTCGAATGCCGCAAGGCCGACCCGCGCGGCCACCGGGTTTCGGATGGCCTGCAACTGATCCGCCAGGGCCGCGACCTGATTTTCTACATCGCCCGCGCCCGCACCCCGATGCCCAAGAGCACCCGCGAATACATCGAACGCTGCGCCAACTACCTCGAAACCGGCCGCATTCCGCTGATGCCGGCACCGCTGCCAGCCTGAGCCGGAGTCAGGCGCTCAGACTAACGCTCAGACTAATGCTCAGGCCAGTGCCCTGGCCAGCAGCACGGCAACGTGCATGGCGTCGCGTCCGCTACCGTCCTTGATCTGGTGGCGGCAGGAAAAACCGTCGGCGACGATGGGCGCATCGGCCGGCGCCGCCCGCACTGCCGGCAGCAAGGACAGCTCGCCCATCTGCCGCGACACATCGTAATGCTCGGCCTCCAGCCCGAAACTGCCGGACATGCCGCAGCAACTGGCATCGACGATGTCGAATTCAAATTCCGGAATCCAGCCGAGCACCTTCTTCATCGACTTCATCGCGCCGAAGGCCTTCTGGTGGCAATGCCCATGCACCACGGCGCGGGCGCCGGGCAGCGGCTTCAAGGGCAGCTTCAGCCCCTTGTTGCCCTCACGCATCAGGAATTCCTCGAAAAGAAAAGCCTGTTTGCCGAGTTGCGCCACCTCGGGGCCGAGCGACAGGCTGTAGAACTCGTCACGCAGCGCCAGCAGGCAGGAAGGTTCCAGCCCGACGATGGGCGTGCCGGCAGCCAACGCCGGTGCCAGCGCCGCCATCACCCGGCGCCCTTCCAGCTTCGCCGCATCGACCATGCCCTGCGACAGATAAGTGCGCCCACAACATAGGGGGCGTTCAGGTTCGGCGTCGTCGCTTGCCGGGCGCAGTATCTCGACTTCGTAGCCCCCCGCCGTCAGCACCGCCTGCGCCGCCGTTGCCACTTCCGGCGTGAAGTAGTGGCTGAAGGTATCGACAAAAAGCACCACTTTTCCGCGTTGACCGCAACTGGCGGCCTTTTCGCCGACAAACGACCGGCTGGCCGGGAGCGGGATCGGCCGTGCCGCCGCGATGCCCAGCCAGCGCTCGGCGAGGCGCGCCAGCAGCGGCGAGGCGTTACGCCAGCCGGCCACCCGGGCGAGCGGCCGACGATAACGATGCAGCCACACCGGCAGGCTGCCGAAAAGCCGGGCACGGCGCGGCACGCCTTGCAGTTCGTTGCGCTGGGCCAGGTATTCGGTCTTGATCAGGGTCATGTCGACGGCGCTCGGGCATTCCTTCTTGCAGCCCTTGCACGACACGCAAAGATCCATCGCCGCCGCCAGGTCGGGATGGGCGAAAGGCGGCTCGCCGCGCACTGACGTCAACTCGCCGTTGAGCGCCGCCTTGAAGGCCTTGACCCGCGCCCCGGTGGAATGTGCCGGATCGTGCGTGACACGGTAGCTCGGGCACATCACGCCCTTGCCTTCGCGCTGGCACTGGTGGTTGTTCATGCAGACGGCAACCGCTTTCGCGTAATTGCCGCCGGTTGCGGGAATGCCGGCATAAGCGTCGCCGACGCCGTAGGTGTCGTAGGCCGACCAGTCGAGATAGGTTTTCATGCTGCTTTTGAAGCAAAAGCAGCGCCAGAAAAAACCCCGTCAAATCAGGATGCTGGCACCTTAGAGGCTTGTCTTGTTTACGACAAGGGCGGGATGCCGCGCGCAGCGGCCAGCCATTGCACGAACTCGCCGGCCGGCATCGGCTTGGCGAAGTAGTAGCCTTGCACTTCGTCGCAGGCTACCGACTGGAGAATGCACAGCTCCTCTTCGTGCTCGACGCCTTCGGCTGTCACGCGCAGACCGATGGTGTGGCCGAGGCCGATGATCGCCTTGGTGATGGCCAGGTTGGTCGGGTCGGACAGCATGTCGGAGACGAAGGAACGATCGATCTTGAGTTTGTCGATGGGAAAACGGTTGAGGTAATTCAGGCTGGAATAGCCCATCCCGAAATCGTCGACCGCAAGTTTGACCCCCATCTCCTTGAGGCTGCCCATCAGCCGGATGTTGGCATCGACATCTTCCATCAGGATGGTTTCGGTCAGTTCGAGTTCGAGACTGGTCGGGTTGATGCCCGTTTCCCGCAGGACGCCGGCGACGGTACTCAGGAATTTTTCCTGGCGGAACTGGATCGCCGAAATATTGACGGCGACAAACAACTCGCCCAGCCCCGCCTGTTGCCAGGCTTTCTGCTGTCGGCAGGCCTGTTCGAGCACCCATTCGCCGATCGGCACGATCAGGCCGGTTTCTTCGGCAATCGGGATGAAGCGGGCCGGTGGCATCAGGCCGAGTTCGCGGTGGCGCCAGCGAATCAATGCCTCGGCACCGACTGCGTGCTGACCCAGGGCATCGAGCAGCGGCTGGAAATGCAGTTCCAGCTCGTCGTTTTCGATGGCCTGGCGCAGGCTGTTTTCGATATGCAGCCGCTCCAGCGCCTGCTCGTTCATCGTTGGCGTGAAAAACTGGAAGTTGTCGCGGCCGCTGCCCTTGGCCATGTACATCGCGCCGTCGGCGTGGCGCATCAATTCGTCGAGATCGCGCCCGTCGTCGGGGAAGATGGCGACGCCGACACTGCACGAGACATAGAGATTGACGCCATCGATCTGGTGCGGCTCGCGGATCAGCGGAATCAGGCGCTGCTCGATCAGATGCGCGACCTCATCGGCCGAATCGATGCCGTTCAGGATGATCACGAACTCGTCGCCCCCCAGGCGGCTGACCGTGTCGCCCGCGCGGATGGTTTGCACCAAGCGCGCCGCGACCGATTGCAACAGGCCGTCGCCAACGTGATGGCCGAGCGAATCGTTGATCGTCTTGAACCGGTCGAGGTCGATGAACAGCACAGCGACGCTCTGACCGAGACGGTCGGCCTGCTCGACGGTCAGGCGCAGGCGCTCCTGGAAAAGCAGGCGATTGGGCAGGCCGGTCAGCACATCGTGGTGTGCCAGATGCTCGATGCGCTGCTCCTGCAGCTTCTGTTCGGTGATGTCGGTAAACATCGTGATCGTGAACCCGGGCTGCCCCGCTTCGTCGCGCACCGTATTGACCACCATCCATTGCGGCGCCACCTCGCCGTTCTTGCGGCGCAGCCAGAATTCGCCGGTCCACGCGCCCTTGATGCGGATCGTCCGCTCGATCTGGATGTAGTAGTCCTCGCCATGGTGCTCCGAGCGCAGCATTTCCGGCGCGCGCCCGAGCAACTCGTCGGCGTGGTAGCCACTGCCCTTTACCAGGGCCGCGTTGACGCTGACGATCCGGTTCGTGCTGTCGACCACCATGATGCCTTCGGAGGTCGCCTCGAACACCTTGGCCCATAGCTGGAGCCGGCTTTCCATCTTCTTTTGCTGGCCGATGGGGGTAAAGGTCGTCAGCACCGCATCCTGTCCCTGGTAGGTCAGACGGCGCGCCGACAACAGCGCCCAGCCATCGCGGCCGGGACTGCACCACTGAACCTCGAAGCCGTCGACCGCCCCCACGTCGGCCAGACGCTGGAAAAAGCGTGCCCGCACGTGCGACTCGAGGCCACGCGCCCAGGGATCGGTCAGCTTGTCGCCTATCCACTGGTTGACCTTCGAATTGGCGTGCAGCACGCGGTGATCGGGGATCGAAGTAACCAGCATCGGCAACGAAATGGCATCGAGCAGGTCGAGCTGCGCCTCTGCCGCCGCCGCCTGGCTGGCCAGTTTCTGCTCCAGCACACGCTCGTAGTCGAGCCGTTCCAGCATGTGGTTGAAACCGCGCACCAGCTGACCGATTTCGTCCTGACTATTCCATGTCGCGCGCAAGCTGTAGTCGCTGGTGACGCTGACCCGTTCGACGACGCGCGCCAGATTGCCGAGCGGCCGGGCGATCTGGCGGGCCACGTAATACACCAGCAGCAGGATGACCATCAGCAGCAGCGCTGCCGTGCCCAGATGCACCCACATGCGGTGAAACAGCAGATCCATCCGCGCCTGCAGCAGATTGTCCAGCGCCCCCGATACCTCGCCCCAGGCTTTGGCGGTGGTCTCCAGCGCTTCGCCGCGCAGTTCGGCGATTGCCACCGGCCCGCCGCCCGAGGCGCCGTCGCGCAGGGTGGCAAGAACCCCGGCCAGCATCTGTTTCAGGTTCTCGCGTCCGGGCTCCAGCTTGAGTGCCAGGGCATGGCTCGGATTGCCGGCAAAGGCCGCGCGGTAATCGGCGTCGATCGCGTCGGCAACCGCCGACAGGCGCCCTTCGAGCAGCAGCAAGTCGACGTTGACGCCGGCCTTGGCCGGATGCGCGTCGGTCGGCAACTGCATCAGCAGATCGAGTAGTTCGGGAAACCGCAGAACGACCAGCGACATCGCATAGTAGCTGTCGAGATCGGGGTCGAGAATCAGGTTCGACTGGTCGCCGATGTAGGCCAGCAAGGCGCGACCTGCCGCCAATGCCTGCCTCTGGTTGGCCACACTCCCGTCCTGGCCCAGGGCCTGTAATGTGGCGATGAAGTGCTGGTTTAGCTCGCTGCTGCTCATTCCTTTACCGAACTGTGCCTCGCTGCGTTCGAGATGGCTGACATGGATTGCCAGCCGGTTGCCGTCGCCTGGACCTTTGGCGATATTGAGCAGGGTTTCGCGAATTTCGGTGATGTAATGAATGCCCTGGATTTCCTTGCGGGCAAAATTGATCGCAATGTACTTCTCATCGATCAGGATGTTGGTAATGAAGATGATCGCGCTCAGATCCAGCAGGTAGATCAGCAGCAATTTTTTGGGAACCGACAGATTCCCGACGAAGCGCGACAGTTTTCGCAGCATGTTTCAGCATTCCTGGATGATGGCAGGCGCAAGCAAACCGGTCTCGCCTCCTGGGAAAACATTCCCCAAACGAAGGATAGCCGAGACTTCCGCCGAGCGGAGCGAAGCGCAGTGTATCGCCGTAGCATTTTCGAGGCCAGTCGCCAAATGTTGGATTCGCGACAACGGCCCCGACAAGGCCAATGCCAACAGATACTAATCAACTGATTTATATATGGATTTTCATCTGGCACAGCGATTGCTGAAAAGGCTCCGCACAGCATTCGAGGAGCCTTCATCGTGGAACTTCCAGTCATCAGCAACACCGCGCCGGCCGCCGAAGGCGGCGGTTGCGCCTCCAGCGGCTGCGGCACCGCGCCGGACGCCCTGGGCCATCTGCCCGACCACATCCGCGCCAAGGTACAAGACCACCCCTGTTATTCGGAAGAAGCGCACCACTACTTCGCCCGCATGCACGTGGCCGTCGCCCCGGCCTGCAACATTCAGTGCAACTACTGCAACCGCAAGTACGACTGCTCCAACGAATCCCGCCCGGGCGTCGTTTCCGAGCTGCTGACGCCGGATCAGGCGATCAAGAAAGTACTCGCCGTCGCCGCCGAGATTCCGCAGATGACGGTGCTCGGCATCGCCGGACCCGGAGACCCCTTGGCCAACCCGGGCCGCACCTTTGAAACCTTCGAACAGCTGTCCGAGCGTGCCCCGGACATCAAGCTGTGCGTGTCGACCAACGGCCTCAATCTGCCGCAATACGTCGACCGTATCGCCCAGCACAACATCGACCATGTGACGATCACCATCAACTGTGTCGATCCGGAAGTGGGCGCCAAGATTTACCCGTGGATCTATTGGGAAAACAAGCGCATCACCGGCATCGAAGGTGCGCGCATCCTGATCGAGCAGCAACAGAAGGGTCTGCAGATGCTGACCGACCGGGGCATCCTGGTCAAAGTGAATTCCGTGCTGATCCCCGGCGTCAATGACGAGCATCTCAAGGAAGTCTCGAAGATCGTCAAGGCCAAGGGCGCTTTCCTGCACAACGTGATGCCGCTGATCGCCGAGCCGGAACACGGCACCTACTACGGCATCATGGAGCAGCCGGAACCCACCCCGGAAATGCTGCAGGACTTGCAGGATGCCTGCGCCGGCGACATGGCGATGATGCGCCACTGCCGCCAGTGCCGTGCCGATGCGGTCGGCCTGCTGGGCGAGGATCG
>ERZ1645187.2975-NODE-2975-length-14531-cov-46.988671_pt1 | contig 14531 bp, 17 predicted proteins | sample MGYA00575352_ERZ1645187 | MGnify/ENA primary metagenome ERZ1645187 (study PRJEB40837, sample SAMN11349314) | freshwater sediment metagenome | isolation source: river sediment | host: Sediment | place: India: Wazaribad , New Delhi | collected 2017-02-21 ...
GCTTCGCGTTTGGCTTCAAGCGCGGCTTGGCGTTTCGCCTCCTCAGCGGTGGCCTGACGTTTCGCCTCCTCAGCCGCCTTGCGCTTGGCCTCTTCGGCGGCTTCGCGGCGCGCTTCCTCCGTCGCTTCACGACGTTCTTGTTCTTCTTCACGCTGGCGGCGAAGTTCCGCTTGGCGTCGCGCTTCCGCCTCCCGTTCCGCCCGCGCTATTTTAGCCTGCCGCTCCGCTTCCTCACGCTGGCGGCGGCGCGCTTCCTGCGCCTGCCGTTCCAGTTCCGCCCGAATGGCGGCTTCGTCCACCACTTCTGACTGAATCGCTTCGATTTCCTCCGGTTCGAGGTGCGGGGCGCCGGATAGATTCACATTCAGCAACAAAAAAGCACCGATCACGGTATGCACCGTGAAGGTGACTACCGTGGCCACGAGATCCTGAGAAGTCGTCCCGCGTCCGAAGTGCATGAGCCTCGACTACCGACCGTTTGGCGGCGTATCCGGCGGGGCGGTGGACAATCCCACCTTGGCTGCGCCCGCCGCTTTCAAGGCCGCCATCGCCTGGATGACCTGTTCGTAGCGCACCTCCTTGTCGGCGCGAACCAGCACCGGCGGCGGCGGCGTGCGCTGCAACCGTTCCTCGATCTCCGCCCGACGCGGCGCGAGTTGCTGACAATCCACCGATTGCGCCTTTTCCGAACCGACATTGAAATAGCAACCGCCGTCCCGTTGCACCGACAACACCAGCACCTCGGTTTCGGGCGTCCGGTCGTCCAGCGTTTCAGCCGGCGCTTTGGGCAAGTCCACCTCAACGCCCTGATTGAGCAGCGGCGCGGTCACCATGAAAATGACCAGCAACACCAGCATCACGTCAATGTACGGGACGATGTTGATTTCCGCCTTGAGGCGGCCATGCGAGCTGCGCCGGGCCATGCGTTAATCCTGGGTGGCCGGGGCGCGGGTGGCCTCGGCGCGGTTCTTGCGCAGGCTGTAGGACTGGCGCTGGAGGATGTTGGAGAACTCCTCCATGAACGTCTCGTAGCGGTTGGCCAGCCGGTCTACCTCATGCGCGTAGCGGTTGTAGGCGATGACCGCCGGAATGGCCGCGAACAGACCCATAGCGGTAGCGATCAACGCCTCGGCGATGCCCGGCGCCACCTGCGCCAGCGTCGCCTGCTGCGTCTTACCCAGCGCCATGAAGGCGTTCATGATGCCCCAGACCGTGCCGAACAGCCCGATATACGGACTGGTGGAGCCGGTGGTCGCCAGCAGCGACAGGTACATTTCCAGATGATCCAGTTCCCGCGATCCGGCAGCCCGCATCGCCCGCTGTGCGCCGCTGACCACCGATTCCGGGTCCATAGTCGGCTGGGAACGCAGGCGCAGGAATTCCTGAAAGCCCGCCAGGAAGATGGCCTCCATGCCCGACACTTCTTCCTTCTGGCGGCTGATGCGCGCGTACAGCGAGGCGAGATCAATGCCCGACCAGAAATCATCCTCGAACTGATTGGCCGCCTGCTTGGCGGAGGTTAGCACCAGCGCCTTCTTGACAATCACCCACCACGAAGCCAGCGAAATCAGAAACAGCCCCAGCATGATCAACTGCACGATCCAACTGGCGTTGGCGATCAGGCTCCAGAACGACAACTCATGCGTCACCAATAATCTCCCTTAGCAAATCCCGTGGCATCCGACAGGCCTGGAAACGGTCCGCATCAATACAGGCTACCTTGACCCGCGCGCTGCACAGCACTGCAGCGGAATCGGTCCGCTGGATAGCGTGCGCGAACGTCAGGCTGGCGCGGCCCACATGAGCGACCTGGCTCACGACTTCCAACCGGTCGTTGAAACGGGCCGGATGGTGATAGTCCATCTGTAGCCACCGCACCGCGAACAGCAAGCGCCGGTCGCGCAGCAACGCATCCTGCTCGAAGCCGCGAGCGCGCAGCCACTCGGTGCGGGCGCGCTCCATGAATTTTAGATAATTGGCGTAGTAAACCACGCCGCCGCTGTCAGTATCTTCGTAATACACCCGAATGGGCCAGATAAAGGCTTCCATCTTTACGCTAAACTTTCTTTCCAGAAATCACATCACCGAGGAGTTCCCGATGCGCGCTCTTATTTTGTCAGCTTTGTTGCTGGTCGCGCTTCCGATCGTCGCGGCGGCGCCGCTGACCTTCGAGGAAGTAGACACCGACGGCGATGGTCTGATCAGCGCCGATGAAGCCGCCAGCGTCGAAGGTCTGGATTTCAATACCGCTGATGGCGATAACGACGGCACGCTCAGCGTGGATGAGTACGATATTGCCCTGGAAAGTCTGTCGCCGCCTGAAGAAGACGCTTCCCCGACCAGCACCGACACCGTGAAACCCACGGAATCCACTACACCTGCTTCACCGGCTACCGCCACTGCCCAACCGGCCGCGCCCACTTCACCGGCGGCCACCGCCCAACCGGCCGCGCCCGCTGCTCCGGCGGCCAAGGCCGACGCCGCCAAGCCTACCACACCTGTTAAACCCGCCGCGCCTCCGCCAGCCGCTCCGAAGCCATAGTCCGCTGTTTCTCAGGACGCGCCGCCGAACAAATCGCCGCTGTTGGCCGGTGTCAGGCCGAAATGGCGATAGGCGTGCGCCGTCGCCACCCGTCCGCGCGGAGTGCGCATTAGAAAGCCCTGCTGAATCAGATAGGGTTCCAGCACGTCCTCGATGGTGCCGCGTTCCTCGCCCAGCGCCGCTGCCAGCGTGTCCAGCCCCACCGGCCCGCCGCCGAATTTGTCAATCATCAGCCACAACAGCCGCCGGTCCTGCTCATCGAAACCGCGTTCGTCTACTTTCAGCAGATCGAGCGCCCGTTGCGCCACCTCGATGGTGATCCGTCCCTCCGCCTTCACCTGGGCAAAATCGCGGACCCGCCGCAACAGCCGGTTGGCGATGCGCGGGGTGCCGCGCGAGCGCCGGCCGATTTCCGCCGCGCCGGCAGGATGATCGGTCTCGACCCCGAGAATCCGCGCCGAGCGGGCCACGATCTGAGTCAGTTCCTCCGGCGTGTAAAACTCCAGCCGGTGAACGATGCCGAACCGGTCCCGCAGCGGGGAAGTGAGCAGTCCGGCGCGCGTGGTCGCCCCGACCAGGGTGAACGGCGGCAAATCCAGCTTGATCGAGCGCGCCGCCGGTCCCTCGCCGATCAGGATGTCAATCTGATAATCCTCCATCGCCGGATACAGGACTTCCTCGACCACGGGACTCAGCCGGTGAATTTCGTCAATGAACAGCACGTCGCGCGGTTCCAGATTGGTCAGCAGGGCGGCGACATCGCCCGGCCGCTCCAACACTGGCCCCGAAGTTTGCCGCAGATTGACGCCCATCTCGGCGGCGATGATATGCGCCAGGGTGGTTTTGCCCAGCCCTGGCGGGCCGAACAGTAAAACGTGATCCAGCGCCTCGCTCCGGGCGCGGGCGGCGTGAATGAAAATCTCCATCTGCTCGCGCATCGCCTGCTGGCCGACGTAGTCCGCCAGCCGTCGGGGCCGCACCGCCCGGTCCAGCGAGGCGTCTTCGCTGCTGGCGACGGGGGCAATCAGGCGGTCGGGCGAATTCATGCGAGTAGCGGCGTGGGTTTAATGGTTTTTAGGGAAAAGTGTGCGAACCGAAACCTGAAGTTTCGCTTAACGCCGCACGCTGGCCTGCAACGCCAGCCGGATGATCGCCTCGCTGGTCAAGCCGTCCGTGTCGAGCGACTGCACCATCCGCGAGGCTTCGGGCAGCTTGTAACCCAGCGCCACCAGAGCGCTGATGGCGTCATCCACCGGGTTGATGGCCGGCGCTGCGGCCCGTCCGCCCGGCAGCACGACCGCCGTGGGGTCCAGTCCCAGTTCACCGATCCGGTCGCGCAGTTCGATGATCAGCCGCTCGGCGGTTTTCTTGCCGATGCCCGGCAGTCGCGTTAATGAAGTGGTATCGTTCTCACGCACGCAGCGCCCGAACAATTCCACGCTCATCCCCGACAGGATCAGCAACGCCAGCCGGGGGCCGATACCGGTCACCCGAATCAGGTTGCGGAACAGGCTGCGTTCCGCCGGGCTGGCGAAACCATAGAGCGTGTGCGCATCCTCGCGCACCGCCAGATGGGTGAGCAGCGTCACTTCCGCGCCGATTTCCGGCAGGGTCTGGAACGTGGTCAGCGAGGCTTCCAGTTCGTAGCCGACCCCGTGAGCGTCTATCAGCAGATAGGGTGGCTGCTTCCAGGCCAGCAGGCCGCGCAGGCGACCGATCATCGCCGCCTCCCGGCCAGCACGGCGGCCGCGCCGAACCGCTGCAAGGTCTGGCGGGTGTGGCCGTGGCAGATCGCCACCGCCAGCGCGTCGGCGGCATCAGCCGGCGGCGGCTCCGGCAGATTCAGTAACAAAGCCACCATGCGCTGTACCTGCGACTTGTCCGCCGCTCCGCCGCCGACCACGGCTTGCTTGATGGCGCGCGGTGCGTATTCACTGACCGGCAGTCCGGCCATTACCACCGCGCACAACGCCGCACCCCGGGCCTGCCCCAGCTTGAGCGCCGAATCGGGATTGCGGTGCATGAACACCTGCTCGGCCGCGGCTTCCGCTGGCTGGTATTCCCGAATTACGCTGGCCACGCCTTCAAAGATGGTTTTCAAGCGTTCCGGCAGCGGCCGGGCGCTGTCGGTCTGGATGCAACCACTGGCGACGTAGCGGCTGCGTGGCCCGTCCATGTCGAGGATGCCGTAGCCGGTCACGCGGGAACCGGGGTCAATGCCGAGCAACCGAACCGTCGCCACGCTCAGAGTTTCGCCAGAATGGCGTCAGGAATATCGGCGTTGGAATAGACATTCTGGGTGTCGTCCAGATCTTCCAGCAGATCCAGCAACTTCACCATTTTCTGGGCGTCCTCGAAATTCAGCGTGACCGGGGACGCAGCGCGCTGGGTCACTTCGGCTTCCTCCGGCGTCAGACCAGAAGCGGTCATCGCCGCCTTGACCGTCTGGAATGCCTCCGGGTCAGTAAGCACCTCCACCGAACCGTCGTCGTTGCTCACCACGTCATCGGCGCCGGCCTCAATGGCGACTTCCATGATGCGATCCTCGTCGCTACCCGCCGGATAGCTCAACACGCCCCGTTCGGTGAACTGGAACGCCACCGAGCCGCTGGCGCCGAGATTGCCGCCGCATTTGGTGAAGGCGTGACGAACTTCCGCCACCGTGCGGTTGCGGTTGTCGGTCATCGTGTCCACCATCACCGCCACCCCGCCAGGACCGTAGCCTTCGTAGCGGATTTCCTCGTATTCCACCCCGTCCAGCGTGCCCGAACCGCGCTTGATCGCCCGATCAATGGTGTCGCGGGGCATATTGGCCACTAGCCCCTTGTCCATCGCCAGCCGCAGCCGGGAATTGGCGCCGGGGTCGCCGCCACCCATGCGGGCCGCTACCGTGATTTCCCGGATCAGCCGGGTGAACAGTTTGCCGCGTTTGGCGTCCTGGGCGTTTTTCCGGTGTTGAATGTTCGCCCATTTGCTATGTCCTGCCATGCGAAGCCTCGTGCCTGAATGAATGCCGTGCGGGGGAAATTGAGGATATTTATTTCAGTCTACCATCTTGCTATCCCGGCGCGGATGGTGAAACCGGCCGGTGGCGAAGAACGCGCAGGCTTGGGAGACCGCCGTGGGATCGACCAGCATCTGCATGTGCGAAACCGGCAGGCAGATATGATCAGTCATGCCGGGCAACTGGGTCTCGACTACGGCAATCATGCCGTCCGCCGGGGCCGGCATTCCGGGAAACAACAACCCCAGTCCCAGGTTCAAGGTGCCGGCGATAGAGCCAAGCTGGTGCGAGTTAGTCCAGGTCGGAGCGTCGCCCAGCAGGCCTTCTTCCAGCCCCCGCCCGACGAAATAACCCAGCCCGCTGTAGTGCATGATCCGGGCGGCATAACTGCCCTGATGCGGCGTGCCCATGGTTACCACCCGGCCTGGCCGGCGCTGGGGGTAGTGGTGAAACAGGTGGCGCACCACCAGTCCGCCCATGCTGTGCGCCAGAAAATGCACGACCGGCGTATCCACATGCTCCAGCAACATGTGCAAGTCCTCGGCGTTCTCCGCCGGCGTGCGGGTAATGGAAGGATAGGAATAATTCACCGTGTGGTAGCCGGCTTCCTCCAGCCAGTATTCAAGCAACTGCATCCACAGTCCATGCACGTATAAACCATGCACCAGCACCACCGTTTCCCGCTGGGCCGTCATTGTTCTGTTCTCCTCGATTGGGGGTTTGGGATCGAATTCTAGCGAAATTCGCTACCCTCCGGGCGGGTTCTGCAAAAATCGCGTCCTCACCTTGTAATAGTTTCAAAATGAAACTAAGATGAAATCCAAGAGCGAAATCATCCACCGGGCCATCATTGCCGCTGTCGGAGAACATTCATGAGCGCAGTTATTGCCGAAAATATCATCCAGGATCGCCGCCTGACGCCGGCGCAAGTGCCGCCCACTGTGGTTGAGACGCTGGACGCCGCTGAACGAACGGCGCTGACCGCACGCATCCAGCGGTTGCTGGTTGAACGGGACGCGACGCTGGTGGCGCATTACTACACCTCGCCCGAGTTGCAGGAACTGGCCGAGGCGACCGGCGGCTACGTGTCGGATTCGCTCGATATGGCCCGCTTCGGGACCGAGTGCAAATCCAGCACCCTGGTGGTGGCGGGGGTGCGGTTCATGGGCGAGACCGCCAAGATTCTCAACCCGGAAAAACGGGTGCTCATGCCCGATTTGCGCGCCGAATGCTCGCTCGATCTGGGCTGTCCGGCAGACGAATTCACCGCGTTCTGCGACCAGCATCCCGACCGGACAGTGGTGGTCTACGCCAACACCAGCGCGGCGGTGAAGGCCCGTTCCGACTGGGTGGTGACTTCCGGCATCGCCCTGGATGTGGTGCGCTATCTGGCGGAGCGCGGCGAGAAGCTGATCTGGGCGCCGGACCGGCATCTGGGCGCCTACGTCCAGCGGGAAACCGGGGTGGACCTGTTGCTATGGAGCGCCGCCTGCGTGGTGCACGAAGCCTTCAAGGCAGATGGGTTGCGCAAGCTGCGCGCCGAACATCCCGACGCCAAGGTGCTGGTCCACCCGGAATCGCCACTGGACGTGATCGCCCAGGCCGACGTGGTGGGTTCGACCACGGCGCTGGTCGAGGCGGTGCGCAAGCTGCCGGCGAAAAAGTTTATCGTCGCCACCGACAACGGCCTGTTTCACAAGATGAAGCAGGCGGCGCCGGACAAAATCCTGCTGGAAGCGCCCATTGCCGGCAAGGGCGCGACCTGCGTCAGTTGCGCCCACTGTCCGTGGATGGCGATGAACGGCCTGCGCAATCTGGCTCAGGTGCTGGAAGCCGGCGGCAATGAAATCACGATTGATGAAGCGGTGCGCGAACGGGCGGCGCTGCCGATCCGCCGGCTGCTGGAATTCGCCAAACAGCGCAAACGGGTGGTGCTGGGCAATAATGACGCCTGACGTCTACCGGCCCAACGGGAGGAAATGACAGCGCCCGTCATTTCTCAACCACCGCCGGCAACCGGTCCAGCGGCCAGCGCGGCAGCACCTCGATAGCCGCATCCTCGCGCTGGCCGGCCGCCAGCCGCCGCCAGCCGGTATAGGCGATCATCGCGCCGTTGTCGGTGCAGAATTCCAGCCGGGGGTAGTGGACCTGCCCGCCCAGTTCCGCCGTCATTTCCCGCAGCCGTTCCCGCAAGCGCCGGTTGGCGCCTACGCCGCCGGCGATGATCAAGCGTTTCAGCCGGGTCGCCTTCAGCGCCCGCCGGCATTTAATCGCCAGCGTCTCCACCACCGCCTCCTCGAAAGCACGCGCCACGGCGGCCCGATTTTCCGCCGTGGGCTCCAGCGTCCGCCAGGTGTTGATGGCGGCCGTTTTCAAGCCGCTGAAACTGAAGTCGCAACCGGGCCGGTCGGTCATTGGCCGTGGAAACTGGAAGCGCCCCGGCGCGCCCTGTTCCGCCAGTCGGGCCAGCGCCGGACCGCCGGGGTAGGGCAGACCAAGCAGCTTGGCAGTCTTATCGAATGCCTCGCCAGCGGCATCATCTACTGACTCGCCCAGGATGTGATACTGGCCGATGCCGTCCACCCGCACCAGCAGGGTATGACCACCGGACACCAATAGCGCCACGAATGGGAACGCTGGCGGGTCTGGCTCCAGCATCGGGGCTAGCAGATGGCCTTCCATATGGTGAACGCCGAGGGCGGGAACGTTCCAGGCCCAGGCCAGGCCGCGCCCGATGGCTGCGCCGACCAGCAGCGCCCCGATCAGGCCCGGCCCCCGGGTATAGGCCACGCCGTCCACCTGGTGCGGCGCCACGTTCGCCTGCTGGAACAGCCGGCGCAAGAGCGGCAGGGTTTTGCGGACGTGATCGCGCGAGGCCAGCTCCGGCACCACACCGCCGTATTCGGCATGCAGCGCAATCTGGCTGTGCAGGACGTGCGCCAACAGACCGCGTTCGCTGTCATACAGCGCCAGTCCAGTTTCGTCGCAGGAGGTTTCGAGGCCGAGGATGATCATAAAAACTCGCTGATTTTGCATTTAGCGGCTGGCGTGACTACAATCTACCGTTTATCAATTCTTCAGCCCGACATTGTACTCGACCATGAATGAGGTGATGGGTTAATGCCTTCCGTGAAAGTCAAAGAGAATGAGCCGTTCGATGTGGCTCTGCGCCGCTTCAAACGTTCTTGCGAGAAAGCCGGCGTCCTGTCCGAGGTCCGCCGCCGCGAGTCCTATGAAAAGCCGACCCAGGAGCGTAAGCGCAAGCGGGCCGCCGCCGTCAAGCGTCATCTCAAGAAACTTTCCCGGGAAATCTCCCGCCGCACCCGGTTGTTCTAAGTCGCTTCATTCCTGTCGCCACCGCCTGTACATTCGCCGTCATGTCGCTCAAAGACCGCATTCAGGATGACATGAAAGTCGCCATGCGCGCCAAGGACAAACAACGCCTCGGCGCGATCCGTTTGATCCTGGCCGCCATCAAGCAGCGCGAGGTGGACGAGCGCATCGAATTGAACGATGGTCAGACGCTGGCGGTGCTGGAAAAAATGCTCAAGCAGCGTCGGGAATCGCTGGCGCAGTACCAGAGTGCGGGCCGTGAAGACCTGGCCGCCCAGGAAGCGTTTGAGATCAACCTGATCCAAACCTACCTGCCGACACCGCTCAGCGAGGCTGAACTCGATGCGCTGATCACCCACGCCATCGCCGGGACTGGCGCCCAGTCAGTGCGCGATATGGGCAAGGTCATGGCGGTAATCAGGGATCAGGCGCAAGGTCGGGCCGACATGGCCGCAGTCAGCGCCCGGGTCAAGGCCCGTTTCGGCGGCTGAGCCGTCGCCGCGTTTTACCCCCGTCATTTTTACGCCCGACCACTGACGGCCGGGCGTACATCCACTAGGCTTTGGGGCTATGACTGGCCGCATACCCCAGGAATTCCTTGATCAACTGCTGAGCCGGGTGGATCTCGTCGAGATCGTCAACAGCCGGGTGCCGTTGCGCCGGGCGGGTCGTGAATTCACGGCCTGTTGTCCGTTTCACGCCGAAAAAACTCCATCCTTTTCGGTCAGTCCCAGCAAGCAGTTTTATCACTGTTTCGGCTGCCATGCGCATGGCAATGCCATCGGCTTTTTGATGGCCTACGAGCGGTTGGAATTTCTGGACGCCGTGGAGGAGTTGGCCCGGTACGCGGGGCTGGAATTGCCCCAAAGGGGCGGCGGTGGGGATTCTTCCCGGACGTTGCTGGAGCGGGTCACCCAGGCCGACCGATTCTTTCGCCAGCAACTGCGCACCCATCCGGCCCGGCAGCGGGCAGTGGATTATCTGCGTCAGCGTGGTCTGACTGGCCAGATCGCCAGCGTTTTCGGCATCGGTTATGCGCCGCCTGGCTGGGATCATCTGTGTCAGGCGTTGCGGGGCGAGGGCGTGCCCGCCGAGGAACTGCTTGCCGCCGGGTTGGCCAGCCGCGACGCACAGGGCCGGTTGCGTGATCGTTTCCGCGACCGCATCATCTTTCCGATCCGCGACCGGCGTGGCCGGGTCATCGCTTTCGGTGGTCGGGCGCTGGATAGCGATACGACGCCCAAGTATCTCAATTCCCCGGAAACCCCACTGTTTCACAAAGGGTCGGAACTGTACGGTCTGCATGAGGCGCGCACCCACTGCCGGCAATTACCGCGACTGTTAGTGGTCGAAGGCTACATGGATGTGGTGGCGCTGGCTCAGCACGGCGTCGGTTACGCGGTCGCTACGCTGGGCACCGCCACCACCGCCGAGCACATCGAGCGGCTGTTCCGGGTAGTCAGCGATCTGGTGTTCTGTTTCGATGGCGACCGCGCCGGGCGGGCGGCGGGCTGGCGGGCGCTCGATGTGACGTTGCCGTTCCTGCGTGATGGCCGGCAGGTCAGCTTTCTGTTCCTGCCCGAGGGCGAGGACCCGGATACGCTGATTCGCCGCGAGGGTCAGGCGGCGTTCGAGCAACGGCTGGCGCAAGCGACGCCGCTGGCGGACTATCTGTTCGCTGAACTGCGTGCCCAAACCGATCCTGAAACCCTGGCTGGCCGCGCCCGGCTGGCCGAACGGGCGCAGCCACTGCTGGAAAAATTGCCCGAGGGGCATTTCCGCGAGCTGATGAACGAACGGTTGCGGCAGGAAGCGGGAGTGACCACCACCCGGCTGCACCGGCCATCCACTGCCCCCAGTCGCGCTGACCGTAACTTGCAGTTGGTTCGCACGCCGTTGCGCAAGGCGATTGCCTTGCTGCTCTATCGACCGGAACTGGCGCAACAGGCGATGGTCAACCCTTCTGCTCCGCTGGATTGCAACGAGCCGGGGGTCAAGTTGTTCAGCGAATTGCTGGAAACATGGCGCAACGACCCCCAGCTCAGCGTAGCCGCCGTGCTGGAGCGCTACCGGGATACGCCGGAGGGAGTCATTCTGGAGCGGCTGGCGGCGTGGGAACCGGAAGCCCCGGCGGAAGATTTTCAATTCGACCTGGAATTTGCCGACATCCTGACCTATCTGCGGCGGCGTGCTGACCCGCGCGGGCGTCTGCCGGATATTCTGCTGCGACGGGGAGCGCCCAGCGCGCTGAGCGCCGAGGAACGCGAGGCGTTACGGAACCTGAGCAAGCTGCAAAAAAACTAAGCATTTTTACCGATAGGTTAAATGCGGTATTCATGATATTATTATTAGTTTGCATTTTCCCACCTCAGTCTGTGACAAGGTTATGAGCGAGCAGCAACAGTCACAATTGAAGAAATTGATCGCCCGCGGCAAGGAAAAGGGGTTTCTGACCTATGCCGAGGTAAATGACCACCTGCCCGATGACATCGTCGATCCTGAGCAGATCGAGGATATCATTGCGATGATCAATGACATGGGCATCGAAGTGCATGAATTCGTGCCCGATACTGAAACCCTGTTGCTCAATGAAAATCCGGCCAGCGCCGACGATGATGTGGTTGCCGAGGAGGCGGCTGCGGCGCTGGCGGCCGTAGACAGCGAGTTTGGCCGCACTACTGACCCCGTGCGCATGTACATGCGGGAGATGGGAACCGTTGAATTGCTGACCCGCGAGGGCGAAATTCAGATCGCCAAGCGGATTGAGGAAGGCATGACCCAGGTGCTGTCGGCCTTGGCCAGCTATCCGCCGACCATCAGTAACCTGTTGCGGATTTACGATTCGCTGAGTGAGAACGGCGCCCGGCTGTCCGATCTGATCAGCGGGTTCAACGATATGGAAGAAGTGGTTCCGCCACTGCCAGATGAGGCGCTGTTGCTGGCGGCTGATGACCCGGACGCCGTCGTCGTTGACGAAGTAGCGGTGGTGGTCAGCGACGAGGAGGATGAAGATGGCGAGGGCACGACGGTGATCGAGAGTGGCCCCGATCCTGAGGAAACGGCGCGCCGCTTCACGGAATTGCGCACCCTGTATCAGGAAATGCTGGCCAGCGTAGATGAGCTGGGCCTGCGCCAGGAGCAGACCCGGCAATTGCGCCAGCAACTCAGCGACCGTTTCCTCCAGTTTCGTCTGGTGCCGAAGACCCTGGATTTGTTGATCGCGGCGCTGCACGAGCAGGCGGAGCGCATCCGCACGCACGAAAAAGAGGTCATGAGCGCTTGTGTCAATGGGGCCCAAATGCCGCGCAAGACCTTTATTACGTCGTTTCCCCAGAATGAAACCCGGCTGGAGTGGGTGGATGAACACATTCAGGCGGGCAAGAAGTACTCGCCCCTGCTGACGGCGCAGCGCGAGGCGATTCAAGCCGCGCAGTGGCGGTTGCAGACCATTGAGCAGGAGGTGCGGTTGACGATCCACGAAATCAAGGATATCAACCGTCATATGTCCATTGGCGAGGCCAAGGCCCGCCGCGCCAAGAAGGAAATGGTCGAAGCCAATCTGCGGCTGGTGATTTCCATCGCCAAGAAGTACACCAACCGGGGCTTGCAATTTCTCGACCTGATTCAGGAAGGCAATATTGGGCTGATGAAGGCGGTAGATAAATTTGAATACCGTCGTGGCTACAAGTTTTCGACCTATGCGACCTGGTGGATTCGCCAGGCGATCACCCGCTCGATTGCGGATCAGGCCCGCACCATCCGGATTCCGGTCCACATGATCGAGACCATCAACAAGCTGAACCGGATTTCCCGGCAGATGTTGCAAGAGATGGGCCGTGAGCCGACCCCGGATGAGCTGGCCCAGCGCATGGAAATGCCCGAGGACAAGGTGCGCAAGGTGATGAAAATCGCCAAGGAGCCGATTTCGATGGAGACCCCGATTGGTGATGACGAAGATTCGCACCTGGGCGACTTCATCGAGGATATCAGCGTACTGTCGCCGGTGGACGCGGCTACTGTCGAGGGCTTGCGTGAGGCGACCCGCGAGGTGCTGGCGACGCTTACCCCGCGCGAGGCCAAAGTGCTGCGGATGCGATTTGGGATTGACATGCCGACCGACCACACGCTGGAGGAGGTCGGCAAGCAGTTCGACGTGACCCGCGAGCGGATTCGGCAGATTGAGGCCAAGGCGCTGCGCAAACTGCGGCATCCGAATCGTTCGGAGCAACTGCGCAGTTTTCTGGATCTGGAATGAACCGGTAGCGGGAAGTCGGGTCGGCGGTTAAAATTAACCTCGTTCCGGGCCCTTAGCTCAACGGTTAGAGCAGGGGACTCATAATCCCTTGGTTGTAGGTTCGAATCCTACAGGGCCCACCAAGAAAACAAGGGGTTAGGCGCAAGCCTAACCCCTTTCTCTTTGTCGGTTGTCCACTGGTTGTCCACTTCCTGAAAAGCACGGGCGATTGTCCACGGCAACCGGGGTCTTGGGAACGCGCGTTCCAGGCTCACCCGTGTGCGCGTGTGGCGCGGGAAAATCCGGGTACGCATTTTTCGCCAAGGGTCAGCCCGTGCGAGTGTGGAGCGGGGGGTTGTGTTTCCGCAATTGCGGAAAATTCAGTGAGGCGTCTCCACCAGGTCTAGCCGGTGTTCGATGCGTTCCACGCGGGCCGCCAGCTTGTCGAGGGTGATTTGCTGGCGGATGTCGGTTTCATCGGCCTGAAGGACATCCCGCCGCATCTGCACGATGCCATTCTCCACGCTGCTCATGCGCAGCTTCAGGTCGCCGACATCATCGGCAATCTGATCTACACGGGCGCGGATATGGCGCAAGTGCTCCAGCACCAGACTTTCAACGTTGTGCAGGTCGGTCATAGCTGATTCTCCCGAACAACTCCACGAAACGCCTTAACCATTTCCCGAACGGCAGGCGCAAGTTCGCCGGGGACTGAAATCATTTCACGTTGCGGGCGGCTGGATTTGGGCCGGCCTCGCCCGCGCTTCTTCGTCTTGGTTGTGGTCGCTTCCTCGTTCACGTTCGCCCCTCATAACTATTTTTAGATAGCTTATTTTGCGCGCTGACGTAGTTGTTGGAAAGGCTTGCCCGTGATTATTTGATTCATGACTTTCATAATTTTGACCTACTTTTCGTCTTACCTGATTTCGTTGCGATGCAGCATTCACCAGGCACGCGGGTTATGGGACAGCGGATTGAAACAGCGGCGCTGTCCAGGTCTGGCGCTGGGCTTCGAGTGGGTGGGGTTTAGAAGTGGCCTTTTTTGGCACTTCTAAAACGGTTCAGCCTGTGCGGGCGGGGGGAGCAAACCTCCCGCCGGCGGGAGGTTTTGAACATCTCTGGTTCAGCCCGTGTGGCTTGGGGAGAGAAAGGTAAGCCACTAATGGTCTAATCGCGCAGCACCGCCGAGTCGTGCAAGGCTTTCCAGAAGAGGTCGCCATCCTTCTCGCCCTGCTCTTTGTACCAGGGTATTGACGAGTACACTTCTTTTAAGCGTTGTTGCGCCCGCTTGCGCCGTTCGAGTTCCTGGGGTTCGAGCGAGTACTGCGAAAGAAGCTTCTGCAACGGGTCTTCCGTCGCTTCTAATGAATTCTCGTCGGTCGAAGTCATAGCGCATCTCCTTGAGTGCTGGAACTGCG
>ERZ1645187.2976-NODE-2976-length-14529-cov-119.594031_pt1 | contig 14529 bp, 11 predicted proteins | sample MGYA00575352_ERZ1645187 | MGnify/ENA primary metagenome ERZ1645187 (study PRJEB40837, sample SAMN11349314) | freshwater sediment metagenome | isolation source: river sediment | host: Sediment | place: India: Wazaribad , New Delhi | collected 2017-02-21 ...
CGATCTTCGACGGCGAGGCGATCATCGGGCTCGCCGACGACCACGGCGGCGGCGCGATCAGCCTGGAGCCCGGCGGCCAGTTCGAGCTCTCCGGCGCACCGCTCCTCGACGTCCACGCGACCAAGCGCGAATTCGACGCCCATCTCGCCGTGGTGGAGGCGGTGGCCGGCCCGCTGGGGCTCGGCTTCGCCGGGCTCGGTGCCTCGCCCAAGTGGTCGCTCGACGAGACGCCGGTGATGCCGAAGTCGCGCTACGCCATCATGCGTGCCTACATGCCGAAAGTCGGGACACGCGGCCTCGACATGATGTTCCGTACCTCGACGGTGCAGGTGAACCTCGACTTCTCGAGCGAGGCCGACATGGCGGCCAAGATGCGGGTCGGGCTGGCGCTGCAGCCGCTCGCCACCGCGCTCTTCGCCGCCTCGCCGTTCATGGACGGCAAACCCTCCGGCTTCCTCTCCACCCGCTCGGAAATCTGGCGCGACACCGATCGCAACCGCACCGGCATGCTGCCGCACGCCTTCGAGCCGGGCTTCGGCTTCGAGAGCTACGTCGAGTGGGCGCTCGACGTGCCGATGTATTTCGTCAAGCGCGGCGACACCTATCACGACGCCACCGACGTCACCTTCCGCCAGTTCATGGCCGGCGGGCTGGCGCATCGCCTGCCCGGCGTGGTGGCGGAGATGGGCGACTGGGTGAACCACGTCGGCACGCTGTTCCCCGAGGTGCGGCTGAAGCGCTACATCGAGATGCGCGGCGCCGATGCCGGCTCGAAGGCCTCGATCCCGGCGCTGCCGGCCTTCTGGGTCGGGCTCCTCTACGACGCGGGCGCCCTCGACGCCGCCTCGCGTCTCGTCGCCGACTGGACGGCCGAGGAGCGGCAGACGCTGCGCGACACCGCGCCCCGCCTCGGCCTCGCCACGCCGTTCCGCAATCGGACGCTGAGGGAGATCGGTGCCGAGGTGCTCTCGATCACGCGGGCCGGGCTGAAGGCGCGCGGCATCGTCGACGAGGCCGGCCGCGACGAGGGCGTGCATCTGGAGATGCTCGACGAGATCGTCGCGAGCGGCAGGACGCAGGCGGATCGCCTGCTCGCCGACTTCCACGGCGCCTGGGGCGGGAACATCGACCGGGTGCTCGACGCGACGGCGTGGTGAGGGTTCACCCCACCAGCCACTTCGCCGGAACCTCGAGGGCCGCCGCGATGCGGGCGAGCGTCTCCGGGGTGCCCTGGCGCCGCCCGCGCTCGAGGTCGGAGAGATAGCCCTGGGCGAGACCGGTGGCTTCGGCGAGCCGCGTCTGGGTCATGCCGCGCCAATCGCGCAACGCTTCCAGCAGCCGCGCGCCGCGCAACAGCGCCGCACTCACCGCAGCCGGCAACACAGCGTCGCCGGCCCCGGCCAATTCCGCCTTGCGCGCGTCGTAGATCGCCACGTCGGCGGCATATTCTTCCGCTTCCGTCAGGGCTTCGAGAAGCGCGTCATAGTCGGCCCGCGTCAGGACGACGAGTTCGTCGCCCGACGGTGTGCGGATGAACTGGGGCTCTCCCACGGGTGCCTCCTCAATCGCGTCGATAGGTCGTGGTGTCGCGCTTGCCGATGTAGATCGCCAGGATCGTCGTCCCGTCTTCGTCGAAGAGCACCCGATAGCGCCCGATCCTCAACCGGAAACCCTCACGACCGGCCAGCGCCTTGATGTCGCCGCGCCCGGTCATCGCGTAGAGGTCGAGGCCTCTGACGACGTCCTCGCGCGCCTCCGCCGGCAGTGCGTCGAAATCCTTCGCGGCGGCATGACTGAACACGACCGTCTTCATGGCAGATATCGCTCATTATCGCCAAAACTCAAACAGAATATCGCTCTACCAGTCCCCCAGCGTCGCCTGCACCACGGTCAGCGCCGCCACCGCCGCCGTATCGGCGCGGAGGATCCGGGGGCCGAGCGGGATGGCGGTGACGAAGCTCTTCGAATGCAGGATCGCCCGCTCCTCTCGCGAGAAGCCGCCTTCCGGGCCGATCAGCACGGCGAGGGGGCCGCGCTCCAGACCGGCGAGGACGGCGAGCGGGTTCGAGGTCTCCTCGTGCTCGTCGCAGAAGAGGATGCGGCGGCCGGGGTCGGTCGAGGGCCAGGCGTCGAGCAAGCGGTCGAGATCGACGGCTTCGGCGATCGGCGGCACCGAGATGACGCCGCATTGCTCCGCCGCCTCGACGACGTTGGCCTCCATCCGCTCCAGGTTGATGCGCGACACCTGGGTATGGCGGGTGATCACCGGGCGGATGCGGGCGACGCCCATCTCCACCGCCTTCTGCACCATGTAGTCGAGCCGGGCGTGTTTCAGCGGGGCGAAGAGCCAATCGACGTCGCCGGGGGTGGTCTGCGGGCGGACGCATTCGACGAGATGGAGGCGACAGTCGCGGCGGCCGACCGGGCGGACCTCGGCCAGCCATTCGCCGTTCGCCCCGTCGAAGACCAGGAGGCGATCGCCCTCGCCCATCCGGAGCACGTTGAGGAGATAGTTCGCCTGTTCGCGGGTCGGTTCGATCTCGCCGCCGTCGCGCAGGTGGGCGCGGACGAAGAGGCGTTGCAGGCGGAAGTCGTAGCGGGCCATGGGCGGTCTCGGGCATAGGGACGGGTTCGTCATACCATGGCCGACGACGGGGGGCGAAGATGCGGCGGGCTCGGTGCACGACGGTTCGAGACGACCCGTCGTCCGAGCCGCCGGGCCCCGCATTGCTCCTCTCCGTCCATGCCCTTGACGCCGGCTCGCCCCCCCGCCACGCTCCCGACCGTCTTTGGTCGAATCCGGAGCCGTGCGTGGCCGAGCCCCTGCCCAATGTCGTCGAATTCACCGTCTCGGAGCTCTCCCAGGCGGTGAAGCGGGCGATCGAGGACGGCTTCGGCTTCGTCCGAGTGCGCGGCGAGATCTCCGGCTATCGCGGGCCGCATTCCTCCGGCCACGCCTATTTCTCGCTGAAGGACGAGGGAGCCAAGATCGACGCCGTGGTCTGGCGCGGGTCGTTCCAGAAGCTGCGATTCAAGCCGGAAGAGGGCATGGAGGTCATCGCCACCGGGCGGATGACCACCTTCCCGGGCTCGTCCAAGTACCAGATCGTCATCGAGGCGCTGGAGCCGGCGGGTGTGGGCGCGCTGATGGCGCTGCTCGAGGAGCGCAAGAAGAAGCTCGCCGCCGAGGGCCTGTTCGATGCCGCCCGCAAGGTGGCGCTGCCGCGCCTACCCAAGGTCGTCGGCGTCGTCACCTCGCCGACCGGGGCGGTGATCCGCGACATCCTCCACCGCATCGCCGATCGCTTCCCCGTCCGGGTGATCGTCTGGCCGGTCCGCGTCCAGGGCGAGACCTCGGCGGCGGAAGTCGCCCAGGCGATCGACGGGTTCGACGCGATCCCTCGGCAAGGCCGCGACGGCATCCCGCGTCCCGACGTGCTGATCGTGGCGCGCGGTGGCGGCAGCCTCGAGGACCTGTGGAGCTTCAACGAGGAGATCGTGGTGCGGGCGGTCGCCGCCTGCTCGATCCCGCTGGTCTCGGCGATCGGTCACGAGACCGACTGGACGCTGATCGACCTCGCCGCCGACCTCCGGGCGCCGACACCCACCGGGGCGGCCGAGATGGTGCTGCCGGTTCGCGGCGAACTCCTGGAGCAGGTCGGCAGCCTCGGACTGCGGCTCGCCGGGGCCGTGCGGCGCGGGCTCGAGGCGCGGAAGACCGAATTGCGTTCGGCAGCGCGTGCGCTGCCGACGCCGGCGTCGCTCGTCGAGACGCGGCGGCAGCGCTTCGATCTCGCCTGCGGGCGCCTCGCCCATGCGCTCTCCGCCGCGGTGGCGGTCAAGGCGACGCGCTTCGCGGCGGTGCGCGGGCGACTGTCGACGACGGCGCTCGCCACCCGGCTGGCCACGGCGGGTGAGCGGCTGAAGGGCCTCGCCGGCCGCTCCGATCGCGCGGTCGTGGTCTCCCAGGATCGCCGGCGGGCTCGGCTCGACGGGGCGGCGAAACTCCTCGGCGCCCTGTCCTATCGCGGCGTGCTGTCGCGCGGCTATGCTTTGGTGCGCGATGCGGTGGGCCGGCCGGTGCGCACCGCCGCCGGGCTCGCCGAAGGCATGGGCCTCGACATCGAATTCGCCGACGGCCGCATCGGCGCGACGGTGGCGGCGGGAGGTCTGCCACCCCCGACGCGACCCGAGCCCGCTCCCCTTCCCCGCCCGCCCAGGCCGAAACGCCGCAGCGGCGAACCGACCGACCAGGGCTCGCTGTTCTGAGCCCACCACCCGGAGACACGTCGATGGATCTCGGAATCGCCGGCCGCAAGGCGGTCGTCTGCGCCGCTTCGAAGGGCCTTGGCAAGGCGTCGGCGATGTCGCTCGCCCGCGCCGGCGTCGACGTGCTGATCACCGCCCGCGGCGCCGAGGTGCTGGAGGCGACGGCGGCCGAGATCCGCGCCGCGACCGGGGCGACGGTCTCGACGCTGGCCTGCGACGTCACGACGAAGGAGGGCCGTGCCGCCATCCTCACCGCGCGGCCGGACACCGACATTCTGGTCAACAACGCCGGCGGGCCGCCGGCCGGCGACTTCCGCGACTGGGACGAGGAGAAGTGGCACGCCGCGGTCGAGGCCAACATGGTGACACCGATCATGCTGATGCGATCCTACGTCGACGGCATGGCATCGCGCGGCTGGGGCCGGGTGGTCAACGTCACCTCGGGCGCGGTCAAGGCGCCGATCCCGGTGCTCGGCCTCTCCAACGGCGCCCGAGCCGGCCTCACCGGCTTCGTCGCCGGCCTCGCCCGCGATCTGGCACCGAAGGGGGTGGTGATCAACAACCTGCTGCCCGGACAGTTCGCCACCGACCGCATCGCCACCCAGATCGACGCCAACGCCAAGCGGCAGGGCATCTCGAAGGAAGCGGCGGCGGCGGAGCTGGTCAGGGCGATCCCGGTCGGACGCTTCGGCGATCCGGCGGAGTTCGGCGAGGTCTGCGCCTTCCTGTGCTCGGTGCAGGCGGCGTTCCTGGTCGGTCAGAACATCCTCCTCGACGGGGGGAAGTATCCGGGAACGTTCTGACCGTTGCGTTCGATCAAAGCAGCCACGTCCGCTTTCGGACAGACTCGCAAAAACGGCCTCCCCGCACAGCGATCGGTGGAGGTCCACTTCGAGAGGGAGAATCCGCCATGGCGATCAAGGACATGCTGGTACTCCTCGACAACGGCTGGTCGACCGCGGAGAAGCCCGCCGCCTCGCGCGGCACCGGCAACGCGGACGTCGACCTCGTCGGCCCGGGGCCGACGCTGGCGATCGATCTGGCGCGACGGCTGGAGGCCCACGTCACCGGCGTGGCGCTGGCGGTCGATCCGATCGTCCCCGGCTTCGTCGTGGCGCCGCTCCCGGTCGAAGTGATCGAACAGGCCCGCGCTCAGGCCGTCCAGGTCGCCGGCACCGCCACCGAGCGCTTCCTCGCGCTCGCGGGGCGGGCCGGTGTTTCGGCCGAGACGCGGGTCGCCGAGATCCTGATGGGCGGGGCGCCGGAAGGCTTCGTCGTCAACTGCCGGGCGACCGATCTCGTCGTCATCGGGCAGGACGATCCCGATCGGCCCGAGCCGATGCGCGAGGCGATGATCGAGACCGCCCTCTTCGAAGGGACGGCGCCGCTGCTGATCGTGCCCTACATCTCGCGCGGCACGATCGCCTTCGACCGGGTGATGATCGGCTGGGACGGCTCTCGCACCGCCGCGCGGGCGGTCCAGGCGGCGTTGCCGCTGCTGGCACTGGCGCAGAAGATCTCGGTGGTGATGGTCGACCGGGCAGGGTCCAATCCCGGGCAGCCGGGGGCGGAGCTGGCGACGTGGCTGGCCCGCCACGGACTCGACGTCGAGCTCACCCAGGTCGAGGCGCCGGACATCTCGGTGGCCGACGCGCTGCTCGATCATGCCGCCGACAAGTCGTTCGACCTCCTGGTGATGGGCGGCTACGGTCATTCGCGGGTGCGCGAGTTCCTGCTCGGCGGGGCGACGCGCGGCATTCTCGCCACCATGACCATCCCGGTCCTGATGGCGCACTGAGGCCGGACGACCGACAATCCGTCCTAGGCGGAACGGTCGCGGCTCGCTAGAAGACACCACGACGACGGCCTCGGGAGAAGGCCGGCGCGCGAAGGACGAGAAGGCGGCGAAAGAGCCGTCCGCGACGAACGATCGATCGAAGGGGAAACGGCCGGGAGTGGCTTGGACACTTCCGCGCGTGGGACGCTGGCCCGTGGACGGGTGGCGGTGCCCGTGCGCCGCATCCCACAGGGGGCTTCATGGCCGTTCGCAATCTCGACGGAATCTTCCAGCCGCGTTCGATCCTGGTCGTCGGGCCGGAACGCATCGGCAAGGCCGCCTGCGACCTCTTCTTCGAAAACCTCGCCCGCACCGAGTTCAAGGGACGGCTGTTCTTCGCCGGGGTGACGCCGCCGGAGGGGATCAAGGCCGAGACGGTCGCCTCGCTCGCCGCCTTCGACCAGAAGGTCGATCTCGCACTGGTGATCTCGGGCGCCGGGTCGGCGGTCGAGGTGATCGAGCGCCTCGGCGCGCTCCGGATCAAGGCGGCGCTGTTCCTGTCGCGCGGCTACGACGAGTGGTCCTTCGCCACCTCGCGGATGGCGCTGCAGACGGCGCGCAAGCACGGCCTCCGGCTGATCGGGCCGGGGTCGCTCGGGGTGCGCTCGCTGCATGCCGGTGTCGACCTGTCGCTCGCGGCGCGGCCGGCCAAGAAGGGCGACCTCGCCCTCGTCTCGCGCTCGGCGGCGGTGATCAACTCGACGCTCGCCTGGGCCGAGCAACACGGTGTCGGCTTCTCCTCGGTGGTCTCGCTCGGCCAGAAGGTCGACGTCGACGTCGGCGACCTGCTCGACCACTTCACCGCCGACTACAAGACCCGCGCCGTGCTCGTCCATCTGGAGAGCATCTGGTCGCCGTCGAAGTTCCTCTCGGCGGCGCGCGCCTGCGCCCGCACCAAGCCGGTGATCGTCATCCGCTCCGGCACCAGCCGCGACAAGCGAATGATCGGCAACACCCATTCGAGCCGTCTGGCCACCGTCGACTGGGTCTACGACGCCGCCTTCCGTCGCGCCGGCCTGGTCCGTGTGAACTCGATCGACGAACTCTTCGATGCGGCCGAGACCATCACCCGGGTGAAGCCGTCGCCGCTCAAGCGGGTGGCGGTGATCGCCAACGGCCGCAGCCTCGCCACCATCGTCGCCGACCACCTGGAGGCGAGTGGCGGCGTGATGGCCGATCTCTCGGCCGAGACCTTCGAGGCGCTGGCCGCCAACGTGCGTCGCGGCCGCGATGCGGGCAATCCGCTGACGCTCGCCGACGACGCCGACGCGGCGACCTTCGGGGCGGTGCTCGAGGCGGTGCTCGCCGACCCGGGGGTCGACGCGGCGATGGTGCTGCACGCCCCGTCGGCCTTCTCCGACACCACCGAGGTGGCCAAGAAGGTCGCCGAGATCGCCACCGCCCAGGCCAAGAGGATCGGCCGCCGCAAGCCGGTGATGGCCTCCTTCCTCGACCTGTCCGAGGAAGCCGACGCCATCCTCCACGCCAGCGGCGTTCCCTGTCACCCGACGCCGGAGGAGGCGGTGCGCTCCTTCGGCCATCTGGTGCGCTACGTCGCGGCGCAGGAACGCTTGATGGCGATCCCCGAGCCGCTGCCGGCGGAGTTCCGCCCCGAGCCGGACAAGGCGCGGACGATCGTCTCGGCCGCGCTGGCCGAGGATCGCGAATGGCTGAGCCCGGTGGCGGTGCGCGACCTGCTCGCCGCCTACGACATCCCGGTTCTCTCCACCGTGCTCGCCGCCGATGCGGCGGAGGCGGTCGAAGCCGCCCGCCCGCATCTCAAGGAAGACAGGCGGGTGGTGTTGAAGATCGCCTCGCGCGAGATCGCCTTCAAGTCGGACGTCGACGGCGTCCGGCTGGGGCTCGAGAGCGAGGAGGAGGTGGCCGAGGCGACCTGCGAGATGCTCGACCGCATCCGCGCCCGCTTCCCCGACAAGGTGATCGACGGCGTCATCGTCATGCCGATGGTGGAGAAGCGCTTCGGCATCGAGCTGCTCGCCGGCATCGCCGACGACTTCGTCTTCGGCCCCGTCGTGGTCTTCGGCCAGGGCGGCACCTCGGTCGAGGTGGTCGGCGACCGCGCCCTCGATCTGGCGCCGATCGACATGAACCTCGCCCATGCGATGATCGCCGAGACGCGGGTGGCGAAGTTGATGCGCGGCTACCGCAACCGGCCGCCGGTCGACGAATATGCCGTCGCCCTGACCCTGTGCAAGCTCAGCCAGCTCGCCTGCGACGTCCCCGAGATCCGCGAACTCGATCTCAATCCGATCGTCGCCGACCACGAGGGCGTCATCGTCCTCGACGCGCGCGTCCGCATCGCGCCGATCACCCAGCGCGCCGGCCAGATCGGCCATCCGCGCCTCGCCATCCGTCCCTATCCGAAGGAATGGGAGCGCGAGACCGAACTCAAGGACGGGCGCAAGGTCGAGATGCGGCCGATCCGGCCGGAGGACGAGGCACTCTATCCCGACTTCTTCACCGAGGTCACGCCGGAGGATCTGCGTCTCAGGTTCTTCGCGCCGATCAAGGACTTCTCCCATGCGTTCCTGGCCAAGCTGACCCAGCTCGACTACGAACGCGCCATCGCCTTCGCGGCGATCGAGAAGGAGAGCGGCAAGCTGCTCGGCGTCGTCCGGCTCCATGCCGATCCCGACCACATCACCGGCGAATACGCCATCCTGCTGCGCTCCAACCTCAAGGGACAGGGGCTCGGCTGGAAGCTGATGAAGCTGATGATCGAATGGGCCAAGGCCGACGGTCTGTCGGCGGTCAAGGGCGAGATCCTGCGCGAGAACCGCACCATGATCTCGATGTGCGAGGCGCTCGGCTTCTCGGTGAAGTCATCGCCGGACGACGAGTCGATCGCCATGGTGACGCTGCCGATCTCGGCGGTCGGCGATACCTCCGCCCTACCCTGACGGAGCGCCTCGATCGTCGAGGCCGAGACGACCCCGGGCCGCCGCGAGCACCGTCTCCGGCGGCCCGTTCGCATCGAGGCGGGTCCAGTCGATCGTGCCGAGATCGAACCCGCGCTGCAGCCGCACCACCGTGACGTCGGCGTCGGAGGCGTCGCCCCGACGCGTGCCGACCCGGGCGAGCGCCGTCGCCTCGTCGACATCGAGCCACAGGCCGGCGAAGGGAACCTCGGCCGCCGCCGCGATCGCCGCGAAGTCGGCACGCTCCTCGGGGCGGGCGGCGACCGCATCGAGGATCACCGAGCGTCCGGCCGCCAACGCCCGCCGCGCCGCTGCGGCGAGGACCCCATAGACATGCACCGAAGCCTCGGCGGTATAGACCTCGGCCGGCAGGCGTGCCTCGGCGACGCGTCCGGCGAGGAGTTTGCGGATCTCGTCGGTGCGCAGGACGAGGGCGCCGGGCGCCGGCTCGAAGGCGGGCGCCAACATCTCGGCGAGCCGCGACTTGCCCGAGCCGGAGAGGCCGCCGATCGCCACCAGCCGCGGGGTGCGGGGCTCGAGGTGGTCGAACGCGGCGGCGAATAGGCGGACGGCCTCGGCCTCCGCCGTCGCGCGGGGGCCGCCGTCGAGATGGGCCGCGCGCGCCGCGGCGATCTTGGCTCGCAGCGCGGCTCGAACCGACAGATAGAGCGGCAGGGCGGCGAGGCCGTCGATCTCGGCGAAGAGCGCGGCGGCGATCGCCGCGGGATCGCCGGCGATGCGCCGACGCTCCGCCTCGAGCCGTGCGGTTTCCAGGATTAGGCGATCGAGGAGACGGCGGGCGCTCGCCCGGTCGCCGCGATCGGCGAGGTCCATCACCAGGAAGCCGGCGTCGTAGAGAACGTCGCCGGTGGCGATGGCGTCGTCGAACTCGATCGCGTCGAAGGGTTGGGCGCGTCCGTCGATCACCGCGATGTTGCCGGCGTGGAGGTCGCCGTGGCCGAGGCGGACGAAGCCCTGGCGGCCGCGCGTCTCGACCAGATCGGCGAGGACCGCGTGACGTTCGGCGGCGGCGCGGGTCAGGGCGGCGGCGCGCGCGGGCGGGAAGAGATCGGGGCGCAGGGCGAAGGCCTCGGCGTTCTGCGCGAGGTAGCGGCCGAGATCGGCGTACCAGGGGCCGGCCTCGCGCGGCCGGGCGCGGGCCTCGGCGCGGGCGATCGTCGCGGCGAGATCGTCGACGAAGGCGGGGGCGAGCGGGCCCCTCGCCAGGACGCGGTCGAGGGTGGCGGTCTCGTCGAAGCGGTTCATCTCGACCGCCCATTCGACCGGCTCGCCCGCCCCGCCGATCGCCAGACGGCCGTCGGCCTCGCGGGTGATCGGCACGACGCGGCGGTAGATCTGCGGGGCGATCGGCCGATCGACGGCGATCTCGCGGCGGCAGGCCGCCTCGCGCAGCGCCGGGGTGGAGAAGTCGAGGAAGGGGAAACGCACCGGCCGCTTGATCTTGTAGGCGAGCGGGCCGGCGAGGAAGACGACGGCGGCGTGGGTGTCTATGCGCCGCGGCGCCTCGGCGAGGCCGTGAGTGGCGGGATCGGCGAGGAAGGCGGCGACGTCGCGCCAGCCCGCCGGTTCGCTGCCGGGCGGCGGCGGCGAGACGGACATCGGGAGCGGGTCGCGCGACATGATGCGTCCCTTCGTCGGACGGCGCTCGGCCACGACGCCATCCTGGACCTCGGGCATCGCACCGACGTTGACCGAGGTCAATGTCGGTGCCATTGGGGATGAAACAATAGCCCTTCCGCCAATCGGAGTCGTCCGCCATGCCCGGTACGGGACTGAAGAAGATCCGCCTCAATCTCGCTCGCACCAAGGAGCATCCGATGGGGTCGGCGCGGCACGGCTACGAATTCCTGGCGCCGCTCGACGCCGAGGGGCGGATCGACGCCGATGCCTGGAAGAAGCTGCGCGACAAGTGTCGCGTCCGCCGCTTCTGGGGCGCCGAGGAAGAGGACGTCGGCCATCTCGTCCACCGCCCCGGCGGCAGCTGGGCCTTCCGCTACGACATTTCGGGCGACGAGGACGACGAGGCGGGCTATCGCTTCGGCGCCCACCCGTTCGTCGTCGGAGAGTACGTCTCGATCAAGGATGAGGACGGCGACCTCAACACCTTCCAAGTGGTCACCGTCATCGCCGTCTGATCGCCTTCGTGAACGCATTCGACCATCCGTGCGCCCCCCCTGGGCGGGTGGCTCCGGCGTCACGGTTCGTCGTCACCGCGCGTCATCCTTCGTCCGAGGGTGGCGGCGGCGGTTGTCGCGGTCGGTGGTGAGGGCGCGCCACGACGTGCGAGTGGTGGGCATCCATCCGGAGGCCCCCATGCGTCCCTTCCTCGTCTGCGCCTCGGCGTTCGTCCTCGTCTTCGTGGCGTCTCTCCTCGCCGCCGAGGCGGCCCCGATCGGTCCCGTCGCCGCCGGGCTGAAGGCCGACATGAGTGCCTCACGCATCATGGAGCCGGTGTGCAGCGGCTGTGGATGCCGTGGCGGCCCGGGCTACCGGACGGCGAGCGGCCGATGCGCCTCCTGGGGGAGGCGGCGCTGACGGCTCCGCTCGGGAGCACCCGGTTCGCCGGCGCGGACCGACCTCGTCAATTGACCATCGGCGGCTTGACGAGGAGGATGTTCACGTCGGCCTTCGGGGTGAAGTTCTCGTGGGTCACCTCGAAGCGGGTCGGGCCGGTCTTCTTCACGCCGTCGGCGCAGAAGCTCACCAGGTTCTTGGCATCGCCCTTGTCGACGACCATGCGGAAGCGGCCGATCGACCCCTTCCAGTTGGCGCCGGAGGTCAGGACGTAGCCGATCCAGACATCGGGGCGCAGCGCCTCGGCATCCTTGCCCTGAGTGGAGTCGAAGCCCTTCACGAAGGCATCGTCGATGCAGAACTTCGCCCGATAGGCGGCGACGTCGGCGGCGAGGGAGGAATCCTTGCGCAGCGACGGCTTGAGGATCGAGCCGACCGAACCGCCGGCCAGCGGCTTGTAGGCATGGGAGACGCGGATCGGGCGGCCGGCGGGGAAGACCTGGGTGCGGGTGACGGTGGTCCGGGTCACCCAGCCGGCGAGCCAATAGGGATATTGCTCGTCACCGGCGTTCTTCAGCAGGCCCTCGGCGATCAGTGCCTTGCGCTCGGCCGGCGTCTTCGCCTCCACCGCCTTCTCGAAGCGCTCCCAGTCGGCGAGGACCGGGAAGCCTGCCGCCTTCACCCGTGCGGTGACGTCCCGACCGTTCAGCAGCGCCACCTGGAGCACGTCGAGCTTCACCGGGTTGCCGTCGACGGAGGTCCGGAAGTCGAGTTCGGCGAGGAAGTCGGGGATGCGGATCTCCGGTTCGTAGACGACGTCGGGCAGCGGGAAGGCGACCAGCGCCTCGATGTCGGCGCCGGAGCCGTTGAGGAAGACGTAGTCGACCGTCACCTTGTTCTCGGAGAGGAAGAGGTCCTCGCTCTGCATGGCGATCGCGTCGGACTTCAACAGCGTCAGGCCACCGACGCCGATTTCGGCGGTCGAGTCGTTGGCGAGGGCGGCCGTGGGCAACGCCAGGGCGAGGAAGACGGCGGCTCGGACGGCGAGGGGCGCGGACTGCGGCATCGAAGGCTCCCGGGAGACGATCGGAGGCCGACACAGTGGCCGGCTCCGCCGCCCGCGTAAACCCCCGCCCGGACCGGCGGCCACCCCGCGCGCTGGCCGAAATCCACGAGAGGCGAGCTCGCGGCCGCCTCTCGTGGATTTCGACCGGTGTCCTTTTCCGATCGCTTCGGCGCCGATCGGAAGGGCTCCGGCGTGGATCAGAAGTCCATGCCGAATCGAAAGTCGGGTCCGCCCGACGTTCGCACCGCGAGACCCTGAGCGGCGAAACAGAAAAGGGCGGCCGAAGCCGCCCTTCCCGTGGTCTTCGAATGCAGGCGTGGATCAGAAGTCCATGCCGCCCATGCCGCCCATGCCGCCGCCCGGCATCGCCGGGGCGGATTCCTTGCGCGGCTTCTCGGCGATCATCGCCTCGGTGGTGATGAGCAGGCCGGCGACCGAGGCCGCGTCCTGCAGGGCCGTGCGGACGACCTTGGTCGGGTCGATGATGCCGGCCGACACCATGTTGACGAACTGCTCGGTCTGAGCGTCGAAGCCGATCTCGGCGTCGGTGCCCTCGATGAGCTTGCCGACCACGATCGAGCCCTCGACGCCGGCGTTCTCGGCGATCTGACGGATCGGGGACTCGAGCGCCTTGAGCACGATGTGGATGCCGGCCTGGACGTCGGCGACGTCGGACTTGAGGGCCTCGACGGCCTTCTTGGCGCGCAGCAGGGCGACGCCGCCACCGGGGACGATGCCTTCTTCCACGGCCGCGCGGGTCGCGGCGAGGGCGTCGTCGACGCGGTCCTTCTTCTCCTTGACCTCGATCTCGGTGGCGCCGCCGACGCGGATCACCGCGACGCCGCCGGCGAGCTTGGCGAGGCGCTCCTGGAGCTTCTCGCGATCGTAGTCGGAGGTGGTCTCCTCGATCTGGGCCTTGATCTGGGCGACGCGCGCCTCGATCTCGGCCTTGGCGCCGGTGCCGTCGACGATCGTGGTGTTCTCCTTGGCGATCGTCACCTTCTTGGCGCGGCCGAGCATGTCGAGCGAGACGCTCTCCAGCTTGATGCCGAGATCTTCCGAGATCACCTGGCCGTTGGTGAGGATGGCGATGTCCTCGAGCATCGCCTTGCGGCGATCGCCGAAGCCCGGCGCCTTGACGGCGGCGATCTTCAGGCCACCGCGCAGCTTGTTGACCACCAGGGTCGCCAGAGCCTCGCCCTCGACGTCCTCGGCGATGATGACCAGCGGCTTGGAGGTCTGAACGACGGCCTCCAGCACCGGCAGCATGGCCTGCAGGTTCGACAGCTTCTTCTCGTGGATGAGGATGTAGGGATCCTCGAGCTCCGCGATCATCTTGTCGGCGTTGGTGATGAAGTAGGGCGACAGGTAGCCGCGGTCGAACTGCATGCCTTCGACGACGTCGAGCTCGGTCTCGGCGGTCTTGGCCTCCTCGACGGTGATGACGCCCTCGTTGCCGACCTTCTGCATCGCCTCGGCGATCATCTCGCCGATGGCCTTCTCGCCGTTGGCCGAGATGGTGCCGACCTGAGCGACCTCGGCCGAGGTCTTGATCTTCTTCGAGCGGCCCTCGAGGTCCTTGACCGCGGCGATGGTGGCCATCTCGATGCCGCGCTTCAGATCCATCGGGTTCATGCCGGCGGCGACCGACTTGGCGCCCTCGCGGACGATCGACTGGGCGAGAACGGTCGCGGTGGTGGTGCCGTCACCGGCGAGGTCGGCGGTCTTCGAGGCCACTTCGCGCACCATCTGGGCGCCCATGTTCTCGAACTTGTCCTCGAGCTCGATCTCCTTGGCGACGGTGACGCCGTCCTTGGTGATGCGGGGAGCGCCGAACGACTTGTCGATGACGACGTTGCGGCCCTTGGGGCCGAGCGTCACCT
>ERZ1645187.2977-NODE-2977-length-14529-cov-7.841785_pt1 | contig 14529 bp, 16 predicted proteins | sample MGYA00575352_ERZ1645187 | MGnify/ENA primary metagenome ERZ1645187 (study PRJEB40837, sample SAMN11349314) | freshwater sediment metagenome | isolation source: river sediment | host: Sediment | place: India: Wazaribad , New Delhi | collected 2017-02-21 ...
TGGGCGCGGGCTCGGGGCGGCGCGCCTCGGGCGCAGGTTTGGGCGCGGGCGGCGCCACGGGGGCGGCGGGCGCGGGCGCGGCGGGCGCATCCCCCACCCGGTTCGACAGCCCCAGACGGTGCACCTTGCCGATCACGGCATTGCGGGTCACCCCGCCCAGCTCTTTGGCGATCTGGCTGGCCGACTGGCCCTCGGACCACATCTTCTTGAGGAGTTCGACGCGCTCATCGGTCCAGGACATGGTCACCCTTTCGCTCTCTTTGCCAACCCGACACGGGCAGACCCTACGGCTTTCGCCATTCTAATGCGGACGCAGTGAGATACAAGCGCCGCCCCCGGATTTCAACCCCGCGGCGGATTGCCCTTTGACAAAAGCGCCGCCCGGGGCTACCCCACGGCCATGATCAAACGGACCGCCCTCCTTGCCCGTCCCCGACGTCGCGCCCGCGCCTGACGTCCGATCCCCCGTGGCCGCAGGCCACAAACCTTCAGCAGAGCCGTGGCCGCAGGCCACAAACCTGCAAAAGACCCGTGGCCCAGGCCACAAACCCCGCAAGGATCCCGTGGCCAAAGGCCACACAGCCTTCAAAACAAGCGCAAATCCCGGCCAAAGCCGTTGACAGCCCATCGGGGCTCAGGCACCCCTTGGCCTTCCTATCCGGAGACATCCCATGATTTCCTCGATCCTGCCGACCTATAACCGCGCGCCGCTCGCCTTCGTCAAAGGCGCGGGCTCCTGGCTGGAGGCCGCGGATGGCGCGCGATATCTCGACATGGGCGCCGGGATCGCGGTGAACGCGCTCGGCCATGCCGCGCCGGAACTCGTCGCCGCGCTGACCGAGCAGGCCCAGAAACTCTGGCATGTCTCGAACCTCTACCAGATCCCCGAGCAACAGCGCCTCGCCGACCAACTCGTGGCCGCGACCTTCGCCGATACCGTGTTCTTCACCAATTCGGGCACCGAGGCCTGCGAGCTCGCCGTCAAGATGGCGCGCAAATACTGGTATGAGAAAGGCGCCCCCGAGCGGGTCGAGATCCTGACCTTCGCGGGCGCCTTCCATGGCCGCTCCTCGGCGGCGATCGCGGCGGCGGGCTCGGAGAAAATGGTCAAGGGCTTCGGCCCGCTCCTGCCCGGCTTTGTCCACCTGCCCTGGGATGACCTCGAGGCGGTGAAAGCCGCGATGGGCCCCAACACCGCCGCGATCCTGATCGAGCCGGTGCAGGGCGAGGGCGGCATCCGCCCGGCCTCCGACGCCTTCCTGAAAGCGCTCAAGGACATCTCCGCCGAAACCGGCACGCTTCTGATCTTCGACGAGGTGCAATGCGGCATGGGCCGCACGGGGCGGCTCTTCGCGCATGAATGGGCCGGCATCACCCCCGATATCATGATGGTCGCCAAAGGCATCGGCGGCGGCTTCCCGCTCGGCGCGGTGCTGGCCACCGAAGCGGCGGCCTCGGGCATGGTCGCGGGCACCCATGGCTCGACCTATGGCGGCAACCCGCTCGGCTGCGCGGTCGGCGCGAAGGTGATGGAGATCGTCTCCACCCCCGAATTCCTCGCCGAGGTGAACGCGCGCGCGGGCTTCCTGCGCCAAAAGCTCGAGGCGCTGGTCGCCGCGCACCCCGGCGTCTTCTCCGAGGTCCGCGGCCAGGGGCTGATGCTCGGGCTGAAATGCCTGCCCGCGCCGGGCGATGTCGTGGCCGCGGCCTATGCCCAGAACCTGCTCACCGTGCCCGCCGCCGATAACGTGCTGCGGCTCCTGCCCGCGCTCAATATCTCCGAGGCGGACATGGCCGAAGCCGTCGCCCGCCTCGACGCCGCCGCCACCGCACTTGAACAGAAACCGGCCTGATTTCTTCTTGGCCCCAATACGCCGGGGGTCCGGGGGCAGCGCCCCCGGCGCCGCCGGGAAAGCAAAGCACATGACCCATTTTCTCGATATCCACACCACCAGCCCCGAAGACCTGCGCAAGATGATCGACTCGGCGCGCGCCATGAAGGACGCCCGCCAGGGCCTCCCGAAAGGCGCCCCCGATGAGGATGCGCCGCTCAAAGGCCATATGGTCGCGCTGATCTTCGAGAAACCCTCGACCCGAACCCGGGTGAGCTTCGATGTGGGCGTGCGCCAGATGGGCGGCCAGACGATGGTGCTCTCGGGCAAGGAAATGCAGCTCGGCCATGGCGAGACTATCGCCGATACCGCACGGGTGCTCTCGCGCTATGTCGATCTGATCATGATCCGCACCTTCGAGGAGGCGACGCTGCTCGAGATGGCCGAATATGCCTCCGTGCCGGTGATCAACGGGCTGACGAACCGCACCCACCCCTGCCAGATCATGGCCGATATCATGACCTATGAAGAACACCGCGGCCCGATCGCCGGGCGCAAGGTGGTCTGGTCGGGCGACGGCAACAACGTCTGCGCCTCGTTCCTGCAGGCGGCCGGGCAATTCGGCTTCGACCTCACCTTCACCGGCCCGCAAACCCTTGACCCGGAACGCGAATGGGTCGACTTCGCGCGCGCCAAAGGGGTCAATGTCGAGATCGAGCGCGATCCGGCGAAAGCGGTGTCCGGCGCCGATCTCGTCGTCACCGATACCTGGGTGTCGATGCATGACCCGGAATCGGCGAAAGAGCGGCGCCACAATCAGCTCCGCCCCTATCAGGTCAACGAAGAGCTGATGGCCAAAGCCAAACCCGACGCGCTCTTCATGCATTGCCTGCCCGCGCATCGCAACGATGAGGCCACCTCGGCGGTGATGGACGGGCCCCATTCGGTGATTTTCGACGAAGCGGAAAACCGGCTCCATGCGCAAAAGGCGATCATGCGCTGGTGCTTGGGCAAGTGATCTGACCCAGCGTGGAGGGGGCGCTGCCCCCCGCCCGTTCCGGGCTCCCCCCGGGATATTTCTGGCAAGATGAAGTGTGGTCCTTTCATCTTGCCAGAAATATCCCGGGGGTGAATGCCGAAGGCAGAGGGGGCAGCGCCCCCTTCAGGTGCCGCGCGGCTTGGCGCGGGTCGTCGGATCGGCTTCGCGCGGGTTTTCCGGCCAGGGGTGGCGGGGGTAGCGGCCGCGCATCTCCTTGCGGACCTCGGCATAGGAGCCCTCCCAGAACCCGGGTAGATCCATCGTCACCTGAATGGGCTTCATCCCCGGCGAGAGGAGCGAGATCCTGAGCGGGTGGCGCTTCGGGCCGACCGTCGGATGCGTGGTCACGCCATACATCTCGGGCAGTTTCACCTCTATCGCGGGCGCCTCGCCGGAATAATCGATCGGCACGCGCCGGCCGAGCGGGGTGGTGAAATGGCTCGGCGCGAGGCGGTCGAGGAGCGCGGTCTGATCCCAGTCGAGTTGCGCTTTCAGCGCCTCGGTGAGGTCAAGCGCCCGCAGATCGGCCTCGGTGCGTTTGCCGGAGAGGAAGGGCAGCAGCGCCTCGCCCGCGAGCAGCGCTTCGTCCGACAGATCCGGCAGATCGGCGCCATCGGCGCGCAGGATCTCGACCCGCGCGCGCAGCCGCGCCGCCGCCGGGCTGAGCGTCAGCCCGATCTGGCGCAGCCCCTCGAGCGCGCCGCGCGCCAGCGCCGCGGGCGGCGCCTCGGGCCAGTGGCGATCATCGAGCACCAGAGCGCCGAAGCGCTCCTGTTTGCGCGCGATCACCCGGCCCTCGCGCTTCGACCATTCGCAGACCTCGACCCAGGCGATCTGGTCGGCGTAAAGGCCGCGCAGCTCGGCCTCGGAGAGCGCCGTGCCCTGGCGCAGCCGCGCCTCGCGCGGGTCGCCGTCGAGATCGGTCGCCACGATCAGCCGCGCGCGGCCCAGAGCCTCGCCCTCCGCCGCGATCGCGCCCTTGCCACCCGAAAGAACATAGCGCGGGGCATCGCCCTTGCGGCGCAGCCCGATCCGGTCGGGATAGGCCAGCGCGGCCATCTCGGCGGGGGAATAGCCACCCGCGCCGGTTACCAGTTTCGCCAGCCGTTTGGCCTCGGTCCGGGCGCGCTCGAGCGTGCCGCGATGCACGGGCCAGGGGTGCTCGGCCTCAAATTTCCTCGCGTTTTCAAAGGCCGAGAGCCGCAGGGTGAGCTCGGCGGGCGCGCCTTTGAGCAAATCGCGCTCGGCCAGAAGGGCCGCGAGCGGCGCGGCCTCCGGGCCTGCGGTCACGAGCATATGCCCCAGCCGCGGATGCAGCGGCAAGCGCGCGAGCGCGCGGCCATGGGCGGTGATCCGGCCGCCCGGATCGAGCGCGCCGAGCCCCGCGAGCAGCGCGCGCGCCTCGGCGAGCGCGGGCCCTGGCGGCGGGGTGAGAAAGGCCAGATCGGAGCCATCCGAGCCCCAGAGCGCGAGCTCGAGCGCGAGGCCCGCGAGATCGGCCACCGCGATTTCGGGCGGCGCAAAGCCCGGCAGCGCGCCCTCCTCGCCCTTCGTCCAGAGCCGGTAGCAGACCCCTTCGGCCACCCGCCCCGCCCGACCGCGCCGCTGCTCGGCCTCGGCGCGCGAGGCGCGCTCCGTCACCAGCCGCGCCATGCCCGAGGCCGGGTCGAACCGGAGCCGCCGCGCGCGCCCGGCATCGACCACGACGCGGATATCCTCGATGGTGAGCGAGGTTTCCGCGATCGAGGTGGCGAGCACGACCTTGCGCCCTGCGGCCACCGGCGCGATCGCGGCGCGCTGGCGGGCGAACTCCATCGCGCCGAAGAGCGGGCGCAGCGCAACCTCGGGGCCGAGCCGCGGGGCGAGCAGCGCCTCGACGCGGCGGATCTCGCCCTCGCCGGGCAGAAACACGAGCACGCCGCCCGTGGTCTCGGCGAGCGCCTCCTCGACCAGCCCCGCCACCGCCGCCTCGAGCCGCAGCCCCGCGGCGAGCGGCCGCCCGAGCCAGCGCGTTTCGACCGGGAAGGCGCGCCCCTCGGAGACCACGATCGGCGCCCCCTCGAGCAGCGCCGCCACCGGCTCGGCATCGAGCGTCGCCGACATCACCACGATCGCGAGATCGGGGCGCAGCGCGCCGCGCGCCTCCCAGGTCAGCGCGAGGCCAAGATCGGCGTTGAGCGAGCGTTCATGGAATTCGTCGAAGATCACGCAGCCGATGCCGGAGAGCTCCGGGTCCGATTGCAGCATCCGCGTCAAGATCCCCTCGGTGACGACCTCGATACGCGTCGCGCGCGAGGTTTTCGCCTCGCCCCGGATCCGGTAGCCGACCGTCTCGCCCACCGCCTCGCCCAGGGTCTCGGCCATCCGCTCGGCGGCCGCGCGCGCAGCGAGGCGGCGCGGCTCGAGCATGACGATCTTGCCGGTGATCTGACCGAGGAGCGCGAGCGGCACCCGCGTCGTCTTGCCCGCGCCGGGCGGCGCCATCAAAACAGCCCGCCCCGCCCGCGCAAGCGCGTCGGTCAGCGCAGGCAGCGCATCATCTATCGGCAAACGGTCGGTCACGCCGCCTTATCGCCGTTTCAGACGGCCTTGTCCAAGGATCGTATCGGTCGAAATCTCGATCACCTGCAGCCGCGCGCCATCGGGGGTCGGCGCATAGGTCAGCGTGAAGGGGAAGCGGCTCTTCTCGGCCATATCCTCGGGCGAGAACCCCTCAAGCCGGCGATATTCGCCCTTGCAGACGACACCCTCGCCCGCGGCCTGCGGCGCCTCGAGGCGGACCTGGCTGCGCTTCGAGCCGTCATACATCTTCACGTCGAGCTTGCAGGCCTCGGCGCGGTCGACATCGCGCAGGACGGCGTAAAGCGCGGTCAGCGGGTCGATGGTGCCGCCCTGATTTGCGGGCTCGACATCGAGCGCGCCGGGGGTGCGCGGCGGGTTGCGGGTCACCGAGACCGGCGTGCCGGCCTTGTAGATCATCCCGTGGTCGATCACCTTGCCGTTGCGCTGCGCGGTTTCGGAATATTTGAGCGGCGTGAAGCGGCCCGCGCGGAAGCTGCCCGAGACCGCGGCGTCATGGCGCAGCTTTTTCAGCATGCCGACGAGGCCGGTGGTTTGCAGCGTGCCGGTCGCGCCATAGCTCGCGCCCTCGATCTTGCCGTTGATCGACAGCTGGCCCGCCGTAACCCCTTTCAGGATCACGTCAAAAATGATGCGGTCGGCCTGGTCGGCCTGCGCGGGCAGGCTCAGCGCCAAGAGCCCGGCGAGGCTCAGCGCGGCGGTTTTGCGGATCAGGGTGCGAACGGTCGACACGGGCGTTCCTCCGGCAAATCGGTGTTCGGTCTGGACATACACCGCCCGGAAGAGGCAAGAAACGGCAAACCGCCTCACTCTTCCTGACGGTTTCGTGACCCCATGACCGAAGGCCTCCGATGACCGCATCTCTCCTGCCCGACTTCGCCGCCAAGATCCTCGCCGGGGACCGCCGCGCGCTGGCCCGCGCGATCACGCTGGTCGAATCGGCCCGCGCCGATCATCGCGCGCAGGCCGCCGCGCTCTTGGAGGCGCTGGCGCCAGCCGGGCGGCAGGCGCTGCGCATCGGGCTGTCGGGCACGCCGGGGGTGGGCAAATCGACCTTCATCGAGAGCTTCGGCACGATGCTGATCGGCCAGGGGCTGAAGGTTGCGGTGCTCGCGGTCGACCCGAGCTCGGCGCGCTCGGGCGGCTCGATCCTCGGCGACAAGACCCGGATGGAACGGCTCTCGCGCGAGCCCAACGCCTTCATCCGCCCCTCGCCGAGCCAGGCGCATCTGGGGGGCGTGGCGCGGCGCACCCGCGAGGCGGTCAGCCTGTGTGAGGCGGCGGGGTTCGATGTGGTGCTGATCGAGACGGTCGGCGTCGGCCAGTCGGAGACGCTGGTCGCGGAGATGACCGATCTCTTCATCCTGCTGATGGCGCCGGCGGGGGGCGACGAGCTGCAGGGCGTGAAGCGCGGGATCATGGAAATGGCGGATATGATCCTCGTGAACAAGGCCGATGGCGATCTCAAACCCGCCGCGATGCGCACCGTGGGCGATTATGCCGGCGCGCTGCGGCTCTTGCGCAAGCGCGGGCAAGACCCGGAGGGCTTCCCCAAGGCGCTGCCGGTCTCGGCGCTCGAGGAGCAGGGGCTGATCAAGGCCTGGGAGGAGATGCGGACGCTTGCCGACTGGCGCCGCGAGAACGGCCATTTCGAGCGCCGCCGGGCGGCGCAGGCGCGGCACTGGTTCGAGAGCGAAGTGCGCGAGGGGTTGCTCGCGCGGCTCCATACCGACCCGGAGATCCGCGCGCGGATGCAGGCGCTCGGCGCCGCCGTGTCGGCGGGAGAGGCCGCGCCCGCGACCGCCGCGGCCGAGATGCTCTCCACGCTCGGCCTCTGACAAGAGCTTGATCGCAAAGCAAAAGCCCCGTGGCCGGCCCGCGGGGCTTTGCGCATCTCCCCGTTGCGACGAAGGGCATAGGCGCAACGGGGAGGCCGATCTGACGCCCTCGGGAAAAGGCGTTGCTCGCAAGGGGCTCGTCGGGAACCGAGCCCCGGGCGCCCCGCGGCACGGGGCCGCCGGGCGGGTGTCTTGGGGCCAGAGCCGGGCATCGGGACAAATGCCGGACCGGGCCGCGGCTCGGGAAAGCCGCCTCAGACTGGCAAGGGGAAACGCACACTTGCCGGGCGCAAACGCGCCTCAGGCGGCGGTGGGCGGGTCGCGCGCCCGCGGCTGGGGCGCCGCCAGACCGGCACTGAGCACCACGGCAAGCGGCTCGAGACGCAGGCCCTGACCCTCGGGACGCGTGAGCGTCGGGGTCGGCGTGTCGAGCGCCGCCATGAGCCCCAGAACCATGTCGGGGCACAGATGAACCGGGCCCACGGGCTCGCCATTCTCATCGACCTGGATCGTGGTAATTCCATAGCCGGTGCAGATGACGAACTCGCCCGCGACGCGTGTCTGCCCCCGGGCCACCGCCATCGTGAGGCTGGTGACCGAGAGGATGGCCGACAGCAGGATCGCTAGGGCGCTCTGGGCAAATCTGCGGTTCATGGCGCCACTTTAGCGCGCGCGGCCCCCGCGTTCCATGCGCAAAGTCAAGAAACCCGCCTTGCGGCTGCGGCAAAAAAGCAAAAGCCCCGCCATGAGGCGGGGCTTTCGGATCGGCACGGTCGTGCGACTCAGGCGGCGGCCTGAGCCTTCACGATGGCTTTCTTGATCTTCAGCGCGTTGACCGAGAGCTCGGTGTCGTCGGCTTTCATCAGGAAGGCGTCGAGGCCCCCGCGATGGTCGACCGAGCGCAGGCCGGCGGCCGAAATGCGCAGTTTGAACGACTGGCCCAGAACGTCAGAGATCAGGGTGACATCGTTGAGGTTCGGCAGGAAGCGGCGACGCGTCTTGTTGTTCGCGTGGCTCACGTTGTTGCCCGTGGTCGGGCCCTTGCCGGTCAGTTCGCAGACGCGCGACATGGCATCAATCCTTCGTTTCACGGGGCGCGTGTCCGCCCGTTTCTCAACACAAACGAGCACCGCAAAGGCGGCGCCCGGAAATCCGTTTGGGGGGCATAAGAGGAAAGCCGCGGCGCGTCAAGCGATTCATGGCGCCTGCACGCGGTTTCAGGCCAGAATCCCGGCAACCCAGGCCGGAACGATCCGCGTCGCCGGGCCGTGGAGCGCGTGATCGAAATAGGCGCTGCCCGCGGAGGGCTCGAGATTGAGCTCGAGCGTGGCGATACCGGCGTGGCGCGCATCGGCCACGAAGCCCGCCGCCGGGTAGACATTGCCCGAAGTGCCGATCGACACGAAGAGATCCGCCGCGCGCAAGGCCGTCCAGATTTCCTCCATCTGGTAGGGCATCTCGCCGAACCACACAATATCCGGGCGTTCCGCCGTCGCGCCACAGGCGGGGCAACAATCGCCCCGCGCCATCACCGCCGGGCTCGGCCAACGGTGCCCGCAGGCCGCGCAGAGCGCGCCGGTCAGCGTGCCATGCATATGGATGACGTTGCGCGAGCCGCCGCGCTCATGCAGGTCGTCGACGTTTTGCGTGACGATCAGAACCTCGTGGCGGCCATCCGATTCGAGCGCGGCCAGCGCGCGATGCGCGGCGTTGGGCTCGGCCGCGGCCGCCGCCGCGCGGCGCTCATTGTAGAACCGCAGCACGAGATCGGGGTCGCGCGCAAAGCCCTCCGGCGTCGCGACATCCTCGACGTGATGCTCCTCCCAGAGCCCGTCCGAGGCGCGAAAGGTGCGAATCCCGCTCTCCGCCGAAATCCCCGCCCCGGTCAGAATCACGATCTTGGCCATCCGCCCCTCCTCCGTTAACCTTTCCCTATGCGTATCCTGTTTCTCTGCCTTGGCAATATCTGCCGCTCCCCCGCCGCCGAAGGCGTGTTTCGCAAACTGGCCGCCGAGGCGGGCCTTGCGGTCAAGGCCGACAGCGCCGGAACCGGCGATTGGCACGCGGGCGAGCCGCCCTACGGGCCGATGCAGGCCGCGGCGCGGGCGCGTGGCTATGACCTCGCGGCGCTGCGCGCGCGCCAGATCCGCGCCGCGGATTTCGCGGAGTTCGAGCTGATTCTCGCGATGGACAGCCAGAACCTGCGCGATGCGCGCCGGATCGCGCCCAAGGGCGCACGGGCCGAGCTGCGGCTTTTCTTGCAAAATGAAAAGGGGTCGCAGGATGTCCCCGACCCCTATTACACGCGCGATTTCGACGGCTGCCTCGATCTGATCGAGGCCGGCGCGCGGCGGCTGATCGCCGAGCTTCAGTTGCTGCAGTAATTCTCGGCGGCGCCGGCGAACTGCTTGTAGCGCGCCCAGAAGGCCTCGTCCGAGGCGCTGTCCGACATCCGCACCTGCTGCGCCATGTCGGGGTCCTTGAAGAACTTGGCCGCGCGGCGTTGGTCGGATTTGCTCAGCGTCATGTCCGCGACGCGCTGCACGCAGCCGCACAGCTCGCGGTTGGCGGCGGAGCGGCCGGTTTTCAGGCAGGCGCTGTCGATGGCGCCGGCAAGCGCCTGGCTCGCGCCCAGAGCGACGAAAGCCGCCGCAAGGAGGGAAATCTTCATGGTTCTGTCCCGTTACTGCCTCGGAAGGGCGAGGGTTGATCCCTGCCCGTGATTGCGCGTTATTCTACGCGGTTTTGCAACAATTCTCAATCTCTTGCGCGGATTTTTGCCGACCCCGCGCAACGGCCACAGGCGCCGCAATCCCTTGCGGCGCCCGGGCGTTTTGCCCCCAGATCAGGGGTCATTCGACGATTTCGGCCTCATAGCCCGCCGCCTTCAGCGCGGCCAGAACGGTCGCCTCGGGCAGGCCGTTGACCTCGACCTCGCGGTCTTCGAGACTCACCACGGCCTTGCCGCCGACCTCGGTGATCGCGGCCTCGACGGCGGCCTTGCAATGGCCGCAGGTCATGTTCGGAACGGAAAGGATCATCTGCGCCTCCAAAGTTGCGCCCAAGATCTGCGCCCGCCGGGGGCGCAGGTCAAGAGCCCCGCGCATGGTTCAGAGCCGCGCGGCGGGTTTGCGGGTCGAGAGTTGCAGGTTGGTCTCCGAGCGCGACACCCCCTCGATCCGGCGGATCGCAAGCAGCGTCTCGTCGAGCTCGGGCAGGCCGCGCGCGCCGATTTCCACGATCAGATCCCACTGGCCGTTGGTGGTATGCACCGCCTGAACCTGCGGCAGGCCGAGCAGGCGGCTCATCACCCGCTCGGTGCCGCGGCCTTCGATGGCGAGCATCATCAGCCCCCGCACCGGCGCCAGAGCGGCGTCGGAACGGGTCATGACGGTGAAACCCTCGATTTCGCCCCGGGCGACGAGCCGCTCGATCCGCGCGCGGACGGTGGCCCGCGAGAGGCCGAGCTGAACGGCGAGATCCGAGACCGCCGCGCGGCCGTCACGCCGCAGGGCGGCGATCAGGCGCTGGTCGGTTTCGTCGAGTCGCATCGGCGCAATCTCGGCGCGCGGCCCCTCGCCCCACATGGCTCAGCCCTTCGCCGCGAGGATCGACGCCTCGAGGATCTCGAGGGCTTCCTCGAAGACCGGCTCGGGGATGGTGAGCGGCGCGAGGAAGCGGATCACGTTGCCGTAAACGCCGCACGACAGCAGGATCAGCCCGCGGTCGAGCGCCTCGGCCAGAACGCGCTTGACGAAATCCGGGTTCGGGGTGTCGGTGCCCGCGACGTTGAATTCGACCGCGTTCATGAAGCCCGGGCCGCGGATCTCGACGATTTCCGGCACTTGATCGGCGATCGCGGCGAGGCGCTGCTTGAGGCGCGCGCCGAGGCGTTCGGCGCGGGCGGGCAGGTCTTCTTCCTCGATCACGTCGAGCACGGCATTGGCCGCGGCGACGCCGAGCGGGTTGCCGGCATAGGTGCCGCCGAGGCCGCCCGGCTGGGCGTGATCCATGATTTCGGCGCGCCCGGTGACCGCCGAGATCGGCAGACCGCCGCCGAGGCCCTTGGCCATGGTGGTGATATCGGCGGCGACGCCGTGGTGCTCCATCGCGAAGAGCTTGCCGGTGCGGGCAAAGCCGGTCTGCACTTCATCGGCGATCATCACGATGCCATGTTTGTCGCAGACCTCGCGGATTTTCGCCATGAAGCCATCGGGCGCGGGCACGAAGCCGCCTTCGCCCTGCACCGGCTCGAGGATGATCGCGGCGACGCGGGTCGGGTCGACATCGGCCTTGAAGAGGCGATCGAGCGCGGCCAGCGCGTCCTCCATCGACACGCCATGCAGCGCGTTCGGGTAGGGCAGGTGCCAGACATCGTTCATCATCGGGCCGAAGCCGGCCTTGTAGGGCTGGACCTTGCCGGTCAGCGTCATGGTCATGAAGGTCCGGCCATGGAAGCCGCCGGCGAAGGCGATGACGCCCGCACGGCCGGTGTAGTGGCGCGCGATCTTGATCGCGTTTTCAACGGCTTCGGCGCCGGTGGTGGTGAAGATGGTTTTCTTGGTGAAATCGCCCGGAACCTTGGCGTTCAGCCGTTCGGCGAGGACGACGTAGTTTTCATAGGGCACGACCTGGTGGCAGGTGTGGGTGAAGGCGTCGAGCTGTTTCTTGACGGCTTCGATGACCTTCGGGTGACGGTGGCCGGTGTTGACGACCGCGATGCCGGCGGCGAAATCGATGAAACGGGTGCCGTTCTTGTCCCAGATCTCGGCATTTTCCGCGCGGGCGGCATAGATCTGGGTGGACATGCCGACGCCTTTGGCGATGGCGGCGTCCTTGCGGGCGGAAAGTTCGGGCGAGGTCTGGACAGTCATGGGAAGCTCCGATTCGAGATGCCCCACAATCTCACTTTACATTTTTTCTGCAAGAAATTTCTTGCAGCTTTCCGTGGCGCGGCGCATCCTTGCCTTGTAAGGCTGAAAAAATGACCGACTCGACCCTCGATCCCCATGATGAGCCGACCTTCCGCGTGACCGAAGCGGCGCGCGCGGCGGGCGTTGCGCCCTCGACGCTGCGGCTGTGGGAGACGCAGGGCCTTGTCGCGCCCGCGCGCCGGGCCTCGGGGCAGCGGCTCTATTCGGCGGCCGATGTCGCGCGGTTGCAGCGGATCTCGTTTCTGCGCCGCGAGGCGGGGCTGAACCCGGCCGCGATCCGCGCCACCCTCGAGGCCGAGGCCACCCCCGCCGCCGAGCCCGCGATCACCAATGAGCCGATGGGCGCCGCGCTGCGCCAGCTGCGCCTCAGCCGCGGCGAGACCCTCGAGGCGGTGGCGCAGGCGCTCGGCGTCTCGGCCTCCGCGCTCTCCACGCTCGAGCGCACCGGCGCGGGCGTGAGCTTCAAGACCCTCGCCGATCTCGCGCAATATTACGGCACCACGGTCTCGGCGCTCTCGGGCCAGGATGCGCCGGGCGGCGCGGTGGTGCGCGCGCAGGCCGCGCGGATCTGGCCGATGCCGGTCGAGGGGGTGCGCGTCGAGGTGCTGGCCGAGGGCCGCCGCCAGATGGATTGTCACCGCTTCATCCTCGCCCCCGGCGCCACCTCGCAGGGCGGCTATGACCACGAGGGCGAGGAATTCATCACCGTGATCGAGGGGCGCTTCCGCATCACCCTCGACGCGAGCGAGCATTATGAGCTCGGCCCCGGCGATTCGATCTATTTCGAGAGCCGCCGCCCGCATGAATGGTCGAACGCCGCCGATGGCCAAACGGTGCTGATCTGGATCAACACGCCGCCGACCTTCTGACACGGTTGCGTGAGGCCCTTGCGGCGCCCGGCCCCGGCGCGCATGGTCGGCCAAAGCCCGGAGGCCCGATGATGAAACTTGCTCCCGCCCTAGCGTTCGCGCTTCTCGCCCTTGCCGCCTGCCGCGAGGAGGCGCCCGCCGACCCGCTCGCCGCGCTGCCGGTGGGGGGCGAATGGCGGGTGACCGAGCTTGCGGGCGCGCCGGTGCCCGCGGGCGTTCCGGTCACGCTCGGCCGCCCCGAGGCGGGGCTGATCGCGGGCTCCTCGGGCTGCAACCGCTATAACGCGCGCGTTGAGCCGCGGGGCGGCAAGCTGCATTTCGGCGCGCTCGCCGGCACGCGGATGATGTGCCCGCCCGAGGTGATGGCGGTCGAACAGGCCTTCCACTCGACCTTCACCCGCATCGATGGCGCGCGGATGGCGGGCGAGGGGCTCGAGCTGACCCGCGGCGAGACGGTGGTTTTGCGCGCGCTGCGCTGAGCCGCTTGACGGCGCGGCGCCGATCGCCACACTCGGCCCATGTTCCCGATCCGCGATCATAACCCCTCGACGCGCACGCCCTGGGTCACCCGGGCGATCATCTTGCTCAACATCGCGATCTTCGCGCTGACCTCGCCCGCGCTCGGCAACATGTCCGATCTATGGGCCGAGGGCGCGCTCTACCCGGCCGCGATCATGCAGGGCGTCTACCTGCAGGGGCTGGTGACGCATATGTTCCTGCATGCGGGGCTGATGCATATCGCGGGCAACATGCTCTTCCTGTGGGTCTTTGGCGACAACCTCGAGGATCAGCTCGGCCATGGCCGGTTTCTCGCTTTCTATCTCGCCTGTGGGCTGGCGGCGGCGGGCGCGCAGATCGCGATCGAGCCCACGAGCGCGGTGCCGATGGTCGGCGCCTCGGGGGCGATCGCGGGGGTGATGGGCGGCTACCTGCTGCTCTTCCCGCGCGCGCGGGTCGATGTGATCTTCATTTTCATCGTGTTTTTCAAGATCTTCCCGATCCCGGCCTGGGTGATCCTCGGGATCTGGTTCGGGATGCAGCTGCTCAACGGCACCGCGATGACGGCGGGCGACGGGGTCGCCTATTGGGCCCATATCGGCGGGTTCGTGGCGGGGGTCGTGCTGATCTGGCCGCTCTGGGCGGCGCGCGGCGGGCGGGCGTTCTGGGCCGAGAATGCCGGGCGCCCGCCGCATCCGCATCTCGATTATGCCCGCACGCGGATCCCCGTCGTGCCGCGCCGGCGCCGCTAACGCGCCCGCGCGATCATGTCGGCGGCGCGTTCCGCGATCATGATCGTCGGCGCGTTGGTATTGCCGCCGATGAGCCGCGGCATCACCGAGGCATCGACCACCCGCAGCCCCGCCACCCCCCGCACCCGCAGCTCGGGGTCGACCACCGCGCCGCTGTCAGTGCCCATCCGGCAGGTGCCGACCGGGT
>ERZ1645187.2978-NODE-2978-length-14525-cov-6.076158_pt1 | contig 14525 bp, 12 predicted proteins | sample MGYA00575352_ERZ1645187 | MGnify/ENA primary metagenome ERZ1645187 (study PRJEB40837, sample SAMN11349314) | freshwater sediment metagenome | isolation source: river sediment | host: Sediment | place: India: Wazaribad , New Delhi | collected 2017-02-21 ...
TGATCTGCCCCGGGTATTTCATTTCGTCCTCGATCTTCCGGGCGATGTCGAACGCCAGCTTGTGCACGAGTCCGTCGTCCGTGATATTCGGAGAGACAACGACCCGCACTTCGCGCCCGGCCTGAATCGCGTACGCCTTGCTGACCCCGTTGAAGGACTTCGCGAGATCCTCGAGCTTCTCCAGCCTTCGGACGTACGCATCGAGACTTTCGCGGCGCGCGCCGGGACGCGAGGCGCTCGCGGCGTCCGCGGCGGCGATGATGACGTCGTATACGCCCTGCTGTTCAACATCCTCGTGATGCGAGGCGATCGCGTTGATCACGACCGGCGATTCGTTGAACCGTTTCGCGAGGTCCGCGCCGATCACGGCGTGCGGTCCTTCGACCTGGTGGTCCACGGCCTTGCCGATGTCATGCAGGAGCCCCGCGCGACGCGCCAGTTCCTCGTCGAGTCCGAGTTCCGCCGCTATGATCCCCGCGATATGCGCCACCTCGAGGCTGTGCTGAAGCGCGTTCTGTCCGTAGCTGTAGCGGTACTTCAGCTGGCCGATCGTCCGGACAAGCTCCATGTTCATATTCTTGATTCCCGTATCCAGCAGGGCGCTTTCCCCCGCCTCGACGATATTCTCCTCGACTTCCTTCGCGGCCTTTTCGACCAGTTCCTCGATGCGGGCGGGGTGGATCCTTCCGTCCATGACAAGCCGCTCCAGAGAGAGACGGGCGATTTCACGGCGGACGGGGTCGAAGCTGCTCAGCGTAACCGCTTCCGGCGTGTCGTCGACAATAAGGTCGACGCCGGTCACTGCCTCGAAGGAACGGATATTCCGGCCCTCCCGGCCGATGATCCGGCCTTTCATCTCGTCCGACGGCAACGGAACGACGCTTACGGCGACTTCCGACGTATATTCCACCGCACAGCGCTGAACGGCGGTCACGATGATTTCCTTGGCTTTCCGGTCCGCCTCGCGCTTCGCTTTTTCCTCGAGCTCCTTGAGGCGGAGACCGATCACGTGCTGGGCGTCAAGTTCGACCTGCCGCAGGAGAATATCCCTGGCTTCCTCGCTCGTCAGGGATGCGATCTCCTCGAGACGCTGCAACTGCCGCTCCCTGAGGGCTTCGGCCTCGGCCATCCGGGCGTCAAGTTCTTCGTGCCGCGCCTTGAGTTCGTCCTCCTTGTGGGACACGCGCTCCGTCTTTTTGTCCAGATTCTCTTCCTTTTGTTCCAGCCGGCGCTCCGCTCGCTGCAATTCGGCGCGCCGTTCCTTGCCCTCGCGTTCGACTTCCTGGCGAAGCCGGAAGATTTCCTCCTTCGCCTCGGTGAGCTTTTCCCTTTTCAGGCGATCCGCTTCCGCCGCCGCTTCCTGCAACACCGCTCTCGCCTGGCTTTTCGCGCCCTCGAGGTGCTTGGTCCCCATTGTTTTCGAAAGCAGGAATCCCGCGGCGACGCCTGCGGCGATTCCCGCGATAATACCCAAGATGGCAATTGTCAGATTCATTCCGGGTGCTCCTTCCTGATTTATTTTCTAGGTGCGCCGACGTATTCGATTGTCGGACCGCACGCTTTTCGTGTAACGCCTTATTCTACCGGTCGATCAATTTCGGAACAAGCCCTTTCCGCTGCTTCTCGCGCAGTCGAAACGGAAAAACCGCGTCGAAGCAGCCTCGGAACAATGCTTTCTTCGTGCAATCCGGTTTCAGCCAATTCGCGGCACAGAAGGTGCGCCGCTTCCTCTTCACCCGGAGACCGCTCGTCAAGCACCCGTCGAAGCAGCGTATCGGAAACGCCGCGCCGTCTCAGGTCGTCATGGATCCTCCGGTTCCCCCAACTCTGATGCCCTTCGACGAAGAGCCGCGCATACGCTTCGTCGTCCACCATTCCCAGATCGTGCGCATCCCGGACCAGCGAGTCCGCTTCGTCCCCGCAAAGGCCCTGCCTGTGAAGGCGCAGGCGAAGCATCGCTTCCGTCATCGCCGTGCGCGAGAGGATCTTCGCGAGCAGCGCCGAATGTTCTCGTTTCATGCCGTTTCCACTAGGCGGAGGACGTCTCCGTATACGCGCATCACGCGCTCGCGGAGTTCCGGAAACGCCGAAAGTCCCGGATCCTCCCGGACCAGCGAAAAAGCCGACGCCCTGGCTTCCTCAAGCAGACGCCGGTCCCGGAGGAGATCCGCCACCCTGAAGTCCGTAATGCCGTGCTGCCGGACCCCGCACAGTTCTCCGGGGCCGCGAAGACGAAGGTCCGCCTCCGCGATGGCGAATCCGTCGCACGTCGAGCAGAGGACGTCGATGCGCTCCCGCGCGGGTCCGGATCGGGATGCGTCAAGCAACAGACACGTTCCGCCCTTCGCTCCCCTGCCGATTCTTCCCCTGAGCTGATGAAGCTGCGACAATCCGAAACGCCCCGCGTTCTCGATGATCATCAGCGAGGCGTTCGGGACGTCCACCCCGACTTCGATCACTGTCGTCGCAACGAGAATGTCCAGTCCTCCGGACGCAAAGAGCCGCATGGTCCGGTCCCGCTCGGCGAACGGAAGCTGCCCGTGCAGGAACCCGACGCGCAGCGACGGGAAAGCCGCCGCGAGGGATCCGAAGCGTTCCGTCACGGATACGGCCTGAATCGCCTCGCTTTCCTCGACGAGCGGACACACCCAGTACGCCTGGCCGCCTTCGCGGACCGCATCCCGGATCGCTTTCTCGATCGCCTTCCTGTTCCCGGGGGGGACGCGGCGTGTTTCGACCGGGAGGCGTCCCGCGGGAAGTTCATCGATGACGGAAACGGCCAGATCCCCATAGACCGAAAGCGTCATCGTCCGCGGAATGGGCGTGGCCGTCATCACGAGCGTGTGCGGCGCGATCCCCTTCGCCCGGAGGGACTGCTTCTGGAGAACGCCGAACCGGTGCTGTTCGTCGATGACGACGACGCCGAGCCGCGCGAAACGAACCGTTTCCGAAAACAGGGCGTGCGTTCCCACGGCGAGAAGAGGCGTTTCCGTTTCCAGCATGCGGAGCGCCTCCTCTCTGGCGGCTCCTGTGTTCCCGCCGGAAAGGAGGACCACCGGAATGCCGAGAGGATCGAGGAGGGATTTCATTTTATACCAGTGCTGCTGGGCAAGGATTTCCGTCGGGGCCATGACGGCCGTCTGCGCCTTTCCATCGGCGGCCATAAGCGCGGAGGCTATGGCGACAAGCGTCTTCCCCGATCCGACGTCTCCCTGAAGCAGGCGATTCATCGGGACGGATTCCGACACGTCTTCTCCGATCTCCGCGATGACTCTGAGCTGGGCTTTCGTCGGAGCGAAGGGAAGCACTTCTTCCAGAAAACGATTCAGGAGCGGTCCATGTTTCGGAAGGGCTTCCGCGGTTTCCCGCGTCCGATGCAGCTTTCTTCTGAGAGCGAGACCGACCTGGAGCAGAAAGAATTCCTCGAACGCCAACCGGTCCCGCGAGCGCTTCCACGGGACGCGATCCGTCGGATGGTGCATTTCCCGGATCGATTCCTGCGCGGGGGGAAATTGTTTCGCGGCGCGGATTTCCGGGGGGAGGACGTCGCGGACGTCGGGGAGACGGAGATCCATCGCCGCGTCCACGATTTTCCTGAGCCATTTCTGAGGCAATCCGGCCGTCGCGTTATACACCGGAACGATCCTGCCGATTGTGGACGCGTCTTCCCGTTCGTCCAGGACCTCGAATTCCGGACTCAGGACGACCGGCTTCCCCGAACGCGTATCGATCCGGCCGAAAAGGGCGACCATCCGCCCCGGCGAGAGAACCCGTTCGATGTCGGTCCTGTTGAACCATAATGCCGTCCCGAGATTCGTTCCGTCCGAGATCAGGGCGGACGTCAGCGTCATGGAGCGTCCGCGCGCCCGTCGGGTTTCAACCGCGACGACACGAACGAGAAGGGACGCTTTTTCTTTGGGTGCGAGCGACGCGAGGGACGTGAGCGTTCTTCTGTCCTCATAGCGTCGCGGAAAAAAGAACAGGAGATCTTCCGCAGTGTCGATGCCGAGTTTGTGCAGCATCGCCTCGCGCACGGGACCGACGCCCCTGAGATAGCGAACGGCAAGCCCGGAATTCGACTGGCCTGCCGCGGCCGGGGCGCTATCGCGCATCAGGCTCCGCTCTGCCCGCAGCCGGCTTCGGCGGCCGGTTCGGAAGGTTTTTCCGTCGCATCGAGGATCGATTTGAAACGGGAGAGAAGTCCATGGAACTCGGCGATGAAATGTTGCCGTTCCTGGCGGATACGAATCATTTCCCCCGCCAGGGAATCCCGTTCCGACGCCGCATCGAGAAGGATCCGTTCGGCGCGGACTTTCGCATCCGATATGATCGCCTCTGCCTGTCTGTTCGATGTTTCTTCCTTCGCTTCGGCCGTTTTCTGCGCCATAAGGAGCGTGCCCTGAAGCGTCTCCTTCAGGTTCGTGTATTCGCCGATCTGTTCTTCCAGTCGTTCGATGCGGCGCTTGAGTTCGGCGTTTATCTCGACGTATCTCTGAATATCGTCGGCAACCCTGTCGAGGAACGTGTCCACTTCGGTCTGCGTGTAGCCGCGCATCGATTTCGAGAACGTCTTGTTCTCGATGTCGAGCGCGGTCAGGAGATCAGCCACTGGTTTTTTCCTCCCATTCCTCCATCATCGATTTTTTCGGGAGCGCGAGAAAGACAGCCTGCGAAACCCGTACGACGTTGCCCCGCATGGAAAAAGCCACGCCGCAGAGAAAATCCAGAACGCTTTGCCCGTCCTCCCGTTCCATGCCCCGGAGATCCACAATGACCATCTGGCCGGATCGAAGAGCTTCCGCGAGCGCTTCCTTCCGTCCGACGCATACCGTCCCGCGGCACATTACAATGTCGGCCCGCGCAGGCGGGGGAGTCAGCACCCTGGTTCGCCGCTCCTCATGCTCCTCGTTTTCCCCGAAACCTTCGTCCGTCTCCTCGTCTTCGGGCTCCGCAGAGGTTTCGAGTCCGAGGAGAGACAGTATCCGTTCGAACATGGTTCACCTCCCCGGGCTTTCCGCAATCACACGCGGACCGAAAAGAGCCGAGCCGATCCGCACCATGGTGCTGCCCTCCTTGATGGCCCACTCGAAATCGCCGCTCATACCCATGGAGAGCTCTCCGATTGCGACATGGAGACGGTCCGAAAGCGAATCCCGCAGCGTACGCAACGAACGGAAGGCGTTCCGGACCACGCGTTCTTCGTCGCTCAACGGGCCGACGGTCATCAGGCCGTCGCAACGAAGCAGGGGACAGGACCCGAGAATCGACGCAAGCAGGGGTTCCGCCTCTTCCGGAAGCACGCCGTGCTTCGATGCCTCTCCGGATGTGTTCACTTCCACCATGACGGGAAGAATCCTGTTTTCGCCCTGTTCTTCAAGAATACGCTGAAGCGTCGAGGCCAGATCGAAGGAATCGATGCTGTCCACGGCATCGAAAAGCGAAAGGGCTTTCCTCGCCTTGTTCCGCTGAAGATGTCCGATCAGACGCCACGGCGTTCTCGTCGCGCCGGACCATTGAGGCCGCTTCATCTCGGCTTCCTGAACCCTGTTTTCGCCGACGTAGTCGATGCATCCGGACAACAGCGCGTCCTCGATCTCCTGCAACGTCCGGGTCTTCGTAACCGCGACGAGCGCGACGTCGCCGGGATCGCGCCCCGAGGCCGAGGCCGCGCCGCTCATTCGTTCCCTGACCGATCGAATCCGGTCGCCTGTTCCGTTCACCATAGACGTACAGTCCCTTCCCGTGCGGTATCCGCATCGAGTATGACCACTTTGCCGGGAGTCAATCCTTCCGTCGCGAGAAACAGGTGTTCGGGAAGGGGCATCCCCTTGACCTCGACGAATTTCGATATCGTCCCTTCAACGACGAAAACGCCCATGCGGCCGTTTCTCATGACAACGCTGGATTCGGGAACAGAGACGCCCGAATACCCTCCAGCCATGATACGATACGACACAAGTCTCGATTGCACAATATCAATCGGAAAAAACGGCAACGAAAGGTAAATCTTTCCGCGTCGTTCATGAAGCTTCTGAAAAACGCGGACCTTCGTCTTCAGAGGCCATTCCGCATCGCGAACGCGGACGCGGACGACTCCTTCGTCGAGCGCCTTCACCAGAAGCGGGGAAAGGTCGACGAACGCGATGCATCGCAGTTCCTGCGGCTGCGGGATCATTTTCCCGACCGGATCGCCGCGCGCGACGTGCGCCCCTTCGCCGATCCGAACGAAGGACGGCGAAGAAGGAAGCGTCCCTTCTCCGGACCAGAACTGGGAATACGACCATTTCTCCTCGGCTCCGTCGTATCCGGCGACGAAATACCCCTGTTCCGGGGCGCGAACCGCCATTTTCCCGGCCCGCGAAGCGACGACCGCGACCACCGTTCCCTTGGCGACGCGCGCCATCGCGCCGGCCGGATACGAAACGCGCCCCTCCCATGACGTCTTGAGAAGATAGTCCTTCCAGATGAGAATGCCGCTGAAGGGAACTTCTTCCTGGTAGGTGCGGCTTTCCGCGATGGCCACCTTCGGGTGCGCCCGGTCATACTGCGTCCACCACTCCGTGTAGATGCGCACGGACGCTGCAGCGACCGCCAAAAGCAGGGAGAAGTACAGAATCCGCAGAAACGAGAACCTCATGGAATGCGCTATCCCCCCGGAATCGAGGATTCTCCGAAGATCGTCACCTGTCGAGCTGCCGTTCGTTCAGACAAGAAAGCGGCTTTTCTCCACGGCCGAGGCGGGCGATATTCTGGAGAATGAAATTCAGGACGCCCGTCAGGGACGCATCCGTCACGCCTCCGACATGGGGCGTGACCGTAACGTTCGGATGATGAAGCAGCGGGTCGGCTGCATCGGGAGGTTCTTTCCAGACCACATCGAGGCCGGCTCCGGCGATCCATCCGTTTTCGAGGGCCCGTTCAAAAGCCTCCCGGACCACGACGCCGCCACGCGCCACGTTGATGAAGAACGCATCCCGCTCCATCGACCGAAAGAAGGGCTCGCCGATGATGTTTTCCGTCTCCCGGTTCAGCGGCAATGCGAGAATCACGAAACGACAACCGGCGACGGCCTTCTCGAGATCGCAGAGAGGGTAGACTTCCGTGAGTCCCCAGTCCCAGAACTCCTCCTTCTGGGTCCGGTTCGCTCCGACGACGTTCATCCCGAGACACACGAGGCGTTCGACGATGGAATGCCCCAGTCCGCCGAGACCGATGACGCACGCTTTCTTCTTCCAGAGGGCCGTCCCGGGAGGAGTGAAAATTTTGCCTTCGTTCAGTTTTTCCTGCGAACGGGAATACCTTCGGCCAAGAAGAAGCATGTGCATGATCGCCATTTCCGCGACGCTTTCGGCGTTTCCCGTTCCGCGCGAGGGAACATTGCAGGCGTATATTCCCCTGCGCGCACAAGCGTCGAGATCCATCCCCTCAGCGCCGGTTCCCCATTGCTGAATCATCCGCAGCTTCCCTGCCGTCGCGAGCAGCGCGTCGTCAACAGGCATGGGCCGAACGATGAGAACCTCCGCATCCCGGATTTTTCCGGGAAGTTCGTCGTCCGCGGCGACATCCGTCTCGTACTCATGAAACGCAGGGGCGAGAATGTCCCAGAGACGACGAAATTCTTTTCCCGCAAAAAGGACTCGCATCCGATACGCCTCCCCGTTACGCAGTTTTCCAGCCGTTCTTCGAACGCTCGACGCTCGCGAACGCGTCATGGTTGTGAATGCTCTCGTGACTGACCACATCGACCCGGTACCAGAGGATTCTCGGTTCTTCCTGAAGGCGGACGACCGCTTCGCGCAACACGTCCTCCACAAACCGGGGATTGTCGTACGCCATCTCGGTGACGGTCTTCTCGTCCTCCCGCTTGAGAAGCGTGTACACCGGCGCGGAGGCCGAAGATTCGGCCATATCCACAAGCTCCTCGATCCACACGATCCCACGCATCCTCGCCGAGATGCGGACGTATCCCCGCTGGTTGTGCGCTCCCCGGTCGGATATCTCCCTGGAACAGGGACAAAGCGTCTGGACGGGGACCGTCACGGTCGTACGCAGGTCGAAAAAGTCCTCTCCCTTGATCGCGGTGAACGTCACCTCGTAGCGGGAGAGGCTGCCGATGCCGGTGGCGGGAGCGGATCTCGAGATGAAATATGGAAACGACACCACGATCTCGGCCGTATCCGCGTCGAGGGACTCGCGCAGCCGTTCGGTCATGTGCTCCATCGAAGCGATCGTAAGCTTTTCCTTGAACTCGTCGAGGACTTCGATGAAGCGGCTCATATGCGTTCCGCGGTACTCCTTGGGCAGCGAGACGGACATGCTGAGCGTGGCGACGGTGTGCTGCACTTTCTCCGCGGGATCGAGCACGGAGATCGGATAGGAGAGATCCTTCACCCCAACCCGGTCTATGGGGATATTTCGGGAATCACGTTCATTCTGCACATCGCGCATGAACGTCTCTCCTTTCGATGGTCACGCTGCTCGTCGCAGTCTCCCACACGATCACGGCGCAGAGCTCGCAGTTTCCTCTCTTCAGCGGTTCGTCGATCAGCTTCCACACCCACAGTGCGATATTTTCCGCCGTCGGCTGTTCCAGGAGGTCGTTGAGGTACGCGTGGTCCAGCTTCGAAAGCACCCTTTCGCGGACCACGGATGAGACTTCGCAGAAATCGATGATCATGTCGTCGTCGTTTACGGTCCCCTCGATCTCGACAGCCAGCCTGTATGTATGTCCGTGAAGGCGTTCGCACGCGCCCTTGTACCGGATCAGATTGTGCGCCGCGTCGAAGGTGAATTCCTTTCGAAGTCTCATAGGCTCTCCCCCACTTCAAAATACATCGCTTGCTTTGATTTTACACCATCCGGCCCCGAAGATTATACTTACATTACGGCATAAAATTCATAAAACGTACTGTTTTGAATGGAGCAGGCCGTTCTATCAAGCCAAGATATCGTAGCAGATTTTTTGCGCGTATTTCTGTTTCAAAACGCTTATCGCATGCATTATTTCGGCCAAAATGGTCTTTCTTGCAAAATATTAGGCCGCATATTGCGCAACACACTCTTTCGTGCTATAACTCCGCCATCCGGATTGTACGTTCCGAATAGGAGGGGAAACCGATGCAGTTCGACAGACCTCGCGATATTTTCGGCGTCAACGTTTTCGACCGCAGGGCAATGAAAGACCGCCTGCCGCAGGAGGTGTACAACAACCTTATCGCCGCCATGGAGGGCGGACAGAAACTCGATCCCAACGTCGCCGACATGGTGGCGGCGGCAATGAAGGAATGGGCGATCACCAAAGGCGCAACGCACTGGACGCACTGGTTCCAGCCCCGAACCGAACAGACCGCGGAAAAGCACCTCTCGTTCCTTTCTTCCGACGAAACGGGGCACCCGCTCGAGTCGTTCAAGGGCAAACAGCTCATCCAGAGCGAACCCGACGCCTCTTCGTTCCCTTCGGGCGGCATCCGGTCGACGTTCGAAGCGCGCGGGTACAGCGCATGGGATCCTTCAAGCCCCGCCTTCCTCATCATGAGCAAGAAGGGCGGAACGCTCTGCATCCCCTCCGTCTTCATCTCGTACGACGGAACGCCGCTCGATCTGAAGACCCCTCTTCTCAAGGCGCTCGAAGCCGTAGAGTCGCGCGCGCTCAAGTTGCTCAAGCTCTTCGGGAACAGAGGGGTCCGCTCGGCGCATGCGACGGTCGGCGCCGAGCAGGAATACTTTCTCGTCGACGCGCCGCTGGCGAGAAAACGCCCCGACCTGCAGTTCTGCGGCCGGACGATCTTCGGGTGTCCGCCGCCCAAAGGGCAGCAGATGGAGGATCACTATTTCGGATCCATTCCGCCGAGAGTCCTTTCCTATATGGAAGATGTCGAACGCGACCTGTATCGGCTCGGCGTCGTCATCGACACGCGACACAATGAAGTCGCTCCGTGCCAGTTCGAATTCGCGCCGCAGCTCGCCGAAGCCAATCAGGCGTGCGATCAGAACCAGCTCATCATGGAGACGATGCGACAGATGGCCCGACGCCACGATTTCGCCCTGCTGTTGCATGAAAAGCCCTTTTCGGGCCTTAACGGCAGCGGGAAGCATATCAACTTCTCCCTGCGGGACAGCGAGGGCAGAAATCTCCTGATGCCGTCAACGAACCAGAAGAAGAACGTCCAGTTCCTCACGTTCCTTTCGGCGTTCCTGCTCGGATTTTCCCGATACAACAGCCTGTTGCGCGCCGCGGTCGCCTCTCCGGGGAATATGCACCGGCTCGGCGGCAACGAGGCGCCCCCCGCGATCCTGAGCGTCTTTCTCGGAAGCACGCTTTCGTCGCTCCTCGACGGGTTCGCCAACGGAACGAACGGCGTCATGCCCGAACAGGCCATGATCGACCTCGGACTGAACAAGCTCCCCGCCATCCTGTGCGACAATTCCGACCGGAACAGGACCTCGCCGGTCGCCTTCACGGGAAACAAGTTCGAGTTCCGCGCCCCCGGCGCGCCGCAGTCGATCGCCGGTCCGCTGACCATGATCATGGCCGTCTGGGCATGGGGAATCGAGGAAATGACGCGTCTGATCGAGGCCCGTGTATCAGCCGGCGCGGCGGACGTCAACGACGTCGCCATTGAAGTCATCGCGCACGCCGCCAAAGAAAGCGCGCCCATACGATTCGAGGGAAACTGCTATTCGGAGGAGTGGTGCATGGAGGCGGAACGACGCGGCCTGACGATCGCAAAGACGACGCAGGAGGCGCTGGCTCTCTACCTCAGGCCTGAAAACAAGGAACTTCTGTCGGGTCTCAACATTCTCTCCGAGAGAGAGATCGACGCGTACTACGAGATCCGGATGGAGCAATTCGTGAAGACCGTCGATATCGAAGTCGGCATTCTGAAATCGATGATCGTTGAGGGGATTCTGCCCGCGCTGTCCCGGCAGATGATTCTCGAAGGGCAATCGCTCTCCTTCGTTCCCGACGGCGTCGGGGAGAAGGAGACGCTCTCCCGGTGCATCGGAAAACTTGCCTCCCTGAAAGCCGGACTCATCGAAAAGTGCACCCGCCTCGATGAACTGCATGCCCGCGCATCCGAAGGAGATACGGACGAAAACGCAATGCTGCTGACGACCGAGGGGCTTCCCCTTCTCGATTCGACCCGCGCGCTCTGTAACGCCGCGGAATCCCTCATCGCGCGGGATTTGTGGCCATATCCGACGTATCGGGATCTTTTCCAGATTTCGTAAAACGACGGCGCGGAAGAGAGAAACTCTCTTCCGCGCCGCTTTTTCGAAAAGACGGTTCAGTACAGACCGGCGAGTTTCGGCAACACCGTCGAAATCCACGGAACATACGCGAGGATAAATATGTCCAGAATCATCACCATGATGAACGGCCATGCCGCCCGGGTTATTTCCTCGAGAGACACGTTTCCGATCCGGCACCCCATGAAAAGGCAGACTCCAAGGGGGGGCGTCACCATCCCCACGGCAAGATTCACGACGATGAGAACGCCGAAGTGCAACGGGTCGATTCCGAGCTGCGTGATGACGGGCAAAAGCACCGGAACCAGGATGATGATTGAGGCCACCGTCTCCATGAATGTCCCTATGAAAAGCAACAAAACGTTGATCAGAAACATGACGATGACCGGATTTCGGGAAAACGAAAGAATCGATTCCGCGACGCTCTGCGGAATCTTCTGAGCCGTCAGGATCCAGCTGAACACCGACGATGTCGCGATGATGAACATGATCATCGCCGTCCCGACGACCGAATTGACGAGAATTTCCTTCAGATCCCTGAAGTGAAGCTCCTTATAGACGAAGAAGCCGATGACGAAACCGTAGACGACGGCCACCACGGCGGCCTCTGTCGGAGTGAAGACGCCCCCGTAGATCCCGCCCAGAATGATCGCGGGCATCAGGAGGGCGAGGATCGCGTCCTTGAACGTCGTCCAGATATGTGCGGCGCACGGTTTTTCGTCGCCCTTATATCCGCGCTTTCTCGCGATGATCCATGCGACGATCATCAGGGAGCCTCCGACGCAAAACCCCGGCAGGATGCCCCCCATGAAGAGTCCGCCGATCGTGACGCCGGTCATGACCCCGTAGATGATCATCGGAATGCTGGGCGGAATCATGACGCCAAGCGTTCCGGCGCACGCCTGGACCGCCGTCGAGAACGGCGCGTCGTATCCCCTCCGGACCATGGAGGGAATCAGTATCGTGCCGATCGCCGCGACGCAGGCGACGGCGGAACCCGAGATTGCGCCGAAGAAGATGCACGCGATGATCGCGACGCCGAGAAACGACAGCCACACGAGAATATAGCGCGACAGTTCCTTGGACCATGGAAGCGACGCGTGGAGCAGGAAGCGGAAGATCACCTGCAGAAAAACCACCACGACCATAAGGACGAAAAGAACGCTCACGAAATATTCGGTGACGGTATTGACGCACCCGAGAAGTTTTCTGAGAAACCGCATGTTTCCGGCCACTCCCATGCGAGCGGGGCGCGAATCGATGCTTCGCGCCCCGCTCCTGCTCCGTCTATTTTCCCGCGATGATTTCGTCGAGGAGCCTTGCGTCGGCTCCGAGTTCCCCCTTGAACTGCTCGTAAACGTGCTTCGTCGCCTCAAGGAGCGCCGCCGTGTCGGTTGTCGTCACGGTCATCCCGAGTTCTTTCAGCTTCGCTGCCTGTTCGTTCTCCATCGACGTGATCTGCTCGCGCTGATAGGTCGCGGATTCCACGGCCGCCTTCAGGACGATCGTCTGATACTCCTTCGGCAGAGCGTCGAATTTCGCCTTGCTCATGATGATCATCGCAGGCGAGAAGACATGCCCCGTCAGGGAGAGATGCTTCTGGACCTCGTAGACTTTCGACGTGTAAATGACCGGAATGGGGTTTTCCTGTCCGTCCACCGTTCCCTGCTGCAGCGCCGTAAAGATCTCCCCCCACGCCATCGGAGTCGGGTCCGCTCCGAGCGCCTTCCAGATCGCCATGTGGACCTTGTTCTCCATCGTACGCAGCTTCAGTCCCTTCGCATCGGCCGGGACCGCGATCGGACGCCTGGAGTTGGTCACGTGACGGAAGCCGTTTTCGTACCAGGCAAGCCCCTTCAACCCCTGCTTTTCGAGAAGCCCCATGACATACTGTCCGGTCTTTCCGTCCAGGGTGTTGTAGGCGTGCTGTTTCGATTTGAAGAGGAAGGGGAAATCAAAGAGCATGAATTTCTTCTCGAACCCGCCCATCGGACCGGTCGAACCGACGTAGAAATCGACCGTGCCGAGCTGCAGTCCTTCGAGAAGATCCCGCTCCCCCGTTCCGAGCTGGTTGTTCGGAAACAGGGAGATTGAGACGTCGCCCTTCGTCTCTTTCTCGACAAGGGCCTTGAATCATTCGGCGCCCAGATGATAGGGGTGTTTTTCGCTCACCGAGTGTCCCAGTTTGTACGAGTACTTCGCTTCGGCGCAGGCGAACGTCGCGCGCGCAGCGACAGCCAGAACGCCGCACGGAAGAACCGCCAGTCTTCGTTTCCACGTCATTGCAAACCCCTCCTGTCGTATCGTCATGCTCTACAAGAGAGCAAATTCCGATTCATCATACGTCTTCTCGCGAACCGCTACAAGGTTGGCGAGGACAGCGTTGACGGGAGTCGGAACCCCCAGACGCCGGCCTTCTTCGACGATCGCTCCGTTGATGACGGATATCTCCGTCTGTCTGTGACGACAGACATCCTGCAGCATCGAGGACCTGTTCCCGGCCGTCTTCTTCGCTATCTCGCGCGTGTGCCGCACTGGTTCCGCGACGTTCACCCGAACGCCTTTTTTCGTCGCGACGGCGACGGCTTCCTCGATTGCCAGCGCCAAGAGTTCATTCGTCTCGGGAAAATCGACGAGCCGCCCGTTTTTCAAGCCCGTGATCGCAGTCAGGGCGTTGATGCCGACGTTGACGAGAAGCTTTCCCCAGATCAGCCCCATGACGTTATCCGAGACGGATACCGCAAAGCCGGCTTTTCTCAGGACGTCGGCGATCGCTTCGGTCCGCTCCGAAATGACGCCCGACGCTTCCCCGATAATAGTGTCCCCCTGCCCCGCGTGTCGAATGACGCCCGGACCGACAAGCGTCGACCCGTGCCCCGTCACGCCGGCGACGACACGATGCGCGCCTGCGACATCGCTGAGCGCCTCCACGTTCCCGAGCCCGTTCTGAAGCGTCATCACGGTCGTGTCCGGTCCGACAACGGGCATAGTTTGCGATATCGCGGTCCGGGTCATCGTGGCTTTGACGAAGACGATCAGAAGATCCGCGGTTCCGGCGTCTTCCGGGTCCGTGACGCCGCGAATTCCCGATATCACCCGCCCGCCGCCTACCCCTTCGATCCGGAGCCCCTGCCGGTTGATCGTTTCGATATGTTCCTTCCAGACGTCGATGAGGGTCACCGGGAATCCGGCGTCCGCCAGAAGGCCGCCGTACAGGCACCCCATGGCGCCGGACCCCAGGATGGCGATTCTCATGACTTCTTCAGCCCCTCCAG
>ERZ1645187.2981-NODE-2981-length-14502-cov-43.760089_pt1 | contig 14502 bp, 15 predicted proteins | sample MGYA00575352_ERZ1645187 | MGnify/ENA primary metagenome ERZ1645187 (study PRJEB40837, sample SAMN11349314) | freshwater sediment metagenome | isolation source: river sediment | host: Sediment | place: India: Wazaribad , New Delhi | collected 2017-02-21 ...
CCGCCTGGCGGCGGCGCACGCCAAGCTGCTGGAAGGGAACTATCAGCCGTAAGCGACTGATACGCAGGCGGCGTGATTTCGCGTCGCCGGCTGGGAAACAACAGGGGCGGCCATGGCCGCCCCTGTTGTTTGAAAGGCCAATACGTAATACCAATTCCCGGTAGATTTTGACTTTTAGCGTGTAGGCTGGGATGAAGCGGAGCAAATCCCAGCATCGCTCAGCCGACGGCTGGGTTTCCGCTTCGCTCCAACCCAGCCTACCCGTTTCAATCAAACCTATCGAGAAACGGTATAACATCCACCGGGAACCGGCGTTACTCCACCGTGACCGACTTGGCCAGATTGCGCGGCTGATCCACGTCGGTGCCCTTCAGAATCGCCACATGGTAGGCCAGCAGTTGCAGCGGCACCGTAAACACAATCGGCGCAATGGATTCAGGCACCGCACCCAGCGACAACACATGAGTATCCACGCCGCTGAGATGCGTATCCACCTCACGGTCGGCGAACAGGAACAGCACCCCACCCCGCGCCCGCACTTCCTGAAGATTGGACAGCACCTTTTCCAGCAGGCCATCCCTGGGCAACACGCACACAACCGGCATATCGCTATCAATCAGCGCCAGCGGCCCATGTTTGAGTTCGCCGGCGGGATAAGCCTCGGCGTGGATGTAGGAAATCTCCTTGAGCTTGAGCGCCCCTTCCATGGCAATCGGGTACTGCGGCCCGCGCCCCAGAAACAGCGCATGATGCTTCTCGGCGAAATGCTCGGCCAGCCGCTCGATCGCATTGTCCAGCACCAGCGCCTCTTCCAACGCCTTGGGCAACCGCTCCAGGTCGCGCACCAGCGTTGCCGCTTCGTGCTCGCTCAAGCCGCGCCGCCGGCCCAGCGCCAGCGCCAGCAACCGCAGCGCCACCAGTTGGGTGGTGAACGCCTTGGTGGACGCCACGCCGATTTCCCGCCCGGCGCGGGTGAGCAGCGTCAAGGCCGATTCCCGCACCAGCGAGCTTTCCGCTACGTTGCAAATGGCGAGGGTGGACAGATAGCCGCTCTCCTTGGCTTTGCGTAACGCCGCCAGGGTATCGGCGGTCTCGCCCGACTGGGAAATGCTGACGAACAGCGTGCCGGGTGGGACCACGCCGCGACGATAGCGGTACTCGCTGGCCACCTCGACCATGCAGGGCAGGCCCAGACTTTCCAACCAGTAGCGCGCCACCAGGCCGGCGTGATAGCTGGTGCCGCAGGCGATGACGTGGACGCCCTGGGTCTGATCAAACACCACGTTGGTTTCCGGCCCGAAACTGTCCTCCAACAGGCGGCCCTGATGGATGCGGCCTTCCAGGGTCTCGGCCACCACCGCCGGTTGCTCGAAGATTTCCTTCAGCATGAAATGGCGGTAACCGCTCTTGCCGGCTACCGCGCCCGTCTGGCCTGAGTAAGACAACGGCCGCTCCACGATCTGACCGCTCCGGTCATAAATCGCAAAGCGCTCCCGCTGGACCTCGGCGATATCGCCTTCCTCCAGAAACACGAAGGTCTGGGTCACCGGGACCAGCGCGAACACGTCCGACGCGATGAAGTGCTCGCCGATGCCGATGCCCAGCACCAGCGGACTGCCGGCCCGGGTCGCAATCAGACGATCCGGTTCTTCACGGCTAATCACGCCGAGGCTGTAGGCGCCGGTCAATTGCGCCGCCGCCCGTCGTACCGCTGCGAGCAAATCGCCAGTTTCCCGCAGTTGCTGGTGGATCAGATGGGCGACCACCTCGGTGTCGGTGTCGGACTCGAAGCAGTAACCCGCAGCGATCAGCAGCGTCTTGAGTTCATGGTAGTTTTCGATGATGCCGTTATGGACCACCGCCACCGAGTCATTGCTGACATGCGGATGCGCGTTGCGCTCGCACGGCTCGCCGTGGGTGGCCCAGCGAGTATGGGCGATGCCGAGCGGCCCGCGCACCGGTTCTTGTTGCAAACGCTCGGCGAGCGCTTGCACCTTGCCGACGGTGCGCACCCGATGCAACTGCCCGTCGCGGCTGTCCAGGGTGACGATGCCCGCCGAGTCATAGCCGCGATATTCCAGCCGCCGCAGCCCTTCGAGCAGGATTGGGGTAACGTTGCGTTCGGCGATAGCGCCCACGATTCCACACATGACGAGGTCCAGGGGAAAGTAAAGTGGATTCAGAGTAACGGCTTGCTGGCCAGGGAACAAGCCATGTACACCCCGGCTGGAACACACCGGTGTTTTCAGGGATAGAAATCGGCGCTTGCCGCCAGGTTCAGCGCCGGGACCGAAGCCGGACGTGACTCCCAGACCAGCCGCACGGACTCCGGCAACCGCACCGCCATAGCGATGGGCAAATGGTCGGAAAAGGCGTAGTCCAACACTTCAACCTGCTCAACCCCGATAGAGGATGACACCAGAATATGGTCCAGTTGGCGACTGGGTTGCCAACTGGGAAAAGTGTGCAAACCCGACGCCGGTTCACGCAGGCGCGCTGTTTCCACCAGCACCGCCATTTCCGGGCTGTCCGAATCGCAGTTGAGATCCCCCATCAGGATGACGTGCCGGTAATCAGCTACTCGCTCCGCGAGAAAGCCGATCTGGCGCAAGCGGCCCCGCCGACCCAGCGCCATGTGCAGGATCAACACGTGCAATGCATCCGGCCCGGAACCAAAGCGAACGTCCAACACACCCCGGCCGGGCAAACCCGGCAACTTGTGTTCGGCAATGGCGTCCGGCTGGACCCGGCTTAGCACCGCGTTGCCATGCTGGGAGATCATCCCGATCTTGCGGTTGGACTGATCGAACACGTGGGCAAAACCGGCCTGATCAGCCAGATATTTCACCTGATTCACGAAGCCGCTGCGCAGACTGCCCGCGTCCACTTCCTGTAAGCCGACCAGGTCGTAATCAGCCAGAATCCGGGCGATGCCGTCGAGATTGCTCATCCGCGACGGCACCGGCACCAGATGTTTCCAACTGCGGGTCAGGTATTGAGAATACTTGCGAGTGGTCAACCCGCTCTGAATGTTATAGCTGAGCAAGCGCAGGCGCTGCGGCGCGGCGGGATCGGCCATTGCCATTCAGCCCTTAACCTTGCGGCGCGGCCAGCCTGGCGATCAGGAAATCCACCACTTCAAAGGTTCGACCCGAACGCACATCGTACTGACCACCGACGATGAATGTCGGCACCCCGCGCACGCCGAAGCGCTGGGCCAGTTGGCTGGCGCGCCGCAACTGGGTCTCGGTCGTAAAGGATTGGTAGGCCTTGCGGAAGGCTTCCTGATCCACGCCATGCTCGGCGAAAAACGCCGCCAGTTCGTCCTCGGTGTTCAGCTTGCGCCGTTCCTGCTGAATGGCGTCGAACAGCGGCTGATGGATCTTGTCCAGCACCCCCAGGGCCTGGGCGGCGTAATAGGCGCGGGCGCTGGGTTCCCAACTCGCGCCAAGGGCGACCGCCATCTGGGTGAATATCACGTTCTCCGGTTTACGCTTGAGCCAGTCATGCACCGCCGACTCCATATTGCGACAGTGCGGGCAGGTATACGAGAAAAACTCGACCACTTCGATTTTGCCCGGCGTGTTGGGCGGCGCCGGGGTCGGCACCCGCACGTAATCCTTGCCCTCCTGAAACGGGGGCGGCGCGGGAGAATCAGCGGCGCGGCCAGCGGCCAGCGGCAACATACAAACCAGCAACACCAGCAGCAGGCGACGGAGCAAATACGGCATCGCAATGAAATCCTCAGGTTCGGATTGGTGAAAACAGAGTGCGGTGGACGACCGGCCTACAGCGTACCGTAGGAGTGTAGCCCGGACAGGAACATGTTCACACCCAGAAAGGCGAACAGGGTCACGAGCAAGCCGATCACCGCCCACCAGGCCATCGGCACGCCGCGCCAGCCCTTGGTGAGGCGCAGGTGCAGCCAGGCGGCGTAGTTCAGCCAGACGATCAGCGCCCAGGTTTCCTTGGGGTCCCAGGACCAGTAGCCGCCCCACGCTTCCGCCGCCCACAGCGCGCCGAGGATCGTCGCGATGGTGAAGGCGGCGAAACCCAGGGCGATGGCTTTGTACATGACATCGTCCAGCAGTTCCAGCGCCGGCAGCACCGCCGCCAGCAGGCCATCGGGGCGGCGGGTTTCGGCGCGCTGGCGCAGCAGATACGCCACGCCGGCCATTGCCGCCAGGGCGAAGGCGCCGTAACCGATGAAATTGGCCGGCACATGGATCTTCATCCAGTAGCTCTGCAAGGCCGGAATCAGCGGCTGGATGTGATGCGCCTCACGGTCGAAGGTGTACCACAACAGAAAAGCGACCGCCCCGCTGATCGCCAGCAGGGCGAAGCCGCCCAGGGCGCGGGTGCGATGCCGATCCTCGTAAAACAGGTACAACAGCGCGGTGATCAGCGCAAACAGGATGAACACTTCATAAAGATTGCTGACCGGAATGTGGCCGATGTCGGCGCCCAGCAGATAGGACTCGCGCCAGCGCACCAGCAGGCCGGTCATCCCCAGCACGGTCGCGCTCCAGGTCAGGGCGGTCGCCGTCTTGCCGACGAACTCGGAGCGACCGAACAGCGCGGCGAAATAGGTCACGGTCGCCAGCACGTACAACGCGCTCATCCACATGAACGCGGCCTGGCTTTCCAGGAAATACTTCAGCAGAAAAGCGCTCTTGCGCAGCTCGTAGTCGGTTCCATACCGCCACAACGCCAGCAGCGTCAGCAGCGCCACTATCAGGGCAAACATCTGCGCCGGCTTCCAGTACCACCCCCAGGCGATCAGCGCCAGGGCGCTGCCGAACAGGATGGCAACCTCGTAGCCATCCATCTGGGCCTGGTAAAACCACCAGGCATAGCCGGATCCTCCCACCACCAGCAGCGCCCAGAGCACATCCCACATCGTCAGCCGTTGCCAGAGCGTCGGCTGTTCCCAGGATTCCAGCATCGCTTCGCGCGTTACCGCCATTGCCGATAAGCCTCTCTCAGCGTCTTATTGCATAAGGAACCATCATTCACTCGAACCCCGGGACTCCGGGGCTCCCAGCCGCCGCGTCAGCGTCGCTTCCAGCGCCGCAAATTCACGAGCGAATTCCGCCTGGCGGCGATTGCCCGTACCGGCCAGAACCAGCCGCGAGCCATCCTCGTCGGCCGCGACCCAGGCCCACAGCCGGCGGTGCGAAGTATAAAACAGGAGGAAGACGCCGATGCTCAGCAGTGCAAAGCCGGCGTAGACCACGCTGGCCGCGCCGCTGTGGGCCACCTGGAAGCCGGACGCCTCCACCTGCTGGAACCCGGTCAGTTGCAGATAAAACGGCGAGCCGTAATCCGGCAGCACGGCCAGGGCCGACAGCGCATCGTTGAAAAACGTATCCTCACGCTCGCCCACGCCCTGCTCCAGGTTCACCCCCTCCGCCCGCAACACCTCCAGAAAGACTTCGGCCAGCGTATCGCGCAGGATATTCAGATACAGCCGGGTCGCTTCCTGAAGCCGGTCGGCGGGCACGACCGTCCTGGCCCGTTCCGTCACTGCCGCAAACCCGCCCTGGATAAACAGCCCGACCAGGTTCAGCCGCACCAGATTCAGATTGCGCTGCACGTCGGAATTTTCGGTGGGCGCCGGCGCGTGGGCCAGCAGCGCGCGCAATCCCTCCTCATCGCGCAGCCGGGCATTGAAGTGCAGGAAGCGGTCGAGACTGTTCTTCGTGTCCGCCGGGATGTGCAGATAGGTGAATTGCTCACCCGACCGGGCGCGGACGCCGCTGACGAAAAACCAGCGGTCCTCAAGCTGGACCGGCGCCATGTAATTGACATACTCGCGCGCCTCGCCGGCGGCGTCGCGCAGTTTGAACCCGATGCTGGGACCGAAATTGCGGAACTTGCGGTCGCCGGGCCGGGCGCCGGGTTCCGGCAGCAAATTGAATGTCCGGAATTCGGCCAGTTCCAGATTCAGCGATCCGTTGGGTCCGCTCACCTTGAGCGCGCTGCCGACCTCGCCTTGTGCGTCGAGCGGCTCCAGCCGGCTGATGGTGAGCGGCCAGGCCCGCAATTCCAGTTTGGAGCCGCCGTCGCCGAAATCGGACTGATAGATCGAGTAACCGCGATAGGTCAGCGGATGATTGACCTGGATCGTAGCGTCCAGCGGCTGATCGCCCAGGTGTTCCTGGTCATGGATGCGCACCTGACTGACGAAGGACTTGGGCTGGCCGGTGGCGTGGTACTCGACCTGGAAATCCCGCAGTTCGATGGCGAAGGGCAGTTCCTGCACCAAATACCCGTCGCGCAGCCGCAGGAAGACGAAATTCGCCGCGCGGCCCTCGGGCAGCATGATGTTGCCGCGAAACGCCGGGGTCGCGCCGGGGGCCAGCCGGCTGGCCGGCGGCACGTCGCGGGCCGCCAACTCGCGGGTTTCGACCGCGATCTCGCCACGCCACTCCTTCAGTTTCAACCACAGATTACCGTCCAGCAGGCCGCCGATCCCGATCACCACCACCGCGGCGTGGGTGAACAGATAACCCAGCCGCTGGTAACCGCCCTTCATCGCCGCCGCCACCTGATGGTCGCCATGATCCCGAACCCGCCAGCGGTAGCCACCCGCACGGAACGCGCCGGTGACCTCCGCCAGCACAGCGGCAGGCGCCCGCTCCGGCAAGCGCCATTCAGCGTGCTGGTGAAAGCCGCGCAGCGACTCCAGCCGAACCTGGGTGCGGAACCGGAACATCTCCCGCGCCATGCCGGGAACCTGACGGTACAGACAAACGCTGGTCGAGAGGATGAGAAATCCGAGGATGGCGATAAACCAGCCGGCACCGTACACATCGTACAGCCCGAGACGGTTGAACACGTCGAACCAGAACGGCCCGAATTTGATCACGTAATCCGAATAGGGCTGGTTCTGTTGCAAGACCGTACCGATAATCGAGGCCACAGCCACCACCACCAGCAGAGTGATGGCGAGGTTCATGGAGCCAAGGAATTCCAGCAACACCCAACCCAGGGTACGGCGCTGGGCGGGCCGGTGCGCGGTGATCGTGTCGCTCACGGCGGAGAATCGAAGATGATGGCGGGAGGGATGAAAGACGGTGAACGGTTTTTATGACCCGGCGGGTTCCAATCCGTTCACCTTCGGGGTCGGCGCGGGCCGTAAAAAAGGGGGGCCGGATCGGCCACCCTCATCAATCAGACATCAGGGGTATCCAGCCCGGTTCTAGCCGGGTTCTTATTGCAAGCCCTGCACGTAGGACGCCACCGCCTTGATTTCCGGGTCAGTCATCTTGGCGGCGACGCCGCGCATCATCTGGCCGGCATCGTTGGCGCGTTCCATGGTGCGGAAGGCCTTCAACTGAAGCTCGACGTACTCGGCGTGCTGGCCGGCCAGCGCCGGGAACTTGGCGGCCGGGTTACCGGCTCCAGTGGCGCCGTGGCAGGCTGCGCAGGCCGCCACACCGCTGGTCAGATTGCCGCCGCGGAACATGGCTTCACCCGCCGGGGCCAAGGCTGGATCCGCCGCGCCACGGGCGACCTGTTGCGACGAGAAATAGGCGGCCAAGTCTTCCATGTCCTGCGGACTCAGCGGCGCCACCATGCCGACCATGATCGCGTTGACGCGGGCGCCGCTCTTGTATTCCTGCAATTGTTTGACGAGATAATCGGCGCTTTGCCCCGCCAGCTTGGGATACTGGGTCACGGTGCTGTTGCCATCAGCGTTGTGGCAGGCCGCGCAAACCGCGGACTTGGCCTTGCCGGCGGTAGGGTCGCCAGCGGCCAGTGCGGCGGTCGCGGAACCGAGCAATGCGCACGTCGCGGCGATCACAACGAGTTTTTTCATTTTTGGAAAGCTCCTGTACGATGACGATATTCGGTTCAGGCGACCCGCCGCCGGCGTGCAAAAAGTGAAGCGGATCGGCGGCTGAGCCTCGCTTGATCGCGGCGGAACCCTTACGGATTTTGGTGAGTTTCGCCGTGTGAAAGCGGCGGTTTTATATATCAGTTTTGGCCTTTGAGTTCAATGAAAAACCCTGACAAACTTACTCCTATCCCGGCAGCCCGCATTACCGCCAGCCGCTATCGGGCTGCCCATTTTCTCAACAGCGTCAATTCGCTGGAGCAACTGCCGCCCGATACCGGCCAGGAAGTCGCCTTCGCCGGCCGCTCCAACGCCGGCAAGTCCAGCGCCCTCAATGTCCTGACTGGCCAGCGGCAACTCGCCCGGGTGAGTAAAACGCCAGGCCGAACCCAGTTGCTCAATTTTTTCCAGGTGGAGCCAGAGCGCTATCTGGTGGACCTGCCCGGCTACGGCTACGCCCAGGTGCCGGATGCGATCCGCCGGCACTGGCGGCTGTTGCTGGAACACTATTTGCGCGAGCGCCTGGCCCTGCGCGGCCTGATGCTGCTGATGGACATCCGCCACCCGCTGACCCCTCTGGACCGGCAATTGCTGGACGGCTGCGCCCACCGCCCGCTTCCCATCCACGTCCTGTTGACCAAAGCCGACAAGCTCAGTCGCGGCGCGGCGCAGACGGCGTTGCAACAGGTGCAAAGAATGCTGAAAACCGACTATCCGGGCGCCAGCGTGCAACTGTTTTCGGCGCCGACCGGGCTGGGGATAGACGAGGCCCAGGCCCGACTGGACGAATGGCTGGGATACTGATTCACCCCCCGCGCGCCGAAGGTGGATCAGACAGCCGCCGCCACCCGGCCGCCAGCAGCCGCGCTTGCAGCGTTTGGGTGATCAACTCACCGATTCGCTCCAGAAAGAGCGTGCCCATGCCCGAATGAAAGCGTCTGGCGTCACTGCTGCCCACCGCCAGCAAGCCGCGCCATTCGCTCCCGCCCAGCGGGATTAGCGCCGCGGAGGCGGCCAGATAGGCGCCGTCGCCGAACAGGGCGGCAGCCTGTTCCAGGCTCAGCCGGCCGCACTGGGGCCGACCGGCGCGGAACACTGCATCGAACAGCCAGACCACGTCCGGTCGCAGAAACTCCTCCACCGCGCTCAGGCCGGTGGTGGGCGGCATGGCCAGACACAGGGCGACGCCATCGGCCTTGAACTCATCGCGCAGAATCGCCTTGATGCCGTGCAACAGCTCGTCCAACCCGCCCCGCGCGTCCAGCAAGCCCAGCGCCAGCCGCTGCACGCGCTCCGCCAGGCGGTCATTATCGCGGGCGATCGCGACCAGTTCCGTCAGTTTGTCGCGCAGCCGCTGGCAATGCTCCCGGAGCAGGCGGTTCTGATATTCCAGCAGCGACACCGCCGGCCGGCAAGGATGCGGGATGCGCAAGTTCTCCGTCAGCTCGGGATGATGAGCAAAGAAGTCCGGATGATCGCGCAAATAGTCCGCCACGGCCGGTTCGGGATCGAACGTTTCCCATTCTTCGCTCATAACTCGATCCACCCTTCAAACACCGTGGTCGCTGGCCCGGTCAGGGTCACTGACTCACCCTCGCCGGCCCAGTGAATGCTCAGCTCGCCACCGGGCAGTTCGACCCGGACATTCGGCCACAGCCGGCCCCACAGCCGGCCTGCGACTACCGCCGCACAGGCGCCGCTGCCGCAGGCCAGAGTTTCGCCGGTTCCCCGCTCGAACACCCGCAGGCGGATATGATCCGGCGCGATGATTTGCATAAAGCCGACGTTGGTGCGCTGGGGAAAGCGGCCATGTCGCTCCAGCAGCGGTCCCAGATGGGCCACCGGGGCGTGATCCACATCGTCCACCAATAACACCGCGTGCGGATTGCCCATGGACACCACCCCGACTTCCAGGTCAACGCCATCGGCGGCAATGGGATAGCGAGGCGCGCGCTCGGTGGCGAAAAAAGGCACCTCGGCCGGCTCCAGCCGGGGCTGCCCCATGTCCACCGCTACCTGCCCTTTCGACTGGAGCCGCAACCGCAAAGGACCAGCGGCGGTGATGACGCAGAGTTCGTCTTTTTCGGTTAAGCCATGGTCGCGGACGAAGCGGGCAAAGCAGCGGGCGCCGTTGCCGCATTGTTCCACCTCGCCGCCATCGGCGTTGAAGATGCGGTAGCGGAAATCGGCCCCCGGCCGGTCGGACGCTTCCACCAGCAGTACCTGGTCGCAGCCGATACCGAAATGGCGGTCGGCCAACTGGCGAATGCTTGCTGTATCCAACGCCACGGTCTGGTTGATCCCGTCAATCACTACGAAATCGTTGCCAAGCCCGTGCATCTTGGTGAAGTTCAGTTTCATGGGCATCTATTTTAACAACGATTTAAGTAATTTTCAGGCGGCAAGAATCTGCGTCGCGCAGACTCACTCCGGCGCTTCGGGAGGGAGCGCACGGATGATACGAGCTGGGTTTCCTGATGCGAGGACATCGGAGGGAATATTGCGGGTGATGACACTTCCGGCGCCGATGACTGACCGTTCGCCGATGGTCACTCCAGGGCAGATGATCGCACCGCCCCCCACCCATACATCAGAACCAATGGTGATGGGTTTGGCCGATTCGAGCCACTTGCGGCGCTCGGCGGCGCTGATTGGATGGGTTGCCGTGTAGATCTGTACCGAGGGACCAAAGAGCACGTTGTCGCCGATGGTCACCGGCGCGACATCGAGCACCACGCAGTTGAAGTTGAAGAAAACTTTAGCGCCCAAGACGATGTTCTTGCCGTAGTCGCAGAAAAAGGGCGGCTGAACCCAGGCATCCGTCTCCTTTCCAAAAAGCTCGGCAAGCAGGCGCTGCCTCTCCTCCTTCTGATCTTCCCGGGTAGCATTGAGCAGCAGGCAGAGGTCGCGGCAAAGGTCACGTTCGCGGCACAGTTGCGGGTCAAGCGGATCATAAAGCTCGCCTGCGAGCATCTTCTCTTTTTCACTTTTCATGCGCGTCAGCCTCCAGCCTAGCGGGGCGGTGGATAAGCGGCACAGGGCGGGAAAGCCACAGACTCTTGCGCCCGAAATCGGCTCCACCCATTTTTCCTTTCAAAATTGCCTTTGTTGACTTCAACTATAGACAAAGCTTTCTTCAAATCTTCAACGATAGGGTTTGACAAATCGGTTGTTTGTTTATACAATGTTTATACTTAATAATTTTGTATGAGGCTCCTTATGCAAGTTCAAATTCAGAAGTGGGGCAACTCTGCCGCCGTCCGCTTGCCAGCGCCTGTTTTACGTGATGCTGGTATTACTTTGGGGCAAGCTCTTGAATTAACTGTTGAAGATGGAAAATTGATTTTTGCCCCGAAAAAAGAATATAAGTTAGAAGAATTGGTTGCTGCAATTACTCCTGAAAATTGTCATCCACTTCTTTTAGACGACAGCCTGAAAGGAAATGAAAGTTGGTGACCTCAAAAATATATGTTCCAGATCAAGGGGATCTGGTTTGGCTTGACTTTGATCCCCAAGCTGGACATGAACAAGCAGGACGCCGACCGGCTTTAGTGTTATCCCCAAAAGCTTATAACAACGCCACAAAGTTAATGCTTTGTTGTCCTGTTACTTCGCGTGTGAAGGGCTATCCTTTTGAGGTTGTTGTCTTTGGTTCGCCTAAAATATCCGGCGTAGCATTATCAGATCAAATACGTAGTTTGGATTGGGAAGGGCGAAACGCAGATTTTATTGATCGCGTACCCGACGCTATTTTATCCGAGGTCGCAATGAAACAGAAAGTGCTGCTACCGAAGTAATATCACAACAATCAGCCTGCGTTAAGCGGGCTTTTTTACGTCTGTTCAAAAATGGGAGCAAAATTCTAAGAAGCTGTGGAAAAACTTAATTACCTAAGCGGCCTCTAAAGCGGCCCCTTGTAATAAGGTCCGCTCTTTACAAATTCTTCGCAGCATAAGTCGAATTGAGGCCATATAAACATGACCGGTACTCGATGTAGGTTTTTCTGAATTTCTTTGGTTACCTAACACTCAAGTTCAGCCGCAGCGGTTAGCGCGGTCGGCTGCAACGCTTCGTTAGCCGATGTCTCTGACATTCCGTTCCTTCAAGCTTCAGGTACGGGTTGTGCTATGACGAGACGCCAACCAACGTTCAAACGATTTTTTGCTTTCACCACTACGTCGCCCCGCTAGTAGCCCTTCAATCCCAATATGTTCATCAACTTCGAGCCACTCAATAGCATAACCGTCTCCCAGCAACTGCCAGTTGTTGCGCTCTTGTTCAGAAGCATGGATGAGACGGGGATACCATTCCAGGGGAACCATAATGCTACGACCATCGTCTAGGTCTACCGTTAGTTTTTCATCCATTATGCTAACGTTAACCGCGACTGGCTCCTTCTCAAGGACCAAAGTAGTCATGCCAAGCCTCCATTAATATTTTCTGATGCTTCACTACAAGCCGAGCGATTTGATTTAACTCGTGTTCTTTGAAACCCTTATTCCTAACGAGCACGATAGGATTGAGCCAGAATTTGGTAATTTGCCAATCACGTTTAACATGGATGTGTGGAGGTTCGCCTCGGTCAGAACTGAAGAAGACGAAACTATAAGGCCCATCCTGAAGAACAGTAGGCATAAGTTTTAAAGAACAGTGTTTTTACGCTCGCTTAGATTCTTTATCGCTTTTCCGCCCAACGCTCGCGTTCAGCGGCGAGCGAAGCGAGTCCGCTGCAACGCCAAGTCAGGTTCTGGCGGCGAGTTGGCAGGTGGTGGAACGATAACCCAACCTTCTGCTGCATGTTTCTCCTGCCGGACCTTTAGGTCGATATAAATTCGATCCAAGTCATAACCTAAGCTGGCGGCGTGTCGTTCGCGAACATTCCGCACTTCTTGAATAATTGTGTCACTCATCTTCGCCTCCTATAAGCTCTTCGGGCGTACAAATAAACGGCAGAAATAGCCCTTTGCATTGGAATTTCTTGGCGACCCGTGCTTGAATTTCCGGGTTAGCAATGTGTCGACAATTCCACGTCAAAAGATAATCAGCGAAATGAACCGTAGCTATTGAGATATGCAATGCGTCTTCACTTGCTTTTGCTGGAACGATACCAGCGTTCACCAAGTCCTTAGCAAGTTCGATGCTGTAGGCGGTGATATCAAGCAACCTAATACCCTGTAAAGCGGCAAGTCGCTTACTGGCCGCGTCGGGATCGCCAGCGGCACATTCGGTAAGGACAAGTTCCGAAATGAAAAGATCAAACTGATCCCGTCTGTCCCAAAACTGGTAAGTGCTTTGCTGATGTCCGGCTTCGATGACATTCTTGCTGGGTCGAGCAGTCAAATAGCTGACGACCGTGGTTTCGATATATACCTTACGCTTCATTAGAGTGCCTTAAAGCAAATTTGGCGGGTTTCTCTTTGCTCTACCCGCCCTACGCGCTTTTCCACCCAAAGCCAGCTTCATGCGCTGGTTTGTGCGGCGCCTTGCGCCGCGTAAGTCGCAGATGCTTATCCGCCGCCCCGTTGTCGCGGGCGCGAAGTGTCCGCAACAACGATCAAGCTCATCGGCGGAGCGAAGCGGAGTCCGGTGCAGCGATGGGATGGACTCCTCCCGCCTCTCATCGGCATCTTAGATTCTTTATCGCTTTTCCGCCCAACCATCAGCTCAGCCGCCGGCGTCAGCCGGTCGGCGGGAGCGCCTTGTTAGGCGGTTTGAAGCTTCGGCTATCTCTAGCAGATAACGAAGGGCTTTGTTGACAGCTTCGTCGTTTGGGAAAGCTTGTGCAATATCTGGTTCAAGGAGGACAACATTACTTTCTTCTTTGATGCGATTCGCGTATTTGCCACGCACAATTTCCCCAAAGTCTGACCTTTTATATTCAGGGCGAAGCTCGTCCGCCATTTCTGACTTAACCTTCTTCATAAATTTGCCTCTCAGCATTTGTTGCTAATCGTGCGGATATGATTCGAATCGAATTTCCGCGCTCCGTGTGAGATACCGCAAGCAAACGGCCCCGCGAGGAAACGCCAAATGTCACAAAACGGTCTTCATCTTCCGAATGATCAGGATCGTGCGCAGTAGCAGAAAAAGTATCACGCAACGCGCTAGATGCTTCTTCAAAGCTGACACCGTGCTTGCGGTGATTTGCTGCGGCCTTTTTCGTATCCCACACAAAGCTCATAACTATCCAATGACTGTTAGACCGATTTTGAATGTTGGGTTGCCAAAAAGATGGCAACCCAAACGAAAACTCTGGATCGCCTTGGGTCGCAAGCTGATGGGTGCGGAACTTGGCATCAATCACCGCGTTTCAAGGAATTAACTGATAATCAAGAACATCCTAACGCTTCTTGATTTAATTCATCTGCATAGCGGTTTAAAATTTCAAGGTCGCTGTTTGCAGCATCGTGCGTGGCGAAAAAGCAACGGAGAGTTTGCTGCTATAAGAACAGTACGCGCATCTGGTTAAGGTGCTCACCGATACAACTCGGCGACTAGATTACCTAGAATACTGATAGATATTTGAGTAGTCATAAAATCTTACCAAGGGCATGTAATTTAAAAATGTTGGCGTCAGTACCCTCCCCGATCCGATACCCAATAGGCGGGCTTCCCTTCGCTCTACTCACCCTTGTATTGTGTTTCTGTTGGTTGAGATG
>ERZ1645187.2982-NODE-2982-length-14499-cov-169.733661_pt1 | contig 14499 bp, 13 predicted proteins | sample MGYA00575352_ERZ1645187 | MGnify/ENA primary metagenome ERZ1645187 (study PRJEB40837, sample SAMN11349314) | freshwater sediment metagenome | isolation source: river sediment | host: Sediment | place: India: Wazaribad , New Delhi | collected 2017-02-21 ...
CGATCCAAATGGCGCTCTCCGGGCAGATTTATGCGGAGGGGAGCGAGTAGTTACCTTCCGGGATGGCACAGGAACCGCCAGGCGCACCGAAGGTCAGCTTTCCCAAAGAGCGACGTAACAAACAGCGGCCGACGTCAAAGGATGCTGTCGGGGTGGGGGCGACCAGTACCACCTGCTTACCCAAGGCCCGGATAGCTGCGATGGCCTTGACCAGGGCCTGGGCGGCGAGATCCTGGCTACCCTCGCCGTCTACCGGCGTATGACAAGCGTCAACCCCATCCTCGCAGGGCGGCTCAATCAGCACCTGCCCACCGAGATACTGGCCAAGAAAACTCGATATCACAACCACCTGGATCGACTCCCCTTCAGGACCCGCCAGATAGTCGAGCACCGACCGATTGAAACGGAGGCAACTCAGTCCCCAGGTACGGTTAAAGAATGCATCGGTCCTATAGTGGGAAAGCCCTAGGAGAGGGCCGCAGGTGCTCTTGGTAGCTTGGAGTACCCCACGGGATGTGGTGGCGGCGATTGCCGGCACCAGATGCATGGCATAGGAATCTCCCCAAACCAACAGGCTTGGCTGCTCGCCAGACTGGCACTCTGGTTGGAGGGAAAAAGTGTCATTGCTCTCAAAAGCTGTGCAGTACCCAGGGTTACCCTGCCGCCCCCCGCTAAAATCGACTGGATCACCCCACTGGTCAAACGCATTGACCGCAAATGCCAGTATAACTAGGCCGCACGAACTGGCTAGCGTCAAGCCCACAGTCAACCCACCAATTGGCACGACCGCCCGCCGTAGTGGTCGTTCGACCCACCTGAAGAGTGCCCAACCTAGCACCAAGGCGAGTATTACCAGCCCCATTCGTACCCCAAGTGGGATGGCCGTAAGCCAGGCATTAGCGGCGAAGGCCAGCAGCGGCCAGTGAACTAAGTACAGCGAATAGGAGATGTCGCCCACTCTCGCCAAGAACCGCGCCGGTCCCGTCTGGTTGAAAACTGGATGCCGTCTCAGCAGCACGACCAAAGTGGCGCAACATACCAAAAGGGCATCCAGACCAGGGTGGGGCAAGCCCGTCGGGTAGAACGGCAACACTAACAATGTAACGAAGGCCGGCCAGAACAACCTCCCCAGCCAAAGCTGGTATGGTGATCCCTCCAGCACCAATATCCCAAGAGACCCGAGTGCCAGTTCCCAAGCGCGCGTCGGCAATAGATAGAAAGTTGCCCCCGGTTTAACCGCTACCAGCATCAGGCACAGGGTGAGACTAGCCCCTAATACCAGCCAAACCCCTGACGTCCAGAGTCGCCTTGGCGTGAACACCAGCGCGGCAGGCAGCAGCAGGTAATACTGCTCCTCCAGGGAAAGGGACCAAATGTGCAGCAGCGGCTTGAGTTGCGCGGCGCTCTCAAAGTAGCCGGTCTGCATCCATAGGACTATGTTGCCCGTAAAGGTGACAGCCCCGAGCAATTGGCGGCTATAGTCCCGCATTTCTGGCGGGGTCAGGAAGAAAATCGCCGCCAGGGTGGTAGCCAGGAAAGTGACATACGCCGCCGGCAATAGACGCTTTGCGCGCCGGGCATAGAAAGCAATAAAGGTGAAGTTGCCAGCCCGAAGGTCCTGGACCACGATCCCGGTGATGAGATAGCCCGAGACCGTGAAAAATATATCGACCCCAAGGTAACCTGCCCTGAGGGATCCAATCAACTCGGCGTGGTAGAGCAGAACAAGTAGGATAGCCAGACCACGTAGGGCCTGGATATCGGTACGGAAAGACTGGCTTGATGCCACTTGCGACCAGGAATCGAACGTCCAGCTAGCCTAACCCGGAACTGGTGCAGGCCGACCGCCTGGGCTGGGTGCCAATATCCGCCGCTTGATAAACCGCGCCGGATTCCCGCCCACCACCGACCAAGCCTCCACATCGCGCGTCACGACCGCCGCCGCGCCAATGACGGCCCCCTCGCCCACCGTCACCCCAGGCCCGATGAAGGCATCCGCGCACACCCAGGCCTGGGGTCCGATCTCAATCGGCAACCGCAGCAGCGGCAAGGCAGGGTCCAGATAATCGTGCGTCCCCGCGCACAGATGAGCCCGGTGCGAAATGGTGGCCCGATCACCAATGGTCACCGGCCCCAGATTGTAGATCAGCGCCCACTCGCCAATGCTCGCCTCCGCCCCCAGGGTCAGGTTCCAGGGCAGATAGACCCGCGCGCTTGGATAGACATGCGCCCCATTGCCGATGCGCGCCCCGAACAGCCGCAACACAAACCGCCGCCAACCGAAAAAAGGGCGCGGGCTAAAGCGGAACAACGGCAAGGCCAGCGTCCATAACACCCGACCGGCATACTCCGCGCGCCCATAGGGCCGGGCACGGCGACAAGCGGCGATCTTCAGCGGTACCATCAGCCGCCTAGACCCCCAGCACCCCGGGCGGCGGACTCAAGTGCCCTCCCCGGTCGCTCACCCCCGCCACCCCAGTCGCCCCAGTCGCCCCGGCCATCCCGCTCACCCCGGTCGCCCCAGCCATCCCAGCCATCCCTGCCGCCCAGGCTACCCCCAGTCCCATCCCCACCCCGGATTCGGTCCCCGGTCACCCCGGTCACCCCCGACCACCCCCGCCACCCCCACCCCGGATGCGGCACAGGCAACCGAGCAAACGACAGCACCATGCCGATCGACATGCCCAGAAAAGCCGCGATAAAGGGATCCGCCAGAATCTGCCCGGACACCACCAGGCTCCCGACATTGGCCAAAAAGAAGGCAAACAAACCCACGGCATAGGGAGCCATCGGCGTGGTCGCCAGCAAGTGATAGCGCGTTACCCGCCAGGCCGCCGACAACACCGCCACCATCACCCCCACCAGGGCCAGCAGGCCCGGCACCCCCAACTCGACCATCACCCGGCTAGGGCCGCTTTCCTGCCAGACGCGCGGCCGGGCCACCTGCAGATGATGCGAGCCAGGGGTCGCCACGCCCAAGCCGCTCCCGAAAAATCCCGCTTGCTCATAAGTGCCTATCACCGATGCAAAGCCATGCCGATGAAGCTGGTCGACCGTGTCGCGGGGATTGTCCGTGTAATAACGCACCTGCGTGGAGTCATCGCCCAGCCAGTCGCCGATGATGCCGATGCTCACCAGCGGCAGCAGGACCACCCCGAGGATACCGAACCACTGCCGCCGAACCCCACTCAGCGAATAGAGCACGACGACGCCCAGGAGGAAAAACGGGATCATATAGACCATCTTACGCCGGCCGCACAGCAGCAGCTCCACCAGGGCCGCCGCGGTGAGCGCAAACCACAGCCACCGGCCCGGCCCACGCCCGGTCATGGCCAGAATCACCGCCAGCATCGCCACCGCCGCGGCATGCCAGCCCATCACATCCGGGCTGCGATAGAAACCCGCGATCATCTTGACGATATAGCCCTCCCCATAACGGAGCCACTCCATGTCCAAGGCCTCGGTACCAATGACGCGCGCCCCAGGCCAGAGATCGAAATACTGGATCAAGCCGCCAACCAGCATGACCGATGAGACCAGGCAGTAAAAGGCCAGAAACCGCCGTATGTCGCCCAGGCCATAAGCAAAATAAAAACCCACGACCATGGACAGCAGCAAAGAGCCATAGGAAAAGACCCCCAACAACGTCAGCAGCCAGGAACCGGGCCCATAGGTCGCGGAAATCAATGCCGCGGGAATGCAGGCCAAGACAAACAAGACCATCGCCAGACGGATCCTGGGAAAATACCAGCCGAAACCCCGCCACCAGGGGGGATAGTTGGAGACCAGACCAAGGATCGCCGCCATCAGCACCAGGGCCGTCGCCAGGACCAGATAGCCCGGCGCCCCGGGCACCAGTTTACGCAAGGGGTCCTGTACCGCCGCGATCAACGCCATCACAAACAGCGCCAGGCGCCACTGCGCCACGCCGATCGCAACGCCCACCGCCACCAGACCATAAAACACATGTAATGCCATGACGATCCGCGCTCAGCGTTCGGGGCGGGCGACCGGCCGCAACCCCGTCCGCCCCACCCACTCCTTGATCACGTAACCGGCATCCTTCAGTGCCCCCGCGTTGGGTAGCCATGCACCCAGGCCGCTAGGCAGCGCGGCATGATCCGCGGCGGCGGGCAGCGCCCACACGCCCTCCGCCGCGAAGGCATCCAGCGCACGGCGCATGTGGAAGGCCGAGGTGACCAGCAGCACCCGGCGCGCGCCACGCTCGCGCAGCAAGGCCGCCGAGAAGGCGGCATTCTGCAGCGTCGTCCGGCTCCGCTCTTCCAGCACCATGGCCGTGGCGGACACGCCAAGCTCGGCCAGAAAGATCTGCATCGCCCGCGCCTCGGAGGTCAGCGCCACCGCGGGATCGCTGCCCCCGCTGAGCAGCACCAAGGGCGCCTTGCCCGCGCGATAAAGCCGCGCCGCCTGCCACAAACGGTCGGACGAATCCGTGAGGGTCGGCAAGGGTCGCCGGGCGTCGGGCGTTCCGATGGCCCCGCCAAGCACGACGATGGCGTCAGCCTGGGGAAGCTGCTCGATCGGCACCGGCGGAAATTCGGCCTCCAGGGCGACGCGCGCCGAGCCGCTGACCACCGGCAGCGACCAGAGGGTCAACCAGATCCAACCGCACAGGCCCGCCACCAGCGCGACCCGGCGGCGCCCCATGGCCAGCGCCAGCAACGCCAGCGCCCACAGCGCCAGGGCGTGCACCACGGGGGATAGCACCACCAAGGTCATGGCCAATCGACCCCGCGCGGCGCCATCCAGCCGCGCGCCTTGTAATAAGGGTACCGCATCAGACGCTTAGCCCGAGATAGCGCAAGGCCGCCACGGTGCCCTCGACGACTCGCCGATAGTGATAGCCCTCGTTGACGAGCCGCGCCGCCGCTTGCCCCATCCTGAATGCCTGCTCGGGGTCCTCAGCCATCTGCAACATGCGCTTGCCCAGCCCCTCCACGTCGCCACAGCCAAAGGTCCAGCCCGTCTCACCCGCCACAATCAGATCCGGATGACAGCCTACCTGGTCGCTGACAATGGCCGGCATGCCCGAGGCCATGCCCTCATTCACCACCAGTCCCCAGGTCTCGCCGTTGTCCGAGGGCAGCACCAGGCAGTCGGCCTCGCGATACGCCTGTCCAATCTGGCTCTGATTCAAAAAACCAGTGAACCGTACCGGCAATCCCTCCGCCGCGCCAAAGGCCTCACAGTCCGGACGCAGCTCGCCATCGCCAGCGACCACCAACCCGACCGCCAGATCCGGCGCCTGGGCCCGCAGCCATGCCAGTGCCTTCAGCACGTCCATGGGCCGCTTCTTCGGGATCAGCTTGCCGCTGAAGAGAAAGGTAAAGGGCCGTGCCGTCAGCAGCGACCGCCCATCGAAGGCAAAGCGTTCGTTCTCCACGCAATAAGGGGCAGCGAAGATCCGCTCGGGCGCCACGCCATTGGCCAGGTAGAAGGCCCGGTTCTGGCTGCCAATGGCGAGAAAGGCCACGTATTGGCGCAACAGCAGCCGATGCACACCGCGCTTCCAGGCCGCACGCGGACGCAGCGCATTCGACTCGCCCCGCACCAGGCAGGGGACGCCGCGCAGCCGACAGGCCGCCAGCAGTTGCAAACAGCTCTTCGCCACCCAGCCGTTGACGATAAAGGCATCCCAGGGCTCTTGACGCAGAATGCCGTAAATCTCCGGCGTATCGCAGCCGAAAAAGGTCGTCACCGACGGCACCCTGGCGCGATTCTCGAGCACGCGATAGGTGTACCCACTCAGCAGCGGCACATCTCATTCGAAGGACACTCCGAAGCCACTGCCCTGCTGTGCAGCATCCGGCAGCATACAGTACAAGACCTCCAAGTCGACACCAGGTTGCCGCGCCAACAGCCGAAACCAAGGTACCTGATATTGAATGGGATGGGTGGTGAGAATACCAAGTCGCATTAAGATGTAACGACCCTCCTAAATGGAAAACCCTATTACCAACAACCGCTTTTGTGTCGCGTAACAACATCATCCGCGCCATGAGCGCGCTGAGTATACCCAACCCGGCTAAGCAGGAACCAAACAGGCATGACCTGTTATCGTTAGACTAGGCTCCATGCTTGGAGAACTACCATGACTAATCCCTTTATCGATCAACATCAGGACAAAATCACTGGCTAAGTTCTGATAGGGTCGCGGGCCTGCACCAACGGCTGCCCGCTTCGATGAGTCAGACTGGTCCAGATCGCTGACACACCGAATAAGGCAACGAGCAAGATAAACGGCCACACGATCGTCGTATAACGGTACTCCGCATGCCGATAGTAGAAACTGAAGAATAGTGTTCGCATCAGGGCGAGGCCGATACCTAGAAGCATGAATAACAGATACCATTGTTCCGGTGATCGCGAGCGCAACTCAACTATGATCCTATACACACCATAAAGGAACAACGCCAGGACAAGCAACTTGAAGCCGAAGAATGCCGCAGTTAGCAATTTACTGACAGGACGTGGTAGATGAGAAAAGCCATACAGATAATGGGCGGCATTGCTCAGATTCAGCCAAGAATTGCCTGCGGCATAGAGTGGTTGCCAGAGGTAATAGGTGAGTGGATCACGATCCATCCTCTCCCGCGCAACCTTCAGAAACATCTGATCATCCTCCGCATTCATAAAGCCCCGGGCATGGACCCCGGAAACCACCTTCAGCAGCTTGTCTCGCTCGGACTCATCCGAGAACATTCGTGATGGAAGCTCAGCGAACCGATTGGGCCCGATCCTCAGGGGGCCGAAGACGATCTCTTCTTTGATCGTCTGCGGAGCGATCCAAGTACCAGTCCACAAACCTAAACCGGATGGACTCGAACCCGGCCGTGCACCGAAGATAGCAATCTCATCAGCCGCATGAAAACGATAGGCCATATTGGCGCCTATCACACCCAAAAAAGGAAGCGCAGCAATGACCAAAAAAAGCACGTGATTGCGCGCGGGCTGAGACCGCACTGCGTAAAGAATCGATGCAGCCAGCAGCACGAAGGTGAACAGGATCATTTCTGGACGGATGATAAAGGTCAGACTCAGTAGGAGGCTTGCACCAAGAAGCGCCATCGCCTGCCGAAGAGCGCCATCCCAGGTCACGAAAAACGAGAGCAGCAATACCCCAACCACAGTCAAGATCGTCGTCAGTGTCTCAGGAACGATTGCAACGATAAAAGCACCGGTCCAGGGTTGGAGCCCTAGAATAAAGGCCGCGAACCAACGATATCCAAGCGCCGGATGAAAACTGTATGCGATGAGCAAGAGTAGGGTCGTCGTAACAGCATCCAGCCCAAATTGTGCGATCCTCACGGAGCGTGCAATCTCGGCATTGCTTTCTCCAAGAGGAATAAACACAGAAATGAAGAAATGGTATCCGGGTGGACGAAAATCCGCAGTCCTGAAAGGTTCTTCTTCGTCTGGACCTTTTCGGATTTCTGGAAATGTTCCGTGCTCATAGAGATAACGTGCCTTTCCCACATAATCCCAGGCATCGCCATGCCATGATTCTGGCAAGGGGACGGCCAGCAGTAGAAAGAATTTCATCAGTAGCAGCGCTGCGAAGAGCCACATAGGCTGACGCGTGATTAGCTCAATATTCATCCTTTTTTCCACCTTGAATGATTTCTGGCGACATAATCGACAGAGGCTCCGCGCGCCTGAGATGAACACCCCGGCCGCCAGGCCATGAAGGGCCTTTCGATCGCCACGAAAAGCAGCGTACCCGTGAGCAGGACCACCGGCAAGACGCCGATGGCCAGCAGCACGAGATTGAGCCACAACGGCCACGATGCCTCCATCCAGGGCAGCAACAGGCGGCCCACGGCGGAGATGACATAGAAATGATAGAGGTACAGGGTGTAGCACATACCGCCAATCAGGTAGACAGGCCGCACCGAGAGCGCGCGCGATGACCAGCGTCCGCACAGGCTGCCGAGCAGAATCAGGAGTAGCCAGGCAGGCATCAGTCCAGCAGCCCAGGTAACGCCTGTCAGGGCCGCCCCAAGCAGGACGATGCCTGATAAGGCGAGGCCGTCTCCGCCCATTCCCAGGCTGGGGCGTTGCTGCCAACGGTTCACGAAGACATCCGCCGCCAGGATGCCCGCGGCGAAGAACCCTCCATAGCGCAGCAGTGTGAGCCCCAGAAAGGAGCGCGTCACCTCGGGTGCCTGGTGCGCCCAGCCCCCAAGCAGCACCAGTGAGATCAGTACCAGGCGACGCAGCCCCGGGCTCGCCCAACCCAGCGCGGCCAGCAGCATCGGGGCGAGCACATAGAACTGGAGCTCGATCTCCAACGACCAGGCCACGAAGTTGATGGTACTGGCCCCACCGAAGACGAAGTGATGGATATAGAGCGCGCTGGCCACGAGATGCGGAAACAGCGCGGCAGCATCCATGCCGAGCACCAGCACCAGCAGGGTGTAGATCAGCAACAGATTGATGAGGTAAGGGGGCTCCAGCCGGGTCAGTCGCCTGAGGAAGAAACGGCCGATGGGCGGTGCCGTTCCGGCCAGAAAGGGCCTGGAAATGATGAAGCCGCTCAGGGCGAAGAACAGCGGCACGCCGATGTAGCCGTGTGACAGCAGGTCCGACAACCAATCCGCCTCACCCCGGCGACCGGTCTTGGTGATCAGATAGTCGTCCAGGTGGTAGAGGATCACCGCCATGATCGCGACGAACCGCAGGCCGTCGATCACCGGTACGAACTGACCCGCCGGGGTTGGCCTCCCGAGCCAGTGCTTTGCCCGCCAGAGGATGAAGCTCACGGCCACGGCAGGCCCCGCATCGCATCGCCGACAAACCAGACCGCCCCTATCGGTGACCAAGCGCGACTCACCACCAACCTGTGACTAGCCAGACTTCTCATTGCGCGTGCTGTCGCAGCCACTCGACCAAGGGCCGTGAGCACGCCACCCAGCGGAAGCGCTCGACATTCCGCCGCGCCGCAGCCGAGCGGTCGGTCCACCAGGCCGGATCGGTGAGCAACCGGCCCAAGGCACTGGCCGCCGATTCGATGTCGCCCGCTGGCACCACCACGCCACCAGGCCCCGCGATCTCCGGCGGCGCACCGCAGTCGGCGACCACGCAGGGGGTACCGAAGGCCTGCGCCTCGACCGCCGGGATGCCAAAGGATTCACATCGGCTCAACAGACAAAAGACCCTGGCCCGCGCATAGTGGGCGTGGAGCTGCTGCCGTGACACCTGGCCGAGCACCGAGGCGTGGCGAGCTAAGCCAAGTACCGCGATCTGCCGTCTGATCTGCCGTTCATAGGCCTGGTCGGCCCAGGGACCGACCAGGCTCAGGGTGGCGTCCAGCCCCAGGCGCCGCAGCAGGGCCAGCGCGGCGACGACATCCTCCACCGCCTTGTGCCGAGCCATCACCGAGACGACGAGCACCTCCATGGCGCGCGCCTCGAAGGGCGGGGCCTCCCGGCCCAGCTCGAAGGTCTCGTCCTCCAGACCTTGGAACAACAGCAAGGACTGCCGCGGATCGCGCCCCGCGTTCGCACGGTAGGCGCGGCGCATATAGTCTGAATTGAAGAGCATCAGCCGCGCATGCCCCTGCGCAGCGCGGTAGGCCGCGCGCTGCAACATCGCCTTGAGGTGTTGGGCACTCCCATGTTGGACCTCAGGCACGAAGCACCAGGGATTTTGGGCAAGGACCAGTTGGGGCAGGGGCACCCGTGGGGCGACGATCCCGGCGGGCGAAAACAAAGCCTCCGCGCCGTGTCGACGAAGCAGTGCGGGAAGGACACTCGCCTCCCACCACCAGCGCCTGCCCCACCCCCTGGTGGCCGACGGACATTCCACGCGGTCCAGGACGTCGCCCAGCACGTCGGCGAGATCGCGGTTGCCCGCGTGGTAGAGCAACAGGTGACGATCACCCCCGGCGGCAACCACCTGCCGGATGTGCCCAAGCAAGACATGGCGACCCGAAAGGTTATCGACAGAAAGGGCGTTGAAGGCGATGCGCATGGGTCGGTCAGACGCGGCGGCGAGGGGTGAGGCTTAGGCGCCCGCAAGCCGAGCGTAGAGTGCGACCAGACCCTCGGCCATCGCCCCGGTACTAAAGCCGCGCAGGTGGGACTGGGCGCGCGCGATGAGCTGGCGGGCCAGCGCCTCGTCGGCCAAGAGGCGCAATGCCTGCGCCGCGAAGCCAGGCTCATCGCACGGGTCCCACAGCAGCGCCGCGTCGCCCACGACCTCTGGCAAGGCGCCGGTATTCGCGCACACCACCGGGCAACCCTTGCTCAAGGCCTCCAGCGGCGGCCAGCCAAACCCCTCGTACAGACTCGGGAAGAGCAACACCGCCGCTTCACGGTAGAGCTTGGCAAGCGCGATGTCATCCGGGTCCTTGACCCAAATTTGGCGGGCCCCGATACCGAGTTGCTCGCTCAACTGCAACAGGGCGGCCGTGGGCGCTGGCCCGGCCATCGCCAATCGCAGGTCCGGTCGCTCCGCGGCCATCGTCGCAAAGATTCTTAGCACCCCCGCGCGGTTCTTGTAGAAGGCATTGTTGCCGACATGCAACAGGGAAGGCGATTGGCGACGGCCCATCTGGTCAACGGACGCGTCGAGTCCTTCGCCGGGCAGCGGTCGCAGTGGGTTGAGAATGACCGCATCCACCACGCGCCCGGTCAGTCCCAGCACATCGCGGGCCGTGCTCTGGCTGACGGCGCAGACGGCACCGGCCTCGCGGACGAGACGCAGGCTCGCGCCGATCAGCCGCCGGGCGGCCCAGCCCGGGCGGTCGACGGGAAAACGACCGCGTGCTTGCAGGGCCGGGATGAGGTCGTGCACGGTGACCAGTGTCCGCCGCAGCGGGAGTCCGGTAGCCAGGTAGCCGAAGCTGCCGTCGAGCAGGTGACAGACATCCGCCTGGACATGGGCCGATGCCCGTCGGGCCTTCAGGATCTGCGCCATGGTCGTGAGGCGCCCGGCAACCCCACGCCCTTGCATGCTGGGCGAAGGCCGCAGTGCCACGGTCGTCACGTCGATCCAAGGGGCATGTTCACGCAAGGCACCGAGCACCAGATCACCGTAGACGCCCATGCTGCCCGGTTTGCCCGGCGGGGTCGTTGAGATGAGGGCAACACGCATGCGGATCACCCTGGTTCGGGTGGCAGGTAACGTGGCCCTTGTCGCCATACCCGGATGGCGCCCGCCAAAGCGCGCAGCTCCCCGAGGAATTTGACCGGGATCCACCAAGGGTGGGAGGCATGAAATCGCGTCATCACCTCCCGGAAGGGACGGCGCAGGATGTAGCGCGCCGTCCCCCACGAGATCCCCCGCTTGAGCGCGAAGTAGTAATCGCCGATGCCGTGCATGGGAGACGCCGACGTCAGGTGTGAGCCCAGCGATCGCGTGCCGCCACTCGGCGCACGCAGGTGATCGATGCTCGCCCGAGGCTCGAAGCGAATGAGACCCCCGGCTGCGACCAGCCGCTTGCAGAAATCCTCGTCGAAGCGGTAGGACACGGGTGGCAGGAAATTCTCGTCGAATCCGCCGATGGCCCTTGCGCGTCCAGTTCTGACCGACAGGTTGCCCGACATGCCGTTGCATACCAGCGTTGGCCTTGCAGAGCGAAAACGGAAAGCCGAATCCGCGAACGGACCAACCTCGGGTCGATGCACCCAGGAATCGTCTGGAGATTCACCAGGCTGAAGCACCTGGCCAGCCACGGCCCAGATGCTGTCATCCACGAATGCCGCAAGGTGAGCCGCGGCGAACCCGGCCCCTACCCGGATATCATCATCGAGGAACAGCACATAGGGCTGGGTGGCGCACGACAAACCCAAGTTCAGCGCGCCCGGCTGCGAGGGCTCGGCACGGCGCAACCAACGGATCGCGCCAGCACGTTGCAGTCGGTCCATCCGCGCAAGCGTCTCAGGGTCATGGCTCCGGGTCTGGTCAACAACGATGACCTCCGCGACCGGCGGACGTTGAGATAAGAGTTGTTCGACGGTGTCGACCATGACTTCCCCCCGTCCATAGGTGGGAATGATGACGGACAGTGGGAGGGCACCCGGCATACTCATCGGATGCAATCAAACCCTGCGTCCGGCGACGCACCAGATCGTGCCCGTCTTGTCCCGCGGCAAGTGCGCGACCGACTCGTGCGGATCCTCGTAACGTTGCACCGGGTCGGTCAGCTGATAGTACACGGCCAGGCGGTACAGCGGAGGGAGATCTCGCGTGACATCCCGATAGAACTCGACGGACTGGCCGTAGAGATCGCGGATCTCGGCGACGATCTCTGTCATCGAGTGTCCGAAACGTGGCAGGATGTCGGGGTGTAGTTCCAGAAACATTACCGGGCGATCCCGCTCGCGGCGCTCGGCGATCAATCGCTCGCCCCACAAGTACAAGAGCGACTGAGTCAGGCTCGCAGAGGCATCGACCGCGAAACGTGCACCAAACAGCCGCCTGGAAACCCAATAAGGGCGAGGCAACCGCAGGCGTATCCGCTCCAACACGCCAAGGCCGCCTGCACGCCAGAAGACGTGAAGCAACCAGAGAGGTGTCAATTGATTCATGGGTTGTTTCTAAGCAAAAGACGTCATCTGGGGTTACAACTAACTATATCGGTGAACGCCTAAAGATCGAGCGAAGGGTGTTGTAGGCAGGTCCCGGCAATGAAGACTTCAGGGCAGTGACAATGGCCCTTCGAATTCGAACCCTAGGATCTCTCGACTCATATTTGAATTGTCGAATCGGTATACCACACCAACCAGTCAAAAGATCCGTTGTGACTGGACTCCCATCAAGTACCAGTCGATCGAAGAGCCCGGCAATGCCTGTCAATTTCTCATTGGGAAGATGCAAAGCGGCTAGACGATGGTGTGCCACGGTGCCGCCGCCATGCTCGTCCGTCCATATTCTCTTGATGTGGGGTGTGAACTCGAATTTCCAATCAATCGCTACTCTGCTAAGAAGGAATTCATCGTTATCAAAAACAGATGTCCCATTGGGGAAGCGATGTATCGATGGATCAAAGTCATTTTGCCATCTTCGAAAGATCTGCCTCGCCTGAGTCATGAAGCTTCTGAGACTGACATTGTCACCGGCGATAAACTCCCCACCGCACCAGTCGACAGGATTTTCCGAGCACACTCCCTCAAGAAGCGCATACATGGCGGCCAAGTCATCTGAACTGATTCCTGTGGGCTCTCTTTGTGACTCAGGTCTTGAGAAAGCTTTGTACAAATGAATGCCCGTCGGAATCGATGGCCATGAATTAATCCAAATCACATCTGAATCCAAAAGGAGAGTTGATCCTTTAAAGTTTTCAACTACGTAGCTGAGAGCCGCAAGCTTATAGTAGTTATTTCTAAAAATCTTTGACTGCTCGACCGTTGGCCGGAACTCTTCAAATGGCACTAGGAGTATATCTACTTCAAGTGATCGCAGATAGCCCTCCAGATCGAGACCATCGATGATGGGTGGCTTCTTATCATTCGTAATTAATAGATGTCGCGCACCTGGATTTGCCGTTACCGAGGATCGGAAGAACACACAGACGCATCGCCAATAGATTAGCCTTCTTTCGCTGGGGCTTGCATACGGGATTTGAGGATAATGGGCAGCAGGCCCATCAGACTGATCAACCGCAATCGTCGTAACAATATTCATAGGGATAAGCTCCCGACAACATTGAAGCGTCTAAGCGTTTAATTCGATTCGAGTGCTGCCGAGAATACTTGGACATTGGTGAGGAGACGCGTGTCCATCCAGCCTAAGTGCACTTATCGAAGTTATAAGGTCTGCAAACGCCTACACCAGCCCAAGCTCAGTTCGGTATGGATTGATTAGGTGCGGGATGCAATTCATCGAGGAGCTTTTTCTTAACTGCGAGCGTGTCCAAGCTGTAATCAAGATAGGTGTAATCACGGGCTTCAAATTCCCTGTAAAGTAAAGTCCGCTCGGCTTGATTGAGATGACACGATTCCAAATTTATAACAAGAGGCTCTAAATCAATAGCAAAGAACTGCTGAAGTATTGAAAAGTCATGTCCCTCAGTGTCTATCTGCAACAAATCAACTCTTGGTGTGGCAGTCTCTTGAAGGAGAGATTTCACTGTAATCCCACGCACTGAAATCGGGGTTGCTCGACCAGCAAAATTTCTGACATGCTCTTCCGAAAGAGAGGCGACTGTCGAGCAATCCTGACCACTAGGGCCCCAGAGTGAGACGCTTCCATTGGATTCCGTGATCGCCGCCCTTACAAGTATTGTATTCGGAACGTTATTGAATAGACTCTTGAGCTTTTCGTAGGCGATAGGCTGTGGTTCGACAAGCACTGCTCTGACCTTACTGTGCCCTATCCATCGGCTGACAGGATCAGATGTCACTCCGTCAAAAGCTCCAATTTGCACTATGTTGATGTCGTCACGCATCATCAATAGGCTATGGATAGCCAGATCAAGTATCGGAGTGTCGCCGTGCTCAGGATGCGAAACGGGACTTCCCAGTCCCCCTTTCG
>ERZ1645187.2983-NODE-2983-length-14495-cov-14.884211_pt1 | contig 14495 bp, 13 predicted proteins | sample MGYA00575352_ERZ1645187 | MGnify/ENA primary metagenome ERZ1645187 (study PRJEB40837, sample SAMN11349314) | freshwater sediment metagenome | isolation source: river sediment | host: Sediment | place: India: Wazaribad , New Delhi | collected 2017-02-21 ...
CGGCGCCGGCGGCCGCCTACGAGATCGAGGTGCTCAACCGGCCGTCCCATGCGCGCGCCTACCGCGAGCCACGGGTGATCTACGGCGTCCCGCCCGCCGCCGGCGTCGAGTCGGCCTATGACGGCGATGACTGGGTGGGCGAACCCGTCATCCGCACACCGCGTCCCGCCCGCCGCGCGGCGGGAACGAGCGGCGGCTATGCGCCGCCGACGCAAGTCCCGCTCGCCGATCTCGCCGCCAGCCCGGCGCAACTCGCCGCCGGCGACATCCTGATCGACACCTCGCGCCGGCGGCTCTACCTGATCGGGGAGGGCGAAGCGCTGCGCTACGCGATCGGCGTCGGGCGCGACGGCTTCAGATGGACGGGAACCCACAAGGTCTCCGCGAAGAAGGAGTGGCCGGGCTGGACACCGCCGGAGGAGATGAAGCTGCGCCGCCCGGATCTGCCCGACTTCATGCCGGGCGGCCCCGACAATCCGCTGGGCGCGCGCGCCCTCTATCTCGGCTCGACCGAATACCGCATCCATGGCTCCAACGAGCCCGAGACGATCGGGCGCGCCGTGTCGTCGGGCTGCTTTCGGATGACCAATCAGGACGTCGTCGATCTCTATGACCGGGTGAAGGTCGGCGCCAAAGTGGTGGTGCGATGATCGCGCGCGTCTGAAACGGAAACCTTCGCTGCGCAGCGAAGATCGCCGCAGCGGCGAATGAGCGCTGCGACGGCCGATCATGGCGTCGGCGCATCGCCTCCCGCGCGCGCGGCGCGCCAATGCTCGGCCGTCTCCATCGTCTCGGCGCGGATGCGCTCCAGCGTGATATCCCGGTAGACAGCGAGATCGTCGTCGATACGGATCGAGGGGCGCGTGAAAATCCCCAGCGACCTCATAGCGTCCAGAGCGGGGATGTCGTCGACGCGGGACTGGAACAGGTCGGCCATGAAGGACTCGTCGCCGCGCAGCCACTCATCCATCGCGACCGTGAAACTGTAAGGATCGAGCCGCGTGAAGGGACGCAAGGCGGGCTCGACATACAACTTGTGGCGAGCCTCTTCGCGGCACGCCTGATGTTCGTAGAACGTCACGTCCCCCACGCCGATATGGGTTGGCTTGATGCCGTCGACCACCCGGCGCACGGTGTCGAGCGCGGCCGTCACGTCGATGGCCGGCTCGTTCGACAGTCCGATGCGGGCCATCTCCGACCAGGCCGATTCATGCGCCGCCATCAGGCCTATCGGAAACTTGACGATGTTGTAGACGGCCGATTGATCGAACGCGTCGTTCAACATGCGCCAGGCGTCACGCTGGGACTGCTTCAAAGTCTGCTTGAAGGTGGCGGAATCGAAAACCGTCGAAACCGTATGGCTATCGGTGTCAGGATCGTAATCGCGCGTCAAAGCGGACGCCAGATGCAGGTTGGCGGCGCAGAGGGCGAAGACGCGTTCCGCGCTGCGATCGGAAAGATCGTAGACCGCGGACGAGAGACAGGCAGCCTTGATGGACGGCCCTTGCGCTTCCCATTCGGACTCAAGGCCGTTCGAACTTAACGACATATCGGGATCCAGATCCTCCCCGAATTCGTTCTGCACATCCACTCTCGGAGAGCGTTTTCGCCCTCTGACGATGAGCAAGCGCACCGCGTCGCCGGGCTGAATCGTCGTTCCGGTGATCGCGCACAGATGGGTCATCGGTCGTCTCCTTCTCAGAGCGTCGGGCCGTCGTCTTCATGATCGAAATCGTCGTCGAACGCGCGCCGCGCCGACACATCCGCGCTCACTTCGGAGACCAGCGTCAAATATTCCCGGCCGATCGCATTGTCGTAATCCTGGCCGGCGTAGAGCGAGGGCTCAAGACGAAGGTTGAGATCGCCGAGACCGTTGAAGACGAGTTGGTCCTCCCACAGGTCCGAGATGACCTCGATCGCCGTCGCGCGGTCGGCCGAAGAGCGTGCGCTGGTCGCATACTGCACAGCGACCGCGCCGATCTTTTCCCGCACGAAATTCAGCACGCTGTCCCGCACATCGAATCGAAACGCGCCGGACAAGACGTCGAACGCGGCGCGCTGCGACTCCTTGCCCGAGGCGATCCCGGCGTCGATATTATCGATCGTTTCGATAGAGCGAGCGTCGCGCGCCTCGAATGTCGTCTCCATGCCGATCTTCAGAAGCGCCTGCCAGGCGCTCTCGTGCATCGCCGCGACGACGATGGTGCGATAGCCGTCGGGATGACACGACTTCGAGAACAGCATGCCGCGATCGGCGACCGCCATCAGCGTCTCCCAGGCTTCCTGCGCCGGAAGCGTCGTGAGCGCCTCGGGCGAGAAACCGCCGACGCGCATGTCGTTCTCCGCCCGTGAAAGATGGACATGAAGCGCTTTCAGTAGATCGGAAGCGCGGTCCACTTCGCCATCGGCGAGTTTGAACACGCCATAGTCGTCGTAGATCGCCTTCATGGAATGGCCGACAGGCGACCATGCAGATTCGACGCCGACGCCGTAATGGACGGCGTCCCGACCGAGATGGATCGGCTGGCCTTCCTTATCGAAGATCGTCACGTCGCGGCCGCGTTTGCCGCGCGCGTCGCGGAGCAACAGCACGCGCGCCGGATCGCCGGAGGCGATGGTCTGTTTCGTGACGAAACAGGAGAGGTTGTAGGAGCCCATGGCGAAGCGGTTTCCTTAGAAAGACGGACCGGAGGACATCTCGGCGTCGCGCGCCGCCTCGCGAACCGCCTCGAACGACGCCTCGCGCAGCTCGTGACGAACGCGGCGCCTCGCGAGCATGCCGATCACGCCGATCTTGTGAACGAGCCAGCCAGCCTGCGCCTGCTCGTCGCCGTCCTGTTCGATCGCCTCGCGCGCGAGATCGGGGTCGATCAGGGCGTGCATCGCGAAGTCGGCCGCGGCATGAAACAACGCCCGGCTGTAAGGGGTCGGCTCGGGCGCGCCCAGGAGGAAGCCGGCCTTTACGCCGTAACATTCCTGCACGGCGTAAAAGGCGCCGAGCGCCATCGCCTCGTTCAGACGATCGCGGGCAAGCCCCGTATAGGCCCACTGGTAAACGCCGCGGCCGCCGTCGGCGCCGCCGAAGGCGTCAAGCCAGATCGGGCGCGTCTGCGAGTCGAGCCTCTTGAAATTCAGGGCGCGGATCTGGTGCGAGACGGCGGCGGCCCGATCATGGCTGCGCAGGCCGTCGAACGCCTGCAGGCCGGCGGACGCATCGAATTTCGGGACGATCTTCGCCTCGGGCGATTTCGCGGCCGCCAGCGTGTCGACCATCAGGCTGTAGCGGCCATAGGCGATCAGCACGTCCTCGCGGCGTTCGGCGGCGGCGATGGCTTTCAGGGCGGTCTCGACCGAAAACATGCAAGGGATCTCTGAACCTGCGGTTTTCACAGACTATCAGACAGGAGCGAAAATCGCGTCTTTGACGTCGTCGTTGACAAGCGTTTTCGCATCGCTATGTTAACCCCATAGGTTAACTCAGGAGTCACACATGTCGTCCGCCCCCGCCACGCCAGCCCAGCAGACCCTCGTCACCTTCCTTCTCGACAAGAGCTACTCCATACTGGAGATCAAGAAACAGACCATGGAGGCCTTCAACGGCTATCTCGACGGCCTGAAGAAAGAGGGCGCAGGCGTGCTGTTCTCGCTCGTGCAGTTCGACACGCTGTCGATCGAGCGCATCTGCGTGCGGGTCCCGGTCGCCCAGGCGCCCATACTGTCGGACGCCAACTACACGCCCGCCGGCGGAACGCCGTTGATCGACGCGGCGTGGAACACGATCCATGCGGTCGAAGAGAGCCTTGCGAATTTCGAGGTCAAGCCGAAAATCGTCGTCTGCATCCAGACCGACGGCGAAGAGAACGCCTCGTCGCGCAGCTTCGAGGAGCTGGCCGGACTGATCAAGGAGAAGACCGCGCAGGGCTGGCAATTCAACTTCATGGGCTGCGGCATCGACGGCTACGCGCAGTCCGCCCGCATGGGCATCGCGGCCGCCAATGCGATGAGCTATGACCGCCACGATGTCGACATGACCCGCGCCGCCTTCGCGGCGAGCGCCGCCAACACGGCCGCCTTCGCCGCCGGCCGGCTGTCGACCACGGCCTATTCCGACGACGACCGGCGCTCCGCGGGCGATGCGTATTTCAGGCCGGGCGCCGCCGCCGCTCCGACGCCTGCGATCCCCGCGACCGTCAAGCCTGACGGCGTCGCCGGACTGAAGGCGGGCTATGCGCTCGGGAAAGGCGGGACGACGCCGGCGCCGGGGCGCAAACTCGACCTCACCACGCCTCTCGCCGCGCTGACCGGCCAGGCTCCGGTCCCGCGCACGCGAGCGGGGACGGTGGAGCGCTTCTCGCTGTAAGATATCCGCTGGCGGCGCCCGCCTGGTCGCCGCCGGCCGCTTGTCGCCGAGGTCGCCATGGTCCGCTCGAAAAAGCCCGACAGCTACGCCACCCATGTCGCCGCCTCGTTGGGGCCGGCGCTGGCCGAGCGCGGCGTGACGCAGGCCGATCTGGCGGCGCGCCTGGAGGTGACCCCGGCCTATGTTTCGAACGTCACCAACGGCCGCAAGCCGGCCTCAGCGCGCTGGGCAGATCTCGTCGCTGACGTGCTGGAGATGAGCAAGGACGAACGCCGCGACCTGCATGTGGCCGCGGCGAAGGACGCCGGTTTCAAGCTTTGAAGCCCGGCGCATCCGCATAGTCGTCGCTCGCCTCCGCCACCGCGCTCGTCTCGTCGACGCGCGCCTCGAATCCCATTTCGCGAAAGCCCCGCGCGACTTCGTTGACGCAGCCCCACCCGTCCTTTGGGTCGAACCAGCAGCCGGTGACGACCATCGCGTCGCACGCCGGATCGAGCTGCAGCGCGTCCGCCACACGCCCGGCGGCGAGATGCGTCTCGCCCGCGGCGTCGCAGGCCTTCACCCGTGCGCCGCGCCGGCCGGCCCGCGCCAGCGCGTCCCGGATCGTTCGATCGAGATCGGTGTAGGCGAGCAGCTCGTCGGACAGCTCGCCGTCGACCACCGCGACAGGTCCGTCCCATTCCTCGATCGCCCGGGACAGCCGGGCGCGCGCGGCGTCGGCTGCGTCCTCGCCGAGGTTGAAGTCGGCCGAGCCGCAGGCGGAGCCGGGATGGACGACGACGAGGGTCTCAGGCCGGGCCATCGGCGATCTCGCAGTCGTGACGGCGATCGAGATCGTCTGCGGCAACGAATTCGGAACTGCAATCCTCGATCGCGATCCCCGCCTCATAGAGGTCGCCGACATAGGCCTGGCCGCCGGCGCCGGGATCGAGCAGCATGCGCAGCGCGGAGCCGGGATCGGCGACATCCTCGACAGGAAGCTTGAGCGACAAGGCGTGCGTGCGCGCGACGCGCATCAAGGCCTCCTCGTCGTAGACCTTCACCTCGAAGTCGACTTTATAGACTTGGGCCACGACGCCTTCCTTTCCTGGAGTCAGGATTTTGTTCTTCATGCAGGCGCGAATTCCTGTCGCCGATCTTCTTCAGGCTCCTCAAGCAAGCCGAAGCGCTCGCCGCGGATCATGTCGTCGACCAGGCCCTTCACCAAAGCGCAGTCCGGCGCATAGAGCGCGGCGCGCCGGATGAATTCCTGCGCGGCGCGGGCGGCGGGCCAGGGCGCGTAAACGCCATCCTCGCAGAAGACGTCGAGATCGATCGGCGGATCGTTGGGGAAGCCCCCGGTCCAGGGCGGCTCCGGCAGGCAGCGCGCCGCCTCGGCGACCAGCAGATCGCGGTCGACCTGCTTCACCGCGGCGTGGATGTCCGCCGGCAGAGGCCAGGGCAGCCCAAACTTCGGATAGATCACCGCGTCGAGCCCGTCCTTCAGGGCGGCCATCCCCCGATCGTACAAGCCGGGCAGAGAGACCTCGGCGCCCTGCGCATCGACCAGGCGTAGGCCTTCAGCCTTCGCCACCCTCGCCAGAGCCAGACCGGTCGCCTTCTGCTTCGGCGTGCTCTCGTCGCCCACGATATATTCGTGGCCGTCATGGGCGAGGCCGGCGGCGCCCATGTCGCGCCGCCCGGTGCGCGCAAACAGGATATCGGCGGCCATCACGCAATGCTGGGCGATCGAGATCGTCACGCCGTCTTCGCTCGCCGTGGAGCCGTTGAAGCGCGGCGCCGCGGCGAGCATGGTCGCCATGTCGACCAGGTCGATTTGCTCGGGCTTGGCGTCGAGCAGCTCGATGGCGCGGCCCGAAGAAGGGAGCGTCCACGGGCGCTGAAAAAGGGGAACATACGGCTTCATGTGTCGGGCTCGCAAATCAGGGACGGAGCGAAATTCGCGCCAGCGTAGCGCAAGGCTTGCGAAAACGCCTAGCGCGCTCGGACCACATGTGTCCTCTGCAGCGCATCGACGGCTCACGCCGGGGGACGGAGATTTCGCGAGCCCAGTCGACGGTGAAGCGTGCGCACGCCGACCCCCACGGCCACGGCCACATCCTCTTTCGTATAGGCCGGGTCGCTCCACAGCTTGCGGGCGAGCGCCTCGTCGAAATCGATGCGCCGCCTCCCGCCCTTGAGCGTCGGGCTGACCCTGGCCTGACGCATCCAGCCTGCATGCGCGGCGCGGCGCTCCTTGAAGGCGGCGTCGAGGAACCCTGCGACGCCCTGCCTGTCGCCGGCGCGCACATGCAGGCGCGGATTGGCGACGATGATGTCGATGTGGCGTCCGAGAATTTCGTCCAGCGTCAAACGGATGTCGTTGACGGACATGCCCAGGCATGCGGGGGAGGCGATCGCCAGGGCGTCGCCGGCCACCAGCGAATTCACCGCGAGCCGGCGGGCGTACAGCTCATCGCCGATGCGCCGCGCGAGCGTCGCGCGCTCGCGCGCGTCATCGACGAAAAGCTGGCCGGAGGAAGGCGCCTGATCGACACCAAGACGATGCAGGGCGGCCTTCTGGGCGGGCAGCGATAGGCCGCCGTTCGACAGCAGGACATAGCCCTTCATGACCATCGCGAAAAAAAATCCTCGTGCCAAAACTTTTGATGTTGCGTGACGTCAAAAGATATGGCATAAAGTCCTCCATCAGGCAAGCAGTCCTCGACCCGAGCCTGAAAGGAAAGGTTTCACACCCGTAGACTGGAATGCCCACTCATGCGAAAACGGCGGACCCGGATTTCGCGCAACCCCAAGGACACTGTCATGAAGTACGTTTCCGCTTTCGCTCTCGCCATCGCCACCCTGGCGGCCGCCGGTTCGGCCCAGGCCGACGCCCGCAACCAGCGTTATGTCGTGACCGTCGCTAACCCGTCGGCGCGCGTGATCCTCGTCAAGGACGTCCGCAACGTGCCGATCGGCAATGGCGACGTGCTGATCAAGCAGGGCGACTCCAAGGTGTTCGACGCCGGCGAGGATATGTCGGTCGCCTACGCCCTGCAGGCCCAGGGCCTCGTGAAGATCGTCCCGATCAACGAGAACCGCGCCGACGAGGCCCTGTGGGAGCGCGCCGGGGGCGGCGGCGGCCAGGATCGCTCGAAGGATTCCAGGTCCAACTGATCACGGACGCTGATCACGAACGCAGGCGTGCGAAAACCGCACGCCTGCCTCTCTCTCTGGTCGCCAAACAAAAGGACACGTCATGAAGGCCCGCCCCCTTGTTCTGGGCGCGATCGCGATCATGTTTGCCTCGAACGCGTTCGCAAACGAACCTGAAGTGATGTCGGGCAAGAACACCCTCGTGTTCAAGCCCACGCCGACCTACATGGTCACCAAAGCCAATCCGTCGCTGCGCATCGTGTTGATCTCATCCGATCACCGCAACGTGCTCCTCGACGACGGCCAGACCCTCTACGGCAAGGGCGACTCGGTGGTGTTTGAGGACGCCTCCGAAATCGGCCCGCGCGTGCAGTCCCTGTCGGCGGCCGGCATCGTGAAGGTCATCGCCGTCAACGAGAACCGGGCGCAGGAGGCGCTCGCCAATCGCGCGTCGAATGGCGACAACTACAACGTCGCCGGAAAGCGCGGATCGAGTTCGCGCGACTGACGTCCGCCACAGCTACCCCCACCGAACAAAAAGGCCCCGGTTTCCCCGGGGCCTTTTTTTAGGGACGCCCGCCTTCGGACCGCCGACCCTTCACACAAAATCCATGGCCGACTCCATGACCGACTCATCGGCCGCCGCAGTCGCCTGCTTCTCGGCTTCGGTCGGCTCTATCACGACGCTGGCGTGAAGCTCAACCTGAAAACCGAGCGCCTCCAGATCCTCTTTCAGCATGTTGCAGGCGCCGTCGCCCTCCGGATTGGCGTAGCAGCCCGTCACGCTAACGCGATCGCGGCCGGGCTTCAGACGCAGCCGCTCGACCACCCTGGCGGCGCCCTCGCGCAGCCGCGCCCGCAAGATCTCGTCGACCAACTCCTGTCGCCGCGCTTCGTCAATATGATGCAGCAATCCCTGGGGACCCACCACGCTCATCACGCTGGCCGTCTCCACGAACAGGGCGTCGCCAAGCGGCAGGCGGGTGTGCGCCGTCCTAAAAGCGTCGCCAATTTCGGTCATCGAGAAATCGTCGTGCAACTCCGGATGTTCGACGATCGCCAACGGGCCCGGCCAAACCTTGATCGCCTCAACGATGCGCAGCCGGCGCGCCTGCGCTTCCTCCTCGCCGACGTCGAGTTCGAGAAAAACCGACATCTCGCATGGATCGAGCACGACAAGGACCGATTTCGGGATCGCCGTTGGCATGATGGTGCGTCCGCTCATATGCGCATCTCCTGCTCTCCGAACGAGGCGATGCGCTCGCTCAAGGTGACGGGGCGGATGACATCGCCCAGGGCCTGCGCGGCGCGCGCAAAGTCTTCCGGCCGACGCTTGACGATGTGGCTCCACACCTCGACGAAGAAAGCGTCACGTTCCATGCTTTCGGCTGGCTTCTTTATGACGCGATCGCCGAGATAGGCGCGCCAGCGCTGCATCGCTGGCGTCTCGCGGTTCGCTTCGGCTTGGGTCCTCCCCATGCGCTCGTCGAACTCTCTCCACGCGGCGGCGGCCGTCGCGATTTGATCGCGCGCCGCGGCGATTTCGCCGCGATTGAAGGCGGCGGCGAATTCATTCCAGGCGGCGGTCGCCTGCACCGTCGGCACGCGGTTCGAGGACACCCTCCCCTGGTGCTGCCTCACGCGCAGCGCCGCGCCGGGGATGAGCGGATCGATCTCGACCGTGGAGAAGGACTCATCGTCGTCCTGCGACGTGATCGAAACGATGTGCAGAGAGGATTTCTTGTTGCCCTTCCGATACGGCATGCCCTTTTGTCCGACGCAATGACCCAGGCGCGTCGACTCCAGTTCGATGCGCGCCTCGGTGAGCAAATGACGCACGACAAGACCATTCGACGCGACGAAGGGCGCAAAGGCCTGCGGCGTTCCGGGCTCTTGCAAGGTCTGCGCAGGCAGGGCGGCGATGGCGCCGTCGCGTCCGGCGAGCCGCGTCATCTGGCCGACCCAACGTCGCGACGATTCCAGAAGACCCACGACGCCCGAAGAACCCAACGTCATGTCGAGCGCCTTGCGATGGGCCGTCTCGACGTAATAGGACGACGGTTCGGCGTCGAAGCCTGTCGCGAAAGCGTTGCGTACGGCCGGCGTCAACAAGGTGTCGACCGCCATCACATGCACGCATTCCATCGCGTCGGCAAACGCCAGCGCCAGCGCGCGTCTGGCCTGCGCCGAATCGGCCGGATCGACGGCGTAACCCGCCGCCTTGCGCAGGGTCTTCTCGTAATCGACCCATTTGCCCTTCGACGTCCCGAACGCCTCCATCGGCGTCAGCGCGTAGAGATTGACCAGCGGCAGCGCGGCCGACATCACGCGCGTGAAGGCGCCCCAATCCTCATTGGTCGCAGGTGTCCAGTCCGGCGGCAGATCCTTCAGCACGTCGAGGCAGTCAGGCATGGTGATCGCGCCGCCGGCGAACCGGATGCGGATGCGATCGATGCCCAGAGCGTCCTCGCCGCGCAGCTGCATGGCGGCCTCTCCCGGCTCGGGAAGGCGGTCGCCCGCCGCGGTGATCTTGCCCAACCGCTTCAGCGACGCCGGCGCGAGACCGAAACGTGTGGTGATCTCATTGGCGAGAGACCGACGCGCGTCGACCGCGGCCGAGAAGATCGGATCGCTGGCGATCAGCCCGGCCAGCAAGGGCTGCGCGTTGGTCGCCTGGATGCGGTCGAGAGACAGACGCCCGGCGTCGGCGTCGGGGCCGGCATGGGAGATTTCTTCGCGCGTGGGCGGCGCGCCGCACCACAGCCAGGCTTCCAATGGAGCGTCGGGGCTCGCCCGCAGCGCGTTGCGCGCCAGGTTGCGGTCGAAGGCGTCCAGGGGCCGCAGCATCGTCAAAAGGCCGGTCTCGACCAGCCAGTCGACAGGCTTGAACTGAATGGGCGCGCGCGACGCCATCTCCTTCATGCGCTGGACAAGGCCGCGGCCGCCCTCGACCAGCAGGTCGAGCGTCTCCTCGACGCCGAGGCGGACGACGCGCGGGCGCGCGATCTCGCGAAAGGCGACGTCCGGCTTGATCGCGGCCGCGCCCGCAGGCGCAGCCTCTGCGCTTCCCGACGCGCGACGTCCGAAGAAGCCGCCGCCGCTCATTTTCCGCAAGCCTGTCCCGGAGCCCGCGGAGCGGGGCTCGGTCGCCAGCCCCGCGGCGATCGCGAGCGTCAGCACGCGACTTTCGAACGGCGCGCCGGCGCCCGCCAAAGAGGCTGTCGTCTGCGCCGGCGCCGCGTTGACGTCGATCCGGAACACCGTCGGCGCGCGGCCGCCCGTCAGAACGGCGAGGCCGCCTTGCGCGTCGCGCGCGTCGTAGAGCATGAAGCCGGCCGATCCGAAGGATGCGGCGAGAAGGTCGCCGTAGATATGCGCTTTCATCATCATCGTCCTCAACCCGCCAGCCGCATCGCATCGTCGGGATCGCCGACGACCCCGATGTCGTGCTCATCTTCCGCCGGATCGGCCTGCGCGCCGTCTTTTTCGTCGTCGATCTTACGCGCGCGCGGGCCCGCCCCGCCGTCGGCGGCGGCGACGCCGGCCTGGTGTTCGCGCCGCGCCGTCGCAACGACGCGGTCCGAGACGAAGCTGCGAATGTCCGTGCGCGCCTCTTCCCGGAGGCCGACATAGCGAAGGTCGAGATCCGCTTCCTCGATCTTGTCGACGATCGCGCGCAGCGCCGCGGCGACCATGACGCCGTTCGGATCGTCGCAGTCGATCATGTCCTCGATCCCCCGCGCCGCAACGGCGCGGTCAGGCCGAAGGAGGGCCGCCGGAATGCGCAGATCGACCTCGCAGATGCGGAAGTTGCGCCCGTCCGCCCGCTCCGGCATCTGCGCGCCGGCGTTCTTCACGAACGGCCAGAGCGCGCGGCCCGCGTCGGAACGCCAGAACCCGCTGTTCCTGGCGCTGAAGGCCGGAAACTTCAGATTGACCGCGACGCAGGCGCGATCCGGTCCATCATAAGCGCTGGTCGCCATCGCGTTGAGGAGCGGGCGGCCAGGCAGCAACGTCGCCACACGGATGCCGGCGACGACGCCTTCCTTCTCCTGCGCATAAGGCGCGACGAGCGTCGACGCAGCAGTGACGGGCAGACGCCGGAGTGACTCCGAGGTCGGCGGGCACGGCGCGCCGTTCTCGTAGATCCTCTCCTGAATCGCCCGCGCGCAGGTCGACACGAAATAGAGCAGGGCGTCTTCGCCACGCATGCGGATCGGCATGGTGCGCAGCTGACGCAAACGCTCCTCATGGGTGACGACGACGCCGCGCCGCCATTCGCCGCGCTCGTCCTGAAAGATTGTCGCCTTGCCGAGTTTCTGGGCGTTGGCGAAGCTCTCGGCGTCGAACAGGTTGCCGGTCAGCACCATGGCGGGGCGTTGCATTTCCCGGCCCGCCTCGCGCGAGAACGCCGCGCTGACCTCGTCGAGAGAATCCAGATCGAAGATCGAATCGCCGATCGCGAAGGCCTCGTCGCCCAGCAGCCGCGCGAACGAGAATCGCTCGGACTTGATCGATCCCGGCCAGATCAACGTCACCGCGTTGCTCACGGTGGAGACGAGATTGAAGTTGGACGGCGCGCTCGCCACCACGACGCCCTGGCGCAATTCGCCCGTCAGCCAGTCGGTGGTCATGACGATGCGTCCGGGCGTCAGTTTCTCCAGCATCTCGACGATGTTGTCGAGACGGCGCGCCACGCTGCGGGCGTGCGGATGCGCTTCCAGATTTTCCGCCGTCGGCGCCATGCCGCGCGGCAGATAAAGCCTCAGCTCGTCGTCGCGCAGGGCGCGCAGACGCTCCGCCGCGGCGCGGCCGACGCCGCGATCGCGCCGGGCGCCGTCCTCGACCATGCGCAGCGCGGCGCGGCCATCGAGCGAGCGCGCCGAGGTCTTGAAGATCGCGCGCGAAAGGAAGACGGCGGAATCGAAGGTCGAAACGCCCGCCTCCGCGCCGGCCGCCGACAGGTCGACGCCGCTGAAAATCTCAGAGCCGCGGATCTCGATGCGCCCATGGAGGCGACGGGGACGCAACGGGTTCTCGTTGCGCGAGTCGAGTTCCTCCACCATGTTGGCGAACTCCTCGCACAACGACTGGAAGAAGCGCTCGCGCTCCTGCGCGTCGATGACGATCATCCGCGACAGCAGGCGGTTCATCAGACCCTGGATCTTCTGGAGCGCCTCCGTCGGCAAATGCGAGGGGTCGTCGTTGGCCGCCAGCGTCGGCAAGTCGATCTCCAGCATCGCCGGGACGGCCGGGTTGCGCGTCAGCCACGAAAAGGCGACGCGGTCGCCGACCGTGTTGACCATGTCCGGGGTCGAGGCGTCGCGCAGCGGGTGGTCGCGGTTGGCCTCGACCACGGCGCCGAGTTTGGCCAACTTCGAATTGGCGATCGAGGCGCGCCGCACCTCCGGCAGCGCGCCGGTGAGCAGCGTGATGATCTCCAGGCCGTGCAGTTGCTTGTAGCGGTTCGCGCGACCGACGCCCTGGATGTGCTTGACGATGTCGGTGTCCAGCTCCAGCTCGATCTTCGAGCGCGGCCGCTGGTCCTTGAACAGCGGCGAGGCGTGCATCGATCCGCCGGTCGAGCCGGCCGCGTTGATGACGATGGCCTCGACCTCGCCGTCGTTGAAGGCGTCGATGGCGTCGCGTTTGCCGGCGTTGAGACGGCGGCTGATCGAGCCGTCCTCGTTGAGCTGCAGCGAGCGCCCGGTGACCTCGGAAGAGGTGATGCCGGCCCTCGACATCTGCTGGCGCAGGGCGTCGATCATCGAGACGGGGATGTCCTCGCGCACGCCGGCGACAGCCTCCTGGGCGGCCTCCCACATCGCCGAGAATCGTTGGGCGACATTCGCGTCGGCATGCTGGCGCAGATCGACCTCGACATTGTCGATCTTGACCAAGAAAAAGCGGTTGATCGCGCGCAGCGCAAGGTTCTTGAAGGTCGGACGCGGCGCGGGATCGACGTCGAGATGGGCGGCGCGCCAGTCCGACAGCATCGACTCGTAGGTCATCTTGAGCGACACGATCGGCTTGCGGCCGCGCTGGATCGCGTCCTCGATCGCCAGCATCGCCTGGCTCTTGCCCATCGGGCCATCTTCGCCCGGGCGCGGCGCCGTGAGCTTGATGGCCGTCATATAGGCGCCGACGATCTGCTCCAGCGGACCGAACACCTGGGCGTTGCCGTTCAGCCGGCGCAGGCGGTGTTCGATCATCCGGTCGGCGCGGTCGCGCGCGGCCGCGTCGAGCGCGCGCCAGTTTCCTTGGGCGCGCATCGCGCCGCGCATCTGATCGTTGACATGGCCCATATGATCGCGGGTCGCCGCGGAGATGGCGAGGATCGCGCGCACGATCGGCTGCAGGGCGTTGATCTGTTGCTCCAGCCAGACCTGGCGCTCGGCGTCGGGAAGATCCTGACGGATGGTGAGGCTGGAGAAATCATGGTCGCGACGGATGGCGACGCCATCCTCGACCAGCATCGTCGACAGAACTTCCTGCGTCTCGATCGAGAAGGACCCGAGAGATTCGATCTTCTGGCGATGGCGCGCCGGCAACAGACGGCGATAAAGGCTGAACTCCGAGTTCGGACGCAGGGGCGTCGCCGAGGCGAAGATCTGCGCGCCGGCCTGTTCGAGGATCTCCTGGATGTTCTTGCCGGTGCGCGCATCGACGTTCAACGCGTTGTGCGCCTCGTCGAGAATGATCATCGTGTCGGCGTCGACGGCGGTCTTCGCCCATTCATAGGCGGCCGCGCCCTCGCGGTTGAACTGCGAATAGGTGGCGATCACGAAATTGACGTCGCCGAACGATCCCGACGAGAGCAGGGCGTCGCGATCCGCCTTGGGCAATGAGCCGATCTGCACGACGCCCGGGGCGCAGTTGTTGGCGATGACGGCGATCTCGACATCGTCGAGACGACCGGTGTCGCGCAGGCTGAGCAACACGTCGGGCGCGTTGATCTCGCCGGACTCGGTCAGGTAGATCACCTTGCGGCCTTCAT
>ERZ1645187.2984-NODE-2984-length-14493-cov-21.058665_pt1 | contig 14493 bp, 12 predicted proteins | sample MGYA00575352_ERZ1645187 | MGnify/ENA primary metagenome ERZ1645187 (study PRJEB40837, sample SAMN11349314) | freshwater sediment metagenome | isolation source: river sediment | host: Sediment | place: India: Wazaribad , New Delhi | collected 2017-02-21 ...
GTTCTATCGCCTCAGCTTCCAGCTGAACGTGCTCACCCGGGATGTGGGTTGAGGGGGTGAAGGATGCGGGTGGAGGCGAGGATTTGCGGTCGGTACAACACCTTGCATCGACTTGATCGAGACCAGGGTGCAGGTGTGGATGCAGGGCAGGCGGGGGACAGGTCAACCCTGCCAGTCCAGCACCGCCACCAGCGGGTAGTGGTCCGAGGGGTAGAGTTCGCCCTGGCGGGCCCGGTCGATCCAGGCGTCCTGGATGCGGAAGTGGGGTGAGACCAGGATCCAGTCGATGGCGGTGGGTGGTGCGGCCCGGCCGAAGCCGTGGAAGGTGGGGGCGGCCGGGTCGTGCGGATGGACCGCGGCGTAGGCGTCCTGCAGTCCGCTCTCCGCGGTGAGCAGCTGGTAGGCCGCGCTTTCCTTGTCCGCGTTGAAATCGCCGGTGAGCACCAGCGGCGTCTCCGGGCCCAACTGGATCAGCCAGCGGCCGAGGACGCGGGCGTTCGCGTCAATGGCCGCGGGCTGGTAGTCGAAATGGGTGTTGGCGAACACCAGTTCCCGGCCCGTCTGCCGGCACCCGAGCCGCACCCAGGTGAGGGTGCGCGGAAAGGCGGCCCCGGGGCTGCGACTGCCGGGAATGTCCGGGGTGTCGCTCAGCCAGAACCAGCCCGCACCGAGCAGGTCGAAGCGGCCGGAGCGGAACACCAGGGGCGCCATCTCCAGCGCGGTGTCGCCCGGACCCAGGCGGTGCACGCCGAGCATCTGGCAGTCCGCCAGGCCGGCGCGGATGCAGGCGGCCTGGTCGTCGTCGCGGCACTCCTGCAGGCCGAGCAGGTCCGGGAGAAAGGCGCGGATACGGGCCAGCGCCAGGTGCCGGCGTCGCTCCCAGCGGTTGTCGCCGTCCGCGGCCAGGCCGTAGCGGAGGTTGCAGCTCATCACCCGGAGCATGAGCGCCCGCCTCAACCCGCCTGGCCCACGCTGCGGGCGAGCAGCCGCTCCACCCCGGCCACCTGCTCCGGCCGGCCCAGATCCGGCAGCACGCCCATGTGCACGCAATCATGGAGGCTCCACTCGGGCGTGGTTTCGGTGCGATAGGTCCAGAAGAACCAGCCGTCGCATTTCTCGAAGGTGAGCAGCTGGGCCGCGGCATACCCGCGCAGGGCCGCGGCCATCTGGAAGGCGTCCATGCCCTCCAGGGCGTGGTTGAACGGCCCCTCGGCCCACAGCGACACCACCTGCAGGTTCAGCCCCAGGCTCCACTCGCCGCAGTACACCTGATAGCCGGAATCGCGCACGATCTCGTCCACCTCGGTGTGCCACTCGGTTACCGTCTTGCGGAGGTGGCCGAAGATGTCCATGTCCAGGTCGTGGCGGTCGAAACACTGGTAGCGGTGGATGTCGATGGCCACGTTCTCGAACTCCGGGGCCTGCAGGAAGCCGGCGTACTCGCGGAAGCTGCGGAAGCCGTCGTGGAACACCACGCTCACCCGCTCGGCCGGGCAGTGACGGCGGATGCGCTCGTAGGCGGCCCGGGTGAACCGCTTGAGCAGGTCCGTGGGGATGTCCCAGCGCGGCTCGTTGAGCGCCTCGATCCCGTGCAGGGCCGGGTGGTCGGCGTAGCGCTCGGCCAGGCGTTCGAGCACGTCCAGGGTATGGTCGATGTAGGCCTCGTCCGTGTGCCACTCGCACACCCCGAGGATGCCGCCGTTGTCAAAGCCGTTCTGGCAGCCCGGGGCGGCATGCAGGTCGAGCACCACCCGCAACCCGAATTCGGCGGCCCACTGGAACACCTGGTCGACGATGGCCACGCCGCCGACCACGAACGGATGGCGGTTCTCGCCGTAGCTGCGGTGGTAGGGGTAGTCCGGGCCGAACAGCCAGTGGCCCACCGGCAGCCGCACCGCGTTGATGCCGGTGCGGGCCAGCCAGGCGAAGTCGTCGCGGGTGATGAAGGTCTGCCAGTGGTGGTGCAGCCGCCGGGTGGCCTCCTCATGTCCCAGTTCGGCGCACCAGGTGGTTTCGTCCGTGGCCGCGAGGTCCGCGAACAGGCTCGGGGTGATCCATTTTTCCAGGAGCAGCCAGCCGCCGAGGTTGACGCCGCGCAGCCGGGCGCCCGGCACGGGCAGGGTGGGGGTGGTCATGGGAACCTCCTTGCGGGGTTACAGGGCCAGCTGGCGCGTGTGCATGGCCGCGCCGTTGACCAGGTGGGTGATGGTGAGCAGGGCCGACTCGGGCAGTTGCTCCGTGATCAGGCGCAGCATCCTGGCCTCGTCCTCCGGGTCGAGGGCGTCGAAGGCCTGCTGCAGGAAGATCCACTGCGGCCGGTTGAGCAACAGCCGCACCATGCCCAGCCGCTGCTGCTCGGCCACGGCCAGGATGTTGCCCCAGTTGCCGCGCTGGTCGAGCTGGTCGATGAGCCGCTCCAGCCCGGCGAGCCGCAGGGCCTCCTCGATCTGCTCGGTGGTGAACACCCGGCGCGAGGTGGGGTAGCAGATGGCGTAGCGCAGGGTGCCGGCGGGCAGGTGCGGCCGCGGCGGCATGAAGAACATCCGCCCCTTGCTCGGCAGCTCGATGACGCCGTGGCCCCACGGCCGGATGCCGGCGATGGCGCGGAACAGCCGGGCGCCGGTGAACACGTTGCCGGTGAGCAGCACCCGTTCGCCGGGCAGGATCTCCGTGTTCAGGTCGCGGGTGAGCACGGTGCCGTCGTAGCCGGTGAGGCTCAGGTCGCGGAAGGCGAGCATGGGCCGGTCCGCGGTCTTCAAGGCGATCCCCCGGCCCGGCTGGGCGAGCTGGGCGTCGATGGTGTCCAGGGCGGTGAGCAGGCCGAGCACGCGCTCCACCGAGGCGCGCCACTCGGCGATGGAGCCGGCGCTGTGCACCGGCCAGGAGAGGGCCGAGGCCATGTGCTGGAAGGCCTGGGCCGACTGCATGAGCGTGCCCAGGGTGATCCGGCCGAGGATGTAGCGGGGCGCGCAGACGAGCACCGGAAAGGCCATGGACAGCACCGAGTAGCCGGTGCCGAACATGAGGATGTTGCGCCAGGCCGTGGTCTGCTCGTCGAACACCTCGCGGATCCTGGTGAACAGTTCGCGGAACTGGTGGCGCTCGCAGTCCTCGGCGTGGATCAGGGCGATGGTCTGGCTGTTCTCCTGGGCCTCGAGCAGGCCGGCGCGGAAATTGGCCTCGGCCGACTGGCGGGCGTTGGTGGCGCCGGTCAGGGGCAGGCTGACCAGCCAGCCGAGCCAGGAGGCGAGCGCCGCGTAGACGATGGCGATCCACACCAGGTGGCCGTACACCGGGAAACGGACGAAGCCGAGGTCCAGCGTCACCACCCCGGAATGGGTCCACAGCACCCGGGTGAAGCCGACCAGCAGGAGCACGCTGTAGAACAGCGAATGCGCCAGCGACACCGCCGACTCGGTGGCCACGCGGCAGTCCTCGGCGATGCGGCCGTCCGGGTTGTCGTGGTCGCCGGGCATGTGGCTGATCAGGTAGTGGCGGCCGGAGCGCATCCAGCGGCTGAACACGTGCTCGGTGAGCCAGTCCCGCCAGGAGATGGTCAGGTTCCGCTTGACCACCAGGTGCGAGCCGGTGAGCGCCATGTCGGCCAGGAAGAGCAGCACCAGGAGCCCGGCCTGGGTGAGCAGGCCGGTCATGGAATGCTGCTCCAGGGCGTTGAACAGCCCGGCGCTCCACTGGGTGAGGAGCACGGCCATGACCATCTGCAGGACCGTGAGCGCCGCCAGCACCAGGACAGCCAGGCGGATCTTGACCTTGCGGGTCGAGTTCCAGAACTGCCGGGACAGCTGCAGAAAGCGGACAAAAAAATGGTTCGATGCGGGCATGGGCTCGGGGGGCGGGGGTGGGGGCTGCCGGCCGGACTGGTCAGGGTTCATGACGGTCGCCGCTTAAGGGTGGGCAGGGCGTCCAGGTGGCGGCGCACGGTGGCGCCGTCAAAGCCGTTCTCGCGGATCACCTCGCGGTAGAACCAGGCGCTCGGCTTGGGCGTGCGCGCGAAGGTGGCGCGGTCCACACCCACCAGGCCGAAGCGGGGCACGAACGAGGTCCACTCGTAGTTGTCCAGAAGCGACCAGTGGAAGTAGCCGCGCACGTCCGCGCCGCTGTCCATGGCCTCGTGCAGGGCCGAGAGGTGCAGGGCCAGGTAGACGATGCGAAAGCGGTCGTCGTCCGCGGCGCAGCCGTTTTCGGTGAGGTACACGGGCCGGTCGCTGAGCCGCTCCACCGCCGCGATCAGCCCCTCGGGGTACATCTCCTCGAGGTAGAAATCCATGGGGATGAGGCGCAGGCGCTTGTGGCGGAAGGGCTGGCCCTTGAGGTCGGCCTGGCGGCCGTCGATCAGCCGGCGGGTGTAGTAGTTGATCGCCCAGCAGTCGAGCGCGCCCCTGACCTCCGGGTCGTACTCGGCGTCCGCGCCGGGGAAGACGAGTTCGCCGGTGCGCAGGGCATGGAAGAAGAACTCGTTGGTGGTCCAGTCGGCCCGCTCGGCCAGCTGGCGGTCGAGCGGGTCGTGGCAGCGGCGCGGCATGTAGTGGACATAGGCGTGGGCGCTGCTCACCGGCGCGGCCGAGTACCGGCGGATCAGGTGATAGCCCAGGGCGTGGACGCGCAGCATGGCGAAGCGGATGGCCGCGACCTCCGGGCCGGCGGCGAGCCCGCCCCAGTGGTTGAACTCGTTGATCACGCACCAGCCGCTGACAGACGGGGCGATCTTTGGTACGAGGAAGTTGAGGTGGCGTTCGAACAAGCGGCGGTTGTCCGCCTTGGCGAACCCGCCCAGCCGCTCGAACCAGAGCGGGTGGGTGAAGTGGTGCAGGGTGACGAACACGCGGATGCCGCGGGCGGTGAGGCGGTCGAGCAGGTCGCGGTAGTGGTCGAGCGCGGCCTGGTCCCGGCGCCCTTCTTCAGGCTCGATCCGGCTCCACTCGATGGACATGCGGTAGCCCTGGTGGCCGAGCGTGGCCAGCAGGTCCACGTCCTCGCGGTAGCGGCGGTAGTGGTCACAGGCCCGGCCCGAGGGCTCGCGCATCCGGCCCTCGCTGTCCGGCCCGGCACAATCCGGCTGCTGCTCGCGGTGCCAGGCCTGGCTGTGGATGTTGTCGCCCTCGATCTGGTGGCCGGCGGTGGCGCTGCCCCAGAGGAACCCCTCGGGAAAGCGGATGGCCGGCAGGCTGAACACATCGTACATGCGGATGCTCCCGGATAGACCCGGCGGACCGGGGTCGCGATCGGCCCCGCACCGTCAGTACCTATAAAAAAAGGGCAGCGCAGTCAACCCCTTCGACCTGTTCCCGCCACTTTGCCGGTCCCCGGCGGGCCGGGTTGCATCGATTTCCCGGAGCCCCCCATGTCCTGGCCGATCCTTGCCCTGGTCTGCGCCCTCTGCCAGGCGCTCGCCGACGTGCTCACCCGCAGATTCCTCTCTGCCTGCACCGCCGCCGAGGTGGTGGTGGTGCGTCTCGGCCTGACCGCGATTCTGCTCCTGCCGCTAATGGCGCTCCGGCCGCCGGCCCTGCCGGATCCTGCCTTCTGGGGCTGGGTCGGCCTGGCCCTGCCGCTGGAACTGCTCGCCATGGTCCTGTACATGACCGCCATCCAGGTGAGCCCGCTGGCCCTGACCCTGCCGTACCTGGCCTTCACGCCAGTGTTCAGCGCGCTCTTCGGCTGGCTGGTGCTCGGTGAACAGGTGTCCCTGCGCGGCCTGGGCGGGGTGCTGCTGGTGGTGGTCGGCACCTGGGCGCTCAACCTGGAGCGGCCCGAGGCCGGGCAGGCCCGCTCCTGGCTGGCGCCGCTCGTTGCCATCGGCCGGGAGCGGGGTTCGCGGCTCATGCTCGGCGTGGCCCTCATCTACAGCCTCACCTCGGTGCTCGGCAAGGGGGCGCTGCAGCACCTGCCGGCCACCGCCTTCGGGCCGTTCTACTACGGCCTGCTCGGCCTGTGCACCGTGGCCTTCTTCAGCTGGCGCGAGCCCCGGGCCGTGCGTTGCCTGTGGCGGCCGTCCTGGCCGCAGGTTCTGATCGCCGTGTTCTCGGCCGGCATGGTGCTCACCCATTTCCTCGCCATCGAACAGGTGCAGGTGGCCTACATGATCGGGCTCAAGCGCACCAGCATCCTCCTGGGCATCCTCCTGGGCGCGCTCTGGCTGGGCGAGACCCGACTGCTGCAGCACCTGCTGGCCGCCTGCCTGATGGTCCTGGGCGTGGTGCTCATCGTGCTCTGAAGGGGCAGGGCCGGGGCAGGCACCTTGAGCGGGTAATTTTTCTATCCTTTTTCTAGCTGAAAATCCTTCCTTTTCCTTTTGCCGGCCAGGGTGTCTACTCGGGCGAACACAGCCTGTCGCGCGCCGAGGCCACCGCCTTGGCGCCATGCATGGCGAGGCATGGTCCCTGTTTTCACACCCCCGGAGGATGAGCGATGGAAATGGAAAAATATGTGGTACTGCGCAGCAGGGAAATCTCCGCACCGACCCGCGGGGACATGGGCGCCCGCGCCGGTGCGGCGGTGCCCGCCGGTCTGCGCCGGCAGGTGGTCAAGCTGGAGGAGATCGAACTGACCAAGCGCGAGCGCAACGACCTGCGCCGCGACCCGAGCACCCGGGCCATCGCCCTGCCCATGCCCCTGCGCCTGATCGAACCGGTGCGGCGGGAGCCGGCGGCCGCGGCCGGCGCGGTCGCCTGGGGGATCGGGGCAGTGCGCGCGCCCGAGTCCTCCTATGACGGCAGCGGCATCAGCGTGGCCGTGCTCGACACCGGCATCGACGCCAACCACCCGGCCTTTGCCGGGGTGCAGCTGGTGCAGCGCAACTTCACCGAGGAACCGCCCCAGGACCTGCACGGCCACGGCAGCCACTGCGCCGGCACCATCTTCGGCCGGGACGTGGCCGGCACCCGCATCGGCGTGGCCCGCAACATCAAGCGCGCCCTCATCGGCAAGGTGCTGGGCGAGGGCGGCGGCTCCTCGGCCACCCTGGCCCGGGCCATCCACTGGGCCCTGGAGGAGGGCGCGCACGTCATCTCCATGTCGCTGGGCATCGACTTTCCCGGCTACGTGGACTGGCTGGTGAACACCCGCAACATGCAGGTGGCGCCGGCCACCTCGCTGGCCCTGGAGGAGTACCGCGCCAACGTCAACCTGTTCACCGAGCTGGCCCGCTTCGTGGCCGCCTACGAGGTGTTCGGCCAGGGCACCCTGATCGTCGCGGCCAGCGGCAACGAGAGCGACCGCCCGAACTACGAGATCGCCGTGGCCCCGCCGGCCGCGGCCACCGGCGTGGTGGCGGTCAGCGCCCTGGAACAGAGCCCGCAGGGGCTGCAGGTGGCGGATTTTGCCAACAACCAGGCGGACATCGCCGCCCCGGGGGTGGACATCGTCTCGGCCGAGGCGGGCGCCGGCGGCCTCACCAGCATGAGCGGCACGAGCATGGCCACGCCGCACGTGGCCGGGGTGGCCGTGCTGTGGGCGCAGCGGCAGATGGAGATGACCGGCCGGGTCGAGCACCTGAGCCTGCTGGCGCAGCTGGTGGCCAGCGGCACCCGGGAAGGGCTCGTTGCCGACAGCGAGGAGGACGACGTGGGCACGGGCCTGGTGCAGGCGCCGCTGACCTGAGCGATATTGAGCCGGGACGGGGCGGGAAGGGGGCGATCCGCCCCGGTTGCCGGGGCGGAGGCGGGTGTCCGCAGGGGACGGGGTCAGGCGGGCTGTCGTTGGGCGCGGCTGCTGCCCTTCTTCTTATCCGGCAGGGCCAGCGGCGTGGCGGCGGATTCGATGGCTGCGGCTGGGTCGGCCTGGCCCTGGCCCAGGGCGGAGGAGCGGTTCTTCTCCTGGCGCAGGCGCAGCAGGTAGCCGCCCATGGCCCCGCCCGCCGTGGTCAGGGTGAGCAGGCCCAGGGTCATGAACTGGGTGAGCAGCAGGGCGCCACCCAGGGCGGCCAGGCCGGCAAAGGCGGCGCCCACCTTGAGGGTGGCCCGGGTGGAGGTGCGCTGCACGGCCTGCAGGGTTTCCTGGTGGGCCTGCTGCAGCACCCGGGCGCGGGCGCGCTCGGCCTGCATGCGGATGGCCTCGCGTTCGCGGGCGTGATCCTCCTGCAGGCGGCTGATGGCGTCCTTGCGCAGGTGGGCCGCCACCGCGCCGAACCAGCAGGCGGTGAGCAGGCCGACCACCAGCACCGGCGCGGCCAGCCGCAGCCAGCTCCAGATCGCCGACTGCACGGGGTCCACGGGAAAGATCAGCACCAGCCCCACGGTGATGATCTGCACGAGCACAATACCTGGCAAAAACTTGAGCATGGCGGGTATCCTCTTCTTCGTTCGAACGGGAGCGCGATTCCGGCCGACCGTTTGCGCCGGCCCGCGGGCGGGCGCAGGTCGCCGCCGCTCCGGTGAAACGGCCCATTGAACCACACAAACGCGGCAAAGCCAAGGGAGAGAATCACTTCGCCCGCTGGTCGGAGGGGGGCCGGCTCTTTTCCTGTCGCCCTCCGCGGGCGGGTCCGGGCTCAGGTCAGCGTCACACCACGAACGGCCGCCTGCGGACCGTTCGCACACCCGCGCGCCGGGTCGTCCCCGGCTGCGCCTTCAGCCGATGGAGGAAAAAATATGCCTGTGGGAGAAATCTGCAACCGGGAAGTGGTGTTTGCCGAGCGGACCACCACCATCGTCGAGGCGGCCCAGCTCATGCGCCGCTACCACGTGGGTGACCTGGTGGTGGCGGACGAGGTCGAGGGCAGGCGGGTGCCGGTGGGCATGGTCACGGACCGGGACCTGGTGGTCGAGGTGCTGGCCCGCGAACAGCCCTTTGCGGCCTGCACCGTGGACGCGGTGATGAGCGCCGGGGTGGTGTGCGTGCCGGAAACCGCCGGGCTGATCGAGACCATTCAGCTGATGCGCAGTCACGGCGTGCGCCGGTTGCCGGTGGTGGACGCGAACGGCGCCCTGATCGGCATCCTCGCCGCCGACGACCTGCTCGACCTGCTCGCCGAGGAGTTGTCAGCCCTGGCTCGCATCGGCCGGCGCGGCCAGGAGCGCGAGGTGCGCGCCCGGCTGCCCCGGCACGACTGAAACCGGTCGGCGCAGGGGGACACGGACGGGCCGAGCAAATTGCGTTGCGCTTGCCGGTCAGTCGGGTAGAGTACCACAGGAACGCGGGCTGCCGTCCCTCCCGTTCTTTCCAGCACCCCAACCGCAGAAGGAGAATGTGAATGAAAAGTCTCAAAGGCACGCAAACCGAAAAGAACATCCTCACCGCCTTTTCCGGCGAGTCCCAGGCACGCAACCGCTACACCTATTTTGCCAGCCAGGCGAAAAAAGAAGGGTACGTGCAGATCTCCCACATCTTCGAGGAGACCGCGGACCAGGAGAAGGAGCACGCCAAGCGGCTGTTCAAGCTGCTCGAGGGCGGCGAGGTCGAGATCACCGCGAGCTTCCCGGCCGGCGTCATCGGCACCACCGTGGAGAACCTGGCCGAGGCGGCCGGCGGCGAGAACTACGAGCACACCACCATGTACCCGGAATTCGCCAAGACCGCCGAGGCCGAGGGCTTCCGGGCGATCGCCGCCATCTTCCGGGCGATCGCCGTGGCCGAAAAGCAGCACGAGAAGCGCTACCTGGACCTGAAGGCCAACATCGAGGCCGATCGGGTGTTCAAGCGCGACGCCAAGGTCACCTGGCGCTGCCGCAACTGCGGCTACCTGCACACCGGCAACGCCGCCCCGGAGCGGTGCCCGGCCTGTGACCACCCGCAGGCGCATTTCGAGTTGCTCGGCGAGAATTACTGATCGTTCGCCGCGCTCCGCGGAAAGCCCCCGACGCCGCCCCGGCGCCGGGGCTTTTTATTTGCTGCGCCCGCCCTGGTTGGCGGGTCGCACAGGGGTTGACGCCGTTTTTACCGAATCCTTACTGGCCATCTCCGCACCATCTGCGGGAGACTGGTTACGGAGGTGCCGTCCCGTGGCCGGCGCACCGGATCACCAGAAACGCAGGACAGCGACAGTGACCAGTCAACACCCCGAGCGCGCGGACACACCGGACTTCCAGTCCGCCCGGCACCTGGAGGAGCGCCCCTTCGGCCCGGCCCTGGAGCACTTCACCGACGGCTTTTTCGCCTGCGATGCCGACTGGCGCCTGGTGGCGGTCAACTCCGCCGCCGAACGGGTGCTCGGCCTGCGACGGGAGGAGATGATCGGCCGCGAGCACACCGAGGTGTTCCCCGATGCGCTCCGCACCTGTGTTCTGGATGGGTGCCACCGGGTCGCGGACGGCCGGCCCCACGCCTGCGAGCAGTTCCACGCGCCCTCCGGCCGCTGGCTGCACCAGCGCTGTTTTCCCCGCCAGGGCGGCGGCATGTTCTGCTACTTTCTCGACATCACCGACCGCAAGCTGGCCGAGGCGGCCCTGCGGGCCAGCGAGGAGCGCTACCGTTCGCTGGTGGAGGCCACCAGCGACCTCATCTGGGAGGTGGACAGCCAGGGCCGCTACACCTTTCTCAGCCGGAAATGGGAGGAAATGTGCGGTCATCCGGCGGAACACTTTCTCGGCCGCTCGCCACTCGAGCTGCTGCCCGACGACTGCGCCGACGAGACCCGCCGGCAGGCCGAGGCAATCCTCGCCAACCGCCAACCGTTCTCCGCACTGGAGGTGCCGCTGGCGCACCGCGACGGGCGCCGGCGCATCATCGAGGTCAGCGGCGTGCCGGTGTTTGGCGCGGACGGCGGGTTCCAGGGGCTGCGCGGCATCAGCCGGGACGTGAGCGAACGCAAGCGCATCGAGGCGGAACAGCAGCGGCTGCAGCACCAGCTCCTGCACAGCCAGAAGCTGGAATCCATCGGCCGCCTGGCCAGCGGGGTGGCGCACGATTTCAACAACATGCTGAGCATCATCCTCGGCTACGCGGAGATCGCCCTGGACAAGGTGGACCCCGACTCCTCGCTGCACGGTGATCTTGCCGAGATCGCCAGCGCCGCCACCCGTTCCGCCGAGATCACCCGCCAGGTGCTCGCCTTTGCCCGGCGGGAGGCGGTCAACCCGCAGGTGCTCGACCTCAACCGCAGCGTGGACGCCACCCTGAAGATGCTCCGCCGCCTCATCGGCGAGGACATCGCCCTGGTCTGGCAGCCCGGCAATCGGGTCTGGCCGGTGCGCATGGACCCCTCCCAGCTCGACCAGATCCTGGCCAACCTCTGCGTCAACGCCCGCGACGCCATCACCGGTCCGGGCCGGATCACCATCGCCAGCGAAGCCATCGACCTGGACCGGCCCTATCCGGCCATCCGCTCCGACTGCCCGCCCGGCCGGTTCGTGCTGCTCAGCGTCACCGACAACGGCTCCGGCATGGACGATGCCACCCGGGACCGGCTGTTCGAGCCGTTCTACACCACCAAGGGCACAGGGGTGGGCACCGGCCTGGGGCTGCCCACGGTGTTCGCCATCGTCCGCCAGAACGGCGGCTGCATCGATGTGGAGACCGCGCCCGGAGCGGGCACCACGGTGCGCATCTTCCTGCCGCGCCACCAGGGCGAGGGCGAATCCGCCGCCGCCCCGACCCCGGCCGGGCCCCCGCCCGGGGGCCGGGAGACCGTGCTGGTGGTGGACGACGAACCCTCCATCCTCAGGCTGGCCGGCCGCATGCTCGGCGAACTCGGCTACCGCGTGCTCGCCGCCTCCAGCCCGGGCCAGGCGGTGGCGCTCGCCCGCCACCAGGCCGACCCCATCGACGTGCTGCTCACCGACGTGGTCATGCCGGAGATGAACGGCCACGACCTGATCGCCCGGATGCGCGGGCTGTTCCCCGGTATCGGCCTGGTGTACATGTCCGGCTACGCCCCCCACCTGCTCGACCACCTGATCGTCCTGGACAACGACTCGCCCTTCCTGCGCAAGCCGTTTACCCTCAAGGAACTCGCCGAAAAGATCCGCCAGGCCCTGGCCGATCGCTGAACCCTGCGCCCGGCCGAACGCCGGCACCTCCGCCCTCCCGCCGTCCGCCCGGTGTTGGCCCTTGCCGGCCATCGCCGGCATCGGGTAAGCTTCCTGCATAAGCCTGTCCGGCAAGGGCAGGCGCCGTGCGGCGGCTTGCCGCGCGGACGACCGTCACCGGCAACAAAGGCGGGCCCATGCTGCACATCGACCGTCACCTCTTTGTCGCGAGTCTCGATGAGGCCGCGGCCCTGCTCGCCGCCGACCCGCACAGCGCGGTGCTCGGCGGCTGCGGTTTTCTCCGTCTGGGCGCGCGCCGCATCGGCACGGCCATCGACCTCAGCCGGCTGGACCTGGATTTCATCCGCGCCGACGAGGCCTCGATCGAGATCGGCGCCATGACCTCGCTGCGCACCGTGGAAACCCACCCGCTCACCGCGGCACTGGCCGGCGGCGTGCTGGCGCGGGCGCTGGCGCCGATCGTCGGCGTGCAGCTGCGCCACGCTCTCACCGTCGGCGGCACCGTGGCCGGCCGCTATCCCTTCTCCGACCTGCTCACCGCGCTCCTCGCCCTGGACGCCCGGGTGGAGCTGCACGCCGGCGGCCGCATCGCCCTTGCCGACCTGCTCAACAATCCTTCCCGCCGGGACATCGTCGTCCGGGTCCTGCTGCCGCGGGATGAACGGAGGGCGGCCTTTGCCGACCTGCGCCGCAGCGCCACCGATTTTCCCCTGCTCAACGCGGCCGTGGCCCGCTGTGCGGACGGGTTCCGGGTGGTGGTCGGCAGCCGCCCCGGCCGGGCGCGGCGCAGCCCGGCAGCGGAAACCCATCTCGCTGACCACGGCCTGGACCGGGCCACCGCGGCCGAGGCCGGCAGGCTCGCCGCCGCGGAACTTCCTTTTGGCGACAACCCGCGCGGCAGTGGCGCCTACCGGCAGAGCGTGTGCCCGGTGCTCGTCCAGCGCGCGCTCCTGGAGGTGCTCCATGCAGGTTGACACCCGCATCAACGGCTGCCCGGTCACCCTTGGCTGCGCGGCCGGCGAATTCCTGGCCACCACCCTGCGCCGCTCTGGCTACTTGAGCGTCAGGCAGGGCTGCGACACGGGATCGTGCGGGCTGTGCACGGTCTGGCTGGACGGCCGGCCGGTGCTCTCCTGCTGCACCCTGACCGCGCGGGTCGGCGGCCGGGAGATCACCACCATCGAGGGCGTGGCCGAGGAGGCGGCGGCCTTTGCCCGCTGCATGGCGGCCGAGGGCGCGGAGCAGTGCGGCTTCTGCACCCCGGGCCTGACCATGACCGTGCTCGCCCTGCGCCGCGAACTGGAAGCGCCCGACGAGGAGGCCATCAACCGCTACCTGGCCGGCAACCTCTGCCGCTGCTCCGGCTACGCGGGGCAGCTGCGCGCCATCAAAACCTTCCTGGGGGTGGGCTGATGCGACACGTCGGCAAACCGGTCGCCAAGATCGACGCGCTGGCCCTGGTCACCGGCCGGCCGGTGTACACCAGCGACCTGGACCTGAACGACCACGCCCTGGTGGTCCGGCTGCTGCGCAGCCCGCACGCCTCGGCCCGCATCCGCGCGATCGATGCAGCGGCGGCCCGGAGCCTCGCCGGGGTGGCCTGCGTGCTCACCCACGCGGACGTGCCCGCCACCCGCTCCACCCTGGCCGGGCAGAGTTTTCCCGAGCCCTCGCCCTATGACCGGCGCATCCTGGACGACCGGGTGCGCTACGTGGGCGACCCGGTGGCCATTGTCGCCGCCACGGACGAGGCCACGGCCCTGGCGGCGCTCGCCCTGATCCGGGTGGACTGGGAGCCGCTCACCCCGGTGCTCGACCCGCAAACCGCCCTGGACAACCCCAACCGGGTACACACCGAGCAGCCCTTCACCCACATGGACATCGGCACGGACGCGGCCCGCAACATCGCCGCCGCCTTCAGCACCGGCCGGGGCGAGGTGGAGGCGGAGCTGGCCGCAAGCGAGGTGGTCATCGAGCGGAGCTACACCACCCAGGCCCAGGCCCACGCCATGATGGAAACCCACCGGGCCACCACCTCGCTGGACGCGGCCGGCCGGCTGCAGGTGATGACCTCCACCCAGGTTCCCTTCCACGTGCGCCGTCACCTGGCCCGCCTGCTCGGCCTGCCGGCAAGCCGCATCCGGGTGCTCAAGCCCCGGGTGGGCGGCGGCTTCGGCGGCAAGCAGACCGTGTCGGTGGAGATGTACCCGGCCATCGTCACCCTGAAAACCGGCCGGCCGGCCCGGCTCGTCTACAGCCGCGGCGAGACCTTTGCCTGCACCACCACCCGCCACGCCATGCACCTGACCGTGCGGCTCGGCGCGGACCGGGACGGCACCCTGCGCGCCGTGGACATCCGCTGCCTGGCCGACACCGGCGCCTACGGCGAGCACGCCTTCACCGTGTTCGCGGCGGTCAGCCAGAAGACCCTGCCGCTCTACGGCCGGGCCCGGGCCTGCCGCTACCGCGGCCACGCGGTCTACACCAATCGCACCCCGGCCGGGGCCCTGCGCGGCTACGGCGCCACCCAGGGCGCCTTTGCCCTGGA